>Ga0076929_100116_pt1 | contig 157921 bp, 129 predicted proteins | sample HotLakConUCCSL28_FD_87104 | JGI IMG/M metagenome (GOLD analysis project Ga0076929, IMG submission 87104) | Hypersaline microbial mat communities from Hot Lake, Washington, USA - Hot Lake Consortium UCC-SL28 (version 3) (version 3) | ecosystem: Environmental > Aquatic > Thermal springs > Hot...
TCTTCGAGCGCAGTCTCGACGGTCTCGTCGGCGGCCTCATGGCGCTCGCCGCGACGGTGCTCATTCCGCGCTGGGATATCGCGCGTTCGCGTGCCTCTCGCCGGGAGTCGCGGGTGCTGTTTTCACTTCTCGATCAAGCGCTGAGCGGCATGGCCGTAGCGCTCGAGCGCGGTGATGATGCCGCGGCGGATCTCGCTCTCGCCCGTGCCCGCCGCACACAGCCGCTCGTCGAGTCGTGGAGGCGTGCGCTCGAGAGCGCGCAGGCTGTGGCGGGCGTCTCGCCGTGGCTGATCCGCGCGCGCCCCCGCCTGCGGGAGGAGGTCGAGCTGCTCACGGTCGTCGACCTCGTCACACGTCACTCGCGGCCCCTGGCGCGTCGCGTCGCGTACCTGTCGCGCGACGGCCAGCGGCGCGAGGCTCTCGCCGAGCTGCTCGGCGAGAGCGCCCACGTCATCCGCCTGCTCGGTCGCGCCGCCACCGACGAGGCGGCGCGGTACGCCGCGCGACCCGTGGCACTGGCCCTCGCCGCGCGCCTCGCCCCCACGGCGGTGGAGGGCATCGCCGCGCAGACCGTCGTCGTGCAGCTGCGACCTCTCGTCGTGGATGTTCTGGTCGCCCTCGGTGTCGAACCCGCCCACGCGCGGGCGGCTCTGCCCTCGCTGGAGGAGCCCGGCGCGTCAGGGACGGCCCTCGATAGGGTGGAGCCATGACTCACACCCTCATCCTGCTGCGCCACGGCCACTCCGTCTGGAACGAGAAGAACATCTTCACGGGGTGGGTCGACGTCGGGCTGACCGAGCAGGGCCGCGACGAGGCGCGGCGGGCGGGGGAGCTCATCCGCGATTCCGGGCTCTCGCCGCGCATCCAGTACACCTCTCTTCTCAAGCGCGCCATCCAGACCGCGAACATGGCGCTCGAGGTCGCCGACCTCGACTGGCTGCCGGTGAAGCGCAGCTGGCGACTCAACGAGCGTCACTATGGGGCGCTGCAGGGTCTCAACAAGGCAGAAACCCTCGAGAAGCACGGTGAAGAGCTCTTCATGACCTGGCGCCGCAGCTTCGACACCCCGCCGCCCGTGCTCGACGATGACGCCGAGTACAGCCAGGTGCACGACCCGCGCTACGTCGGCATCGACGGCGAGGTTCCGCGTACCGAGAGCCTCAAGCTCGTCATCGACCGCATGCTGCCGTACTGGCAGAGTGACATCACCCGGGATCTCGCCGCCGGTCACACGGTGCTGGTCACGGCGCACGGCAACTCGCTGCGTGCGCTCGTCAAGCACCTCGACGGTATCGCCGACGACGACATCGCAGGCCTCAACATCCCGACCGGTATTCCGCTCGTCTACGAGCTGGGTGACGACTTCACGCCCGTCAAGCCCGCCGAATACCTCGACCCCGAGGCCGCCGCGGCCGGTGCCGCCGCCGTCGCCAGCCAGGGCACGAAGTAGGCGGCGGATCGACCGCGGCCATGCTGCGCTTCGCCGTCGTCGCCTTCCTCGACGAGGTCGCTCTCGACGCCGAATTGTCGCCGGATGCTCTGCCACTGCATGTCGGTCTGTTCGGTGCGGCGAGCAGCGAGGCTGACCCCGATCAGATCATCGCTGCCGTGGAGGCGGCGTACGCCAGCTACGGGCCCTTCCAGGCGCGCGGCGGTGACGACGAGGCCATCGGGGCTCAGCAGGCTGAGGTCACGCTTCTCGACGAGGCCGACGAGCTCGTCGAAGCCCACCTGACCCTCGTGACGCTGTTGCGCGAACTCGGCGTGCGTGTCGACGACCCCTCGGTCGTCGCGGGGCGGTATCGGCCCCATGTGCCCATCAGCGACGACGAGCGCATCGACCGGGGTGAGCGTCTCGAGCTTCGGGCGATCGCGGTTCTCGACCTCGCGCCCGACGGCGATGGCGATCGGGTCATGGTGCTCGACCAGTTTCCGCTCATCTGAGCGGCGCGGTTCAGCCCGATCGGCAGGTCGGTTACTCAGTCGTCAGAGGGAACCCAGTCGCCCGTCGCGAGGTACTGTACCTTCTTGGCGATGGAGACGGCGTGGTCGGCGAACCGCTCGTGGTAGCGCGAGGCGAGGGTCGCATCGACAGTGTCGACGGTCTCGCCCTTCCACTTCTCGCCCAGCACCTTGTCGAAGACGCTCAAGTGCAGGGCGTCGACCTTGTCGTCTTCGTTGCGGATCGCCTCGGCGATCGCGACATCCTCGGTCGCGAGCAGCTCGACGAGCTTGCGGGCCATGACGACGTCGAGCGCGCCCATCTCCTTGAAGGTGCCGCGCAGGCTCTTCGGCACGACCTTGTCGGGAAACCGGTACCGCGCGAGTTGCGCGATGTGCTCAGACATGTCGCCCATGCGCTCGAGCGAGGCACTGATGCGCAGCGCACTCACGACGATTCGGAGGTCACGCGCGACCGGTTGCTGACGGGCGAGGATGTTGATGGCCAATTCGTCGAGCTCGGCGCACGCGGCATCAATCTTGGCGTCGTCAGCGATGACGGTCTCGGCCAGCGAGACGGTCGACTCGTTGAAGGCGCGGGTGGCGTTGTCGATCGACTCGGCGACCAGACCGGCGATCTCGACGAGGCGCTCCTGCACCTCGCGCAGCTCCTGCTGGAACACTTCGCGCATTGCGGTCACATCCTTAAGCATCGTGTGGTGGGTGGTCGATCGGGCAGACCGACTCACAGTGTCTCTGCCGGGTGAACGCTCGGTGACCCCGGTGTGAATACTGCGACCAGTGGCCCCGACGCCGGTTGCGGGGGCGACGGCCGCCCGATGTCAGTCACTAATCTAGTCCTCATGGACACGGCGCTGCTGGTGCCTCTCGCCATCGCCTTCGGGGCGGTCATCGGGGGCGGAGCGGTCGCCACCGTGATCGCCGCAGCACGGCGGGGGCGGATGGCGGCCGAAGTGGTGTCGTCGTCGGTGCCCGACGGCGTCGAGCAGGTCATCGACGCCCTCGCATCCGCCGCTGTCGTTCTCGACCCGAGCAACACCGTCGTGACGGCCTCGCCCGGGGCCTACGCACTGGGCCTTGTCTGGCATCGCAGCCTCGTGCAACGATCGCTCGTCGACCTCGTCGACGGGGTGCGCCGACGGGGCGAGCCCGTCACGGAAGAGCTCGAGATCAGCCGCGGCCCGCTCGGTGATGTCTCCTTGCACCTCGTCGTGCGTGTCGCCCGTCTGGGCTCGCGCTTCATGCTCCTCATCGCGGACGATCGCACCGAGTCGTATCGGCTCGATGCTGTACGTCGCGACTTCGTCGCGAACATCTCGCACGAGCTCAAGACGCCGATCGGTGCGGTCGGGCTACTCGCCGAAGCACTCGAGCAGGCCTCCGACGATCCCGCGCAGGTGCGAGCGTTCGCACAACGGCTGACGATGGAGGCCGACCGTCTCGCCTCCATGACGCAGGAGATCATCGAGTTGTCGCGCCTGCAAGCGATCGATGTGTTGGAATCTGCTGAATCGGTGAGCATCGACGATGTCGTACAGGCGGCCATCGACAAGAATCGTGTCGCCGCAGACAGCCTCGGCATCACCCTCGTCAGCGGCGGCGAGAAGCGGTTGACGGTGTGGGGCGAGGAGTCCATGCTCGTCACGGCCGTCCACAACCTCATCGCCAACGCCATCCAGTACTCCGTTCCTCCATCGCGCGTCGGCATCGGCATCAGCGGCACCGACGACACTGTCGAGATCGCCGTCACGGACCAGGGCATCGGCATTCCCGACGACGAGCTTGATCGGGTGTTCGAACGCTTCTTCCGCATCGACCAGGCGCGCTCCCGCTCCACCGGCGGCACGGGTCTGGGGCTGAGCATCGTCAAGCACGTCGTGCAGAACCACGGCGGCGAGATTCGGGTCTGGTCCCAACCGGGCCGCGGCTCCACCTTCACCATACGGCTGCCTCGAGTATTCGAGGCAGCACCCGATCGACAGAAAGCGCGAACATGACCCGCATCCTCATCGTCGAAGACGAGCCCTCGCTGAGCGAGCCGCTCTCCTACCTCCTCGGGCGGGAGGGGTACGAGCCGACCGTGGTCGTCGATGGGCTGGCGGCACTCACCGAGTTCGACCGTGCGGGGGCCGACCTCGTGCTGCTCGACCTCATGCTTCCCGGGCTCTCGGGAACCGAGGTCTGCCGGGAACTGCGGCAGCGATCAGGCGTGCCCATCATCATGCTGACCGCGAAGGACAGCGAGGTCGACATCGTTGTCGGGCTCGAGCTGGGGGCCGACGACTACGTCACCAAGCCGTACTCCAGTCGGGAACTGCTCGCGCGCATCCGGGCCGTTCTGCGCCGACAGACCGAGGTCGACGGCATCGACGACGGGGCGTTGGAGGCCCATGGTGTGCGCATGGATGTCGACCGGCACCAGGTCACCGTCGACGGCCGCGAGGTGGCGATGCCGCTCAAGGAGTTTGAGTTGCTCGAGCTGCTGCTGCGCAACGCGGGCCGCGTGCTCACCCGGGGCCAGCTCATCGACCGCGTCTGGGGGGCCGACTACTTCGGCGACACCAAGACGCTCGACGTGCACGTCAAGCGCATTCGCTCCAAGATTGAGAAAGACCCCTCGAACCCTCAGTTACTGGTGACCGTCCGGGGGCTCGGGTACCGCTTCGAGGGCTGAGGCTTCGCCGGTGCTTCTAGGATTCTTTGCGCGCCGGGACGAACAGGGTGTACTCGGGCAGTGAGCCGTCGAGCACGGGGACGAGCACCTCGACCCCGGGTTGCGAGCCGTAACTGAGGAACACCGGCACGAGCCCGCCCACCTGGCCGCCCGCGCCCGTCACGATGACCTGCGGCTGCTCGGGCCCGCCGATGGCGGTGAGGCCGGAGGGATCAATGAAGACGTCTTCCGTGACCCGCTCGCCGCTGTCCTGCCACTGCACGCTCAAGCGCTGCGAGCTGTCGGAGATGCTCTCGACGGTCATGACGAGGTTGAGAGTGTCGCCGTCATCACCGATCAGAAGCATGTTGCGTATCGCCAGGTCGCCGATTTCCGCGCCGACACCGTCGCTCGGGTCGTAGTCCTTCTGCGTGGCGATCTCGGCCGAGAAGGTGCAACCGGTCGTTCCGATCATGAGGGCAGCCGCGAGTGCGACTGCTGCTGCCAAGCGGTTCTTCACGTGCGTAGCCTCCCGTGCCCGTCGTGTCGGCGGCCGCTGGCAGGGTGTGAACCGCCTGCAAGACTGCGACCATCTCTAGTCTAGCCAGGCTCGACGACGGCGTGGCCGCGGCCCGAATGGGGGTCGGCAGCCCGGAACGCAGCGCTGTCGAGTCGCCTGCCGCGCGCCCAGCCGACCCGGATTGCTGAGAAATGCCTGTGGTAGAATCAAGGCTCTGCGGAAGGACCACCATCCATGATTTTTCAGGTCGGCGAGACGGTTGTGTACCCCCACCACGGGGCGGCAACGATCATCGAAGTAAAGAACCGAACCATCAGGGGTGAAGAGAAGCTCTACCTCAAGCTCAATGTCACACAGGGTGATCTGACCATCGAGGTGCCGGCAGAGAACGTCGACCTCGTGGGCGTGCGTGACGTCATCGGCCAGGACGGTCTTGACAAGGTCTTCGAGGTGCTGCGGGCTCCCTTCACCGAAGAGCCGACCAACTGGTCGCGCCGATACAAGGCCAACCTCGAGAAGCTCGCCTCGGGTGACGTCATCAAGGTCTCCGAGGTCGTGCGCGACCTCTGGCGCCGCGATCAGGATCGGGGCCTCAGCGCCGGGGAGAAGCGCATGCTTGCCAAGGCACGCCAGATCCTCATTTCCGAGCTTGCGCTCGCCGAGAAGACCGACGAAGAGAAGGCCTCCACCGTGCTCGACGAGGTTCTCGCTTCCTGAGCCAGCCCACCCGCGTCGCCCGCGGTCGGATACGCTCGAGCCCATGAGCGCGCCCACCCTCGCCGTCGTCGTCGTGGCTGCGGGCAGCGGCACGCGGCTCGGGCACGCCGAGCCCAAGGCGTTCGTCACGCTGGCCGGGCGCAGCCTGCTCGAGCATGCCCTGGAGAGCATCTTCGCGCTGTCTGAGCCCGCCCAGGTCATCGTCGTCGCCCCCCGCACGCACGTGTCGGAGGCTCAGCGCATCGCGCACCGGGTCGCGGGTCGCGCGGCCGACCACCTCACCATCGTCGTGGGTGGTGCGAGCCGACAGGAATCCGTGGCAGCGGGTGTCGCCGCCGTCGCCGAGGGGGCGGAGGTCGTGCTGATTCACGACGCCGCGCGAGCCCTCACCCCGGTCGCCGTCTTCGCGCGCGTCATCGAGCGCGTGCGCGCTGCCGGCGTGGGGGTCATCCCCGCCCTGCCGGTCGTCGACACGATCGCCCGCACCACGGGTGAGGGGTCAGTGGTGGGCCAGGTCGACCGCTCCGAGCTCGCGACGATCCAGACGCCACAAGGGTTCCCGCTCGACGCCTACCGGGCTGCCGCCGCGATGGCGGGCCCGGGGCACACCGACGATGCCTCCGTGTATGCCGCCGCCGGGCATCCCGTCATCACCGTCGCGGGAGACGAGGCCGCGTTCAAGGTGACCACGCCCTGGGACCTTCGTCGCGCCGAACTGCTGCTCACCGGGGGGCGCCCGGCGATCCGCACCGGCGTCGGCATCGACGTGCACGCCTACGACGACGATCAGCCGCTGTGGCTGGGAGGCCTGTACTGGCCTGACGAACCCGGGCTCGCTGGCCACAGCGACGGCGACGCCATCAGCCATGCGATCTGTGACGCAATGCTCTCCGCCGCCGGACTCGGCGACATCGGCTCGCGCTTCGGCGTCGACGACCCCCGATTCGCGGATGCTCGGGGTGAGGTCTTTCTCGCCGCAACCCTCGCTCTCGTGCGCGATGCCGGGTTCGACGTCGTCAACGTCGCCGTGCAGGTCATCGCCGCCAGGCCGCGGTTCGCCGCCCGCCGCCACGAGGTCGAAGCGCTGCTGTCACGGTTGCTCGGTGCACCCGTCAGTGTGGCCGCGACCACCTCCGACGGCCTCGGCTTCACCGGCCGCCGGGAAGGCCTCACCGCAGTGGCCACAGCGCTGTTGCATTCTTGACTGCGCCGGCGCTGCTGCGGCGCAGTGGGCTTCCGCCCGCCGAGCGCGGTCGCCGGGCTGCGCCCTGCCTCCTGACCCGCCGATAGGCTGGGCCGCGTGAGTATCCGCCTGTACGACAGCCTGCAGCAGGCCGTCGTCGACTTCACTCCGCTGAAGCCGGGGCACGTCGGCATGTACGTCTGCGGGCCGACCGTGCAGTCGGCGCCGCACATTGGGCACCTGCGCAGCGCCCTCGTCTACGACCTGTGGCGGCGCTGGCTCACGCACCGCGGGCTGCAGGTCACCTTCATCAGGAACGTCACCGACATCGACGACAAGGTGCTCGCGCAGCAGAGCGACCACGAGCCCTGGTACGCGGTGGCCTACCGCGTCGAGCTCGAGTTCACCTCCGGGTACCGGGCGCTGGGCATCCTGCCCCCGACCTACGAACCCCGCGCGACGGCGAGCATCGCCCAGATGCAGGCCCTCATCGGCGCGCTCATCGAGCGCAAGCACGCCTACCCGGCCGAGGACGGCAGCGGAGACGTCTACTTCGACGTGCCCAGTTGGAGCCGCTACGGGCAACTCACGCGGCAGAGCCCCGACGACATGGAGGAGGCCGCGGATGCGCCGGCTCGCGCGAAGCGCGACCCCCGCGACTTCGCTCTCTGGAAGGGTGCGAAGCCCGACGAGCCGACGAGTGCCCACTGGGATTCCCCCTGGGGCCGCGGCCGCCCCGGCTGGCATATCGAGTGCTCGGCGATGGCCGCCCGCTACCTCGGCGAGGCCTTCGACATTCACGGCGGCGGGCTCGACCTGCGCTTTCCGCATCACGAGAACGAGCTCGCCCAGTCGAGCGCGGCGGGCCACGGTTTCGCCCAGCACTGGGTGCACAACGGGCTCGTCACCGTCGGCGGCCAGAAGATGTCGAAATCGCTCGGCAACTCGGTGTTCGCCAGCGAGCTGCTCGCGTCGGCCAGCCCCGCGGTTGTGCGCTACTGGCTCGGCTCGGCGCACTACCGCTCGACGATCGACTACACACCGAGCTCGCTCGACGAGTCGCGTGAGGCGCTCGACCGCGTCAGGTCGTTCCGTCTGCGCGCGGGCAAGCGCCTCCAGACCGCGACCGCGCAGTTCGAGTGGCTCGCGCCGATCGAGGAGCGCGTGCCCGCGGACTTCGCGGCTGCGCTCGATGACGACCTTGCCATGCCGCAGGCCCTTGCGGTGCTGCACGAGACCGTGCGCGCGGGCAACACCGCCCTCGACGCCGGCGATGTCGGTGCCGTCGAGGCGGCCCTGATGGCCGTGGAGGCGATGATCGACGTTCTCGGCCTTGATGACGCCGCCGAGCATCCGGCACGTGCCCTCGCCGCCCAGGGCGCGCTCGCCGCTCTGGTCGAACGCATGCTCGTGGAACGGCGCGAAGCCAGGGCGTCGAAAGACTTCACCACCGCCGATCGCATTCGTGACGACCTTGCCGCCGCCGGCATCGTGCTCGAAGACACCCCGGCGGCAACCGACTGGAGTATTGATGGCTAAGCCAGGGCGCCCCGGCGCCAACAAGAAGAGGAAAGGCCCCACCGTGGGTTCGGGTGGCCAGGGCCGCCAGGCCCTCGAGGGCCGCGGGCCGACGCCGAAGGCCGAAGACCGCACGTGGCACCCCGCGGGTAAGCGCAAGATCGCGCAAGAGCGCCTCGCCGCAGCCAAATCGCGCACCGGCAGCGGTAGTGGTGGTGGCGGCGGACAGCGCCAGCAGCGCCCGCCCAAGAAGGGCGGAGATGCCGCAGAGGTCGTGAGCGGCCGTAACTCGGTGCTCGAAGCGCTGCGGGCGAAGGTGCCCGCGACGACGCTGTACATCGCCGCGCGCGTCGAGATGGATGACCGCGTGAAGGAGTCCCTGTCGCTGGCGACCAAGCGCGGCATCGCCGTGCTCGAGATCATGCGCCCCGAGCTCGACCGTATGACGGGGGAGAACTCGGTCAACCAGGGCATCGCGATCTCGGTGCCGGCCTACGAGTACGCCCACCCCCTCGACCTCGTGTCGCGGGCGACCGATCGCGGCGAGGTGCCCCTCATCGTCGCGCTCGACGGCGTGACCGACCCGCGCAATCTGGGGGCGATCATCCGGTCGACGGCGGCGTTCGGCGGGCACGGCGTGATTGTGCCGCAGCGCCGCTCGGCGGGCGTGACGGCGGCGGCGTGGAAGACGTCGGCGGGCGCTGCAGCCCGCACGCCGGTCGCCATGGCGCCCAACCTCACACAGACACTCAAGTCGCTCCAGGCGGAAGGGCTGTTCGTGCTCGGTCTCGACGGGGGCGGCGACATCTCGCTGCCCGAGCTCGAGCTCGCCGATCAGCCGATCGTCATCGTCGTCGGCAGCGAGGGCAAGGGGCTCTCGCGCATCGTGAGTGAGACGTGCGACGCCATCGTGTCGATCCCCATCTCGGCGGCGACCGAGTCGCTCAACGCCGGCATTGCGGCAAGCGTGACGCTCTACGAGGTGGCGCGCCGGCGCGCAGCCGACTGAGCTGACCGGATGCTCAGGGTCGTCGTCGAGAGCGACTCTCGAGCCGAGTGACGCCGCCGTGTACCCTGACAACGTTCGTGCTTACTGAACGCAAACGGAGTACGCGATGCATCTGGGTCACCTGAAGATTGCTGTCGTCGGCACGGGAGCGGTGGGCGGATCCGTCGCTGCAGACCTCGTGCGCGCGGGGCTCGACGTCACCCTCATCGACCAGTGGCCCGCCCACGTCGACGCCATGAATGCCCAGGGGCTCACGGTGCACCTGCCCACCGAGACCAAGGTGACACCGGTGCGGGCCCTGCACCTGTGCCAGGTTGCGGAGCTACGGCAGCCCTTCGACATCGTGCTCACCGGCGTCAAGAGCTATGACACCTGTTGGGTGGCCGAGCTCATGAAGCCCCTCATGCGGCCAGACTCGGTCTTCGTTGGCCTGCAGAACGGCATGACCATTGACGTCTGTGCCGAGAGTCTCGGGCCCGAGCGCACAATCGGTTGCGTGCTCGGCATCGCCGCCAACATGCGGCAGCCGGGCGTCATCACCCGGCAGGTTGCGCCCGCCGACACCTGGTTCTCAGTGGGCACCCTCGACGGTCAGCGCACCGAACGCCTCGACCAGGTTGCGGCCGTGCTCGCGCACGCGGCGGTGACGGAGGTGACCGACGACATCCGCTCCGCGAAGTGGATGAAGCTCATCGCCAATATTCCCGAGATGCTGCCGTCGGGGCTGCTCGGGGTTCCCTTGCTCGAGGCCGCCCACATGCCGGGCATCCGCCCGGTCATGGATGCGATGTCGCGCGAGGCGTACGCCCTCGCGATCGACCTCGGCATCACTATGTTGCCGAGCCTCGGCATCGCCGCCGAGGACGTACCGGATTCTGACCAGTACTCGCTCGACCTGCTCGACCGTGTGCTCTCACACTTCTCGAAGCCCGACACGCGTGTCGCCGTGTTGCAGGACTGGGAGAAGGGGCGGCGGGCCGAACTGGACGCGTTCAGCGGCTACGTTGTCGCGCAGGCGCACCAGCGAGGCCGTCCGACCCCCGTCAACGAGGCCATCCTGCGACTCTCCGAGCGGGTGGAGCGAGGCGAGCTGGCGCCCTCGCCCGAGAACGCCGAACTGCTCACAGCGGCGCTCAAGGGGCCGTCGTAGTCTCACCTACAGTGTCGAAAGTCACCGTGTGCGCCGAGCGCGAGTGATTTCAGCGACCGCCGACCAATCCAGTTCGGCGAGTTGGTCGTCGGCGATTGCTGCACTGAACAGGTCGTGCAGTGTCGGAGCCATCGGCAGGGAGACACCCAAATCCTGTGCTGTGCGTTCGACGAGACACAGATCCTTGAGGCCGAGACTCATCGAGAATCCGACCGGCTGGTAGTTCCTGTCTGCAATCATCGTGCCGTAGCCCCGATGAGCTGATCCGCTGAACGCTGTGTGAGTGAGAATCTCGATGAACCTCGCGGCATCGATCCCTGCCGATTCTATTAGTGAGACTGACTCAGCCATTGACTGCAAAGCATGAATGATCGAATAGTTCACTCCGAGCTTGACGATGAGAGCCAATCGGGGATCGGTTCCCACATTCCATACCCGTCGGCCGAGCGCGGATAACGACGGCAATGCGGTGTCAATTGCGGTGGCATCGCCGGAGGCAACAACCAGTAGATCTCCGCGCGCGATGACCGCCGAACGCCCCAAGACCGGTGCGCTCACGTAGTGCACACCGTGTTGCTGATGGCATTCGGCCAGTTCGGCGGCCGCAGCTGGGCTTATGGTCGCGTGCTGAACGTGGGTACGACCGGGGGGAACGCGCGAGAGTAAACGATCGTCAAAGACGCGGAGCACGACGGCATCATCAGTCAACATGGAATGGACGACGCTTTGCGAGGCGAAAGCGGACTCCACAGTTTGAGCTACCGAGACCCCGCCTTGCTGCGCAAGCCTGGCGACCGGCTCTGGGCTCCGATTCCACACGGTGACGCCGAGACCTTCATCGAGCAGCCGGCTCGCCATCGCTGCACCCATCTCTCCTAGGCCGAGGAACGCGACTGTGCGCTGCGGTTTTTCGTCCACTGTGTAGCTCCTTTGCGTCGGCAGTTCAGACAGAATTTCAGGCCACACCGTACATTAGGGCAGAACGGGGATGCGGGCAGAGCCGCTGACGGATCCGGATCTGGCTCCGCGACTCCTCCTGAGATGGCGGAATCCCGGGCGTGCGTTCACTTTGAGAACACGACAGCCCTCTCCCGAATACACTGAGGATGCACACGCAGTGGGAGGACGGCATGAGTCAGAGCGATCACGACACTGAATGGGCCGTCGTCGGCGAACGTATTCGGCTGGCGCGCGAGAGCGCGAGCATGAGCGTGCGAGAGCTCTCCCGGCGCGTACAGGTGTCGGCGAGCCACGTCAGCCAGGTGGAACGAGGTCTCGCCTCGTTCAGCGTTCGCGCTCTCTACAACGTCGTCAGCGAACTCGGCATTTCGATGGACAGCCTCTTCGAGGAGACCCCGGAGCCCGGGCAGGAGCTTCCCGAGCTTCCCGCCGACGATGTCGTCGCGACCTCGACCGACACCTCGCTCGAAGAAGCGGGCATCGTGCTGCGCTCCACCGACCGCCCGACGATCAGCATGAGCTCGGGGCCTCGGTGGGAGCGACTCACGGCCAAGCCCGAGACGAAGGCCGAGTTCATCGAGGTCATCTACGCCCCCGCGCCCGGGGCTGAGCCCCCCGCAGACTTCATCCGACACGACGGGCGCGAGTACGGCATCATCGTGCGCGGCCGCCTGAATGTGCAGGTCGGTTTTGGGCGCTCGGTACTCGAGGTGGGAGATTCGATCGCCTTCGACTCGAGCATCCCGCACCGATTCTGGAACAGCGACGCTGACGAGGTGCAGGCGGTGTGGTTCGTGCTTGACCGTCTCGACGACGGCACCGAGGCCGACTTTCCCTCCGGGGCCGGCAGCGCGACCCACCTGCACGGCTTCTAGACCGGCAGGCGGGTGCGCCGCGCGAGGTGTGGCGCTAGGCCTTCCAGACCGTCTTGAGGTTGCAGAACTCGCGGATTCCCGCGGCGGCGAGCTCGCGGCCGAAACCGGAATCCTTGATGCCGCCGAACGGCAGCTCGGGGTACGAAATCGTCATGCCATTGATGAAGACGGCGCCGGCGTCGAGAGCGGACTGGAAGTACTCCTGCTCAGCCGGGTCGGTCGTCCATGCCGCCGAGCTCAACCCGAACGTCGTCTGGTTCGCGATCGCCACTGCTTCTTCGGCGGTCGCGGCGCGGTACAGCGTGGCGACCGGGCCGAACGCCTCCTCCATGACGAGGCGCGCGTCGGCGGGCAGGTCACCGAGCACCGTGGGCGGGTAAAACCAGCCCGCGCCCTCGGGCGCCGCACCCCCGGTGAGCACGGTCGCCCCCCGGGCGATCGCATCCTCGACCAGCTCGGCGATCTCGTCACGACCGCTCTTCGTTGCCAGCGGCCCGACCTGCACCGACTCGTCGAGCGGGTCGCCCATTGTGAGGGCCGCCATTGCCTCGGTGAAGCGCGCGGTGAACTCGTCGTAGATGTCGCTGTGGATGATGAAGCGCTTGCCGGCAATGCACGACTGACCGTTGTTGTTGACGCGGGCCGTCACCGCCGTCGCGACGGCCGCATCGAGATCGGCCGACGGCATGACGATGTACGGGTCGGAGCCGCCGAGCTCGAGCACGGCCTTCTTGACCTGTCCGCCGGCGCGTGCGCCGACCGAGCGGCCGGCTGGCTCGGAGCCCGTGAGAGTCACGGCGGTGATGCGCGGGTCATCGATGACGGCGTCGACTGCGGCGGCTCCGATGAGCAGGGTCGTGAACGAGCCTTCCGGGAATCCGCCGCGCGTGAACAGCGTGTCGAGGTAGAGCGCCGACTCGGGCACGTTCGAAGCGTGCTTGAGCACACCCGAGTTGCCGGCCATGAGAGCGGGCGCGGCGAAGCGGATGACCTGCCACAGCGGGTAGTTCCAGGGCATGACCGCGAGCACGGCACCGAGCGGCTCGTAGCGCGCCCAGGCGGCACTCGCACCCACGAGCGAGGGGTCGTCGAGCGGCTCGTCGGCGAGGAACTCTTCGGCCTTCTCGGCGTAGAAGCGCATGTTCTTGACACACTTAAGCGCCTCGGCCCGCGACTGCGCGATCGGCTTGCCCATCTCGCGCGTGATCATGACGGCGACGTCCTCCGCCTCCGACTCGAGCACATCAGCAGCGGCACGCATCCACGCCGCGCGCTGCGCGTACGTCGTGGTGCGCAGGGTTCCCGCGGCGGCGTGTGCGGCGGCGAGGCGACGCTCGATCTCGTCGGTGCCGTGCGCATCGAACGTGCGCTCGGTCTCTCCGGTGGTCGGGTTGATCACTGCGATGGCCATGAGGGCCCTTTCTGTCGTGGTGCGGTCTGTCGGTCTGTCGTGGGGCGGGTTGCGGTCGGGCGGGCGTCGGCGCTCACACCGAACAGCTGGGGGTGCGCGGCGAGGCGCCGTCGCGTGCGCCGAATGTGACCTTGGAGAATGCGCTCGGCACTGTCGATGTCTGCTTCGCGCAGGGCGGTCACGAGCATGTGGTGCTCATCATGCACGATGCGCTGGCTGTGCGCGTCGATCATGAGAGTGTAGGCGCGACGATACGGCTGAGTGGAATTCCACAGCCGCTCCACGAGGTCGCCAAGCACGAGTGTGTGAGCACTCTCGTACATGCTCACGTGGAAGATGTGGTCGAGCCGCAAAAACTCTTCCACATCGTCGGTGGCGACCATGGCCTCGGCGAGCGCATCGAGACGGTCGAGGGTCTCGACGGTGATGCTGGGAGCGGCGATGCGCAGCAGCAGTGGCTCTACCCGCTCCCGGGTCTGGTAGACCTCTTCGCATTCGGCGAGAGTCAATTGCGAGACCCAGGCGCCTGCGTTGGCGACGAGGGTGACGAGGCCGTCTGCCTCGAGTACCTTGAGCGCCTCCCGCACGGGGACGCGGCTGGCGCCGAAACGCTCCGCGATCTCCTCCTGCCGTAGGCGGGCTCCGGGCGGGTAGTCGCCCGCCATGATCGCGTCGCGTAGTCCGCGCGCCACCCGCAGGCTGGCAGTGCCGTCGCGCGTCTGGGCCACGGAGGGTATCGCGGGTCGCGTCAGCGGCACGGCGCTCGCGTCGCTCACGCCGCAGGGTCCTTCGGATTCCACAGCAGCACGGGCGCATCTTTTTCGTAGGCCTTGCCGTGGGGGTAGCTCACGAGCTCGAGCTGCATGCCCCAGGGGGTCAGGAAGTACACCCAGCGCTGCCCTTCACTGGCGTTCTTGCTGTCGGTGGGCTCGCCGAGGATGCGCACGCCGTGATCGCGCAGGTGCTGCAGGCCTGCTTCGAAGTCGTCGACGTAGAAGGCCAAGTGGTGACCGCCGATGTCGCTGTTGCGCGGCTGGGGCAGCTGGCCGTCCGCGGCGTCATACTGGAAGATCTCGAAGTTCGAGCCGTGGCCGCAGCGATAGAAGCGCAGTTCGGGGATGGTCGTGCGCGGATGCACGTTGAGATTGGTGGCCATCCAGTCGTCGTCGCGCACGTAGGGGCCGAGCGAGTACACCCGCGTGCACCCGATGACGTTGACGAAGAAGTCGTCGGCCTCCTCGAGGTCGGGCACGGTGAAGCCGATGTGTTCCATGCCCCGTAGTCCGGGTAGTCCTGTCATCATCGTCACTTCCTTGCGCACACTCGTCGTGGATGCAATATATCCCTAAATGCCCCTCTCTGGCCAGAGAAGCGGGCAGAAAATCTTGTTATTGGATGCAATCCGGTCTAGGCTGACACCACCGACCGCTGGACACCGGCGGGTCACGTACCGATGTGTAAGGAACGGCCATGCCGAGACAACGACGTTTGGAATCGATCGCCCCCTGGGTCGAGCTCTCCACGACAGCAACCGACTGGAAGAACGCCGACCCCGAGTTGCTGGCGGCGATGCTCGGCCAGCTGCACCTCATCCGCGCCTTCGAAGAGCGCGTGCTCGAGCTGGCCGGCGAGGGCCTCGTGCACGGACCCGCCCACTCGAGCATCGGGCAGGAGGGGGGCGCGGTCGGCTCCATCGTCGGCCTGCGTACGACCGACGCCGTGAACGGCTCGCATCGCGGCCACCACCAGTTCTTGGCCAAGGCGATCACGCACGTGAGCCAGGGCAAGCTCGACCTGACCAACCTGGTCGACGACACGCTGCAGAACGTTCTGCAGCGCACACTCGCCGAAATTCTCGGCCTCTCTCAGGGCTTCTGCGCAGGTCGCGGCGGCTCGATGCACCTCCAGTGGTTCGAGGCGGGCGCACTGGGCACGAACGCGATCGTCGGCGGCGGCGCCCCGATGGCCACCGGTAACGCGTACGCCCAGAAGCACTCCGGCACTACCGACCTCACGATCAACTATTTCGGTGACGGGGCCGCGCAGATCGGCTCGGTGCTCGAGTCGATGAACCTCGCCGCAGCCTGGAAGTTGCCGGTCTGCTTCTTCGTCGAGAACAACTTCTACGCCGTCTCCACGCGCATTGAGGAGAGCGTGGCTGACACGCGCCTCTCGGTGCGCGGCCAGGGGTTCGGTATCCCCTCGTGGAAGGTCGACGGCATGGACCCGCTCGCCGTTCACCTCGCGATGGAGCAGGCTGCCGAGGTCATGCGCTCCGGGGGCGGTCCGGCCGTCGTCGAGGCCGAGGTGTACCGCTTCTTCCACCAGAACGGGCCGTACCCCGGCAGCGCCTTCGGCTACCGCGACAAGGAAGAGGAGGCCGAGTGGAAGAAGCGCGACCCGCTCGAGCGCGTCGCCCGCGAGATGATCAAGCTCGGTCACATCGATGAGGCGGGCGTGCAGGCCGTGCGAGACCAGGCCCTCGCGGCCATGGATGCGGCCACCGAACCCCTTCTCGAAGCCGACCCCGAAAAGCAGGGCAAGCGGCGCATCCGCCCCGAGCTGTGGCCCGACCCTGACTTCGTCAACGTGGGTGTGCGCGGTGACGCCAGCGAGCTGGAGGCGTTGACCGCGGTCGAGCCGCTCACCGATACTCGCGAACGCGAGTCGCTGAAGTTCGTCGAGGCGGTCGCTGGCGTGATGGAGCGCCGCATGTCTCAGGACGATCGGATCGTGCTGTTGGGGGAGGACATCCACCGCCTCAAGGGTGGCACGAACGGCGCGACCAAGGGCCTGGCAGATTCCTTCCCCGACCGGGTTCTCGGCACGCCCATTAGCGAGAATGCCTTCGCGGGTCTCGGCGGCGGGCTCGCCCTCGACGGCCGCTTCGTGCCCGTCATCGAGTTCATGTATCCAGACTTCCTGTGGGTCGCCGCCGACCAGGTCTTCAACCAGATCGGCAAGGCGCGGCACATGTTCGGCGGCCAGAACCCTGTTCCGCTCGTGTTGCGCACGAAGGTCGCGATGGGCTCGGGCTACGGCTCTCAGCACCTCATGGACCCGGCGGGGATCTTCGCCACGAGCGCCGGCTGGCGTATCGTCGCGCCGTCGACCGCCGCCGACTACGTCGGCCTCATGAACGCTGCTCTGGCGCTCGGCGACCCGGTGCTTGTCATCGAGCACGTTGACCTGTACGGCGAGAAGGACGAGATCATCTCGGGCGATCTCGATTACATCATTCCGCCCGGCAATGCGGCGGTGCGGCGAGAGGGCAACGACGTCACGGTCATCAGCTATCTGTCGATGGTGGGGCACAGCCTCGAGGCGATCGAGCAGACGGGCGTGGATGCTGAGCTCATCGACCTGCGCTGGCTCGACCGGGCCTCCCTCGACTGGGAGACGATCGAGCGAAGCGTCAAGAAGACCAACGCCGTGCTCATCGTCGAGCAGGGAGCCGCGGGTACCTCGTACGGCGGCTGGCTCGCCGACGAGATTCAGCGCCGCTTGTTCGACTGGCTCGACCAGCCGGTGCAGCGCGTGACGGGTGCCGAGTCGTCGCCCTCGATCTCAAAGGTTCTCGAGCGCGCCGCGCATGCCCGAACCGAGGAGGTCGTCGCCGGTCTCGAGACCGTGCGCCGCCACGCGGGAGGAGCAGCCTGATGTCGACCACAATCCGCATGCCGGAGGTGCTCGCGAACGTCACCGAGGCGGCCGTGCAGAAGTGGCTTGTCGCCGCGGGCGATGAGATCGCCGTCGGCCAGCCCTTCGCCGAGATCGAGACCGAGAAGGCCGTCGTCGAGTACAACGCCGAGACCGCGGGCACCGTGCTCGAGCTGCTCGTCGCCGAGGGCGACTCGATCGACGTCGGCGAGCCGATCGCCCTCGTCGGCGCGGCGGGCGAGACCGCCGAGGTCGCGGCACCGTCGGCTCCCGAGCCGGCGAGTCCGGCGGCGACCGACCCGGAGTCCTCGGCGCCCGTGGCCGAGGCCCAGGCCGCATCCGTGCCCGCCGCCCCCGCACCGACCCCGGATGCGCCCAGCGCAGCTACGGCCTCCGCCGCGCGCGCGACCGACGACGCTTCAGGGCGCCGCTTCATCAGCCCGCTCGTGCGCCGCCTGGCCCGTGAGCACGGGCTCTCGCTCGACTCGATCGAGGGCTCAGGGCCCGACGGTCGCATCGTGCGCCGCGATATCGAGTCGTTGCTCGACGGCTCCGCGACGCCGGCGGCACCCGCTGCCGCATCGGCGCCGAGCGCGCCCGCCCCGGCACCCGCTGCCGCATCGGCGCCGAGCACGCCTGCCCCGGCACCCGCACCGGCGGGCGCGACAGGGTCCGAGCCTGAGCTGGTGCCGCACAGCCGTATGCGCAAGACGATCGCGCGTCGGCTCACCGAGAGCAAGAACCAGGTGCCGCACTTCTATCTGACGGCTGACTGCCGGGTCGACGCTCTGCTGGCCATGCGGGCGGAGATCAACGCGGGCGGCACGGTCAAGGTGAGCGTCAACGATCTCGTCGTCAAGGCCGTTGCGGGAGCCTTCCGCGATGTGCCGGAGGCGAACCGCACCTGGACCGATGACGGCATGCTACAGCACAGCAGCGTCGACATCGGCATCGCCGTGTCGCTCGATGACGGGCTCGTCGTGCCGATCGTGCGCGGTGTTGAGGGCTTGAGTGTCTCGGCGCTCGGCGCCCAGGTCGCCGACCTCGCCGGGCGAGGGCGCGAGGGCAAGCTGCGCCCCGACGAGATGGAGGGCGGCAGTTTCGCCGTCTCGAACCTCGGCATGTTCGGCACTCAGTCGTTCAGCGCCATCATCAATCCGCCGCAGGCGGGCATCCTCGCGGTGGGCGCCGCCCGTCAGACCCCCGTGGTCGTCGACGGTGCGCTCGAGGTGGGCTCGGTCATGTCGGTCACGCTCTCGGCCGATCACCGGGCGTGGGATGGCTCGCTCGCCGCGCGCTGGCTCGCCGCCTTCGTCGCTCGTATCGAGCACCCCCTGACGATTCTCGCCTGAGGTTGCGCGCAGGGTCTGAGCCGCGGCGAGAGGCAGCCCGGCTCAGACTTTGTCGCGCCACGAACCGGTGACCGTGTCGTCGTCGGGAAGCTCGATCGGCGCGGTCTCGAGTGCCGGCATGGAGATCGTCTCGGTGACGGGTGTGATGACGGTCGCCTCGTCGCGCCGGTGCCGCAGGATGGTGTCGATGTAGGAGCTGAGGGCTTCAGCGAGGGGGATCGCCCGCGCCTCGTTCTGAGAGAGATACCAGCGGTGCTCCAACAATTGGTGGAACACTTCGGGCGCCTCGAGCTTGCCGCGCAGGTCTTTCGGGATCGCCCGCACGACGGGCTCGAAGACGCGGGCGAGCCACTCGTGCGCGACCATCTCGTCGTCCATCACCCGGCCCGGATAGGTGGAGGCCGTGTAGGCGTCAAGATCGTTGAGCAACCGCCGGGCCTGGTTCTCACCGGCGTCGATGCCGGTGAGGCGCAGCAGTCGCCTCGTGTGGTGGCCGGCATCCACGACCTTCGGCTGGATGCGCACCTGGGTGCTCGCGCCGTCGGTCGTGATGGCGAGCTCTTCGATGTCGAAGCCGAGCCTGTTGAGGCGTTCCACGCGCTGGTTGATGCGCCAACGCTCGGTCTGGTCGAACGACTCCCAGCCGGTGAGCTCCTTCCACAGCGAGCGGTAGGACTCGATGATGCCGTTGCTCGTCTCGACCGCGTCGATGTTCTCGTCGAGGCGACCGCCCGCTTCGAGGTCGAGTAGCTCACCCGCGATGTTGACGCGGGCGATCTCGAGGTCGTTCTCGCGCTGGCCGTTCGACAGGCCGCCTGAGTACAGCTGCCCGGTCTCCGCGTCGACGAGGTAGGCCGCGAACGAGCCGGCGTCGCGACGGAAGAGGGTGTTGGAGAGCGAGACGTCGCCCCAGAAGAAGCCGACGATGTGCAGGCGCACGAGCAGTACCGCGAGGGCATCCACGAGGCGCGTCGCCGTGTCGGGGCGGAGAGTCTGCGAGTACAGGGCGCGATACGGCAGCGAGAAGCGCAAGTGCCGTGTCACCAGCACGGGCATGAGTTCGCCCCCGTCGTCGTCGAGCCGGCCCGTGATCACGGCGACCGGGTCGACGCAGGGGATGTCGAGTCGCTGCAGGGTGCGCAGCATGTCGTACTCGCGCTGCGCCATCTCCTCGGTCGTCTCCTTGATGGCGACGACGTAGTCGCTCAAGTGCACGAAGCGCACCAGGTGACGCGAGATGCCCTTGGGCAGCACCGCGATCGAGTCGTCGGGCCACACCTCGAGCGGCTCGTGCCACGGTAGGTCGAGCAGGCCGGGATCGGTGACCGCGGAGGTGATGCTGAGCGATGCGCTCATAGTGTCTCGCCGTTCTCTCATCGGGGCCGCTGGCGTGTGGCGCGAGTCGGGCTCCCGTCCCGTGCCGTGAACGCCAACGGGGGCGCGACGCCTCGCGACGCCCGCGCCCCCGCTCGCGGCAGAACGATGGTGCGTCGCTAGCTGACGACGGGCTCCTTGTTGAGACGACTGCCCGAGGCCGTGTCGAATACGTGCACGTGCTTGGGCTCCGGCGTGATGAAGACGGTGTCGCCGCTGTGCGGGTGCAGTCGACCATCCACGCGCGCCACGATGTCAACGCGCTGACCGGCGACCTCCGTGTTGCCGTACAGGTAGCCGTCGGCGCCGAGCTCCTCGACGATGTCGACCGTGACGGGCAGGCCCTCACCCTCGGTCTTGACGATCATGTCTTCGGGGCGCACGCCGACCGTGACGACCTTCTCGCTCGTGGAGGCGAGCACGTCGCGCTCGACCGGCGCGACAGCGGTACCGAACGTGACACCGCCCTCGGCGACCTCCGCCGGGAATAGGTTCATGGCGGGCGAGCCGATGAAGCCGGCCACGAAGACGTTGTTGGGCGTCTCGTACAGGTCGCGCGGGGTGCCGACCTGCTGCAGGATGCCGTCCTTCAGCACGCAGATGCGGTCACCCATGGTGAGGGCCTCCGTCTGGTCGTGCGTGACGTAGACGGTAGTGACGCCGAGGCGACGCTGCAGCGAGGCGATCTGCGTGCGCGTCTGCACGCGCAGCTTCGCGTCGAGGTTCGACAGCGGCTCGTCCATGAGGAACACCTGGGGCTGACGCACGATGGCGCGGCCCATGGCGACGCGCTGACGCTGACCACCGGAGAGCGCCTTGGGCTTGCGGTCGAGGTAGGGCTCGAGGTCGAGCAGCTTGGCCGCTTCGAGGACGCGGTTGGCGCGCTCGTCTTTGTTGATGCCGGCGATCTTTAGGGCGAAGCCCATGTTCTCGGCGACCGTCATGTGCGGGTACAGCGCGTAGTTCTGGAACACCATCGCGATGTCGCGGTCCTTCGGGGGCAGGTCGGTGACGTTGCGCTCCCCGATGAAGATGTTGCCATCGTTGACCTCTTCGAGGCCCGCGAGCATGCGCAGCGAGGTGGACTTGCCGCATCCAGAGGGGCCGACGAGAACGAGGAACTCGCCGTCGGCGATGTCGAGGTCGAGCGAGTCGACGGCCGGGGTCTCAGACCCCGGGTACAGACGTGTTGCCTTGTCATACGTGACGGTTGCCATGCTGATTGTCTCCTTCACCGGCAGGTACGTGCCGGACGATCCGTTGTGAATGGATGATGCCCTCAGGCGGGTGAACGCCAGTGGTCACCGTTGCTCAGTATGGCACTTCCTGCCCGCCGACGGCAGGGATCCCGGTCTCGAGGAACGCGATGACAGCCCGTGAGGGCCCTGGCGTACCCGGGTGCAGCTCGATGGCGAGTACCATCATGGGGGCGCTCGATAGCGCTCATCTCCGCCGCACGGCGACGATCCACCCCCTTCGTGAGCGAGGCTTCATGAACGACGCCCTCCCGCCCACCGCGCGCTCCACCAGGACTGAGCGCCGCGCTGAGGCCCGCGAGAAGGCACGCGCTCTGCGCGAGTCACAGCGCAAGAAAGAGCGGCGAACACTCTGGATCGTGCAGGGTGGCATCGCCGTCGCAGCCCTCGCGATCGTGGCCGTCATCGTGCTCGTGCTGACCAACTCGGTGCGCCCGGAGGGCCCGGGGCCGCGCAACATGGCGAGCGACGGGATCAAGATCGGCACCGATTTCATCGCGGTCACGACCCCCGCATTGCCCGCGGACGACGTCCCCATCCCCTCGGAGCCGAACCCCGCCGGAGTCGTTGCGATCCACATCTTCGTGGACTACCTCTGCCCGGTGTGCGCCGAGTTCGAGCAGGAGAACGTTGAGTTGATTCGCACACTGGTGCAGTCCGGTGCGGCGACGGTGGAGTACCACCCGATTTCGATCCTCACCAATCTCTCCGCCGGCACGCGCTACTCATTGCGGGCCGCCAATGCAGCGGCCTGTGTGGCCAACCACGCCCCTGACCAGTTCTTCGACTTCCACGAGGCGCTGTTCGCCAACCAGCCGGAGGAGGGAACTCCGGGTCTCACCGACGAGGAGCTCATTGAGCTCGCCCGCTCAGTGGGGGTGACCTCTACTCTGGTCGACGGCTGCATCGTCGACCAAAGGTTCCGCTCGTGGGTGCAAGCGGCCACCGAGCGGGCGCGTACCGGGCCCCTGCCGGTGCTTGACGCCACGATCGGGGGTATCGAAGGCACTCCGACGATCCTCGTCAACGGCGAGCTCTTCGAGTACCGCTACCCCTTCGAGCAATCGGAGTTCGCGCAGTTCGTGCTCGAGGCCGCCGGCGACGAGTTCGCAACGAACCCCACGCCGACGCCCACGCCGACGCCGACGGAGTAGAGGCGGCGGTAGTCTTCCTCTGTGACGCGCCGCGCGCGCACGCCGACTTGGCGCAACTGGTAGCGCACCCGACTTGTAATCGGGCGGTTGGGAGTTCGAGTCTCCCAGTCGGCACAGTGCCGGATTCGCTCACCCGCGACCCTCTGCTCGCGATCGGGCCAAGCCGAAGGCCGTAGGGCCGCGACGTCACGGGTTCGGGGGGCGCCGCAACGATGTTTCGATCGTTCATCGCAGGAACAGCACTCACCACAGTCATGCTCGTCATCGTGCCGATCGCTGGGTGAACTGCTAGCTCCCCGGTCAGTAGGCTGATTCCTGCGGGCGGTGCCGACGCTGACCGCGGAAAGAGGTCTGTCATGGCTCCGGGGCTACGCTGGGGAATCCTCGCCACGGGTGGTATTGCTCGGGCCTTCACCTCTGATCTGACGGCGAGCGGATTCGCTGTCACCGCCGCCGGGTCACGATCTCAGGGCTCGGCAGACACCTTCACGGCAGAGTTCGGTATCCCGGCCGCGCACGGCAGCTATGAGGCCCTCGTGTCTGACGACACGGTGGACGCCGTGTACGTAGCTACTCCGCACCCCATGCATCACGAGTGCGCGCGTCTGGCGATCGAGGCCGGCAAGCACGTGCTCGTAGAGAAGTCGTTCACCGTCAACGCCGCGCAGGCTCGCGACCTGGCCGACCGTGCCGCTGCGCGCGGGGTCGTCGTCATGGAGGCCATGTGGACCCGGTTCCTACCGCACATGGTGCGCATTCGCGAGCTCATCGCGTCGGGCGCTCTCGGCGATGTGCGCACGATTCTCGCCGATCACTCGCAATCGATCTCCACCGATCCGCGCCATCGTCTGCAGAACCCTGAGCTCGGCGGCGGCGCCCTGCTCGACCTGGGCATCTATCCGGTATCTCTGGCCATCGACATCCTCGGCTTCCCCGAGTCGATGACGGTGACCGCGTCGATGACCCCGACGGGCGTCGACCGGCAAATCGCCCTGCAGCTTGAGCACGAGGGCGGGCGCCAGTCGGTGCTGCACTCGGTTCTCGACACAGCCGGGCCCAACCGCGCGGCGATTCTCGGCACGAGCGCCTGGATCGAGATCGACCCGGTCTGGTACACGGCGACGTCGTTCACGCTGTACGACAGCGATCACACCGTTCTGGAGCGGTTCGAGCACCCTCTCACCACTCGGGGCATGGAGTTCCAGGCGTGGGAGCTCGAGCGTCGTGCCGCCGGGGAGGCCCCCGCATCTCTCCCCGTCGAGGAGAGCGTGGCCATCATGGGCGTTCTCGACGAGGCGCGCGTGCAGATCGGCTTGCGCTACCCGGGCGAGTGACTGGCGCTCGAATTGGCTCGGGTGCGCGGGGTACCATGTCGGGATGTCCGACCCCGAGGTGCCTCTGAGCCGCCGCGCGGCCCGTGAGGCCTCCCGGTCGACGCCCCGGTCTGCGCGCCAGCCCCGGCCCTCGTCGGATGCGGAGCCGTCGACGAAGGCCGCGGGCAACGGCCTGAGCGCAGCTCTGCGGCGCCATCCGCGCGCGGTGCTCGCCTCGGCGCTGTCGGTCGCCTTCGTGCTGCTCGGCACGGGTTCGGTGTTCGCCGGCATCGCGGTCGGTTCGGCTGAGGCGGTCGAGGTCGCGCCGATCCCGACGGCGACGCCGACCCCCGAGCCCGACCCGCGCGCGCTGCCCGAGGAGGCTCTCGAGGCGCAGCGCATCCGTACCTGCTCCATCGACACTCTCGCGCAAGATGACCGCTTGCGCGAGTTCCATGGCGCTGTGATCAACGCCTCCACCGGCGAGGTGCTCTTCGACCGTCGCGGCGACAGCGCCGTGCGCACGGCGAGCGGCCTCAAGGTGCTCACGGCCGCCGCTGCGCTCGCCATTCTCGGCCCCGATTACCGCATGACGACGCGCGTTGTCGAGGGTTCCACCGCGGGCACGGTCGTGCTCGTCGGGGGCGGCGATGCGACTCTGAGCCGCTTGCCCGCGGGGCAGGAGAGCATCTACCGCGGTGCTCCGAAGCTCTCTGATCTGGCCGCGCAGACGGTCGCCGCCTATGCGGAGGCCAACCCCGACGAGCCGGGCATCACGAACCTCGTGCTCGACGCGACGTTCTGGGATCCTGCCGATGCGTGGCATCCCACCTGGAACCGCGATCGCATTCCGGCAGGCTTCCAGACACCCGCGACCGCGCTCATGGTGGATGGTGACCGCAGTGACCCCCGCGCGCAGACGAGCCCGCGATCAGACGATCCGATCGGTCGCGCCGGAGCAGCTTTTGCGCAGGCCCTCGCCGAGGCCGGCAACCCCGCCGGAGTGCCGGAGATCAGCAGGGGCGCAGCCGTCGGCTCGACCGTGCTCGGCGAGGTGCGCTCGCAGCCGGTGAGCGCCCTGATCGCGCAGCTGTTGCCCAACAGTGACAACACTCTCGGTGAGATGCTCGCCCGCGTGACATCGAAAGAGATGGGGCTCAACGGTTCGACGGCCTCGCTCACGCAGGCGATCACGGGCGCCCTGGCCGAGTACGGTCCGTCAACCGCGGGTCTTGTCATCAAGGACGGCTCGGGGCTCGCGACCGACAACGCGGTGCCCGCGCGCTACATGGCCGAGCTGTTCGCGGTCATCAATACCCGCGAGAAGAATCTCGGGATCATCATGGATGCTCTGCCGGTCTCAGGGCAGAGCGGAACACTCTCGAGCCGCTTCACCGGGCCGAACGCGATCGCCCGTGGCGCTGTCACCGCCAAGACGGGCTGGCTGCGGTCGGCGTATACGCTCTCGGGCGTCGTGCGCGCGGCCGACGGCACGGTGCTGTCGTTCGCGTTCTACGCCGTGAGAGACGGTATTCCCGCATCGTCACGGGATGCGCAGGACACCCTCGCGACGGGGGTCTACACCTGCGGCGACAATCTCTCGAACAACTGATTTCCATCCACTTTACGGAGGCGACATGGCTCGCGCGCTGTTCATCATCGACGTGCAGAACGACTTCACCGAGGGGGGTGCGCTCGGCGTCGACGGCGGGGCGGCTGTCGCGCGGGCGATCACCGATCACCTGCGGCAGAATCCCGACCACTACGACGTCGTGATCGCCTCCCGCGACTGGCATGACAGTGACAACGACAATGGCGGGCACTTCGCGACGGATGCCCCACCAGACTTCTCGCGCACCTGGCCGGTGCACTGCGTGGCCGGCACGGACGGCGCCGAGTATCACGAAAGCATCGACACGGGCCTCATCGACATCCACGTGCGCAAGGGTCAGGGGGTGCCCGCCTACTCGATCTTCGAGGGGACGACGGATGACGGTCGCTCGGTGCCCCAGGCCCTCGACGAGCTCGACATCACCGAGATCGATGTCGTCGGTCTCGCGACCGACTACTGCGTGCGGGCGTCGGCGCTCGACGCGCTGCACCACGGTCGCGCCGTGCGGGTGCTGCGCAATCTCGTCGCCGGCGTCGCGGCTGAGTCGAGCGAGAGCGCGCTGTCGGAGATCGCGACGGCGGGCGGACACGTCGAGGTCGCCGCGAGCTAGCTCTGCTGCTCAGGTGAGCAGTTGGTGCGCGGCGAGCTCGCGGTAGAGCGGTACCTGCTGCACGAGCTCGGTGTGGGCTCCCGTGCCGATCACGCGGCCCGCCTCGAGCACGACGATCTGGTCGCTGTCGACCACCGTCGAAAGCCGGTGGGCGATGACGATGAGCGTGCGGTCGGCCGAGACAGCGTCGATCGCCTCGCGCATGAGGCGCTCGTTCACGCCGTCAAGCGATGACGTCGACTCGTCCAGCAGCAGGATCGGCGGTGCGGCGAGAAGTGCTCGCGCGATGGCGAGCCGCTGACGCTCACCACCCGACAGCATGACGCCGCTCTCGCCGACCTGAGCGTCGAGCCCCTGCTCGCTGCGATCCAGCACGTCGCGCAGGTTGACGCTGTCGAGCACGGCGACGCACTCCTCGTCGCTGGCGGCCGGTGACCCGAGCAGCAGATTGTCGCGCAGCGTGCCAGCGAGCACGGGCGCATCCTGCTCGACGTAGCCGATACGGCCGCGCAGCTCGGTGCGATCGAGTGCGCGGATGTCGACGCCCTCCATGCGGATCACGCCCTCGGTCGGGTCGTAGAACCGCTCGATGAGCGACAGGATTGTCGACTTGCCGGCACCGCTCGGCCCCACCAGCGCCGTCCGTGAACCCTGCGACACCGCGAACGTCACGCCCCGGAGCACGGTCGTCTCATGGGGGGCATCGTCGCCCACGACCTCGGCGATGACCTTCTCCTGCTCCGTCTTGCGGGCCGCCTCGGGGTAGCGGAAGTGCACGTCGTCGAAGCTGATGGCCGCGCGCGCGGATGTCGCCGCGGCGGGCTCGACGGCGTCATCACCCTCGACTTCGCTCGGCAGCGCGATGATCTCCTGAATGCGCCCGAGGGCGCCCAATGCGCTGTTGACACTCGTAATTGCCCCGAAGGCCTGGCCGAGCGGGCCGATGAGCAGGAAGAGGAACAGGATGAATGCCACGAGCTCAGCGATGGTTGTGTCACCCGCCGCGACCCGGTAACCGCCCACGCCGAGCACGACGAGGAACGAGATCTGCAGTGAGATCGAGGCGATCGGCACCACGAGGGCTGAGATCTTCGCGACCTTGATGCCCTGTTGCCACGCCCCTCGAGCATCCTCATGAATGGTCGCGATCTCGCGGTCGGTCGCGTTTGCGGCGCGTACCGTGCGCACGGAGGAGATCGCACGTTCCACCGCGGCAGCGAGGTCACCCACCTTCTCTTGCGCCGTGCGACTGGCGACCCGGATGCGCGCCGACAGCAGCACGACGGTCACGACCGACACGGCGATCACGAGCACGGTCAGGCCGAGCAGGACGGGGTCGATGATCGTCATGGCGATGAGCGCGCCGACGAAGGTCAGGCTGCCGCCGATGGCCTCCACCAGGCCCTGCGTGAGCACCGCGCGTAGCAGGGTCGTGTCGCTGCCCACCCGGCTCACGAGGTCTCCGGTGCGACGCTGGTCGAACTCGCTGATCGGCAGGTGCAGCAGGCGGCGCACCAGGGTGCGGCGGCTGGAGAGCACCACGCCCTCACCCGTGCGCTGCAGCAGGTAGTGGCCGAAGCCGCTGAGGAGGCCCGCGGCAATCACGAGAGCGACGAGAAGTGTGACGAGACCTCCCAGTTCGCCGCCCTGCTCGACGGTCGAAATCACCTGCGCTACGAGGAGCGGCTGTGCCAGCGAGGCGATCGCGCCGATCACGCTGATAACGATGACCCACGAGAGCACGGTGCGGTGCTCGAGCAGATAGGGCATGAGTTGGCGCAAGCTCGCGCGGGGGCCGTCGTCTACCCTGCGGCCGAAGCGGCGGGCGGGTCGGGGGGAGTTCGCACCCCTGGTGGTCGTGCTCATGGCGGAGTTGTCTCCTCGTGTGCTCTCGCGCTGTCCTGCCGCCAGTCTGGCGGAGAGCTGCTGAGTCCTTCGCGAGTTCGCTGAGGAACCCGCGCTAGTGGGCCTGGCCCGCCATGCTCGCCGCGGGTCTCGGGTTCTCCTGGGCCGGGAGTCGTTCAGCACCGGCGAATTGTGTGAACGTGCGTCACAGATTAGTCTCGTTGTTGTCTCTTTGATGAGGAGGTTGCCTCAGGTCTCCCGTGCCGCGCTGTCCTCCAGAAACGGTGTCCCGTGACCCCCTCACTCCTTCCCGTTGATTGTTCTCGCTCGACACAGGTGCCTGCGCGAGTGGCGCGACTGACGACCGTGGTCGCCCTCGTGGTGGCGGGCATCGTTGTGCCGAGTAGCCCAGCCGTGGCCGCCGAGCCGTGGTCGTGCCTGGTTGACACCTTCGAGAACCGTCGAGGCGCCGCCCTTCACTCGGTGAGCACTGAGACAGGGGCTTTTGGGGCCTCCGTCACCTTCTCAGGCGTCTACGCGGCGGGCAACGACCTCAACTCCCTGGGCATGCACCCGATCACCCGTGAGGTGTGGGGCACGTTGACCAATGTTGCGGGTGTTCCCGCGGTGAACGTGAACCAAGACGGCACTGTTGAGGCAACGGGCATTCCCGACCTCCAACCGCAAATCAACAATGATGCCGCCCCCGACCAGGCCTTTTTTGCTGGCGGCGATTTTGATGCCGAAGGCAATTGGCTTCTCGCGAGCGGTCAGGGCAGCACTGCCACCGTCGACCTGACCGATCCGGCATCGGCCACTTACGGCCAGGTGATCAGCCAGGGCTTCACCAACGTCGCCTGGCTCTCGGGCGACCTGGCCTACCGCGAGGCTGACGACCGCGTGTACTTCGCCACGTGGAACACCCCGGCTGAGACAACCCCGCGATTCGGATGGATCTCGCGTGCCGACTTCATCGCCGGCGCCAACCCCACCACTCCCACGTTCGGTGCGCCGATCGTTCTGCCCGCGGGCGTGACCGGCATCGTCGGCTGGAAGCTTGGCTTCGACAGCAACGGTGACCTCTGGGCGTCGACCAACACGTTCGTGCCCGCGGGTGGTGAGCCGGTCTGGCGCTTCGATGGTGATCTGCTCGCGGGCACCGAGCCGCTGGCCCCCGAGTTCATTGTTGAGGGCAACGTACCGAACACGGGTAGCGGCAGCGATGGGTTCATGTGCCGCGCCGACGTTGAGCTGCCGACGACCCCCAACCCGACCGATCCTGAGGCAGCTCCAGAGCCGCAGTTGGCCCAGACGGGTCCCGAGAGCGCGGCGCTGGTGGGCGGCGTCGGAGCCGCTCTTGTCGCGGCAGGGCTCGCGCTTTTCTGGGTGCGTCGTCGGTCGACGCAGCGCACGTCGATCATGAGTGGGCCATCCTCGGTGTGACAGCCGATGAAGCAGGCGCTACGGCGACGGACACTACGTTCTGCCGGGCCGCGTTATGAATGGTGGCCCCGCGCGTTTCCATCAAGAAGAGAGTCTGCGAGGAAACTCCTGCGCCTCTCTCAGGTCGGGAGGCCGATGACCGGGTGTACTTTACTACCTGGACGGGCGATCCGTCGGCCCCGCACGATGACATTCAGGTCGGCTCACTGACGCGCGCCGAGTTTGTCGCTGGTGGCGACGTCACACCCGAGTATGGGCCTATCGTGACGCCGCCTACCCCTCTGCTGGGGAATCTGGGTACCTCAAATGGGTTCGACAGCAATGGCGATCTGTGGATGACGACTGCGGCGGCTACCACGCCCGACGATGTCGAGAACGTGATCTGGCGACTCGATGGCGAGGCACTCGGCGTCACGGACGACACCCAGCCCCCCACGATCCCTCTCGACCCCGAAGACCCGATGCTTGCGGAGACGGGCCCCGAGTCGGCTGCGACTCCCGCGCTGCTGGGTGGCCTGGGTGTGGTGGTTCTGGGCGTGATGCTCGTAGCCATGTCGCGACGGCAGACCCAGGGCGGCGAGCGGTATCGCCACTAGCCGCGCTAGCTTCGGTGGCCGACGGCAGGTCTATGCTCTTCTCTCGTGCCCCCGCCCGTCATCACCGCTAGCCAGCTGACCAAGAGGTACAACGGCGTCACCGCTGTTGACGCGATCGACTTCGAGGTTGCTTCGGGGGAGTCCTTCGGGCTGCTCGGCCCCAACGGTGCCGGCAAGTCGACGACGATGCGCATGGTCGGGGCGGTCTCGACGCGGTCGAGCGGCGACTTGAGCATCCTGGGCCTCGATCCGAATCACCATGGCCCCGACATTCGCTCGCAGCTCGGCGTCGTGCCGCAGCAAGACAACCTCGACCAGGATCTGCGGGTGCGCGACAACCTGCTCGTCTACGGCCGGTACTTCGGCCTGCCGCGCGCGCTCGTCGCCGAGCGCGCCGACGCGCTGCTCGACTTCGCCCAGCTCGCCGACCGGGCCACGTCGAAGGTCGACGACCTCTCGGGCGGCATGAAGCGCCGCCTCACGATCGCCCGCGCGCTCATCAATGAGCCGCGCATCCTGCTGCTCGACGAGCCGACGACGGGTCTCGACCCTCAGGCGCGGCACATCCTGTGGGACCGCCTGTTCCGGCTCAAAGAGCAGGGCACGACGCTCGTGCTCACGACGCACTATATGGACGAGGCCGAGCAGCTCTGCGACCGCCTCGTCGTCATCGACCAGGGCCGCATCATGGCGCAGGGCTCACCTGCGCAGCTGATTCGCGAGCACTCGAGTCGCGAGGTGCTCGAAGTGCGCTTCGGCAGTGACCGCAACGCTGAGGTGGCGGCGCAGATCGGCGACCTCGGTGAGCGCATGGAGGTGCTGCCCGACCGCTTGCTCATCTACAGCGCGGATGGCGAAGCCGACCTCGTCGCCCTCACCGAGCGGGGGCTGCACCCCATCACGTCTCTCGTGCGTCGCTCGAGCCTCGAAGACGTCTTCCTGCGCCTCACCGGCCGGAGCTTGATCGAATAATGACCTCCACCGACCCGACAGGACTCCGCGATCGAGAGGATGCCCGGCGCGCGCTCGCCGCCGGTGCCGCACCACGCCGCTGGGGCAGCTGGTACGTCGCTGAGCACCGCCTGCTCGCCATGAAGGGCTACCTCGGTGAGGCGCTCTTCCAGAGCGTCGGCAACCCGCTCATCTATCTCTTCGCCCTCGGCGTGGGCCTCGCGAGCCTCGTGCCGCAGGGCGTGGCGGGGGTCAGCTACCTCGAGTTCGTCGCCCCCGCCCTCATGGCGACGGCCGCCATGACGATCGCCGCGAACGAGACGACCTACCCCGTGCTCATGGGCTTCAAGTGGAACCCCATCTTCTTCGGCATGAATGCCGCACCGCTTACCGGCGGGCAGATCGTCAACGGCATCATGATCGCCATGGGCGTGCGCATGACCGCCACGGTGAGCATCTACTACGGGGTGATCGTCGCGTTCGGCGCGGTGCCCTCCCCGTGGGGCGCTCTCGCGATCGGAACGGCCGTGCTCACCGGAATGACCATCGGGGTCTTCCTGTCGTCGTACACCTCGACCATCACTGAGGATCGCGGCCAGATGGCCATGCTCCAGCGGTTCGGCATCGTGCCCCTGTTCCTGTTTTCGGGCACGTTCTTCCCCCTTGGGCAACTGCCGATCTACCTGCAGCCCATCGGCTGGGTCTCGCCCCTGTGGCACGGCGCCGAGCTCGGCCGCGTCGCGACCTACGGGCTCGAGGAACCCCTGTGGCTCACCGTGACGCACGTGGGCTACCTCAGCGGCATCATCCTCATCGGGCTGTGGGCGACCCGTCGCCACTTCGTGCGGCGGTTGAACCGATGACGATCGTGCGCGCGCGGCGCGGCGCCCTCTACGCGGGCAACACGCGGGCGGTCATCCGGCGCGGTCTGTTGGCGACCCGCAGCACCAACTACCTCGTCGTGTTCAGCGGCTTCTTCGAGCCGGTGTTCTACCTGCTCTCGCTCGGTATCGGCTTCGGAGCTCTCGTCGGCACGGTGCAGACCTCGACGGGCGTCGAGGTCTCGTACGCCGCCTACATCGCCCCGGCACTGCTCGCCGTCTCGGCCATGAACGGCGCCGTCTACGACTCGACGTGGAATGTCTTCTTCAAGCTGAATTATTCCAAGCTCTATCAGGGGATGCTCACCACCTCACTGGGGCCGCTCGACGTCGCTCTCGGCGAGATTCTGCTGGCCTTGCTACGCGGGGCCATGTACGCGGTCGGCTTCATGGTCGTCATGCAGGCACTGGGGCTCAACCTGTCGTGGACGGCTCTGCTCGCGCTGCCCGCCGTGCTCGTGATCGCGTTCGGCTTCGCGAGCGTCGGGATGGCCATCACGAGCTACATGAAGACCTTCCAGCAGATCGAGTGGGTGACCTTCCTCATGCTGCCCATGTTCCTCTTCTCGGCGACCTTCTACCCGATCACGGTGTACCCCGACGGCATTCAGTGGATGATCCAGGCGCTGCCGCTGTGGCACGGTGTCGAGCTCATCCGCGGTGTCACGACGGGCGCGCTCTCGCCGATGCTGTGGGTGCACCTCGGGTACTTCGGCGTCATGATCGCCGTCGGCATCGTCGTCGCGACGCGTCGACTGCGGGTGCTCTTCCTGCGCTGACGGTCTACTGGGCTACAGCGCGTTGCATCCGAGTTCCGCCGTCATGGTGCGGGTGATTCCGAGTCTCTTCCTCTGAGAGTGCGCGGGTAGCCCCCCATGGAGCCCGCGCACTCGTCATTCGCGGCTATCGCCGGTTGAACAGGTAGAAGATGCCGGCCACCGCGAGCGCGATGGGCAGGAAGATCGTGAACACTATCGCGGCGATGTCGATGACGCCGAGGGTCACGAGCATCCAGGCCACGCACAGCACGGCAGGCACAAAGAAAATCCATCGAGCGACGCCACGAGCAACGCCTTTGCGGAAGGCAACGATGGCGCCGACGATCGCACCCACACCGATGAGGATGATCGCCACGGTGGTCAGGTCGACGGGAAGGCTCACCCCCAGTACGTCGAGCAGCAGCTGGAGAGCGAGCAGGGCGAAGCCGACGCCGAATGCCGCAAACGCCAGCTTGCCCAAGAGGGCTCCGCCGACCACGCCATTTGATCCCGTCTGGCCGAACGCTAGCGCGAACCCCGCGATCGCTAGCGCGGCGAATGCAGCGATACGCACCCACATCTCGAAGCCACCCAGACTGCCCGCGAGCTCGAGAAGCAGCCACAGGGCGCCTCCCAGAAGTAGCCCTCCACCCCCGAAGAGTCTCCAGTTTGCGCTGCGTGAGGTAACTCGTCCTGCCATGGGGTGCTCCGTTCGTTGAATGGTGAGGTGATTCTCTGTACTACCTTTAGTGACCCTGCGCGGTGCTATTCATGACGAATCGTGCGCACGCAGGTGCAGGCGGGTGCTCACGTGGGCGGCGGTGAGCGACGCGGGGTCACCGTTGGCGTGGTCGCGTCACGAATGGGCATGTGGCGCGTCTCTCCTTTACTCCCCATACGGAACTCGCCCACCCTCGCACTCCGCTATGGCGGGGGTGTGATGCTGAACGTTTCCGGTAGTGAGAAGACCGAGGCGATGGTGTCGCCGTCCACGACGGTGCACTCCACCACCACTACCGAGTACTGCCCGGGGTCGAGGTCACGCAGGGTGAGTGACCACGCGGCTGTGCCCAGTGGCCCGGTCGAGTACGCCCGAGAGATCTCGCCGTTCGGGGGGTGAGGGCACGCTTCTGCGCGGGGCGCCTGGTCGATCGGGTCGGTCTGCGGCCCAGCGAATGCTGCCCACCCCTCAGCCACGAAGGCGTGCACCGTCCACCCGGGTGTTCCGAGTCCCGCGATCTGAGCCGTGGAGGGTGTGGTGCCGGGCGCGAGGGCGAACAGAGGTGCGGCGCGATTGCCCAGACCGGGCGCCACGGGCTCGGGCGCGGGGGGCGGTGGTTCGGGGTCGGGTGACGCGCGCGGTGGGGGTTCTGCGCTCGGCGGGCTGGGGGTGGGGGCTGGTTCGGGCTCCTCGGACTGCTCGGTTGGCGGGGTCGGGTCTGGTCGGCCGACGTCGCGCACCTCACTGACGGTGGGTGAGGCTTCCGTCTCAGCCTCGTTGCCGATGATCCCCGAGAGCGGGAGCGCGAGCGCCGCGATGGTCGCCGCGAGAACAGAGAGCTTCGCGGGTGCGAGTGTGGTCGGTGCCGCGATGAGGGCGGCCGGCGAACTCGCCGCAGAGGCACCCACCGCAGTGGCAGTGCCCAGTGAGACGAGGGCGGGTACAGACCCCGCTCCGATCGCCGCAACCATAATGGTGATGGAGAGCGAGACATCGGCTGCCCCGAGTTCGCCCAGAATTCCCCGGCACTGGGCGCAGTTCTCGCTCGCGTGTTGCGCGATCTGCGCTGGGGCGTACCCCTCTGTGTCTGTACGCTCGCCGATTTTCGCCAGCAAGGCCGGGCGGCATACTGAGCCGGCAGGCAGGTCGGCGCAGGCGACCGCCACCAGCTTTCGTCGAAACCCTCTGCGTGCCCTGAGCGCGAGGGCAGACACGCCGTTGGGCGTGAGCCCGAGCAGAGGCGCGGCGTCGACGGGCGACATTCCTTCCACTCCGACATGCCACAGAACCTGCTGCCACCGGGGTGGGAGAGTTCGGAAGGCTTCTGCGGCGACTGTGTCGTGTGTGGCATCAGGCCCCTCGACAGAGAGTTCTCTCGAGGTTTCGTCGTCAATGTCACGGTCGATTGACACGGTCGTGGCCCGCTTGAGTTGCGTGGCGGCCGTGTTGCGAATGGTCGTGAACAGGTAAGCGCGGAAGGCGACCGACGGGCCACCACCACCGAGAATCGCGCGCAAAACCTTCGCAAATGATTCGGCGACGAGGTCGTCGGCGTCGAGCGTGCGATACGACCGAGCGACCGAGTACGCCGCAGAGGAGTGGCGACGCCAGAGTATGCCGAAAGCGGTGGTGTCGCCGCGGGCGGTCGTAGCGATGCACTCATCGTCGGTTGGCTCGGGGTTAGCCACGTGTCATCTCTCGATTTGGTCCGTGCCGTGATGGGGTAGGTGCTGGGTTTCGGAGGCAACGGGGCGACCACGAACGACCCGCGGATGAGAATCTGTACGTTTTTTCACAGACGCACAGAGCGCATTTCCATAACGACCACGACACAGGATTCTTCCGTGTAAATCCTGAGATGACAACAGACGGCACCAAAACGGCGCCGTGGCGTCACGATACGCGCCTCTGGCGGTCTCTTTCGGTGATCAAGCTCGATCGCACACTCGCTACTGACGCGCACCTGGGGGCTCGTACTCACATGCAGCAGAAGCTTCTCGCCATCGGTTCGACGGTGTTCTCAGCGATAGCGACCATTGCCGTCATATTCCTGCTGATGCAGCTTCCTCAGTAACGCACCCCCACAACGGGGGTCATTTCGGCGAGGAACGTCACGACCTGGCTGCGGACGACTCCCCTTATTGTAGGGGATGAGTCACCTGCCGCGGGCGTGCTTCTTGCCCGGTCGCGGCTCAGTCAGTGCACACGGCTGATCCCGGTCAAAGCTAGTCTGATTCTACCTATCGAAGCTCGACGTTCAGGAGTACCCGCCATGGCGCACCCGCCGCACTCGCTCACCACGCGCGCCCGCGGCCCACGGCCCGTGTGGTGGCAACCGTCGACAACGCTGCGGTTCGTGCTCGCGGCGGCATTGCTCGCGCCGGTGGCGGTCGTGAGCTCGGTCGCATCCGCGCCGGCGTTCGCCGTGCCGAACATCTCCACGGTTCTCGACGCGGAGATCGTGACGTGCGAGACCGATGGGACGCTCGACAACGGCGACCCGTTGTACTACGACGGCACGCTGCCCCTGTCGCCGAACACCGCCATCGACCGCAGTTCCACACTGCAGCCCGCGTGGGTGGGGGGCTCCAACGACCCCGACCTGCAGTACCTGTGCAACGACCACATCGGCAGCCTGGACCAGGGGCGTGTGGGGCTGCTCGTCTCCGTGAACCCCGACTCGGCCGGTGACGACCCGACCGACGCGAGTCCGCCTCCGGTCACCAACGTGCGCCTGCAGTTCTCGGTCACCAACGCTCGACTCGGTTCTTTGCCGAGCGTGTGCGGTTCGGGTAGCTCAGTGTCCGGGTCAGGCACCCTCGCGACCTGCGTCATCGCCGGGCCCATCGACTCCGGCCAGGTGCTGCTGGCGCCGGTCACCTACAACGCCGACGCGCCGACCGGGCCAGCCCAGATCGACATGACCCTGACGGCGACCGCCACGCAGTCGCAGCCCGCGACCGAGCCCGCCGGCGGGCCCCTGCAGGACCCCGCACCCGCGACCGACACGCACGCGGTGACGATCGACTCCGCCCCCACGCCGCTCAATCTCGGCATCAATGCCGGCCAGTACCAGCCCAACGGCGGCGCGCAAACATTCGATGACAACGACGACGGTGTGCCGGACCGCGTCCGGGCGACGTCGTGGGTCTCGGTAGGCCCCGACATGCTCGCGGTCGGCGGCACGGGTGTGCGGGCGATCGACCTGCAGAACTTCTCGGTGACGACCGACCCCAGCAACGGGGGGCTGTACCCGTCGGCGACGCTCCTCGACTGCAACGGCAACGGCCAGAGCCTCGGCTACAACACCGGCGACTTCTTCGTGCAGGCCTCGAGCCCGACGTGCACGCAGACAAGCTCCGGCGGCGAGATCGACCTCACCCTGCCGGACGGCTCGTACTGGCCGACATTCACCCGAAACAACAGCGCCATTTGGGTTCCCGGAGAGATTCCGACCCTGCCCAACATCGACCGGTACAAAGACTTTGCGGCGGTCAGCGTCGTTGTCGAGTACGACGCCGCAGAGCTGCGTGCTCTCGACAACACCAGCAGCGACAGTGACCCTCGCGTGAACTTCGTGACCTTCTGCCACCCGGCGCCGTCGGCGACCGTGATCAACGCGGGGCAGCCGGCCGACAACAACGACACCGACCAGCTGGCGTGCCACACGGTCAACCTCACGCCGGTGGCGAACGTCACCCGTCTCGGGAACGCCGTCGGGTTCTTCGGCGAATTCGAGGGCCAGATCGGCGACGCCGGCTTCGCTGCGGGCCTGTGGCCTGCCTTCGGTTCTCTTGCTCAGCAGAATCTCGATATCGTGGTGCCCGGGCAGCAGATGTTCACGGGATTCAACGTCGTCAACCGCAGCGATGGCCCCTCCGCCGGCCGCTACAGCATCCCGGCGAACGTGGCCGCCACCTGCACCGTCTGGGATCCGTCAGCATTGTCGATCGCTCCCCTCGACGGCACGCTGTCGAGTGTCGCAGCGGCGGGTGGCCGCCTCGACGACTGGTTCGCGGTGACCACATCGGGAAGTGAAGCTCCCCCGCTCTCGAGTTTCACGGTGGAATTCGGCGTGATCCCCTACTCGGGCACCTCCCTGCAGCCCTTCACCTGCGATGATGCCGCGAGCACCTGGGTGAGCGACCCCAGCACCCTCCCGGCCGGCACCACCGTCAACGCGGCCCGGCTAGTCTCGAGTGAGCCCATTCCGGGCAGGACGGATGACGACCCCTACCAGAGCGTAAGGGTGTTGCTGCGCCACCAGGTGGACCCCGCGCTCGGCGACGGAGACCGCATTCACGCCGTATCCTCCGTCCGTCAGGAAGACGGGAGTTGGAGGGCGACGGTGGCGAGCCCCGACACGCGGCCCGACAGATCACTCTTCTCCACCTTTGGAAGCGGCAGCTTCGAGTTCGGGAACGGGGGTCGCATCGACCGGGCCCTCGTGTCGACCGCTGAGACGATGGTGACGGTGGACCAGCAGGGTCAGACACCCCTTGCGCCTTTGCCGACCGGTGTCGACCCGCTGTCGCCGGACCCCACCTTGGACCTTGTCGCAGGAGCCGAGACCACCGTTGAGGTTCGGCCGTACCTGCGGACGCCGCTCGCCACGAGCGAGACCCCGACCATCGTCGACAACGTGCGCGCCGTGCTGGTGCTGCCGCCTGACGTGCAGTACGTCGACTCCGACCTGCCCCCCACCGACACCTACGTCGACTGTCGCGCAGCACTCGGAAACGACTGCATCACCAATCCCTCGCTAGCGCCCGACACGGGGTGGACGACACTCGTGTGGAACCTCGGCGCGCAGCCGAGCTCCGACACGTTCACCGCCCTCGAGCCCATCAGTGTGACCACTCGTGTCTCTTCGGTGCTGCCGGCGAACTCCACCCGAACCCTCACGACCTACATCAACCGCGGCGATCGTCCGACCGTTGGGGTCAGTGAGGAATTCGGCCTGCGGGAGAGCTGCTTGGATAGTGCCGCGGGAGCGGACGGTAGTGCCTGGCAAGGCAACGCCTGCTTCGCGGGTCGGTACGACAACACGGTCGTGAGGGCCTCGAACGACGCCGCGCTGGCGGTCGACAAGGCCTCGCTCACACCCGTCGTGGAGGGGGACGGCGAGTTCACCCACCGCCTAGGGTTCATCCACCAGGCGGGTGGGGCGCGCGACATCGATCTCATCGACGTGCTGCCGTACAACGGCGACGGTCGACTTACCAACGACCCTGCCGGGTCGGGGGCTCCGAGCTCGTCGCAGTTCACCGGCACGATCGAGCTCGCGAGCCTGTCGGTCGCGCAGGGCAGCGCCGTGAATCTCGGGTCGGTGTGGGTGTCGTCGGCGGCTCCGGGCACGCTGGAGCGCGATCCGTCGCCGGCCGATGCTGCCGGGCAGACGATCGGGTCTGCCACGTGGCCGTGCACGTATCCGGATGTTCTTGCCGGTGCCGCAGGGTGCCCGGCGTTGGACGAGGTGACCGCGATTCGCGTGGTGGCGCAGGACGTGCCGAATGCTGTCGGGCAAGCGTTGGATGTCACCATCCAGAGTGTGGGCAACGACTCGGCGTCGGTGTTCAACAATGACGCGATTGCACGCGCCGAGAATCTGGAGGACCTGTTCGCGCAGTCCGCGATCGCGACCTCGCTCGTGCCGTGCCTCGGCGTCGGCAACCTGGTCTGGTCGGACGTCGACGGTGATGGCGTGTACACCGCGGGAACCGATGAGCCGATCGAGGGCATCGAGGTCGTGGTGCGCCGCGCGTCGGACGACAGCGTCGCCGGAACCGCGACCACCGACGCCGACGGTCGGTGGTTGGTGTCGTGCCTGGAAGCTGACGACTACTACCTGACAGTCGACAGCGCCGAGCTGACCCCGCTGGGTGCGCTGGTGGCGCCGGGCGGGAGCATCGATGGCCTCGACGAAGATCAGGGTCACGCTGCTCTCAGCGACGGCGTGGGCGGAGCCGTGACCGATGTGTTCACGCTCGCGGTCGGCGCGGCGCCCGTGCAGGAGGCCGACCCGACGGGCCTACTGTCGAGCACGAGCCCGAACATTCGAGACGTCGATGCCGACTTTACGATCGACCTGGCCTTTGAGGTGCCGAGCTACAACGTCGAGAAGGTGTCGTCGGTCGACAGCACCGAGAATCCTGCAACGGTGACGCCGGGTGACGTTCTCGAGTACACCGTGACCGTGACCAACACCGGCCCACGCGACTACACGGCGGCTGTCCCCGCGTCCTTCGACGACGATCTGTCTGCCGTGCTGGACGACGCGAGTTACAACGGCGACGCGGCGGTGACCGGGGGCGGAACAGTCACCTTCACCCCGGCCACGCAAGAGTTGAGCTGGGAGGGCCCGCTCGCGGTCGGAGACACGGTCGAGGTGACCTACTCCGTCACGGTCGACAACCCGGGTGCGGGCGGCAACGGCGAGCTGGTCAATACTGTCGAGCCGACGGGCGTCGGCGGAGTCTGTCTGACAGCGGACGACTGTGTCACCTCGAGCAGCCTGCAAGGGTTCACGGTCGAGAAGGTCGCATCAGCCACCCAGGTGAATCCGGGTGAGTCGGTGACGTACACGGTCACGGTGTCGAACACGGGTGCGGTGGAGTACACCGCGGGTGACCCGGCGGTGTTCACGGATGATATGTCGGCCGTGTTGGATGATGCGTCGTTCAACGATGATGCGTCGGATGGTGCGTCGTTCGATGACACCACGGGTGTGTTGACGTGGTCGGGTGCTGTGCCGGTGGGTGGTTCGGTGACGGTGACGTATTCGGTCACGGTGAATACTCCGGCGTCCGGTGACCGCGTGATGAACAACGTCGTCGTTCCCGGTGCATCCGGTCAGTGCGTGGATGCTGCGGACTGCGACGTGTCGACTCCGGTGCGCTCGTTCGCTGTTCTCAAGACGGCAGACGTCTCAGAGGTGATACCCGGGGACACCGTTACGTACACGGTGGAGGTGACCAATACCGGTGAGGCTGACTACACGGCTCTGTCGCCGGCCTCGTTTGAGGACGACCTGGCCGAGGTGCTGGATGACGCGACCTTCAACGATGACGCGTCGGATGGTGCGTCGTTCGATGACACCACGGGAGTGCTGACGTGGTCGGGTGCGGTGGCCGTCGGCACCACGGTGACCGTGACCTACTCGGTCACCGTCAACGACCCGTCGACGGGCGATCAGGTCTTGACCAACGTGGTGGTGACCCCCTCCTCGGGCAACTGCCCGGAGGGCAGCACTGATGCTGCGTGTACAACCGCGAGCAACTCGGGCACGTACACGGTGGAGAAGTCCGCGTCGGCGGTGTCGGCGCTCCCCGGTGATGACGTGACGTACTCCCTTGTGGTGACGAACACCGGAGACGTCGACTACACCGGTGCCGATCAGGCGACCTTCCGCGACAGTCTGTCGGATGTCCTGGACGACGCGACCTACAGCGGGTCGACCTCGCCCGGCGTCACCTTCGACGCGGGGACGGAGACGCTGACGTGGTCGGGCGACCTGGCGGTTGGTGAGAGTGTCACGGTCACCTACACGGTGACGGTGGACTCTCCGCCGACCGGTAACTCCATCCTGACCAACACCGTCGTGCCGACGACGCCCGGAGGCCTCTGCGAGGTTGCGGCGGACTGCACCACGACGACTGCTCTGCAGTCGTTCACGGTGGCCAAGACGTCGACAGCGTCGGTGGCGAACCCGGGTGACACCGTGACCTACACGGTGTCGGTGACGAACACTGGTGAGGTGGCGTACACCGACAGTGATCGCGCGTCGTTCACGGACGACCTGTCGGCAGTGCTCGATGACGCGAGCTACAACGGTGATGCGTCTGCGGGCGCATCCGTCGACGACTCGGAGCTCTCCTGGTCGGGTGCGTTGGCGGTGGACGAGACGATCACGGTGACCTACTCGGTGACGGTGAACGATGTGGTTGACCTGACCGACGGTGTGCTCGACAACGTCGTAGTGCCGTCGGCACCCGGTGGTCTGTGTGTCGACGCGGATGACTGCGTGACCTCCACGGCGGTGCAGGCCTACACGGTGGTGAAGACCTCGTCGACCTCGGTGGCGAACCCCGGTGACACGGTCACCTACACGGTGTTGGTGACCAATGCTGGTCAGGTGGCGTACACCGACACTGATCGCGCGTCGTTCACGGACGACCTGTCGGCAGTGCTCGATGACGCGAGCTACAACGGTAATGCGTCTGCGGGCGCATCCGTCGACGACTCGGAGCTCTCCTGGTCGGGTGCGTTGGCGGTGGGCGAAACGATCACGGTCACCTACTCGGTGACGGTGAACGCTGCCGGTGAGTTGGGCGATGGTGTGCTCGACAACGCGGTCGTTCCCTCGGAACCGAGTGGGGTGTGCGTCGAGGCTGATGACTGTGTGACCTCCACGGATGCTCAGGCGTTCACGGTGGCGAAGACTGCGTCGTCGGCCGTGGTCGGTGCCGGTGGCACGGTGGAGTACAGCGTGACGGTGGTCAACACCGGCAACGTGGCCTACACCGCCGGAGACCCGGCATCGTTCACCGATAACCTGGCTGAGGTGCTGGATGATTCGGTCTACAACGGTGACGCCTCTGAGGGCGCGTCGGTGGATGGCTCCACGTTGACCTGGTCGGGCCCGCTGGGTGTGGGTGCGACGGCCACGGTGACCTACTCGGTGACGGTGAATGGTGCCGCCGAGCTGGGTGATGCGGTGCTGGACAACGTCGTCGTGCCGACCGGTGACGGTGGCGAATGCGTCGACCCGGATGACTGCGTGACCTCCACGGACGTGCAAGCGTTCACGGTAGCCAAGACGTCGTCGGAGTCGGTCGTGAACCCCGGCGACACGGTGGAATACACCATCACGGTGACCAACACCGGCGTGGTCGAGTACACCGAGGATGCCCCGGCGTCGTTCACCGATAACCTCAGCGCGGTGCTGGATGATGCGGTCTATAACGATGATGCCTCTGACGGTGCCTCGATAGATGGCTCTGTGTTGACCTGGTCGGGCGCGCTCGAGGAGGACGCGACGGTCACGGTGACTTATTCGGTGACGGTGAATGCTGCCGACGAGTTGACCGATGGTGTGCTGGATAACGCCGTGGTTCCCACTGCCACGGGTGGTGACTGCACCGACCCTGATGACTGCACGACCAGTACGGACGTTCAGGCGTTTACCGTGGAGAAGGTGTCGTCGGCGTCGGTTGTTGATCCGGGTGACACCCTGACCTACACCATCGAGGTGGTGAACACCGGTGGTGTTGATTTCACTGAGGTGAACCCAGCGGAGTTTACGGATGACCTCAGCGGCGTTCTCGATGATGCCGTCTACAACGATGACGCGTCGCTGGGCGGCGCGTACGTTGAGCCTTTCATTGCCTGGGCCGTGAGCGTCGACTCCGGTGACACCGTCACGGTGACGTATTCGGTGACGGTGTCCGCTGCTGGTTCTGGTGATGGCCGGATGGTCAACGCTGTGGTGCCGGATGAAGAGATCGGCGGTGGGTGTGCTGCGGAGGATGCGTGTGCGACCGATACGCCGGTGCGTTCCTACACGGCGGTCAAGACGGTGGATGCTGCTGCGGCCAGTGCGGGTCAGGTGCTGCGGTACGACATCGTGATCACCAACACGGGTGAGGCTGACTACACACTGGAGAGCCCAGCCGGGATCGTGGACGACCTCTCTGACGTGCTGGAGGAAGGCGCCTACGGCAACGACGCGACCAACGGTGCGGTGTATGTGGCGCCGGAGTTGACGTGGCGTGGTGCGTTGGCGGTGGGGGAGTCGGTGACGGTCTCCTTCACGGTGCAGCTCAATGACCGCGTGACGGCGAGCACTGATCTGGTCAATACCGTGTTCACGACGACGGGCGGTAACTGTCCGGTGCCTGACGACTTCTCGTTGGGTCGCGGTGCGTTCTCCGGTGGTGTGCACTCGGCGTCGTCGGTGACTGTGGCCTCGGCGTTGGAGATGCCGGAGGACTGTGTGGCGATCACCACCACGGGCGAGTTGGCCTCGACGGGTTCTTCTGAGCTGACAGTGCCCTTGGTGGCCTCGGGTGTGTTGGCGGTGATGGTGGGTCTCGGTTTGGTCCTGATTCGCCGTCGTCGTGACACTGTTGAGTCGTGAGCGAGCTGAGAGCAAACGGCTCTGGCCGGGCCGCCTCGTTGCGGGTGTCGCTGGCAGTGCTTCTGGCACTGTGGGTGATGCTCGGAGGGAGCGTGGTGGCGGCCTCGGCGACGACGGACACTGAAGATGCTGAGTCTGAGCAGTCTGAGCAGCCGTTGCTGTCGATCACGGTGGAGAGCTCTGCGGGCGAGGTGGAATCCGGCGACGAGGTGACCTACACGGCGGTGCTGGAGAACCTGGGTGCGTCGGCGGTGGACGTCGTCGTGGTGTTGAGCGCCCCCGAGTATGTGGCCCTGAGCGACGACCCGGTGGAGGGCGCCACGGTGGAGGGTGCGGAGGCGTCGTGGGACAGCACGCTCGAGGCTGCTGGCAGCGCTGAATTCGAGATCGATGCGGTGATTGGCACGATTCCTGACACGGAGCGTCGAGTGACCACGCTGGTGAGTGTCTTTGTGGGAGACCCCGCTGAGCTGATCGTGCGCACCGCTGATGCGGCGCGCATTGTCGGGGTAGAGGATGGGCCTAACGAGGTGGCCGAAGAGGCTGCCCAGGAGGCGTCGACCGCTGATGAGCGGCTGTGGTTGACGGTCGGGTTGATCGCGGCGGCGGTGGTGTTCGGGGTGCTCCTGATCGTGACCATTGTGGTCGTCGCACGGTCACGCACCACCACGCGCCAGAAGTAGCACGTGGCGTCGTGGCGGCGCGCCTGTTTCCTCACCTCGCGGCCCGGGCGTTGCCCACCGCCCGGCGCGGTGGCCGGAGCACGTCGACATCACCCCCGTTCGGGGGACATTGCGGAGGGTGGCGTCATGAGGGCGCAACTATAGAGTCTTGATAGCAGAAGAACCCACTGCTACCCGTGCCCAACACCCGACAAGAACGGCGCACCCATGTCGACGTCCGAGTTTTCGCGATCCCACCCCGCACATCCGCCGGGGAGGACGACGGTGCAGTCTCTCGCCACACCCACATCTCCCCCACGCACAGGCGTCGTCACGAGGTCCTTGCGGTACGGCACGCCGGTCGCGATGCTCGCGGTGGCCGCCCTCGTCGTATCCCTGATGGCTTTGTTTGCGCCGCGCGCCGAGGCCGCGCCCTTGCCCACAAGTTCGACGTCGGCAACGATGCCGGCCGGTTCTTACATCATCGACATGGGTCGCGCGTCGCAGACTCGAGACACGCTCGAGAGCTACGGCCTGATCTACGCGCTGATTGTTCGCCACTTTGTGCCTGTGGAGTGGGTCATCAACACCGAGAAGCCCACTGACGGTGTGGACTTCACGTACAACTCGACCAACTACCGCAGCAGCGCCTTCATCATTCGCCCGGAATATGTGACCCCCGACGTCTTGTCGACCATTAATGCCTTCCGAACAGACGGTGTGAAGGTCGACGGGCCGACGGCGAGCGCGTTCGACGTGCCCGTGTTTGAGACGCTGAATAACTGGCCGAAGTCGATCATCAACAATGACAACGAAGATATCTCAGAGAACTTCTACGCGTTGGCTGGAATTCCTCGAGAGGCCGAGACGCCCACTGGCGCCACCTTCGAAACCTGGAGTGAGAAGGCTCCCAGCGCGCTGAACGCGTGTGACGACCTCTTCGTGATGCCGCATTCCCAGCCCACACTGTCGACACACAGTAACCTGCTGAACTTCAACGAGCAGGGCGGTGCGATCTGGGCGGGCTGCCACGCTGTCTCCTACCTGGAGAATCTCAATGGCATGAACTTTCTCACCACGGACGGCCTGCGTTCGAAAGATGCAACCCGAGACCAACTGGGGGACGCTCGAACGACTGACGGTGGCGACCCGGCCAACCAGTATCTGGGTACCACCGAAGACGCTCACGACAATGGGTCGCAACAGATCTACGTTCCCAGCAACGGCTCCTCGTGGCGACCGACCACCAACGTCATCCAGTGGGACCCCAACAACAATCAGGCCCCGAACAATCCGGGCCCCCCGGGCAACCGAGCCGCAACGGTGGTGTGGGGTCCGGGGTTCGGTGACCCGACCAACGGTCTCGTGATGTATGAGGGCGGGCACGACATCGGCGAGGGCACGTCGCCCGATGAAGTGGCCGCCGTTCGGGTGCTCATGAACTTCCACCTCATGGTGGGTATCGAGCGTGGGATCGATGTCGACCTCACTTCCCCTGCCTCCGTCGTGGCGGGCGCGACGACGACCCTCACCGCAGATGTCAGCGGCGGCACCGTGAGCGGCGGCTCGGTCACGGCAACCGAGGGCTACCAGTACGAGTGGATCTCGTCGTGTGGCGGCACGTTCAGCCCCTCGGCCTCGGGTTCGAGCATGACGGGAGATGTGTCGGTATCGTTCACGGCCCCCTCCACCGCGGGCGACTGCCAGGTGCGACTGGCCGTTGTCGACGACTGCAACCGTCAGGCGTTCGACGTCGTGAACATTCCCGTGACGCCCCCGACCCCGTCGTACACCCTGTCGAAGGTGGCCTCGGTGTCGGAGGTTTTGCCGGGTGGCACGGTTCAGTACACGGTCACGGTGACGAACACGGGCAATGTTGCGTACACCTCGGGATCGTCGGCCTCCTTCACGGATGATCTTTCCAACGTGCTGGATGACGCGACCCTCGTGGGTTCGCTGCCGTCGGGTGCGTCTCTCTCCGGTTCGACGTTGTCGTGGTCGGGCGCTCTCGCGGTGGGTCAGACCGTCGAGGTGACGTACTCGGTGACGGTGAACGACCCGTTGACGGGCGACCAGGAGCTGATCAACGCTGTGGTGCCGACAGGCACCGGTGGTGTGTGCGAGTCGCCGGGCGGTTGTGTGACGGAGACTCCGGTGCGTGCGTACTCGGTGTCCAAGGTGCCGTCGGCGTCGGAGGCGTTGCCCGGTGACGTGGTGGAGTACACGGTGTCGGTAACGAACATCGGCCAGGTTGCCTATGCGGCTGGTTCGCTGGCGTCGTTCACGGATGACCTGTCGAGCGTGCTCGATGACGCGACCCTCACGGGTCCGCTGCCGTCGGGTGCGACCCTCTCGGATTCGACGCTGTCGTGGTCGGGTGAGTTGGCGGTGGGTGAGACCGTCGAGGTGACGTATTCGGTGACGGTGAATGATCCGATCTCCGGGGATCAGCAGTTGGTGAATGCGGTGGTTCCGTCCGGTCCTGGGGGTAGTTGTGAGGACCCTGCGGATTGTGTGACGGAGACTCCGGTGCAGGCGTATTCGGTGTCGAAGGTGGCGTCGTCGTCGGTGGTGGAGCCGGGTGATGTGGTGACGTACACGGTGTCGGTGGAGAACATTGGCCAGGTTGCGTACACGGATGGTTCGCCGGCGTCGTTCGAGGATGACTTGTCGAGTGTGTTGGATGATGCGACGTACAACGACGATGCCTCGAATGGTGCGTCGGTGTCGGATTCGACGTTGAGCTGGTCGGGTGCGTTGGCGGTGGGTCAGACCATTACGGTGACGTATTCGGTGACGGTGAATGCTCCGGCGACCGGTGATCGTGAGTTGACGAACGCGGTGATTCCGACTGATCCGGGTGGTAGTTGTGAAGACCCTGCGGATTGTGTGACCGAGACTCCGGTGCGCACGTTTACGGTGTTGAAGACGGCTGATGTGTCGACGGTGATTCCGGGTGAGACGGTGACGTACACCGTTGAGGTGACGAACACGGGCCAGGCCGATTTCACGTCGGGTTCGCCGGCGTCGTTCACGGATGACCTCTCTGAGGTGTTGGATGATGCGACCTACAACGATGACGCCACCGGTGGTGCGTCGGTGTCGGATGAGACGTTGTCGTGGTCGGGTGAGTTGGCGGTGGGTCAGACCGTCGAGGTGACGTATTCGGTGACGGTGAATGATCCGGTCACCGGTGACCAGACGATGACAAATGTGGTGGTGACCTCGATTACGGGTAACTGTCCTCCGGGAAGCACGGATGCTGCGTGCACCACGGTGAGCAACTCGGGTTCGTACTCGGTGTCGAAGGTGGCGTCGGTGTCGGAGGTGCTGCCCGGTGGCGTGGTGGAGTACACGGTTGAGGTGACCAACACCGGTGATGTGGACTACACGTCGGGTTCGCCGGCGTCGTTCACGGATGACCTGTCGAGCGTGTTGGATGATGCGACCTACAACGATGACGCCACCGGTGGTGCGTCGGTGTCGGATGAGACGTTGAGCTGGTCGGGTGCGTTGGCGGTGGGTGAGACCGTCGAGGTGACGTATTCGGTGACGGTGAATGATCCGATCTCCGGGGATCAGCAGTTGGTGAATGCGGTGGTTCCGTCCGGTCCTGGGGGTAGTTGTGAGGACCCTGCGGATTGTGTGACGGAGACTCCGGTGCAGGCGTATTCGGTGTCGAAGGTGGCGTCGTCGTCGGTGGTGGAGCCGGGTGATGTGGTGACGTACACGGTGTCGGTGGAGAACATTGGCCAGGTTGCGTACACGGATGGTTCGCCGGCGTCGTTCGAGGATGACTTGTCGAGTGTGTTGGATGATGCGACGTACAACGACGATGCCTCGAATGGTGCGTCGGTGTCGGATTCGACGTTGAGCTGGTCGGGTGCGTTGGCGGTGGGTCAGACCATTACGGTGACGTATTCGGTGACGGTGAATGCTCCGGCGACCGGTGATCGTGAGTTGACGAACGCGGTGATTCCGACTGATCCGGGTGGTAGTTGTGAAGACCCTGCGGATTGTGTGACCGAGACTCCGGTGCGCACGTTTACGGTGTTGAAGACGGCTGATGTGTCGACGGTGATTCCGGGTGAGACGGTGACGTACACCGTTGAGGTGACGAACACGGGCCAGGCCGATTTCACGTCGGGTTCGCCGGCGTCGTTCACGGATGACCTCTCTGAGGTGTTGGATGATGCGACCTACAACGATGACGCCACCGGTGGTGCGTCGGTGTCGGATGAGACGTTGTCGTGGTCGGGTGAGTTGGCGGTGGGTCAGACCGTCGAGGTGACGTATTCGGTGACGGTGAATGATCCGGTCACCGGTGACCAGACGATGACAAATGTGGTGGTGACCTCGATTACGGGTAACTGTCCTCCGGGAAGCACGGATGCTGCGTGCACCACGGTGAGCAACTCGGGTTCGTACTCGGTGTCGAAGGTGGCGTCGGTGTCGGAGGTGCTGCCCGGTGGCGTGGTGGAGTACACGGTTGAGGTGACCAACACCGGTGATGTGGACTACACCACAGAGGTGCCGGCGTCGTTCACGGACAACTTGTCGAGTGTGTTGGATGATGCGACGTACAACGACGATGCCTCGAATGGTGCGTCGGTGTCGGATGAGACGTTGAGCTGGTCGGGTGCGTTGGCGGTGGGTGAGACTGTCACGGTGACGTATTCGGTGACGGTGAATGACGTGAACTCGTTAGGTGATGAGCGACTGGTGAACGCTGTGGTGCCAACGGTGCCGGGTGGCACCTGTGAGAGCGTGGAGGACTGCGAGACGGTAACGCCCGTCATGTACTTCGAGACGCTCAAAACGGTCAGTGAACCGATGGTGAGCCTTGGGTCAGCCTTGACGTACACGATCACCATCACCAACACGTCTCAAGTGGACTTCACGGCATCCGCGCCTGCTCAATTCGTCGACAACATGTCTGCTGTGCTTGACGACGCGATCTACATGGATGACGCAGATCACGGCGCTGTCTACAGCGAACCCGAGCTGTCGTGGTCGGGGCCTCTTGCTGTGGGCGAGTCCCTCACGATCACCTACACGGTGCTCGTCAACGACGTGCGCACCGGCGACCTCGACATGGTGAATGTGGTCGTCACGCCAGTGGAGGGAGGCTGCCCTGTCCCGGTGGAAGGCTTCAGCTCGACGGCGTTCACGGCGAGTGACGTGACTGACCTCGCCGAGGAGATGCCCGAGGGTTGTGTGGCGGTCTCCGCTACGAGTGAACCGCTCGCCTTCACCGGAGCCTCGGCCGCGGCCGTTCCGCTGGTGGCGTCGGGGGTAGGTGCTGTGTTGCTGGGTCTGTTCCTGATGTTGCGTCGTCGCCGGGCAACCGTGTGACAGTGCTGCCCATCGAGGCGAGGCGCCGACGCCCTCGGGTGCTCTGACCGCATCGACGCAGAGAGGTCTACACTCGACCCCGCATAACCCCCAACCCCAAGGAAACTGTGACCCACAGCAAGCCCGAACTCGGTCGGGCCACCCCGCACGCGGGCCACGACCACGCCGCCCATGAGGGCACCCGGCGTATGCGCCCAGTGCACGTCGTATGGGCTGCGGCGGCGACAGCGGTGCTCATCGGACTCGTGGCGGTGCGGGCCTTCACGGCCGAGAACCTCGACCCGAACATCCCGAGCCCGGTACAAGACCTGCTCACGCTCTCTACGAGCGTGCTGGTCGAGTCGTTGCCGTTCATCGTGCTCGGCATCAGCCTCTCGATTCTTGTGCAGGTGTGGATACCCGAAACGTGGCTGTTGCGCATCCTGCCTCGCAACCAGTGGGGGCGTCGGGCAGTCATCTCGCTGTTCGGCATGTTCTTGCCCGTATGCGAGTGCGGCAACGTGCCGCTGGCGCGCGGACTCGTCCGGCGAGGATTCACGATCCCTGAGTCGATGGTGTTTCTCGTCGCGGCACCGATCCTCAACCCGATCACGATCATCACCACCCATCAGGCCTTCGGGTTCGACGACGGTATTCTTGTCGCACGGTTGCTCGGTGGCTTCGCGATCGCGAACATTCTGGGCTGGCTGTTTAGCAAGCACCCCGAGCCGATGAACCTGCTGAGCGGGCGTTTTGCTGAGCAGTGCCAGCTCGACGACGGCCACGCGCACTCCCGCAACCGGCGAGAGCAGACGCTCGATCTGTTCGTGCGCGAGTCGAGCATTCTGTTGCCCGCTCTTGTCATCGGTGCGCTCGTTGCGGGAGGTATACAAGTCATCGTGCCGCGTGAGGTGCTGGTGTCGCTCGGCAGTGACCCGCTGTTCAGCGTGCTGGCGATGATGTTGCTGGCCTTCATCATCTCGATCTGTGCCAACGTTGACGCCTTCTTTATTCTGCCCTTCGCGTCGACCTTCTTGCCGGGCTCGATCGTTGCCTTCTTGGTGTTCGGTCCGATCGTCGACATCAAGATGCTCGCGCTCATGCGCACGACCTACACGACCCGCACGCTGGTGCAGTTGACCACCGTCGTCGGTCTGCTGAGCCTTACTCTCGGACTGGTGGTGAACACCCTTGCGTAACCACCTGTGGCGCGGCGTGCAGCGCTGGCGCGGTCTGGTCATTATCGGCACGATGGCGGCCGTGACGCTCTGGCTGGCCTACAGCGGGCAGCTCGTGCTCTACATTCACCCCCGCTACATTCTGTTCACGGTTATCATGTCGATCATCGCTGTCGTGCTCACGGTGTTGGCGGTCACCACACATCGCGAACACGACGACGAGGACGAGAAGGCACCACCGCGCCGCGAACGGATGCTCGGCCTCACCGCCGCTGCCATCGCCGGTGCCTTCACGATCGGAATGGTCGTGATTCCGCCCGCCACGCTGACCACGGCCACCGCCCAGCAGCGGGAGGTCAACGCCACGGCGAGCGATGATGGCCAGGCTCTCGCGGTGGCGCTGGGTGCCGACGAGTCTGTCGTTGCGACGTTCACGGTGCGCGAGTGGTCGACCGTGCTGCGACAGACGAGCGATCTGGCCTTCTTCGACGGCAAGCCGGCGACTGCGCTACTGGGCTTCGTCACGCCCGACCCCGACGACCCCGACAACATGTTCTACGTCTCACGGTTCGTCGTGACCTGTTGCGCGGTCGATGCTCAACCACTGGGGGTGCCCGTGCATTTGCCCGGGTGGGCAGAGTTCTATCCCGCTGATTCGTGGGTTGAGGTCTCGGGGTCGTTCGAGAGAAATCCGTCGCGGGTGAGTTCGAAGCCCGTGGTGGTGGTTCCTGACGACATCGAGGCGGTGGAGCAGCCGCGTGAGCCGTACCTCTTCTAAGAAGCGCGGTTCGAGGCGGCCGGGTGCCCAGCGCCGTACTGCGCCACGCAAGGGGGCTCCCGTCCAACCCGGCGGGGGAGCCTTTGAGCGCACGTTCTGGTCTCTCGTGGCAGGCCTCGCGGTTGTCGCAACCCTCTTCTTCCTGCTGAGCAACGAGAGCCCTCCCCAGCTCATGTCAGCAGAGATCGAGACAGCTCAGTTGACAGAGCGGTCTGGTCAGCAGTTGCGACTTTTCGCCGACCAGCCTCTTGACGAGTTCGCCGCGGTGCAGGTGACGGTCACCCCCAACACTCGGGTTACACCATCTGTGCAAGGCGACGCGCTGGTGGTCGAGTTCGAGGAGCGACTTCGCTACGACACCGAATACGTCGTCGAGGTGAGCGGTGTTTCTGCACCGGACGCCAACGTGACCGCGACCTTCCTCCACCGTTTCACGACGGGAATCGCCAGTGTGCTGTACCTCGATAGAGGAGGTGACCGTGACGAGGTGTTGCGTGCGTCGCTCGACGAGGATGGTCGGGGTGAGGTCGTCTATGCGGCCCCGGGCGTGCAGCACATCGCCCCACTGGAGGACGTGCTCGTGGTCGCCCGTGACGCCGAGGACGGCTCGAGCACGCTTGAGTCTGTGCTGCCCGATGGTCGTGTTCGGTCGCTGTTCTTGCCGGAGGCCGTGCGCATCGACGACTTCATCGTGCCGTCGAGTGGGACCTTGTTGGCCATGCGTCTCACCGAGGTGAGGGAAGGGGTCGTCGGCGGTGACACCCTGCAGGATGCGCTCGGGGTGATCGACGTGGCCAGCGGTGACACTGTCGACATCATTCCGGGGCCAGACGGGGCGCCCATCTCACTACTCACGGCCGCATTCGTTCCCGACCTGCCCACGCTCATCGTGCACGACTCCGATCAGACACTCCTGCGGGTGGAGCTGACTGAGCCTCCGCTTGCGCTGCCCATCGTCGACATGACGGAGATGTCTGCGCTCTCCACTGACGGCACGCGTGTCACAGGGTTCAACGAACAGGGAGCTGTTGTCGTCAATCTCGCGAGCGCCGAGATATCGCCTCTGGAACCGACGCTGGTCGACGGCGAGCTGGTCTCGGGGGGTGAGGCGATTCTGTTGAGCACGGACTTGCGGCTCCAGAGAGTAGCGCTCACCGAGCCCGACACAGGGGTTCCGGGGCACGCACTCGTGGCCGACGATGGGTCGGGATTCGCACGTGTGGTGCTACGCGTTGACGGTAGTGAGACCACGATTGGAGGCTTCGTGATCTCTCCTAATGATGAATACGTGGCCGTCGAGCTGATCCCCGCCCCCGACGGCACGACCGCCGGTGATCAGCTGGTGAACGGCCAGGATGCCTCAGTAACCACCGTGATCGTCGACATCCAGACCGGCACGATTGTGCGCACGCTCGAGGGGTCTGCACCGATCTGGTGAGGGGCCCGCCCCGGTGGTCAACCGAGCGCTCGGTCCCTTCTCGGCCGTTCAGGCGCGGATGCCCTGCAGCACGCGTGCCGTCACCAGCGCGGCTTCGGCGGCCTCGGCACCCTTGTCTTCCTTCGAGCCGGGCAGACCGGCGCGATCCAGACCCTGCTGCTCGTCGTCGAGGGTGAGCACGCCGAACCCCACCGGCTTGCCCGTGTCGAGAGCCACTCGGGCGAGGCCGTTCGTGGCGGCCGCGCTCACGTACTCGAAGTGGGGTGTGCCGCCGCGAATGATGACGCCCAGGGCGACCACGGCATCCGCCCCCGCTTCCAGAGCCGCCTTGCTCACGACGGGCAGCTCGAACGAGCCGGGCACCGCATACTCCACGACCGTCGCGCCCGAGGCCTCGAGCACGCGTCGGGCGCCCGCCGTGAGACCCGCCGAGATCTCGGCGTGCCACTGGCCCGCCACGACCGCGACCGTGAGGCCGGTGCCGTCGGTGTCGAGAGTGGGGGATCCTGCTCCGCTCATGCGGGGTGTCCTTCCAAGGGTGAGAGCACGGGTGCGCTCGAAATCGTATCGGGAAGGCGGTGGCCCATGCGGTCGCGCTTTGCACCGAGGTAGCCCTCGTTGTCGCTGCCGACCCCGACGACGAGGGGCACGAGCTCGCTCACCTCGATGCCGTACTCGACGAGTTGGCGTTGCTTCTCGGGATTGTTGCTCAGCAGGCGAACGCGCTGCACGCCGAGATCGTGCAGCATGTCGCCCGCAGCCTCGTAGTCACGGGAGTCAGCCGGCAGACCGAGCGCGAGGTTGGCGTCGAGCGTGTCGTAGCCCTCCTCCTGCAGTCGATAGGCGCGCATCTTGTTGATGAGCCCGATGCCGCGCCCCTCGTGGCCACGCATGTACAGCACCGCGCCACCCTGGCGCTGAATGGTGTCGAGTGCGGCGTCGAGCTGGGGGCCACACTCGCACTTGAGCGAGCCGAACGCCTCGCCGGTGAGGCACTCGGAGTGCACGCGCACGACCATGTCGTCGTGGGGCATCCCGCTGATGATGGCGACGTGGTCGGCGCCCGTCTTGCGATCCCGGTAGGCACGCATCGAGAACGGGCCGTGGCTCGTCGGCACGGTCGTTTCCACCTCGAACGAGACGCTGCTCGGCCGGGACGCCGTTGCGGGGATCGCGGCGGGGTCGAACGTCTCGCCCGAGTCGAGGAAGGCGATGAGATCGACGATCGTGATGACGACGAGACCCTCTTGCTCGCCGAAGCGAATCAGCTCGGGCAGCCGCATCATGTCGCCCGTGTCGGCGATGACCTCGCCGATCGCGGCGACCGGGCGCAGGCCCGCGAGGGTCATGAGGTCGACAGCCGCTTCGGTGTGACCCGCACGCTGGCGCACCCCGCCCGGCTGCGCGCGCAACGGCACGATGTGCCCGGGGCGATGCAGGCTCGCCGGCGTCGAGTTCGGGTCGGCGAGTACCCGGAGCGTGCGCGCCCGGTCGCCCGCGCTGATGCCCGTCGTCAGCCCCTCGGCGGCATCGACGGTCACGGTGTAGGCGGTGTGGCGGGGGTCTTCGCTGTCCTCGCGCGGCACCATGAGCGGCAGCGTCAGCGCGTCGGCGATCTCGGCCGTCATGGGCGCACAGAGGAAGCCGCTGGTGTGCCGGATAGACCATGCCACCCATTCGGCACTGGCGAGCTCGGCCGAAATGATGACATCGCCCTCGTTCTCACGGTTCTCGTCATCGGCGACGAGAACCGGCCGGCCCTGGCGCAGCGCGGCCAGTGCCTCAGGAATTGTTCCGATGCTCACGAGGCGCTCCCGTCGTTCGTGGTTCCGAATCGTGCCAGGCGCGCGATGTGGCGGGCCAGGATGTCCGTCTCGAGATTCGCGGTGTCGCCGACCTGGAGCGTGCCGAGCGTCGTCGCGCTGAGGGTCTCGGGGATGAGCGACACCTCGAACCAGTCGTCGCCCGCGGCACTCACGGTCAGGCTCACGCCGTCGATCGCGATGGAGCCCTTGTCGACGACGAGCGGCGCGTGCGCGGCATCGAGCGAGAAGCGCACCACTCGCCACTCGCCGCTGGCGCGCCGGTCGATCACGCGCGTCGTGCCGTCGATGTGGCCCTGCACGATGTGGCCGCCCAGCCTGTCACCGACGGCCGCGGCGCGCTCGAGGTTGACCGCTCGCCCGGCCGTCCAGCCGTCGATGGTGGACATTCCGAGTGTCTGACCCATGACGTCGGCCGTGAACCAGTCACCGCCCTGCTCGACGACGGTGAGGCACACTCCACTCACGCTGATGGAGTCGCCGTGCTGCGCATCGCTCGTCACGAGGGGGCCGCGCACGGTCAGGCGAGCGGCATCGTCGTGCGTGTCGAGCGCGAGCACTTCGCCGTGCTCTTCGATTAGTCCGGTGAACATGGTGACTACCTCTCCTCGAGGGGTGTTGCGTGGGTGGTGCGGGTGGGTCGCGCGACAACGAGCAGGTCATCGCCCAGGTGCTCGACCCGGTGGATGCTCAGTCGGTGCGCGTCGGCGATCGTCGTCACGCCCAGGTCGTCGAGCGCGAGCCGCGGCCCGCCGAGCAGCATCGGGGCAAGGTAGACGAGAACCTCATCGGCGAGGCCAGCGCGCAGGAACGCGCTCGCGAGGGTCGGGCCGCCCTCGACATAGAGACGCCGCACGCCGCGCGTGACGAGTTCTCGGAGGGCGGCGTCGAGGTCGCGGTGGCCCACCTCGATGAGGCCGGCCGGATGCGCGCGCAAGCGGGCATCCGGGGGTACCGGCGTCGCGCCGAAGACGACGGGGATCGGCTGGTGCGACAGCAGCTCGCCCCCGTCACCGCGCGCCGTGAGGGAGGGGTCGTCGCCCAGTACCGTGCCCGTGCCGACGGCGATGGCGTCGTGCGCGGCGCGCTGCTCGTGCACGCGCTGGCGAGCCGCGGTGCTGGAGATCCACTGGCTGGAGCCGTCAGCCGCCGCTGCGCGGCCATCCAGTGTCGACGCCCACTTGACGGTCACCCAGGGGCGACCGAGGCGCACGCTCGTGAGCCACGGAGTGAGCAGGTCGGTCGCCTCGGCTTCGAGCACACCACCGGTAACCGGGATGCCCGCCGCACGCAGGCGCTCGGCCCCGCCGCCGGCCTGCGGGTCGGGGTCGTCGAGGGCGTAGACGACGCCGGCGACGCCGGCGTCGATGAGGGCCTGCGCGCACGGGCCGGTGCGGCCGGTGTGATTGCAGGGCTCGAGCGTCACGACGGCGGTGAGGCCCTCGGCGGGCGCCGTGCCGGCCGCGAGGCCCTGCGCGGTCAGGGCTCTCGCGGCACCGAGCTGGCCGAGAGCATCCACTTCGGCGTGCCCGGTGCCGGCGCCCCGATGCCAGCCCTCGGCGACGATCTCACCGTGCGCATCGACCAGCACGCAACCGACCTGAGGGTTGCCGCCGGTGACGGGGCCGTGCTCGGCCAGACTCAGCGCACGGCGCATCGCGGCCTCGACGCGCGCGGCGTCGGGTGATGCGGCATCGCCAGCAGCGGCGTTCGCTGCAGTTGAGCTGGTCATCCCGGATCCTCTACCAAAGTGTGCAGGGTGCGTCCGGGGTCGCGTCGGCAGGCTGCCGCTCGCGTGCTCCTCCCATCCGGACTCTCACCGTCGGTACCGGAGTTTCACCGGTTCAACCGTTCTCGACTCTCATCGATCGCGGGTCGCGGACTCTCACCGCCGGCTCGGACTTTCACCGACCCCGGAACACGTACTTATCTCGTCAGAGTAGTCAACACCGTGTGTTCTGGAGTATTCCCGAATGATGGCTGGGAACTGACGGCCCAAGCCTGTCGACACAACGATGGCCCCGTGCAAGCTGCACGGGGCCAACGAACGGGTGACGCGCTAGTAGGTGATGACCAGCGAGTTCGACACCGAGATCAGCGCCACGATGATGGCGTTGAGGAAGCCCGCGATGTACGGGTTGCCCGTGGCCCGGTAGATCTTCCGCGAGATGATCGCCGTCACCGCGAGGATCACGATCACCGGGAACAACCAGATGCTGAAGATGCCGCCGAAGCCGGGGGTCAGCTCGCCGGAGACCGCGAAGGTCGTGTACTGCGCGATGACGAGCACGAGCGGTGCGAGCGAGTTCAGCACGGCCAGCAGCGCCGTGTTGAGCCACTCGCGACCGGCGAGCGTGAACCGGTTGAACGCGTTGATCGCGATCGAGTTCGCGACGAAGTAGATCGCGAACAGCGGCAACACGAACAGCGCGAGCCCGATCTTGTCGACCGAGAACCACTTCACGCCGATCACCCAGAGACGGAAATCGGTCTTGAAGAGGAAGTCGACCAGGAAGACGAGCGCGTACACCGACACCACAGTCGTCAGGGCGAGCCCGATGCCGTGGAACAGGCTGCGCCAGCCGGGCAGGAACCCGTTGGCACGGAGGTCCACGCCGGCGCGACGGCCCACCGCGAGGTGCGAGATGCCCAGGATGGCGAGCGCGAACAGACCGTTGATCGCGGCCCAGAGTGCGATGAAGAACACCGATCCCTGCGGCACGATCGACGGCACAGCGTTAAAGACGACGCCGCCGACGAGCGGGTTCTGGCTGAGGAACACGTAGCTCCAGCCCGAGAACAGCACGGTGGCGAGCAATCCGCCCCAGAACCATACCTTCGGTGCGAGACCCGTGATGGCGGTTGGCGCCGGTACGGGCTTCGCGAGCGCCCGGAAGGCCGGGGTGGTCAGCAAGGCCCGCGGGAGCGCGACCAGGAGGATACCGAAGGCGACGAGGCCGAGTGCGGTGAAGAACTCCTTGAACTGCCAGACCTGGTTGCTGGCGCCCACGGCCTCGGGTGCGCCCAGCGACTCATCGAAGTAGTCGATGAGGTGCCCAACCGCCGTGCTCGAGGTCGTCGTCCACGGGTGGGTCTGCGGCAAGGAGTAAACGACGCGCATTGCCTCGGTGCCATCCACCGACTGCGTGTAGACCGTGGTGCCCTCGCGCTGCTCGCCGTCGGCCGGGTCAGCGCCGAAGTTCAGGAACGACTGTGCGTTGGGGGTGGTGAGGTAGTCGCGCGGCACCGTGAGTTGTGCGCCGTCCGCGTCGTAGCTCCGGAAGAAGAACTCGTCGTACTGAGCTTGGATGAGCCCGACATCCCGCGTGCCGTAGGCGTTCGCATACGCGCCGTCGGCATCCGTGTAGATCGGATCGAAGTCGACGAGCAGGACCGACGAGATGAGCTGTTTGGGCGCGGCGTCATCCAGCGGGATCGAGAAGTTCGCTGCGCGAGCGCCGTTCGAGTGACCGGTGACCCCAATGGCGTCGGAGTCGACGTAGGGCAGCTCGGCCATCTGGAGAACGGCGTCGTACATGCCTGTTCCGCCGACCATCAACTCGTCTGCCGGAAGCGGGTCTGAGTTGCCGTGCCCGTACATGTCGATCGACATGACCACGTAGCCGCGACGCGCGAGCTCGACATAGTTCGGCGTCTGCATCTCGCGGTTGTTCCACCAGCCGTGGCTGACGACGATTCCGGGGGCCGGGGTGTCGGCCGTGGCGTTCGGCGGCGTGAACAGGAGGGCGTTCAGGGTGCGCCCCGACGCGGTTTCCCACCTCAGGTCGTCAACCTTGACGTTCCCGCCGGCTGTCTGGACGAGAGAGGCGCCGATACCGGAGATCAGGGCGAAGATCAGCGCGAGAACGAGCCAGAAGCCGTTGCGCTTCACCAGTGTTTGTCTCATGCGAGTTCAAACTCCTTTGTTGTGAACTGTCACGGTGCGGCGAGTGCTGTGTTGTGCTGTGCGGTGCCACAGCGCCGTGACGGGGGTGAACGACGAACTCCTGGTCCGTCCCTCCAGACCCTAAGGCGGAGGCCACGCACGGGTGAGGCCGAGGGCGCAATCTGCACAAACGTGCGGCCGGTTGGACACGCCCGGATGCCCTGACATAGTGTCCGTTCTGCATGTTCACCCAGCACCCGTGCACATTCGTTCAGGAGAGAGGCGCTCGATGCCCCACACCAGCCCGGAGGCACTGAAAGCGGCATCCGCTCTCCAGGCCGCGAAGATGTACTACCTGCAAGACCTCACCATGGGCGCCATCGCGTCAGAGCTGAAGACCTCGCGCTCGTCCGTCTCCCGACTGCTCAGCTACGCGCGTGAGAGCGGCCTGGTCGATATTCGCATCACGTCGCCCTTCGATCGCGGTTCCGCGCTTGAGCAGCAGATCCACGAGCGGTTCGGGGTGACGGCCCACGTGGTGCCGATGCCTCAGTCGATCAGCGATGTCGATCGCCTCGAACGTGTGGCGATGACCGCGGGGCGCATCCTCGGCGGCTTCGTCGACTCGAACATGGTGATCGGGGTCGCGTGGGGATCCACCGTCGGCGCGATCAGTCGGCACCTCATCGCCAAGCCCGTGCACAACGCCGTGGTCGTGCAGCTCAACGGTGCCGGCAACACGCAGACCACCGGCATCGACTACGCCAGTGAGATCCTGCAGCGCTTCAGCGCCGCCTACTCGGCCCAGATCCAGCAGTTCCCCGTGCCCGCCTTCTTCGATGACCCCCGCACGAAAGAAGGTCTGTGGCGGGAGCGTAGCACGAAGCGGCTGCTCGACATTCAGGCGCGTCTGGATCTCGCCCTGTTCGGCCTCGGATCACCGTTTGCGGAGATCCCGAGCCAGGTCTACATCGGGGGCTACCTCGATGCCGAGGACTATCGCAGCCTGAGCGAGGACGGCGCGGTGGGTGACGTGGCAACGGTGTTCTATCGGCCCGACGGCACCTCGAGCGATATCGCGCTGAACAGTCGTGCATCCGGCCCCAGCCTCGATCGACTGCGCAAGGTGGCGCGACGGGTCTGCGTGGTCTCGGGCGTGCAGAAGCTCGCCAGTCTGCGGGGCGCGCTCGCCGCAGGGCTCATCACTGATCTCGTGCTCGACGAGAGTCTGGCGAGCCGTGTGCTCGAACTCGAGGAGGGTGCGGCGCAGCCACCGCAGGGTGTTCGCTCGGTCGCCTGAGATGCTGCACGTATGTGCACAGCGCTTGGGCGGATGTGTCGGGCTGAGCATGATGGACGTGACCGCCGACACCCTCGACCGATGGGCCTGCCGATCTGATGACCGCACTACCCCCGACCTCCCGACGCGCCGACCTCGTGACCAGCGCTCGGCAGCAGACCGACATCGATGTGCTCGTTATTGGCGCGGGCATCAACGGCATCGCGACCTTTCGCGACCTGGCGCTCAACGGCGTGACCGTGCTGCTCGTCGATCGGGGCGACTTCTGCTCGGGTGCCTCCGCGGCCTCCTCGCACATGATCCACGGCGGTATCCGCTACCTCGAGAACGGCGAGTTCCGCCTCGTCAAAGAGTCGGTGCACGAGCGCAACGCCCTGCTGCGCCTCGCCCCGCACTACGTGCGCCCGCTGGCCACGACGATTCCGATCTTCTCCACGTTCTCGTCGATCATCCAGGCGCCCCTGAAGTTCCTCGGCCTGCGCCCGACGAAGCGCCGCGAGCGCGGGGCCCTCATCATCAAGGCCGGGCTCACGCTCTACGACCTCTTCTCGCGCGATGGCGGCCGGGTTCCCCGCCACCAGTTCCGGGGCGCGCGTGCCTCACGAGAGCTTCTGCCCGAGCTGCGCGACGACGTGCGGTGGACGGCCACCTACTACGACGCCTCCATGCACGATCCCGAGCGGCTCGCGCTCGATGTGCTCACCGACGGGCTCGACGCCGGTGACCACGCGCGGGCCCTCAACTACGTGGAGGCCGTCGGCATGGACGTCGACGGCGTCGTGAGCCTGCGCGATGTGGTGGGCGGCGAGACGTGGGAGGTGCATCCGTCGGTCGTCGTCAACGCCTCCGGCCCCTGGACCGATCTCACCAACGCAGCGCTGGGCGACGACTCCCGGTTCATGGGCGGAACCAAAGGCTCGCACATCGTTCTTGACCACCCCGAGCTGCTCGCCGCGTGCGCGGGGCGCGAGATCTTCTTCGAGTTCACCGACGGTCGCATCGTGCTCATCTACCCGCTCAAGGGGCGCGTGCTCGTCGGCACCACCGACCTGCCGCACGACATGGGCGACCCCATCTTGTGCACCGAGGAGGAGGTCGACTACTTCTTCGGGCTCATCCGTCACGTCTTCCCCGCGATCAACGTCGATCGTGAGCAGATCGTTTTCCGCTTCGCCGGCGTGCGACCGCTGCCGCGGCAGGATGCCGACTCGACCGGCCAGATCTCGCGCGACTACAGCGTCGAGTCGCGCCGCGTCGCCGCGACCACCGTGCTGAGCCTCGTCGGCGGCAAGTGGACGACCTTTCGCGCGCTGGGCGAGCAGCTGAGCGACCGCGTGCTCGCACTGCTCGGCCGCGATCGCGGCGTGAGCACCGACGGTCGCCTGATCGGGGGCGCCGTGGGCTACCCCACGACTTCGGATGCTCGGCTCGAGTGGAGCGAGGCCGTCGCGCCGGGCATCCCGCGTGATCGCGTCGAGACTCTCCTGGATCGCTACGGAACCAGCGCGGAGCACATTCTGCGCCGGATCGAGAGCGAGGGCGATGCTCCCCTCGCCGCCGCCGCCGGATACTCGCGCACCGAGATCCTGCACCTCATCGAGACCGAGCGGGTGGTGCGCTTGAGCGACATCGTGCTGCGGCGCACCTCCATGGCGTTCATCGGAGAAGTCACGCACGCTCTGCTCGTCGAGCTCGCCGAACTCGCCGCTGCGACGCTCGGATGGGATGCTGGACGCATCGCGCAGGAGATCGCCGAGACAGCAGAGCTGCTGCGGGAGAAGCACGGCGTTACAGGGGCCCAGGCAGAGTCGCCCGCCCCGGAGAGGAACCGAACGTGAGCAACCACATCGTCGCCATCGACCAGGGCACCACGAGCACGCGGGCGATCATTGTCGATCACGCCGGCGAGATCGTCTCCGTCGGCCAGCTCGAGCACGAGCAGATCTTCCCCCACGCCGGCTGGGTCGAGCATGATGCGACCGAGATCTGGAACAACACCCGCGAGGCCATCGGCCAGGCGCTCTCCAAAGCCGACCTGACCCGCCACGACGTCGCCGCGATCGGCATCACCAACCAGCGCGAGACCGCCGTCGTCTGGGATCGCGCGACCGGCAAGCCCGTCTACAACGCCATCGTCTGGCAAGACACGCGCACGCAGCACCTCGTCGACCGCATCGCCGACGGCGACCCGCGGCGCTTCGCCGAGCAGACCGGACTGCCGCTCGCCACCTACTTCAGCGCGAGCAAGATCGCGTGGATCCTCGAGAGCGTCGACGGCGCGCGCCAGCGCGCGGAGGCCGGCGAACTGCTCTTTGGCACGACCGACAGCTGGGTGGTGTGGAACCTCACCGGGGGCAAAGACGGCGGCGTGCACGCGACCGACGTCACCAACGCGAGCCGCACCCTGCTCATGGATCTCCGCACGCTCGACTGGGACGACTCGCTGCTCGAGGCATTCGGCGTGCCGCGCTCGATGCTGCCCGAGATCCGACCGTCGGCGTCAGTTTTCGGCCACGCGTCGACGCACTCGCTGCTGCGCGAGGTGCCTGTGGCGGGCATCCTCGGCGATCAGCAGGCGGCCACCTTCGGACAGGTGGCCTTCGACGCGGGCGAGTCGAAGAACACCTACGGCACCGGCAACTTTCTCATCGTCAACACGGGGGAGGAGATCGTGCGCAGCGAGCACGGGCTCATCACCACCGTGGCCTACCAGGTGGGGGAGGAGGCTCCCCGTTATGCGCTGGAGGGGTCGATCGCCGTCACCGGATCGCTCGTGCAGTGGCTGCGTGACAACCTCGGGCTGATCTCCTCGGCGCCCGAGGTGGAGCGCCTCGCACTCTCGGTGGAGGACAACGGCGGTGCCTACATCGTGCCCGCGTTCTCGGGGCTCTTTGCCCCCTACTGGCGGCCGGATGCCCGCGGCGCGATCGTCGGCCTCACCCGCTACGTCACCAAGGCGCACCTCGCCCGCGCGGCCCTCGAGTCGACGGCGTTCCAGTCGCGCGAGGTGCTCGACGCGGCCGACGCCGGCCTCGACGTTCCCATCGCCGAACTCAAAGTCGACGGCGGCATGACCGTCAACGAGCTGCTCATGCAGTTTCAGGCCGACATCCTCGGCATCCCCGTCGTGCGGCCTGCCGTCGCGGAGACAACCGCCCTCGGTGCGGCCTACGCGGCCGGGCTCGCTGTGGGCTTCTGGCAGTCGCGCGACGAGCTGCGCACGCTGTGGCGCGAGGATGCCCGCTGGGAGCCGCGCATGGAGCCTGCGGAACGTGAGCGCCGCCTGCGCCTGTGGAAGAAGGCGGTCGACCGCACCTTCGACTGGGTCGACGACGACAGCGAGGCGTAGCCCGCACACGCCCCGCGCGCTTGGCGTGCCCTGACTGTGCCCGATAGTGGCAACTGTGCGCGCTCGAGCGGGCACAGTTGCCACGAGCGGGCACAGTTGCTCGGCGCCCTAGGGTGCGAGCAGGGCGGGCAGCTCGCGCAGGCTCCGGATGCGCGGCACGCCCGCCGGCAGGTCGACGTGCGACTCAGAGGTCGTCTCGTTGCGATCCGCACCGCGGTCGAGCCAGATGCCGAGCATCCCGGCCTCGTGCGCGCCGACCGCGTCGGTGCGCACGCGATCGCCCAGGTAGGCGCAGGCCGCAGCGGGGGCCTCGAAGGCGGCGGCCGCAGCCGCGAAGATCGCCGGGTCGGGCTTGGTGACGCCGAGCGCTCCGCTGGCGATGAGCTGCCCGTGGCCGGAGTGCAGCCCCAGCCGCTGCCACAGCGCGATGCGCTCGAGCTTGTCCGTCTGAAAGGCGAGGTCGCCGTTGGTGATGATGCCGAAGCGCACCCCGTCGATGGCCGTCTCGAGCGCGTCGAGGGCGGGCAGCACGTCGTCGAAGAGGGTCCAGTTATCGCGGTAGCCGTGCAGGTAGTCAGCGAACCAGGCGAGGGCCGCCTCGTCGTCGAGGTGCATGCCGTACGGGGCATGAAGATCGCGCGCGCGGTGCACGCGCTGCCCGAGGTAGTCGAGCTCGCCGCTCAGGTAGCGCGCGTAGTGGTGCTCTTCGAGCTCGCGCCAGCGCGCCTGCACGACCGCGGGGTCATCCGCTCCGAAGTCGCCCCCCGCGACCAGCTGCGCTCGGGCGATCGCGAGGTCGACGGCGCGCGTGTGCGCCATGAGCGTGTCATCCAGGTCGAACAACACGACCCGGATGCCCGTGGCCGCGCTCACGTGAGCACCGGCCAGTCGCTCGCAGACTGCACCGAGCCGAGGTGTTCGCGCCGCAGAGTGGCATGCCACCCCCACGGGTGCTGCCCCTCCCGGTCGGTGACCACGCACGGTCGCTCGCCCGACCAGCGAAACCCGGCACGCTGTGCCACGACTGCCGACCCGACGTTGCCCGCGTGGGCCTCCCATCGCACGACCTCGACCCCGTCCTGGCTCAAGATCCACTCTCCGAGACTGCGCAGAGCCTCGGTCATGACCCCGGCGCCTCGATGACGAGAGTCGAGCCAGTAGCCGACGAAGCCGCGTTCGCGCTGCCACGAGATGACGCCGATGAGAGGTGCCGTCTCGTCGGGCCGGATGCCGAACACGTACTCGGTGCCGTCCCGCCACGCCTGAGGCGCATACTTCGTGGCGAACGCTCGCGCCTCGTCAAGGGTGTAGGGCAGGGGCACCGTCGTGTACTGCTGCAGTTCGGCATTCTGACAGGCCGTGTAGATGGCTTCGACATCGGAGTCACGGAGGGCGCTCAGCACGAATCGAGGGGTCCGCAGCGAGAGCGTGGTTGGCACCATCACGCGCGCGGCAGGAAGCCGACGGCGTCGTACACGCGGCGCAGCGTCGCGTCGGCGATCTGTTCCGCACGGCCCGCGTTGACGGCGAGCAGGCGGTCGAGTTCGGCCGGGTCATCGAGCAGCTCGAGGGTGCGCTCGCGGATCGGTGCGAACGACGCAACCACGGCCTCGGCGACGGCCCCCTTGAGTGCGCCGTACTGGAGCCCGTCAAAGTCGGCCTCCACCGCGTCGACAGTACGGCCCGTGACGATCGCGAGGATCGACAGCAGGTTCGACACCCCCGGCTTGGTCGCCGGGTCGAACCGCACGACCCCTTCCGAGTCGGTGACGGCCGACTTGATCTTCTTCGTCAGCACAGCGGGCTCGTCGAGCAGCCACAGGATCCCGGCGGGGCTCTCGCCCGACTTCGACATCTTCGCGCTCGGGTTCTGCAGGTCGTAGATCTTCGCGGTCTCCTTCAGGATGCGCACCTGCGGTGCGACGAGCGTCTTTCCGAAGCGCGAGTTGAAGCGCCCCGCGAGGTCGCGCATGAGCTCGACGTGCTGGCGCTGATCTTCCCCGACGGGCACGACGGCCGCGTCGTACAGCAGCACGTCGGCCGCCTGCAGGATCGGGTAGGTGAACAGCCCCACCGAGGCGCTGTCGATGCCGCCGCGCGCGGCCTTGTCTTTGAACTGGGTCATGCGCGAGGCCTCGCCGAAGCCCGTGATGGTGTTGAGCACCCACGCGAGCTCGGCGTGTGCGCGCACGTGCGACTGGACGAACAGCGTCGAGTGCTCGGGGTCGATGCCCGCCGCGATGTACTGCGCGGCGGTGCGGCGCGTGCGCTCGCGCAAGTCAGCCGGGTCTTGCGGCACGGTGATCGCGTGCAGGTCGACGACGCAGAAGATGGCGTCGTGGGTCGCCTGCATCTCACGCCACTGCAGCAGGGCTCCCGCATAGTTGCCGAGGTGCAGGCTGGCGGCGGAGGGCTGCATGCCCGAGAACAGGCGGGGGAGGCTCATGCCTTTATTGTCTCAGTGGATGCTCGGCTCAGGTGACCCGACGAGGCATAGCCTCGTCGGCGCTGGCGTCGCGCGATCGCGATGCGATCGTCATAGCTCCAGCGCGTAGTCCACCACCACGGGCGCGTGGTCGCTCCACCGGGTGTCCCACGATGCGGCACGGTCGACGGCGTACGTCTGCACCGTCTCGGCAAGAGCGGGCGTCGCCACGTGGTAGTCGATGCGCCAGCCGGTGTCGTTGTCGAAGGCCTGGCCGCGTTGCGACCACCACGTGTAGGGCCCGTCGACCTCGCCGGCCCACCGGCGGCCCACGTCGACCCAGCCGAGCCCGGGGCCGCTCGTCTCGTCGACGCACTCCACAGTCGCGCCCTCCGCCCCGAAGAAGCGGTCGAAGTAGGCGCGCTCGCGCGGCAGGAAGCCCGCGTTCTTGCGGTTGCCGCGCCAGTTCTTGATGTCGAGCTCGCGGTGGCCGACGTTGAGGTCGCCCACGACGAGCGCGTACCGGCTGTGCGCGGCGAGCTCCGGCAGCCGGGCCTCCATCGCGTCGAGGAACCGGTACTTCTCGACCTGCTTGGGGGTGTCGACCTCGCCCGAGTGCACATAGGTCGACACGACCGTCAGCGGCGTGCCGTCGATGTCGAGGTCGGCCTCGAGCCAGCGGCCCGCGCTGTCGAAGTCGGGGTCGCCGAGCTCGACCCGGTGCGCGGCGAACTCTCGGCGGGCGGCGATCGCGACCCCTGCGCGACCCTTCGCCGTGGCGGCATCGTGCAGCACGTGCCAGTGCGCACCGAGAAGCCCGGTCACGTCATCGGTGGAGGCCCGCACCTCTTGCAGGGCGAGCACGTCGACGCCCCGGGCATCCAGCCAGTCGCCCATGCCTTTGCGGTACGCGGCGCGCACTCCGTTGACGTTGACGCTGGCGATGCGCAGGGGGGTCGACATGCCTCCCAGTCTACGAAGCGACGTCGATGACTCCGACGCGAACCCCGACGCCGCGGACGCCGGGCGCTCGCCGAGGCTCGGCGGTCACGATCGCGAGAAGCGCGCCTTCAGTCGGGTCCACGGCCCCGGCGGTTCCTCCGGCTCGGGCTCGTAGTAGTCGAGCAGGGCGCGCGCCTGCTCGAGCCGGGTCGCAAGGTGCTCGTCGTCGAGCACGATGCGGTCATCCTTGATGCCGACCGCCACCCACGCGGCCGCCGCGAGCACCACTTGGCACACCAGATTGAACCAGATGAGCAGACCGATGAAGACCGCGAAGCTCGCGATGAGCGGGTTGTTACTGGCGCCCCCCAGCAAGCCGTTGCCGAGCACTTTCAGCACACCGAGGGCAACTGCCCCGATGAGCGCGCCCTGCCGGAGACGGGCAAGAGGGATGCGCACGCCCGCGAGCACCCGGTACAGGGCGGCGAGCACGACGGCGTCGAGCAGGAACATGACGCCGAGCGTGATCACGCGACCGACGATGGAACTCGTGGTCGAATCCCGGATGCCGATCCACTCCAGCACCGTGTCGAAGGCCAGCGTGCTCACGACCGAGAGCACGGCGGAGGTCAGCAGCAGGGCGCCGAAACCCACCGCCAGCCCAAGGTCTTTGAGCTTGAGCAGCAGCACGTTCTGCTCGAGGAGCGGAAGGTCGAAGATGGAGCGGGTGGCTTCGCGCGCCGAGGCGAGCCAGTTGAGGGCGGCGAGGAGGAGCACGACGGCCGCGATCGCGCCCTGCCAGCTGAAAGCACCGACGCTCGCGGTGAGCAGCGTCTCCGGGTCGAGGATGCCGGTCTGGTCGTCGGTGCTGATGAGCCCGGGAACCGTCTGCGCGAGCACGTCGATGAGCGACGTGCGCAGCCCGATGTTGGTCGAGATGACGAGCCCGGCCACCGCGAACCCAATCCACAGGGCGGCGAAGACGGCGAACACCGCCTGAAAGGCGAGACCGGAGGCGAGGATCGGCCCGCGCTTGCCCGAGTAGTGCTGCACGACTCGCACCGGCCGGGAGGCGATGGCGCTCGAGACGAGTCTCCCGAGGCGGTGCTTCAGGGAGGGGCTCTCGGCAGGCTCCGGCGGGGCGTCGGGGGTGCGCGTGCGAGGCATTCCGACACCCTAGCGAAGCCGTGTGGACCCCAGCAGATCGTGGTCTGGACGCCGGGGTGGCGCACAGGCAGACGGGAGACATGGCGCACAGCGGGCCCCCGGCGCGAGCACGGAAGGCCGCGGTGACGGCGACCGCGAACTCACGGGACCTTCACCCTCTCCGACCTCGGCTCTGGCTCGATCGATCGGGCTGAGGCGGTCGACGACGCCACCCTGTACCGCCTCGTGCTCTCCGCTCCCTCAGGGCGTCACCGCGAAGCCGAACCTACGGGGTGCCCCGCAAAATGGCCTGCTTGACCTCGGCGATGGCCTTGGTGACCTCGATGCCGCGGGGGCAGGCCTCGGTGCAGTTGAAGGTGGTGCGGCAGCGCCACACGCCCTCCTTGTCGTTGAGGATGTCGAGGCGCACCTGGGCCTGGTCGTCGCGGCTGTCGAAGATGAAGCGGTGCGCGTTGACGATCGCGGCCGGGCCGAAGTACTGCCCGTCCGTCCAGAACACGGGGCATGAGGAGGTGCACGCGGCGCACAGGATGCACTTGGTCGTGTCGTCGAAGCGTGCGCGCTCCTCGATGGTCTGGATGCGCTCCTTCTCGGGCTTCGAGCTCGCCTGCAGGAAGGGCTGAACCTGACGGTACGACTCGAAGAACGGCTCCATGTCGACGATGAGGTCCTTCTCCAGAGGAAGGCCCTTGATCGCCTCGACGTAGATCGGCTTCGTGATGTCGAGGTCCTTGATGAGGGTCTTGCAGGCGAGACGGTTGCGCCCGTTGATGCGCATGGCGTCGGAGCCGCAGATGCCGTGAGCGCACGAGCGACGGAACGCGAGCGTGCCGTCTTGATCCCACTTGATCTTGTGCAGGGCATCCAGCACCCGGTCGGTCGAGTACATCTCGACGTCGAAGTCTTCCCAGTACGGCTCGGCGTCCTGCTCCGGGTTGAAGCGGCGCACGATGAGCGTGACCGTGAAGGCCTGCATCGCGGTGTCGTCCGCGGCGGGGGCTTCGGGGGCGGCGGTCGCCATCAGTACTTCCTCTCCATGGGCTGGTAGTGCGTGATCGTGACGGGCTTCCAGTCCATCGTGATGTGGTCTTCGGCCACGCCCGAGCGCGGGTCACCCGTGAGGTACGCCATCGTGTGCTGCATGTAGTCGGCGTCGTTGCGGTCGGGGTAGTCGTCGCGCATGTGGCCGCCGCGGCTCTCCTTGCGGTTGCGGGCCGAGTAGACGACGACCTCGGCGATGTCGAGCAGGAAGCCCAACTCGATCGCCTCCAGCAGGTCGGTGTTGAAGCGCTTGCCGCGATCCTGAATGCCGATGCTCTGGTACTTGTCCCGCAGCTGCGCGATCGTCTGGGTGACCTCGCCGAGCGACTCGTCGGTGCGGAACACCTGCGCGTTGCGGTCCATCTCCTCCTGAAGCTCGCGCCGCAGGGCGGCGATGCGCTCCGGCCCATTCGCTGTGCGGATGCGCTCCACGAGCTCGCGCACCTCTTTCGCCGGGTCCTCGGGCAGGGGAGCAAACTCAGCCTGGTTCGCGTACTCGACCGCGTACGTGCCGGCACGCTTGCCGAACACGTTGATGTCGAGCAGTGAGTTGGTGCCGAGGCGGTTGGAGCCGTGCACCGACACGCACGCGCACTCGCCGGCGGCGTAGAGGCCGGGGATCACGGTGTCGTTGTTGGCGAGAACCTCTGCCTTGATGTTGGTCGGGATCCCGCCCATGGCGTAGTGCGCGGTCGGCATGACCGGCACGGGCTCGTGCACCGGGTCGACACCGAGGTAGGTGCGGGCGAACTCGGTGATGTCGGGCAGCTTGGTCTCGAGCACCTCGGCACCGAGGTGGGTGCAGTCAAGCAACACGTAGTCTTTGTTCGGCCCGGCGCCGCGACCCTCGGCGACCTCCTGCACCATGCAGCGCGAGATGATGTCGCGCGGCGCGAGGTCTTTGATGGTCGGTGCGTAGCGCTCCATGAACCGCTCACCGCTAGCGTTGCGCAGGATCGCGCCCTCACCGCGGGCGCCCTCCGTGAGCAGGATGCCGAGGCCGGCGAGACCGGTCGGGTGGAACTGGAAGAACTCCATGTCCTCCAGCGGAATGCCCTTGCGCCAGATGATGCCGACGCCATCACCCGTGAGGGTGTGCGCGTTCGAGGTCGTCTTATAGATCTTGCCGAAGCCGCCAGTGGCGAAGACGATGCTCTTGGCGTGGAAGACGTGCAGGTCGCCCGTGGCGAGCTCGTAGGCGACGACTCCCGCAGCCTTGCCCTCGCTCATGACGAGGTCGAGCACGTAGAACTCGTTGTAGAACTCGATGCCAAGCTTGACGCAGTTCTGGAACAGCGTCTGCAGGATCATGTGCCCGGTGCGGTCTGCCGCGTAGCAGGCACGACGCACGGGAGCCTTGCCGTGGTCGCGCGTGTGGCCGCCGAACCGGCGCTGGTCGATCTTGCCCTCGGGCGTGCGGTTGAAGGGCAGACCCATGTTCTCGAGGTCGATGATTGCGTCGATCGCTTCTTTCGCGAGAATCTCGGCCGCATCCTGATCGACGAGGTAGTCGCCACCCTTGACGGTGTCGAAGGTGTGCCACTCCCAGCTGTCCTCCTCGACGTTCGCGAGGGCGGCGGCCATGCCGCCCTGCGCGGCGCCCGTATGCGAGCGCGTCGGGTAGAGCTTCGAGATGACGGCCGTCTTGGCGTTCGGCCCGGCTTCGATCGCCGCGCGCATACCGGCGCCGCCGGCGCCGACGATGACGACGTCGAACTGGTGCTGATGCACGGCGGTTGAGGCGGGGGTGCTGGCAGCGCCGGCACTCACAGAATCGGTACTCACGAGAGGTCTCCACAGAATGATGCGACGAGGGCGGGGTCAGCGCCGGCAGGGCAGGGGTCGAAGGTGAAAATGACGAGCGTGCCCAGAACGAGCAGCACCACCGTCGACGAGCCGAGCGCTCCGAGCAGGATCGACCGGATGCGCGGCGCGGAGACGTAGTCGTTGATGATCGTCCTCATGCCGTTCGAGCCGTGAATGAGCGCGAACCAGAGCAGGAAGAAGTCGTACCACTGCCAGAACGGGTCAGCGAGCTTGCCCGCCACGAAGGCGAAGTCGATCTGGCTGACGCCGTCACCGAGTACGAGGTTGACGAAGAGGTGGCCGAAGATCAGCACGACGAGCATGACGCCCGAGACGCGCATGTAGATCCAGCCCCACTTCTCGAGGTTGATGCCCCGCTTGCTGCGGGCGTAAGGGCTGCGGGGGGCGTCCACCTGGGACGCACTGGTCGCGGTCATCAGGAGCCTCCGAAGACGCTGATCAGGTGGCGGGGGGTGAAGGCGACCATCACGATCACGCTGAGCGCGATGACGACGTAGAACATCGCCTTCTGGTGGCGGGTGCCGACCCCCCAGAAGTCGACGAGGATGATGCGCAGCCCATTGAAGGCGTGGAAGACGATCGCCGCCACGAGCCCGAGCTCTGCGATACCCATGAGCGGCGTCTTGTAGGCACCGATCACCGCGTTGTACGCCTCCGGGCTCACCCGGATCAGCGCGGTATCAAGGATGTGCACGAGGAGGAAGAAGTAGATCGACACCCCCGTGATGCGGTGCAGCACCCAGGACCACATGCCCTCGTTGCCGCGATAGAGAGTCCCGCCCGGTATGACCGATCGGCGCGGCTTCGGTATAGAGATGGTTGCCGACGAGCTGACTGCTCCGGCTCCCGTCGCCTGCTCTGGCACGAGAGGCCCTCCTTAGGGAACGGTGGCGACGAGCGCTCTCTGCCTCAGAAGGCGCTCGTGGGATCGTTCGGATCCCATGGGTTTCTCGACTGGTGGCCGCCGATGGTGTTCAGTCTACGTCGACTTTTCTGAGTGCAGGCGTCAGGTCACCGACCCGCGCGCCGACGGCCTCGTAGTGGGCGATCAGCTGGTCGCCGAGGGCCTCCCAGGTGCGTCCCAGCACCGAGCGTCGCCCTGCTTCGGCCATGCGTGCTCGGCGCAGGGGGTCAGCGAGAAGCGCGGCGACGGCGGTGTGCAAGGACGCCGCGTCGTGCGGGTCGGTGAGCAGTCCGCTCACGCCGTGCTCGATCAGGTCGATGGGCCCGCCCGCGCGTGGCGCGATGACGGGCGTGCCGCTCGCCTGGGCCTCCTGAATGGTCTGCCCGAAGGTCTCCTCGGTGCCCGTGTGGGCGAACACGTCGAAGGCGGCGTAGGCGCGCGCCAGGTCGCGGCCGTGCAGCGGGCCGGTGAACGTCACGGGCAGGTCGGCGAGTGCGCGCCGCACGCTGGCCTCGGAGGGGCCGCCGCCAACGATGACGATCCGGATGCCCCGCATGCCCCGCAGTCCCGCGAAGGCCTCCACCTGCTTCTCGGGCGCCAGTCGGCCCACGTAGCCCACGATGGCCTCACCGCCCGGCGCCCACCGCTCGCGCAGCCGCGCGACCTCGGGTTCGAGACGCGTGCGCGGGTGGTAGCCATCGAGGTCGACGCCGCGACCCCACTGCGCGAGCCGTTGCACGCCTGCGGCGGTCAGATCGGCCAAAGCGGCGCTCGAGGGGGCAAGAGTGAGGTCGGCCTTGTCGTGCACGAGGTTCACGACCCGCCACGCGAAGCCCTCGGCGGCGCTGAGTCGGTTGCGCCGCGCGTAGCCGGCGACATCCGTTTGGAACACCGCGACGCTGGGCACTCCCAGCCGCGAGGCGGCGCCGATCGCGTGCGCTCCCAGGAGGAAGGGCGAGGCGGCGTGCACGACGTCGGGGGCGAACTCGGCGAGGGTGCGCTGTACGAGCGGGGTCGGGATTCCGACGGGGAAACGGCGGTACATGACGGCGGGCACCTCGAGCACGGGGGCGCCCGCGTACGCGCGGGGGGAGCCGGCTGCGGGGGTGATGACGAGCGCCTCGTGACCGCGGCGCTGCAGGTGCTCGAGCACCCGAGCAACGGAGGTGGTGACGCCGTTGACGGTAGGAAGGAAACTCTCGCTCACCACGGCTACGCGCATCTCGGGCATCCCTTTCGTCAGCCTTCGCTGCCTCGATGGTCGCCCCGCAAAGTGACCCCGATGTGAACGGACGTTGCCGATAGGGTGACCGGCATGCATGCCCTCGAGGGATCGATCCCCGATTTTCACGCGATCATCCCCGCTGGCGGAGTGGGTTCGCGCCTGTGGCCGCTCTCGCGAGCGGAGGCTCCGAAGTTTCTGCACGACCTGACGGGCAGCGGTCACACGCTGCTGGGCGACACCTGGAACCGACTGCTGCCGCTCGCCGGAGGGGCCGGGATCACCGTGGTCACGGGGCGCGCGCACCGGGCCGCCGTGCAGGCCCAGCTGCCCGACCTGCTCGAGAGCAACATCGTGCTCGAGAGCGAGCCGAAGGAGTCATCGGCGGCCATCGGGCTCGCGGCGGCCATCCTGCACCGTCGCAACCCGGAGGTCATCGTCGGCTCGTTCGCCGCCGACCACGTGATCTCCGAGCCGGATCGCTTTCGCCACGCTGTCGCAGAGGCGGTGGAGGTGGCCCGCGCGGGCTACATCACGACCATCGGTATCGCGCCCACGGAGCCCGCGGTCGGGTTCGGCTACATCTGCCGTGCCGGTCGGCTCGAACTGGCGGCAGCGCCGCACGCGCACCTCGTCGAGCGCTTCGTCGAGAAGCCCGACCTGGAGACGGCGACCGCGTACGTCGAGTCGGGCGATTACCTCTGGAACGCCGGGATGTTTATCGCTCGCGCCGACCAGCTGCTCGATCGGCTGGCGATGACCGAGCCGCTGCTGCACGAGGGTCTGCTCGAGATCGCTGCGGCCTGGGACACCCCCTCGCGCGCTGACGTGACGGATGCCGTCTGGCCGTTGCTGCCGAAGATCGCCATCGACTACTCGGTGGCCGAGCCGGCGGCGGCGGCCGGCGCGCTCGCGGTCGTGACCGGTGATTTTGCCTGGGACGACGTCGGCGACTTCTCCTCCCTGGCGAAGCTGCTGTCGGGCAACCGCCCTGGCGATCTGGCCATCCTCGGGGAGGGCGCCCGAGTGCTCGCCGACTCTTCCAGCGGCGTCGTCGTCTCGCACTCGCCCCGCCTCATCTCGCTCATCGGCGTGCAGGACATCGTGGTCGTCGACACCCCGGATGCTCTGCTCGTGACCACGCGCGAGAACGCTCAGCGGGTCAAGTCGGTCGTCGATGCCATCAAGATGTCGGGTCGCGACGACCTGCTTTAGCAGCCTGGGCGTGCGGCCGAGAGCACCGCGGCGGGCACGCCGTTCTGCTCATTCGAGCACTCCCGCCAACACCGGTGCGCCCCGACCCGCGAGTTCTCGCGGATTTCGGGCGCATGTCGGTTGCGTCCCGGATTCGTAACGCTTCGGTCACCCGGGCCCTTTGGCACTGCTGAGGGGGGTTCCCGTTCGCTAGGTTGGCACGAATGAATCCCGCTGAATGGTGGCGGGACGGCAACTTTGGAGGACACAGTGATCATCACCACCCGGAAGCGCACCCTTGGCGGGTTCGCTCTCATCGGCGCGAGCGCGCTCGTGCTCGCCGGCTGCGCGGCAGCCCCGGAAGACGAGGCTCCCACTGAGACTGAGACCGAGACCCTCGACTTCCTGCCCTGCATCGTCTCCGACGCCGGTGGCTGGGATGACCGCTCGTTCAACGAGGCGGCGTTCGAGGGCATCGAGTCCGCGGCGAGCGACCTCGGCGTCGAGTTCAACGCCGTCGAGTCGGCCGACGAGAACGCCTACGGCCCCAACGTCCAGGCGCTCGTCGACCAGGGCTGCGACCTCATCGTCACGGTCGGCTTCCTGCTCAACGAGGCCACGGCTGAGGCGTCGGTCGCCAACCCCGACATCAACTTCGCCATCATCGACGATCTCGTCGAGGGCGACAACGTCAAGGCGATCCTCTTCGACACCGTTCAGGCCGCGTTCCTTGCGGGCTACTCTGCGGCGAGCTACACCGAGAGCGGCGTCGTCGGCACCTTCGGCGGCATTCCGATTCCCCCCGTCACGATCTTCATGGACGGCTTCGCGCAGGGTGTTGACTACTACAACGAGCAGAACGGCACCTCCGTCGAGACGCTCGGATGGGACTTCGACGCTCAGGACGGCGCCTTCACCGGTGGCTTCGCGCCCGGCACCGAGGCCCTGACCTCCGCGCAGAACCTCATCGACCAGGGTGCTGACGTCCTCATGCCCGTGGGCGGCCCGATCTACTTCAGCGCTGCTGAAGCGATTCGCGACTCGGGTGCCGACATCACGCTCATCGGCGTCGACAAGGACATCTTCGTCTCCGACCCCGACCTGGGCGACCTGGTTCTCACCTCGGTGCTGAAGAACATCGGCAACGCCGTCTACGACGTCGTCACCACCGCGGCTGAGGGCAACTTCGACAACAGCCTCTACGTGGGCACCCTCGAGAACGAGGGCGTGGGCCTGGCTCCGTTCCACGACTACGAGGCGTCGGTGGACGCCGAGCTGCAGGCGCAGATCGACGAGCTGATCGCCGCGATCATCGCGGGCGACCTGGTCGTCGAGTCGCCGGCCACCCCGGGTCAGTAACGACCCTGAGGTAACCGCACAAGAGGGAGGTCGACCATCGGTCGGCCTCCCTCTTCGCGTTCCGCCCGGCGGAGCGCGCCTGACGCTCACATGAGCAGGGTCCTGCTCATAATCTGCTTCTCGCTCCGCAGTACAGTGATATTCGCAGGAGCAGCGCCGCCACCCTCGCGGCGCGGGAAGGGCTACCGAAGATGAAGCTCGAGCTTCGTGGCATCACCAAGCGATTCGGATCGCTCACGGCCAATGACCACATCGACCTCAGCGTCGAACCCGGCGAGATCCACTGCCTCCTGGGCGAGAACGGTGCCGGCAAGTCCACGCTCATGAATGTGCTCTACGGCCTCTATCGGGCCGATGAGGGCGAGATCCTGCTCGACGGCGACGTGCAGCATTTCGAGGGCCCCGGTGATGCCATGAACGCGGGCATCGGCATGGTGCACCAGCACTTCATGCTCATTCCCGTCTTCACCGTCGCCGAGAACGTCATGCTCGGCAACGAGAGTGCCAACGCGGTCGGGGTGCTCGACCTCGACTCCGCTCGTCAGAAAGTGCGTGAGATCAGCGCGCGCTTCGGCTTCGACATCGACCCCGACGCGAAGATCGAAGACCTCCCCGTCGGCGTGCAGCAGCGCGTCGAGATCATCAAGGCGCTCTCCCGCGACGCCCGCGTGCTCGTGTTCGATGAGCCCACCGCCGTGCTCACCCCGCAAGAGACCGACGAGCTCATGGACATCATGCGGCAACTCAAGAGCGAGGGTACCGCGATCGTCTTCATCACCCACAAGCTGCGCGAGGTGCGCGAGGTTGCCGACCGCATCACCGTGATCCGCCTCGGCAAGGTCGTCGGCGAGGCCGAGCCGACAGCGAGCAACGCCGATCTGGCGTCGCTCATGGTCGGGCGCGCCGTCTCCCTCACCGTTGACAAGGGTGAGGCCAACCCGGGCGAGGACGCTCTCGTTGTCTCCGGACTCTCCGTCACCGACCCGGTCGGTCAGGTGCTCGTCGACGATGTCTCTTTCACCATCCAGCGCGGCGAGATCCTGTGTGTGGCCGGCGTGCAGGGCAACGGCCAGACCGAGCTGACGGAGGCCATCATGGGCCTCCAGCATCGCGTCCTCGGCTCGATGGTGCTCGACGGTACCGAGCTGGTCGGCAAGTCGCCCCGCGGCGTGCTCGACGCCGGCGTCGGCTTCGTGCCGGAGGACCGCAAGGAGGATGGCCTCGTGGGCACCTTCACGATCGCGGAGAACCTCATGCTGGATCGCTCCACCGGTGAGCCCTTCGTGAAGTTCGGCACCCTGCAGCTCGACGACCTCGCCACCTTCGCGACCGAGAAGGTCGACGAATTCGATGTGCGCACGCCCGGCATCAGCACCCCCGTCGGTCGCCTGTCGGGTGGCAATCAGCAGAAGGTCGTGCTGGCCCGCGAGCTCAGTCGTGACCTGCGGCTGCTGATCGCGGCGCAGCCCACGCGTGGGCTCGACGTCGGATCGATCGAGTTCGTGCACAAGCGCCTCATCGAGACCCGCGACGCGGGCGTTCCCGTCCTCGTCGTCTCGACCGAGCTCGACGAGGTGTCGGCGATCGCCGACCGCATCGCGGTCATGTACCGGGGTCGCGTCATCGGCATCGTGCCGGGAGACACCCCGCGCGATGTGCTCGGCCTCATGATGGCCGGAGAAAACCCCACGGAGGTAGCCGCGTGAGCGACAACACCACCCCAGCCCCCACCGAGCAGACCGAGGTGGCACCGCCGCCGCGGCAGAACCAGATTCTCAAAGAGATCTTTGGTGGCTCCGCCATGATCTCGCTGCTCGCGGTCGTTCTCGCCCTCATTTTCGGCGGCCTGCTCATCGTGCTCACCGACCCGGTCGTGCAGCAGACCTCGGTGTACTTCTTCTCGCGACCCGGTGACACGTTCGTCGCCATGGCGGAGGCTGTCGGCGGTGCGTACGCCGCGTTGTTCCGCGGCTCGGTGTTCAACTACCTGCGCGCTGATGACGTCGCGGCCGCGATCCGTCCCTTCATGTCTACGCTCACCAACGCCACGCCGCTCATCGCCGCCGGCCTGGGCGTCGCGCTCGCTTTCCGGGTTGGCCTGTTCAACATCGGTGGTCGCGGCCAGATCCTCATCGCCGCGGCTGCGGCCGGCTACGTCGGGGCGTACATCCCGATGCCGCCGGTCATCCACCTCATCGTCGCGCTGGTCGTGGGTCTCATCGGTGGCGCCCTGTGGGGCGGTCTCGTCGGTCTGCTCAAGGCGCGCACGGGCGCGCACGAGGTGATCGTGACGATCATGCTCAACTACATTGCGTTCTACCTCATCTCGTTCCTGTTGCGCACCCCCGGTGCGCTCCAGGCGCCCGGCCAGAGCAACCCCCGGTCGGGCCCCATGCTCGAGACCGCGCAGTTCCCCAAGATCGCGGGCGAGCAGTACGACATCAGCATCAGCTTCATCCTCGTCATCGTCGCGACGATCTACGTCTGGTACCTGCTCAACCGTTCAGCGATGGGCTTCCACTTCCGCGCCGTCGGTGAGAATCCGCACGCCGCCCGCGTCGCCGGCATCAACGTCGAGCGCACCTACGTCAAGGTCATGCTCATCGCCGGGGCGCTGGTCGGCCTGGCCGGTGTGCATCAGGCGCTCAGCAACTTCACCGGCGGCATTGCCGCGGGGCTCGATGCGGGGATCGGCTTCGACGCCATCACCGTCGCCCTGCTGGGCCGGTCGAAGCCCTGGGGGGTCTTCTTTGCCGGCATCCTGTTCGGTGCTCTCAAGGCCGGAGCCGTCACGATGCAGGCGGCCGAAGGCATTCCCGTCGACATCGTCCTCGTCGTGCAGTCGTTCATCGTGCTCTTCATTGCGGCGCCGCCGCTCGTGCGCTCGATCTTCCGACTGCCGACACCTGACCCGACCTTCCACTGGCGAAAGCCCAAGCTCGACCGCAAGGCGGAGGTAGACCAGTGAGCGCCCTGACAACCGCACCCAGGCCCGCACCCGCGCTCGGCCGCGAGCAGTCGACCATTGCGGTGCGCAGTTGGAAGGCGCCCATCGCCTTCGGCATCTTCGCCATCATCTCGGGCATCCTGTTCGTCGGGTTCGTGCGTGACGGAGTCACCACATTCCGACTCAGCAACGCCGGTGACGCGATCCAGCTTCCCGAGATCCCCCTGCCCGCCGTCGCGACCGGCATCGTGGCCACCGCAGCCCTTGTGGCCATCACGGTGTACGCGTTCCTGCGAGCACGCGAAGCCAAGCGCATACCGCTCTGGGTCACGACCCTGTTCGCCGTGATCTTCCTCATCGCCTTCCTCACCTGGGCCGCCGCCGGGTCGACGCTGCCCATGATCGGGTTGCTCGCCGGTGCGCTCACGGTCTCGACGCCCCTCATCTTCGGGTCGCTGGGCGGCGTCATCAGCGAGCGCGTCGGTGTCGTCAACATCGCCATCGAAGCCCAACTGCTCTCCGGAGCCTTCGTCGCCGCTCTTGTCGCGAGCATCACCAATAACCCTTACGTCGGGCTCGCGGGAGCCATGCTGGCCGGGGCACTCGTCTCGACCATCCTCGCGGCGTTCTCGATCAAGTACCTGGTCGACCAGATCATCGTCGGCGTCGTGCTCAACGTGCTGGTCATCGGCTTGACCAGCTTCCTGTTCTCCACCCTGATGAGCAGCGACTCGAGCGCGTTCAACTCCCCGGCGCGCTTCGAGCGCATCGCGATCCCGCTGCTCAGCGAGATCCCCGTGCTCGGCCCCATCCTGTTCCGGCAGTCGATCATCGTCTACCTGATGTACATCGCCGTCTTCGCGGTGTGGTTCGCCCTGTTCAAGACCCGCTGGGGCCTGCGGGTGCGAGCCGTGGGCGAGCACCCGACCGCTGCCGACACGGTGGGCATCAAGGTGCGGGCGACCCGCTTCTGGAACGTGTTGCTGGCGGGCGCGATCGTCGGCGGCGGCGGTGCGTTCTTCTCGCTCGCGGCTGTCGGCTCGTTCCAGAAAGAGATGACGAATGGCGCCGGCTTCATCGCCCTGGCCGCCGTCATCTTCGGCCGGTGGGATCCGATTCGGGCGACCCTCGCAGCGCTGCTGTTTGGCTTCGCCACGAACCTGCAGTCCACGCTGTCGATCGTCGGCTCACCCGTGCCGAGCGAGTTCATGCTCATGCTGCCGTACATCATCACGATCTTTGCTGTCGCCGGTCTGGTCGGCTACTCGAGACCACCCGCCGCGACCGGCAAACCGTACATCACATCGTGATCGCGACGACGAGACGGGTGGCCTCCCCGTGACCGCGACCGAGATCGACTGGGATGCATTGCGTCAGGTGGCCATCGACGCGTGCACCAAGGCCTACGTGCCGTACTCGAAGTTCCCCGTGGGCGTGGCGGCGATCGTCGACGACGGCCGGGTGATCGCGGGGTGCAACGTCGAGAACGCCTCCTACGGCCTCACCCTGTGCGCCGAGTGCGCGCTCGTGTCGAGCCTGCACATGACCGGCGGCGGGCGTTTGGTCGCCTTCACGTGCGTGGATGGTGACGGCGGGGCGCTCATGCCCTGTGGGCGCTGCCGGCAGCTGCTCTACGAGCACTCCGCGGAGGGCATGCTGCTCGAGACCGTCTCGGGCATCAAGACTATTGACGAGGTGCTGCCCGACGCGTTCGGGCCGCGCACCCTCGCGACGTACCGCGCGGTGGAGCGATAGGCGAAGGCCATTTCTGGCCTTCGCGCGACCCCAGCGCCGACGCCCCTCCCGGGCGTCGGTTAAAGACCAAGGAGCACCACCCATGGCTATTGAACCGTTCGACGTCGTCGACCTCATCCGCACCAAGCGCGACCACGGCACGCTGACCACCCCGCAGATCGACTGGATGGTCGACGCCTACACGCGCGGCTACATCGCCGACGAGCAGATGTCGGCCATGACGATGGCGATCTTCCTCAATGGCATGGAGCGCGACGAGATCCGCGATCTCACGCTCGCGATGGTCGCCTCGGGCACACGCCTCGACTTCTCCGGGCTCGACAAGGCCACGACCGACAAGCACTCCACGGGAGGCGTCGGCGACAAGATCACGCTCCCGCTCGCGCCGCTCGTCGCCGCGTTCGGTGTGGCGGTGCCGCAGCTCTCCGGCCGCGGGCTGGGCCACACGGGGGGCACGCTCGACAAACTGGAGAGCATCCCGGGCTGGCGCGCCTCCATCAGCACCGACGAGATGATGCAACAGTTGCGCGATGTCGGCGCTGTCGTGTGCGCGGCCGGCTCGGGCCTCGCGCCCGCCGACGGCAAGCTCTACTCGCTGCGCGACATCACGGGCACGGTCGAGTGCATTCCGCTCATCGCCTCGTCGATCATGTCGAAGAAGATCGCCGAGGGCACGGCCGCGCTCGTGCTGGACGTGAAGTTTGGCTCGGGTGCTTTCTTGAAAGACATCGAGCAGTCGCGTGAGCTCGCGAAGGTCATGGTGCGGCTGGGTGAGGACGCCGGCGTCGCCACGCGCGCCGTGCTCACCAACATGAACGTGCCGCTCGGCCTCGCGATCGGCAACGCCAACGAGGTGCGCGAGTCGGTCGAGGTGCTCGCTGGGGGCGGGCCCGCCGATGTCGTCGAGCTCACGGTCACGCTCGCGCGGCACATGCTCGAGCTCGCGGGCGTGACCGACGCCGACGTTGAGGCGGCGCTGCACGACGGCCGCGCGATGGACGCGTGGAACGCCATGATTCGCGCTCAGGGCGGCGACCCGGATGCCCCGCTCCCCGTCGCCCCGGAAACCCACACCGTGCACGCCGAGAGTTCGGGGGTGCTCGTCGAGCAGCAGGCGCTGCCCTTCGGCATCGCCGCCTGGCGTCTCGGCGCGGGCCGCGCCCGCAAGGAGGACCCGGTCGACCACGGAGCCGGCATTGACCTGCACGCGAAGCCCGGCGATACGGTTGAAGCTGGGCAGCCGCTCTTCACGCTGCTGACCTCCGACGAGGGTCGCGTCGCTCGCGCGCTGGAGGCGCTCGAGGGCGCGTACCGCATCGGCTCGGCCGGCGACGAGGTGCACGCGGGTGGTCCGCTCATCGCGGGCGTGGTCGACTAGCCCGCGCTGGGCATCCGCCCGCCCCGCCCGCGCGCCGCCCCTGCGACCCACGACTGTGCTGGCTAGTGGCAACTGCGCTGGTTCGGCGCGGCACAGTTGCCACGAGTGGGCACACTTTTCGGCCAGTGGCCGTGGGACGGCTAGACGGCGGGGTCGCCGAGCCGCTCGAGCGCGTCGACGACGAGATCCCAGAAGCGGTCGGCGTCGAGCTCGAGCGCGACCTGGGTGGGGCAATCATCGGGCGCGGGGGCGCGCAGGTCGGCCACGGTCATGCCGAGGGTGAGAGTGCCCGTGAGTTCGACGTCGAGCGGCGCGCGCACCGTGCGCATGAGGCTGGGGTCGATGACGTAGGCGACCGCGCAGGGGTCGTGCACGGGCGGGTGGTCGAAGCCCTGGGCATCTTTGTAGGAGTGCGCGAAGAACTCGAGCAGCTCGCCCGTGAAGCGTGCGGGACCGGTGCCGACCGCGGCGATCCGCGCAGCGACCTCGTCGGTCGCGAGCGCCTGGTGCGTCGCGTCGAGGCCGATCATCGTGAGGGGCCAGCCCGCCGTGAAGACGATGTGCGCGGCTTCCGGGTCGATGACGATGTTGAACTCGCTCGTCGCGCTCCAGTTGCCCCCGTGCACTCCGCCGCCCATGAGCACGACCTCCTTGACGCGCTCGACGATGCGGGGTTCTGTGCGCACCGCGAGCGCAATGTTGGTGAGCGCGCCGGTCGGCACGAGCGTCACCGTGCCGGGCTCGTGCGCCATGACGGTGTCGATGATGAGGTCGACGGCGTGCCGCTCATCGAGCTCGACCACGGGGGCGGGCAGCACGGGCCCGTCGAGACCGGAATCCCCGTGGATGTCCGGAGCCGTCTCGATGGCACGCACGAGCGGTCGGTCGGCCCCCTTCGCAAACGGCACGGAGTCGAGCCCGATGACGCGCGCCACGGCGAGCGCGTTGCGGGTGACCTTGTCGATCGTCTGGTTGCCCATGACGGTCGTGACGGCGAGCAGCTCGATGTCGGGGGAGCCGTGGGCGAGCATGAGGGCGACCGCGTCATCGTGGCCGGGATCGCAGTCGAGAATGATCTTGTGGGGCATGGGATCCACCCTAGCGTGTACCTGCACATATGAAAATGATTTGCGCCTGTGTAGAGTGCGGGCATGAGCCGCGACGACCAGAGCACCCAGACCAGCCAGTCCTCGACACCCGACTCGCTCACCGGGCGGTGCTTCCTCGTCGCCGGGTACGGCTGGTGCGAGCGCGGCATCGCGCAGTACCTGCGGGCGATGGGCGGCAAGGTCGCGGTCGCCGAGGTCGATGAGCTCGTCGCCTTCGAGGCGGCGTGGGACGGCTACCGGGTCGGCCCGATCAAGGAGCTCGCCGAGTGGGCCGAGGTCGTCGTCACGGCGACCGGTCAGCCCGACGTCGTCACGCCCGCCGTCATCGATCGGCTCGCCGTCGGCACCGTGCTGGCCAACGCCGGGCACCTGCCGTGGGAGATCGACGTAGCCGGCCTGTATGGGTACGCGACCGCGCGCACCGTGCTCGATGAGGCGATCGAGCGCGTCGCCACGCGCGCGGCCTCGCTCGTGCCGGGGGCTCAGCCGGTGCCCGACGCCATCGACCGCGACATCGCGCGCCGGATGCTCGCCGTCATGGGCGCAGACCAGTGAGCCCCGCGCGCGCGGCGGCCCGCGATCGCGGCGCGGGCTCGGCCCGGTCGACGCCGCCGGCCCAGCCCGACTACGCGGTGCCCGCGCTCGAGAAGGCGCTCGACATTCTGGAGCTGCTGGCCGATGAGCCGGCCGGCCTGTCGCAGTCGCAGATCGCCGAGGCGACGGGGCGCAGCGTGGGTCAGATCTTCCGCGTGCTCGTGTCGCTGGAGCGTCGCGGCTACCTGGTGCGCGCCAAGGGGGGGCACTACCTGCTCGGCACCCGACTGTTCGATCTCGCCCACCGTCATTCCCCCCTGCGCGGGCTGGAAGCCGCCGCGCTGCCCGTCATGCGCGAGCTCGCCGAGAGCGTGCAGCAGTCGTGCAACCTCGCCGTGCTCGAAGGCGACCGCGTGCGCGTCATCGCGCAGGTCGAGTCGCCCGCCGACTTCGGCTATCGCGTGCGAGTGGGCGCGCTGTTCGATGTCGCGGGTACGGCGACCGGCGAGGTGCTGGCCGGAGGGCAGAGCGAACTGGTGCGCGCGGACGCCCTGCAGCCGGGCATCACCGATGTCGTCGCGGCGGTGTGCGGGCCCTCAGGGTCGACGATCGCGGCCCTCACCGTGCCCTACGTGAGCACGAGTTTCAGCACGGTGGCGCACGCTCAGGTGGTCGCGAGCGCTCGACGATCCGCCCAAGAAATCTCTCAGAACCTTGGCACTGTGCGGGCGGTCACAAGACGGTAACGACCGATAGGTTTGAGGCATGACAACGGCGACACCGAACCTCCTGCCCGGCACCGACCTCGCGCTCGAGGCGCTGCCCAAGGTGTCGCTGCACGACCACCTCGACGGCGGCCTGCGCCCGGCGACGATCGTCGAGCTCGCCGCCGAGATCGGGTACGAGCTGCCCGCGGGTGCCGCCGACGCCGAGTCGCTCGGTGAGTGGTTCGCGACGCAGGCCAACTCGGGCTCGCTCGTGCAGTACCTGTCGACCTTCGACGTCACCATCGCCGTCATGCAGACGCACGAGGCCCTCGTGCGCATCGCCCGCGAGTTCGTGGAAGACCTGGCCGCGGATGGCGTCGTGTGGGGCGAGATCCGCTGGGCGCCCGAGCAGCACCTGCAGCAGGGGCTGAGTCTCGACGGGGCCGTCGAGGCCGTGCAAGAGGGCCTGGATGCCGGGGTCGAGGCGGCCCGCGGGACGGGCCACAGCATCCGGGTCGGGCAGTTGGTGAGCGCCATGCGTCACGCCGACCGCGGGCTCGAGATCGCTCAACTCGCCCTGCGCCACCGCGACACCGGCGTCGTCGGCTTCGACATCGCCGGGGCCGAGGCGGGGTTCCCGCCCTCCCGCCTGAGCGACGCCTTCGAACTGCTCGCCGACGAGTTCTTCCCCGTCACCATCCACGCCGGCGAAGCGGACGGCATCGACAGCATTCGCGGGGCCCTGCGCGACGGCCACGCCCTGCGCCTCGGCCACGGCGTGCGACTGCTGGAAGACATCGAGCTCGTCGACGAGGGCGAGCTGACCCGCGCCAGCCTCGGCCGCATCGCCGAATGGGTGAAAGACCGCGGCATCGCGCTGGAGACGAGCCCCAGCTCGAACCTGCAGACCGGGGCGATCGCCGCCTGGGGCGACACGATGGCCGACCACCCGCTCGACCTGTTCACGCAGCTGGGGTTTCGCACGACCGTCAACACCGACAACCGCCTCATGAGCGCCACCACGCTCAGCCGCGAGCTGCGCCTCGTGGCCGAGACGTTCAGCTACGACCTCGACGACCTGCTCGCGCTGCAGCTCAACGCTGCGCAGGCGGCGTTCCTGCCCGTGGAAGACCGTGAGGCCCTCATGGATTCCCTCATTGCGGGCTTCGAGGCGCACGCATGAGCCTGCCCGCCCTCGCCGATCGCGCCATCGTGCTGCAGGCGCACGCCGCCGACTGGCGCGCCGCCGTGCGCCTCGCCGGCGACGCCCTTGTCGACAGCGGTTGTACGACCGCCGAGTACACCGAGTCGATGCTGCGCATGGTCGACACCCACGGGCCGTACATCGTCATCGCGCCCGGGCTCGCCCTCGCCCACGCGCGCCCCGGCCCCGAGGTGCGGCACGACGGTCTCGCGATCGTCACACTCGCCGAGCCCGTCGAGTTCGGGCACGCGCACAACGACCCGGTCTCCGTCGTCATCGGTCTCGCGGGTACGGCGGCGGATGCCCACCTGAGCGCCGTCGCGGAACTCGCGAACGCCTTCAACGACTCCGCCGCCATTCGGCGCCTCGCGCAGGCGACCAACCGTGAGGATGCTCGCGCGATACTCGAGGGGCGACCGGTGTCATGACCGCTCCGGTCGCCGGGTGCGCCGCCGTGCGAAGTGCGTCGTGAAGATCGTCGCGATCTGCGGGGCCGGCATCGGCTCCAGCGGCATCCTCAAAGTCAACGCCGAGCGCGTGCTGCAGCGGCTCGGCCTCACGGCCACCGTGGTCGCGGCTGACATCGACTCGGTCGCGCGCATCGCTGCCGACGCCCAGGTGATCCTCACGAGCGAGGAGTTCGTCGAGGCGATCGGCGCCACGCGCGCCGACGTCATCGTCGTGCACAACCACTTCGACACCGACGAGCTCGCCGAGAAGCTCGAGCGCGCGCTGGGTTAGGGGCGGTCGCGACCGGGGTCGTCCCCGTCGTCGCTCCCCGCGACACGCTGCTCCCAGGGGTCGGGCGGCACGGGCGGCTTGCGCAGCGACAGGGCCACCGCGATGCCCATGGCGCTGACCGGCGCGACGTAGGGCGCGAACGCGAACAGCGTGAGGGCGACCAGCAGCGCAGCTCCCACACCGAGGCCGAGCGAGCGCAGCGGGCTGCCGACAGGGTCACCGTGGGCGTTGTGCGTGGGCTGCAAGGCGACCGCCGCGAGCCCCGCGGCGAGACCGGTCGAGGCGAGCAGCAGGAACGGCAGCGCATCCCCGCCGAGCACCGTCGCGGGAGTCTCGCTCGTCGCGGCGGCGACTAGATCGATGGCGAGTACGGCGGGGCGGATGAGCAGCACGAGGTAGGCCACGAGCAGCAGCCACGCGGGCCGCGCGGGTCGCCCCGCGACCGCGTGCACGGCCCGTAGCAGCGGCAGGAACCCCAGCAGCGCGACGACGTTGAGGCCGAGCACGGTACGGATGATCGTGAGCTCGTCGTCGGCCTCGTCCAGCAGCAGCACATCGAGCGACGACACGAGCAGCAGCACCACGGCGACGATGGCGGCGATGATGCCGCCGCCGCGGCCCGGGGTGCGCCGGAGGCGGTTGAGGAGGGAAGACGACGACTCGGTCATGCACGCACCTTTCGACGCAGGGAGAGGAGCAGGGTGACGACGGCGACGAAGGCGAGCAGGATGCCGCCCGTCGAGGCGATGGCGATCCACCACGCGGTCGCGGCGGTCGTCGCCACCATGGCCGCGCCCGCGGGGCCCGACCCGCGCAGGGCGTGGTGTAGCCGCCCAACGAGCAGGGCTACCGCGACAGACTGCAGGGCGAGCGCCGAGAAGTACACGGCGTCGGCCGGGCTGACCAGGATCGCCGTGGAGGCGAGGGCGAGCATCCCGATGCTGGTCCAGGCGACCCCGCGTAGCGCCGGCCACTGGCGCAGCAGCATGACCGACTGCGCCAGCAGCGCCGCGGCGCCGAGGGAGGCAACAGCGAAGCCCTGCCCCTGGCGCAGCAGGCCCGCGTCGGCGAGCGTGATGCCGACCGCCCAGGCGACGACGACGACGGTCAGCGCGACCGCGCCAAGGATGATTGTCGTGCGACGCTCGCGCCGCGACCACGGGCGAGTATCGGCCGGCGCCGTCACGAACAACGGCAAGCCCGGCAGACCCGAGACGCCGATGTTGCGGCCCTGCGCCTGGCCGCGCGCGATCATCTGCCGTTCCAGCTCGAGGCGCACCTCGAGCTCACGCGCCACGCGCGCGTAGTGGGCGCGGTCGGCGACGCCGAGCCCGATCGCCGCCGCCATGATGAAGGCAGGGGAGACGCCCGCGACCATGAACGGCACCGCGAGACCCGCGCCCCCAATGCCCGCCCAGACGTGGGCGGCAAAGGCGTCGACGTAGGGCCGGATCAGCACCGACGTGGATGCGGCCGCCGCGGCGGCCGTCACCGTCACCGTGATCGCCGAGACGACGTCGAGGACGCCGATGGGTCGCTCGGGCCCGACGACGATGAGCGCGATAATGCCCACGGTGGCGAGCGCGCTCGCCGTCGAGATGACGATCGTGGCGAGGGCCGAGGTGCGGTCGAGGCGATCGGCACCGCGACGGTTGTAGAGCGTGGCGAGCCCGACCGCGCCGAGCACGACGGCGACCGCGGTGAAGCTCGAGCCGCCCGGCAGCACGAGAGCGCTGGACGCGAGGCCGACCGACCAGAGCAGCAGTGCCGCGAACCACAGGCCCGCGACGGCGGGCGGCAGGAGGGGGGCTCGGGTCACCTCTCCACCCTAGAGGCCGGGAATCTGCGGACGCGTGCCACAACTGTGCCGTCTAGCGGCAACTGCGCCCGCTCGTCGAGGCGCACTTGCCACTCACGAGCACACTCGTGGGCGCGAGAGGCTCACCCGATGAGCGCGCGCATGCCCGCCTCGAGCGCCGCCACCTCGGCCTGCGCGGACGCCCGACGCTCGGCGACCGAGCCCGAGTCGCTCGAGGCGTCGATGTAGACCTTCACCTTCGGCTCGGTGCCGCTCGGCCGCACGATGACGCGGGCGCCGCCGAGCATCCAGAAGCGCAGGATGTCGCCGGGCGGGTAGTCGCCGAAGCCGCGACTAAAGTCGTCGACTTCGCTCACGCGCACGTCGCCGATCTCGGCCGGAGGCTGGTCGCGCAAGGCGGCCATGATCTGCCCGATGCGGCTCAGGTCGGTCACCCGCAGCGAGACCTGGGCACTCGCGAAGGCGCCGAACATCGCATCGAAGTCGGCCTGATGCTCGGCGAGGGTGCGCCCCGCGGCTGCGAGCTCGCCGACCATCGCGAGAAACTCGACCGACGCCGAGATACCGTCTTTGTCGCGCACCGTATCCGGGTTCACGAGATACCCGAGCGCCTCTTCATAGCCGAACTGCAGGCGTGGCGTGCGCGAGATCCACTTGAAGCCCGTGAGGGTGTCGCGGTAGTCGAGGCCGTAGTGGCGGGCGATTACGCTCAGCGCCGGGGAGGAAACCAGGGATGCGGCGAGAGCTCCCTCGCGCCCCTCACGGTGCAGACGCTCCGCGGCCCGCCATCCCAGCAGAGCCCCGACCTCGTTGCCACTGAGACGCCGCCACCCACCGCTGTCGGCCGTCGCCGACTCGGGAAGCGGCACGGCGACGGCGAGCCGGTCGGCGTCGGGGTCGTGGGCGATGATGAGCGTGGCATCCACCCGGCTCGCCGTGGCGATCGCGAGGTCAAGGGCGCCCGGCTCTTCCGGGTTGGGGAAGGCGACGGTCGGGAAAGCCCCGTCGGGCTCGACCTGCTCGGCCACGACGGTCGGCGAGCCGAGGCCCGCGGCGGCGAACACGCGCTGCGAGACCTCCCACCCGACGCCGTGCATCGGCGTATAGACAAACGGCACAGCGACAAACGGCACAGCGACAAACGGCACAGCGACGAAGGGCACCTCGGTGTCGGCGGGTGCATCGGCGCCACGAGCCGCGATCGCCGCCGTGCGCTCGACGTACGCGTCGACGACGCTCTCGTCGGCAACGTCGTAGTCGGTCGAGCGCGCAAGCTCCTCCACGGTCACCGTGCGCGCGACCTCGAGGATCGCCTCGTGGATGAGACCGTCGGCGGGCGGCACGATCTGGGCCCCCTCATCCTCGTCGCCGAGGTACACCTTGTAGCCGTTGTCGCGCGGCGGGTTGTGGCTCGCCGTCACCATGACGCCGGCGCTCACGTCAAGGTGACGCACCGCGAAGGCCAGCACGGGTGTGGGCAGCATGCGCGGCAGCAGAATGGCATGCACTCCTGCACCCGCCATGAGCTCCGCGGTGTCGCGGGCGAAGACATCGCTGTTGGTGCGCCCGTCGTAGCCGATGACGATGCTCGGCGTGCGACCTTCCGACTCCGTCGCCCGCTGCACGAGAAAGCGGGCGAGCCCGGCCGCGGCCTGCGCGACGAGCACGCGGTTCATGCGGTTGGGCCCGGCCCCGAGCTCGCCCCGTAGACCCGCGGTACCGAAGGTGAGTCGTGAGCCGAAGCGGTCGGCGAGGGCGGCGAGAGCTGGTGCCTCGCCGGCCTCTGCACCGTCGATGAGGGCAGCGAGCTCCTCGCGTGTGACCGGGTCGGGGTCCTGGGCGATCCACCCTTTGGCGTCGTCGATCGTGGTCATCGCGCGGCCCTACAGCTCGGCCACGATGCGCGCGAGCAGGGCGCTGATCACCGGTTCAGCATCCCGACCGGCCTCGATGACCTCCTGATGACTGAGCGGAGTCGGCGAAATGCCCGCCGCGAGGTTCGTGATCAGCGAGAGGCCCAGCACCTCCATACCCGCCTGCCGCGCGGCGATCGCCTCGAGCGCTGTCGACATGCCCACGATGTGACCGCCGAGCGCCTTCGCCATCTGCACTTCGGCGGGGGTTTCGTAGTGCGGCCCGCGGTTCTGCACGTACACGCCCTCCTCGAGGTCGGGGTCGACGGTGTGCGCGAGGTCGCGCAGGCGCTGCGAGTACAGGTCGGTGAGGTCGATGAACGTGGCGCCCTCGAGCGGCGAGTCGGCCGTGAGGTTCAGGTGGTCGCTGATGAGCACGGGCGTGCCGGGCGCCCAGTGCGGCTTGATGCCGCCGGCTCCGTTGGTGAGGATCATCGTGGATGCTCCCGCCGCGGCCGCGGTGCGCACCGAGTGCACGACGCGCCGCACGCCGTGGCCCTCGTAGTAGTGGGTGCGGGCGCCGATGACGAGGGCGCGCGTGCCGCTCGGCAACAGGATCGAGCGCAGGGTGCCGACGTGCCCCTCGAGGGCGGGCTTCGAGAAGCCTGCGATGTCGGGGGCGGCGATCGTGTGCGTGGTCTCGCCGATGAGGTCGGCGGCCTTCGCCCAGCCCGAGCCGAGCGTCAGGGCGATGTCGTGGCGCTCGACGCCGGTCGCGTCGGCGAGCTGCGCGGCGGCCTGGGCGGCGACCGCGAACGGGTCGGCGGCGGGGTTGTCGAGGGGATTGTGCGGTGCGTGGTGAGACATGCCCTCATGCTAGTGATGCGCGGGTGAGCGGTTGGGCGCTCATGCGAGCGCTCGCGCCGCCGCGCATCCTGGCCGGATGCCCGGTGCAAGAATGGAGCAATGGCTACCTCCTTCGACCGCACCCAACGCCTCGTCGTGCTCGGCGGCGGCCCCGGTGGCTATGAGGCGGCTCTGGCGGGGGCCCAGCTCGGTGCCGAGGTCACCCTCGTCGAGCGCGTGGGCGTCGGAGGCTCAGCGGTGCTCACCGACGTGGTTCCCTCGAAGACGCTCATCGCGACGGCAGAGGCGGCGGGGGCGATCTCTGACGCCAACGACTTGGGCGTGCAGTTCTTCGCCCGCGGCGAATCGGGTCGGGCCTCCAAGCCCGAGGTCGCCGTGAACCTCTCGCAGGTCAACCAGCGCTTGCGGCGCCTCGCGCAGGATCAGTCCGACGACATGCGGGAGCAACTCGAAGCGGCGGGCGTGCGCATCGTCATCGGCGACGGGCGGCTCGACGGGCCACAGCGCGTCGTCGTGTCTGCGGGCAGCGGCAGCAAGCGCAAAGACTTCGATCAGATCGATGCTGACACCGTGGTGGTCGCGGTGGGGGCCTCGCCGCGCGAGCTGCCCAGCGCGAAACCGGATGGCCAGCGCATCCTCACCTGGACCCAGCTCTACGATCTGCCCGACGTGCCCGACCACCTTATCGTCGTCGGCTCGGGAGTTACGGGCGCCGAGTTCGCCTCCGCCTACCGCGCGCTCGGCGCGACGGTGACGCTCGTGTCCAGTCGCGACCAGGTGCTGCCCGGCGAGGACGCCGATGCCGCTGCCCTCATCGAGGCGGTGTTCCGCCGCAACGGCATGACGCTTCTCGCCAACGCGCGTGCCCAGACGGTCGAGAACACGGGCGAGGGTGTCACCGTGACGCTCACGGGTGGTGACGTGCTCGAGGGCTCGCACGTGCTCATGGCCGTCGGCTCGGTACCCAACACGGCGGGCATCGGGCTCGAAGATGCGGGCGTGCAGCTCACCGACTCGGGGCATGTGAAGGTCAACCGGGTCGCACGCACCTCGATGCCGAGCGTCTACGCGGTCGGCGACTGCTCCGACTCGCTGCCGCTCGCCTCGGTTGCCTCGATGCAGGGTCGCACGGCGGTGTACCACGCGATGGGCGACGCGGTCACGCCGATCAGGCTGCGGAACGTGACATCCAACATCTTCACGAACCCCGAGATCGCGACCGTCGGCTTCTCGCAGAAGCAGGTCGAAGAGGGCGAGACGCGCGGCATCGTGCACAAGCTCGAGCTCGAGACGAACCCGCGCGCGAAGATGCAGGGCGTCACCGACGGCTTCATCAAGCTCATCGCGGCAAAAACGTCGGGCACGGTGATCGGCGGGGTCGTCGTCGGGCCGCGGGCCTCCGAGCTGATCTTGCCGATCGCTCTCGCGGTCGAGCATCGGCTCACGGTCGACCAGCTCGCGCGCGCCTACAGCGTGTACCCCTCGCTCTCGGGTGGCATCACGGATGCTGCGCGCGCGATGCACGTCGCCCGCGACTAGCCCTGCCCGCGCGCGGCGGCCGGCCCTGCCCGCGCAAGCCTGCGACTGTGCCCCCTAGTGGCAACTGTGTTCGCTCGAGCAGGCCCGCTTGCTACTCACGAGCACACTCGTTGACGGGAAGGGTTTCGCGAGTCTCGCGAGGACAATGCGCATCCACTCCTCCCCGGAGCTTGGCGCTCGCTCGCGCATGCACTGCGTGTCGAGACTGCAACGCTGTCTGGGCAATGGCATCCATGATCTCGGGATGCTCAACCCTCAGTCTCGGGAACACCTCGTTGTTGCCGCACAATCCCTGGTGGTCGTCGCCGACCTCACCGACGTCGGCGAGCGCAGCCGCGTGTTCCGTAGCCGAACGCGCGACGAACTGACGACTCTGCGCCGCGGCCCGCACCTCCCCACTGAGGTGTGGCGCGAGCTGCCGCGGGAGGATCAGCATCGACTGCGGTGCCTCAGCTCGAGCGATGTGCTCGCGCCGGGGGAGGCGATCTCGCACCGCTCGGCCGCTCTGCTGCGCGGACTGCCGCTCGTCGGCGGATGGCCGACCCGCGTCGAGACGACGGTGCTCGTCGAGAGCGGGCTCACGTCCACCGCGGCACTGCGGCGGCATCGGCGCGTGGAGCGCCCGAGTGTCGAGCAGCTCTTCGGGCTCCCGGTCACGAGCGAGGCGCAGACCGTGGTCGACGTCGCGACGAGCTCACCGTTCGCGAGCGCTGTCGTGGTGGCAGACGCCGCGCTCTGGCGAGCGGCTCGTGCGCGGCAGGAGATCGGTGTGCGACAGCTGCATGACGAGCTCGACGCGCACGTTCAGCACCTCGGCGCGGCTCGCGGATCGGCTCGGGCTCGAAGGGTCGTTGACGTGGCCGACCACCGTGCCGACCGACCCGGAGAGTCACTCAGCCGCGTCGCGATGATCGAGCTCGGTGCTGATCTACCGGAGCTGCAGTATGAGGTGGTCGGGCTCAGCGGGCGTCACTACTGGGTCGACTTCGGCTGGCCGGAGCTCGGTATCGTCGCCGAGTTCGACGGCAAGGCGAAATACTCCGATCCTGAGTTCCTCCGCGGGCGCACGGCTGAGCAGGCCGTGTACGACGAGAAGCTGCGCGAGGATGACATTCGACCGATGGTGACAGGCTTTGGGCGGTGGGACTGGACAATTGCGCGGTCGCTCGAGCTCATGGCCCACCGACTGCACGCCATCGGGGTGCCGATGCGCTCACGGCACGCAACTGTGCTCCTCAGCGCCATGTGAGGCCGATCGAACGGCAACACTTGCCACCATCGGGCAGAGTCGTGCACCTGCGCGGCGGGGCGGCGGGGTCGCGCGGGGCGCGGCCGCGGGCTACGCGTCGACGATGGTGAGCAGCACGTGCCCACCGGCGACGGTCTCGCCGACCGAGACGCCGATCGCGGCGACCGTGCCGTCCTTGTGCGCGGCCATCGGCTGCTCCATCTTCATGGCCTCGAGCACGACAACAAGGTCACCGGCGACGACGTGGTCGCCCTCGCCCACGGCGAGCTTCACGACGGTGGCCTGCATGGGGCTCGTGACGGCGTCGCCGGACGCCGCGGTCGCGACCCCGGCACCGGTGCGGCGCTGTGGCGGTGCGGCGAGCGCGGTCGAGGCACGGGATGCTCCGCTCGGCATGAGCGTTTCGGGCAGGGACACTTCCAGCCGCTTGCCGCCGACTTCGACCACCACGGTGTGCCGCGAGCCGGGCTCGGCGAGGGGCTCGGCGAGGGAGCCGCTCCACGGCTCGAGCTGATTATCGAACTCGGTCTCGATCCAGCGCGTGAACACCGTGAAGGGAGAGCCGTCGGCGGGCGCGAAGGCGGGGTCGTCGACGATGGCGCGGTGGAATGGCAACACGGTGGGCAGGCCAGCGATCTCGAATTCGGCGAGGGCCCTGCGGGAGCGCTCGAGGGCATCCTCTCGGGTCTTGCCGGTGACGATGAGCTTGGCCAGCAGCGAGTCGAAGGCGCCCGAGATGACGTCGCCCGTGGTGACGCCCGAGTCGACGCGCACGCCGGGGCCGCCGGGGAAGCGCAGGGCGTGCACGGGGCCCGGCATGGGCATGAAGTTGAGCCCCGGGTCTTCGCCATTGATGCGGAACTCGATCGAGTGCCCGTGCGCGACGGGGTCGTCGTAGCCGATCTCTTCACCCTCGGCGAGACGGAACTGCTCGCGCACGAGGTCGATGCCGGTGACCTCCTCCGACACGGGGTGCTCGACCTGCAGGCGCGTGTTGACCTCGAGGAACGACACGGTGCCGTCGGCGCCGATGAGGAACTCGCAGGTGCCCGCGCCGAGGTAGCCGACCTCGCGCAGGATCGCCTTCGACGACGAGTAGAGCAGCGCGGTCTGCTCCTCGGTGAGGAACGGTGCGGGAGCTTCCTCCACCAGCTTCTGGTGGCGGCGCTGCAGCGAGCAGTCGCGGGTCGAGATGACGACGACGTTCCCGTGCGCGTCGGCGAGGCACTGGGTTTCGACGTGGCGCGGCTTGTCGAGGTACTTCTCAACGAAGCACTCGCCGCGGCCGAACGCCGCGACAGCCTCGCGGGTGGCCGAGTCGAACTGCTCGGCGACCTCCTCGCGGGTGCGGGCGACCTTGAGGCCGCGACCGCCGCCACCGAAGGCGGCCTTGATGGCGACGGGCAGGCCGTGCTCGTCGACGAAGGCGAGCACCTCGTCGGCGCCGCTCACGGGGTTGAGCGTGCCCGGCGCCAGGGGTGCGCCGACCTTCTCGGCGATGTGCCGCGCACTGACCTTGTCGCCGAGTTTCTCGATGGCCTCGGGCGAGGGTCCGATCCAGATGAGACCTGCGTCGATCACGGCGCGGGCGAAGTCGGCGTTCTCGGCGAGGAACCCGTAGCCGGGGTGCACGGCGTCGGCTCCGCTGCGGCGCGCGACCGAGAGGATCTTGTCGATGACGAGGTACGTCTCGGCACTCGTCGACCCGCCGAGGGCGTAGGCCTCGTCGGCGAGGCGCACGTGCCGGGCATCCCGATCTTGGTCGGCGTAGACGGCGACGGAGCCGAGCCCGGCGTCGCGAGCGGCGCGGATGACGCGGACGGCGATTTCGCCGCGATTGGCGATGAGAACCTTGGCTATGCGGGGCATGATGACTCAGCCTATTGCCGGGTGCGGGTCGACGGTTTGGATACGGTCGACAAAAGGATGCTCAGGGCCTTGGGTGAAACTGCTGATGGTGCGGCGCTCGGGTGGGCGAGCGTCAGCGGTTCCAGAGGTTTGTCCAACGCCCGCCGAGTTCGTGCACGAGCCGGCGCAGCAGCGGGATCGACAGCCCGACGACGGTGTGCGGGTCGCCCTCGATGCGGTCGATGAAGCCGGCCCCGCGCGCGTCGATCGTGAAGGCTCCGGCCACCTTCAGGGGTTCACCGGTGGCGATGTAGGCGTCGATCTCGTAGGTCTCGATGTCGTCGGCGAAGTGCACGACCGCGCGGGATGCCCGGCCGACCGCCGCACGCACGGCACCGCCGCGGTGGTCGATGAGCCAGTGACCAGAGTGCAGTACTCCACTGCGCCCGCGCTGCAGCAGCCACCGCTCGCGCGCGATGTGGGGCTCGTGCGGCTTGCCGTAGATCGTGCCGTCGAGCTCGAAGGCCGAGTCGCCGCCGAAGATGAAGCCGTCGAGGTCGGCCAGGGCCAGGCCCGCCGTGGCGAGCACGGCCGGGTCGAGAACGGCCTCGCTCTTGCGCTGCGCGAGCAGTTGCACAAGTTCAGCCGCCTCGAGTGGGCGACCGAGCTGGGCTTCCGTCTCGGCGACGGCGGCCTCTTCGTCGACCCCGGGCGCGATCGCGACCGGTTCGATGCCGGCACCGCGCAGGGTCGCGAGGCGGGCGGGTGAGGTGGAGGCGAGGTACAGGCGCACACCCCGATCGTACGCACCCGAGCCGCGCCGCCCCGGCCCCGAGTTGCGCCCGCCTCGTAGGCTGGAGGGAGGGGCGCGCACCGCGCCCGCGAATCAGTGTGGGTGAGGAACAGCGTGGGTGAGAATGTCGGGCGCGATGTCGAGCTGACCGTCGAGCGCATGGCGCACGGCGGGGTCGCCGTCGGGCGCCTGGACGGCCGAGTGGTGTTCGTGAGCGACGCGATCCCGGGTGAGACTGTGCGGGCGCGCATCAGCGACGACCGCAAGAAGAGTTTCTGGCGCGCCGACACCGTCGAGGTGCTCGAGCCGAGCCCGCACCGTCAGCCGCACGTGTGGAGCGCGGCGGGCATCGAGCATCCTCCGGGCCAGCGCGCGGGTGGCGCCGAGTTCGGCCACATCGCCTTGGCGCACCAGCGCGAGCTGAAGCGCGGCATCGTCGTCGAGTCGCTGCAGCGCATGGCGGGCCTCGAGGTCGATGTCGACGTGGAGGCCCTGCCGGGCGATGACGCGACGGGAGGGCTCGGCTGGCGCACGCGCATCCGGTTGCACGTCGATGAGGAGGGCCGACTGGGCCCGATGGCGGCACGCTCGCACACGGTGATCCCCATCACGGATGCCCCGCTCGCGACCGACGCCGTGCAGGCCGCGACGCCCTTCGGCGAGCGTTTCAGCGGCTTCGACACCGTCGATGTGCTCGCACCGAACGGCGGCGAGCCGCGGCTGGTCATTGGCGAGCAGAAGCCCACGGTGATTCACGAGCAGGTCGGCGAGCGGTCGTTCGCCCTCGACGACACGGGTTTCTGGCAGGTGCACCGGGAGGCTCCGGCGACGCTGACCCGCGCGGTGCAGGACGCGATCGAGGCCGAGCGCTTCGACCCGCGCGCGGGCAACCTCGACCTGTACGGCGGCGTGGGGCTGCTCGCCGCCGCGGTCGCTGATCGCTTCGGGCCGTCGACGCGCATCACGAGTGTCGAGGCTGACCCGCGTGCGACCGATCACGCGTCGGAGAACCTGGCCGAGTGGCTGGGCGCGGGCGCCGAGTCGGGTCGCGTCGACCGCTGGCTGCGGGCCCTGCAAGAGCGCACCGCGGGTGACCGCTCGCCGCTCACGGGCGCGACCGTCGTGCTCGACCCGCCGCGGTCGGGGGCGGGGGTCGACGTCATGGCGGCGCTGGGCAGGCTGGCGCCCGCGCAGCTGGTGTATGTGGCGTGCGACCCGGTGGCGCTGGCTCGGGATGTCGCGCTCGCCGAGGCGCACGGGTATCGCTTGGCGCGCATCCGGGCCTTCGATTTGTTCCCCCACACGCACCATGTGGAGGCCGTGGCGACGCTCGTTCGGGAGTGAGCCGGGCCTCGTCACGAGGGTGACTCACGTTCACTTCTGTGCTCGCGGGTCCGTCGTGCGGGCGCGCCGCATCCGCGCCCCCGCATGAGGTGCGGGCTACGATGATGACACCGGCGCACCCGACAACCCGGCGGTGTGCTCTGCTAGCGAGTGAGAGAAGTTGAGCCCGAACGTGGTTGCCGAGCACGAGCGCCCAGTGCGCGTGGCCGTGGTCGACGACCACGAATCCGTGCGCCTCGGGCTGCAGGCGGCGTTCACGAACGCCGGCTTCGAGTTCGTGCTCTCGGCCGCCACGGTGCCCGAGTTCGTGGAGAACCGTGACGGCCGCGAGGTCGACGTCGTCGTGCTCGACCTCTCGCTCGGTGACGGCTCGAGCGTGACCGACAACGTCAAGTCTGTGCAGGCCACCGGCTCGGCCGTGCTCGTGCATTCGATCGCCGATCGCGTCGCGAGCGTGCGCGAGGCTCTCGCCGCCGGCGCCGCAGGCGTCATCCCCAAGTCGTTGGCCACACGAGCCGTCCTCGCCGCAGCAGCAACCGTCGCCCGCGGCGAGGTGCTCAACAACCTGGAGTGGGCGAGCGCCATCGATGCCGACCGCGACTTCGCCAAGGCCCAACTCGGGCGCCGCGAGCGCGAGATTCTGCACCTCTACGCCTCAGGCCTGCCCCTCAAGCTCGCCGCCCAGCAGCTCGGCATCGGCTACTCGACGGCGCGAGAGTACCTCGACCGCATCCGCGCCAAGTACGTGGAAGTCGGTCGCCCCGCCCCCACCAAGGTCGACCTGTTGCGGCGCGCCGTCGAAGACGGCATCCTGCCGGGCCTGGACCCGGATGGTGATGAGTCGGCCTGAGATCGCTGCCGTCGCCTCGGCGCCGGCCGTGGCGGTTCTCTCCAAGCAGCCCCGCCAGCCGATCAGTCGCAAGCGCGTCGACACCGTCATCTCGCGCTCCGTGGCGTGGTTCGGCATCGTCTTCGGGCTGCAGGCGGTGCCCGCGCTGCTCGACCAGTACTCGCTCGGCCAGCCGCTGTGGGCGGCGATCACGGTGGGGGTGCTGTTCGGCTCGCTGCTCTTCGCACTGCTGTGCTCGACGCTCAAGCGCTTCGTCGTCGGCTCGCACCGTGTCGTCGCTGGCGTCTATGTTCTGGCACTGGTGACGTGGCCCCTCTTCCTCGCCGACCCGGAGGTCGCCCAGCGCGGCGACCACTGGCTCTACCAGCTGACCACGGTGGCGACGGCGATGGCGGCGATCGGCGTTTCGGTGCGCTGGGCGACGATCTACCTCTTCGTCGTGCCGATGATCTACGGCGTGATCCGGGCGACACCGGCCGGCGGCGGGGGGCCGTGGGAGCTCGGCATCTTCAACGCCGTCTACGCGATCATTCTCGGCGGCGCGGTGCTCATCATCGTGACGATGCTGCGGTCAGCGGCGAGCTCGGTCGACGAGGCGCAGGGCACCGCCCTCGATCGGTATGCACGGGCGGTGCGCCAGCACGCGACGGAGGTGGAGCGCGTGCAGGTCGACTCGATCGTGCACGACAGCGTGCTCACGACCCTGCTGTCGGCGGCACGCGCTGACGGCCCGGAGGAGAAGGCGCTCGCCGGCCGCATGGCCGCCAACGCGATGCGGCATCTGCGGGAGGCGGCCCTCGTGACCCCCGACGATGGCAGCACGGTGCGGTTCCGCTCGCTGTGCGACCGCATCGTCGAGACGGCGCGCAGCATGCAGCATCCGTTCTCCATCCGGATGCGCTCCATCGACACGCGCATCATTCCGGGTGGGCAAGCCGAGGCCCTGTACTCGGCCGCCGTGCAGGCGATGGTCAACAGCGTTCAGCACGCGGGCGGTGCGGAGGTGAAGCGCTGGGTGAGGATCAGCGGCGCGCAGGGCAGCACGATCGAGATCGAGGTGGGTGATGCCGGTGAGGGCTTCGCCCCCGACTCGGTGCCCGGCGAGCGTCTTGGCGTGCGCCGCTCGATCCTCGAGCGCACGGCCAACGCGGGCGGTCATGCCGCACTGCGCTCGGCGCCCGGTGAGGGCACGACGATCCTGCTCACCTGGCCCGTGGTCGTGCCCGTTGCGGAGAAGCTCGACAGCGAGCTGATGGGTGACGACGGCACCGATGCTGAGGGCACCGCGACCGCCGAGGAGGCGTCATCGTGAAAATCGGGGTACCCCGCGCCCTCATCGTGACGATGGCGGGACTGTTCTCGATGTACCACATCGTGCTCGGCCTGTACACGATCGACGTTCCGACCAATCCGCTTCCGGTCATGATGGCGATGGTGCTGTACGGCATGGTGTCGACGATGAGCCTGCTGCCGGGCGGCCCGCAGCAGATGCCGCACTGGCTTGCGGCGGCGAACGTGGTGGTGGGCATTCTGATGACGATGCTCATCACCCCGCAGCTTGACCCCGCTCGCGAGGGCGGCCTGGGGTATGCCACCTGGTACGTCGCAGCGATCGGCACGATCATGACGATCACGTCGACGCGTCGCCGTCACGCCTACGCCTGGGTGGGCATCTCAGCGCTGGTCGTGCAGACGATCCTGTGGGGCGGGCCGGGCCTGCTGCTCGGCACGGGCGTGATCGGCAGCATCGCGTGGGTGGCGGTGGCGCACATCCTCTCGGTCGCGATGCTCAAGGCGTCGAAGGATGCCGCGCGGTTCTCGCAGGCCGAGCGGGAAGCGACAAACTGGCAGGCGGCGCAGGAGGCTCACCTGTACGAGCGTCAGTTCCGACTGGGGCAGACCGGCACGACGGCGGTGCCGATGCTGCGCTTGATCGAATCATCGGGCGGCGACCTGACGGATGAGCAGCGGCAGGAGTGCCTCAACCTGGAGGGCGCGATCCGCGACGAGATTCGCGGGCGCAGCCTGCTGAACGACGCGGTGCGGCGCGAGGTGATGGCGGCCCGGCGGCGCGGCATCGCGGTCACGCTCTTCGACGAGGGTGGCCTTGACGACCTCGATGACGCCGCTCGGGATGCTGTGCTCAACACGCTCGCTGAAGCTCTGCGCACGACCGCTGCACATCGGGTGATCGCGCGTACTGCTCCGCCGGATTCGGACGTCGCCGTCACCGTGGTCGGCCTGAGCCCGTCGCAGGAGCCCGAGCCGGCAGTGGAGGACGACGAGGAGGACGAGGAGATCGCGCTCTGGCTGGAGATTCCCAAGACCGTCCGGGTGTGAGCGGGGGCCGTGTGAGCGGCCGGGCCCCGGTGGGTGAGGGTGGTCTCGCGGCTGAACGATCGAAGGGCCGGAGTACCCAACTCCGGCCCTTCGTCACCTATCGAGTTAGGCCTACAACCCGACTGTCGGCCTAACTCGCCCCCCAACTTCTCGCCGCCTACCCGAGCGGCGTGTGATGGGCGGTGCGCTCTGAGAGCGACACCTGGCACTGGCAAGTGTGCCAGATTCACCCAGGGCGGACAGTCATCATTTTGGGGGACCGGTGGGGGACATTTTCTGCGATCTGGGGGACAAGAACTGCCGCGAACGGGGCTCGTGCGGCCCGTTCAGGAGAAAAACGGGGGCACAACTCTCGTTCGGGGGTCAGCAGCCGCGCGTACCGCGGAATGCGTTCCACGCGCCGGGGCTGGGCGTCAGGGGGGTGCGCAACGCGTGGCGTCGCGATGACCACTGGTGCACGGGGGCCTCGAGAAGCTCTGCGCCGTGGCTGGCCTGCTCGGCGAGCACGGCTGAGATCACGGCGTGCGCCGCGGCAAGCTCGACCTCGGTCGGGTTGCCGCCGAGCACTCGCACGGTGGGCTGATCGACCGCGGCGTGCTCGACCGGGCCTGCGCTGCCGGCGTCGCTCACAGCGGAATGTTCCCGTGCTTCTTGGCGGGCAGGCTCGCCCGCTTCGTCTTGAGCGCGCGCAGCGCCTTGATGATCGCAACGCGCGTCGCCGCCGGCTCGATGATGCCGTCGAGCTCGCCGCGCTCGGCGGCCAGGAACGGGCTTGCGACGTTGTAGGTGTACTCGTTCGCCAGTTTCGTGCGCACGGCAGCGACATCCTCACCGGCCGCTTCGGCGGCCTTGATCTCGTTGCGGTACAGGATGTTCACCGCGCCCTGCCCGCCCATGACGGCGATCTCGGCGGTGGGCCAGGCGAGGTTCATGTCGGCACCCAGCTGCTTGGAGCCCATGACGATGTAGGCGCCGCCGTAGGCCTTGCGCGTGATGACGGTCACCAGCGGCACGGTTGCCTCCGCGTAGGCGTAGAGCAGTTTGGCGCCGCGGCGAATGACGCCCGTCCACTCCTGGTCGGTGCCGGGCAGGTAGCCGGGCACGTCGACGAGGGTGAGTACCGGCACCGAGAAGGCGTCGCAGAAGCGCACGAAGCGGCTCGCTTTTTCACCCGCGTCAATGTTGAGCGTGCCGGCCATGGCGTTCGGCTGGTTGGCGATGACACCGACGCTGCGGCCCTCCACGCGGGCGAAGCCGATGACGATGTTGGGGGCGAAGAGCGGTTGTACTTCGAGGAACGAGCCCTCGTCGACGACGTGGTCGATGATGTCGACAACGTCGTAGGGCTGGTTGGGGCTGTCGGGCACCATCGTGTTGAGGCGGCGGTCGGCGTCGGTGATCTCGAGCTCGGGCTCGGAGGCGTACTGCGGCAGCTCGGCCAGGTTGTTATCGGGCAGGTAGCTCAGCAGGGCGCGCGCGTAGTCGAAGGCGTCGTTCTCGTCGCTCGCGAGGTAGTGGGCGACGCCGGAGGTGCGGTTGTGGGTGAGCGCGCCGCCGAGCTCCTCCATGCCGACGTCTTCGCCCGTAACGGTCTTGATGACGTCGGGGCCGGTGACGAACATTTGGCTGGTCTTGTCGACCATGATGACGAAGTCGGTGAGGGCCGGCGAGTAGACGGCGCCGCCGGCGGCGGGCCCGCAGATGATCGAGATCTGCGGAATCACGCCGCTCGCCGCCGTGTTGCGGCGGAAGATCTCGCCGTACTTGCCGAGCGCGACGACGCCCTCCTGGATGCGCGCACCGCCCGAGTCGAGAATGCCGACGATGGGCACGCCCGTCTTGAGCGCGAGTTCCATGACCTTGATGATCTTCTCACCCGCGACCTCGCCGAGCGAGCCGCCGAAGATCGTGAAGTCCTGACTGTAGACGGCCACCTGACGGCCGTGGATCGTGCCCGTGCCCGTGACGACGGCGTCGCCGTAAGGGCGCTTGGCGCCCATGCCGAAGGCGTGCGTGCGGTGCCGCACGAACTCGTCGAGCTCGACGAAGCTGCCGTGGTCGAGCAGCGTGTCGATGCGCTCGCGGGCGGTCATCTTTCCCTTGGCGTGCTGCTTCTCGATCGCGGCTTCGCCGCTCGCGGTCACGGCCTCGTGGTAGCGCACCTTGAGGTCGGCGATCTTGCCGGCCGTGGTGGTCATGTCGGGGGCAGCGGAGGGGGCAGAGTCGGTCACGCTGTCAGCCTATCGACCACCCCGCCCCGGGGTGCGTTGTCGAAACCCCACACATTCGCGCGCGTCGGTGTGTGCCCGACTGTGCGCGCGGGATCCCCGGGCGGTCGCTGAACACCGGCGCAGAGCTCTCGCTACGCGGTCGCAGCGATGGTGGCGACGCCGAGGACGACGAGGGCGACACCGGTGATCTGGATGCGCAGCAGCCGTTCTCCGAGCAGCCGCCAGCCGAGAATGGCCGTGACGACGGGGTAGAGCGCGGCGAGAACGGCGACGACGCTCAGCGCGCCATCGAGGCTCGCGAGGGCGAACGAGAGTTGAGCCGCGTAGCCGAGCACACCGATCGCTGCCATGCCGACCCAGTCGCGCGGCCGGATCGGCGTCGGAAGCAGGGCGGGGCTCGCCGGCAGCCCGGCGCGCATGCGGGCGGCGGCGCCGCGCAGGCGGATGTGCACCCAGGCTGAGAAGCCGACGACATAGATACCGAGCACGACGACCATCATCACCACGATGGTGGTGCTCACGCTCTCGGCGCTGCCGTAGGCGACCGACACGCTCGTCACGCCGAAGCCCAGCGCCGAGAGCACGGCGAACACGATGGAGAGCAGTCGGTTGCGGCGACCCTCGACGGCCCCCGCTCGCACCTCCGGGCCGGAGGCGAGCACGGTGCCGACGACGGCGACCGCGAGCCCGAGCCCGAGAATCCACGAGATGGGGTCGCCCCCGGTCACCCCGACGATGACGGGCACCGCGACGCTCAGCGAGGTGATCGGGGCGACGACGCCCATGGTGCCGATTGCGAGCCCGCGGAACAGGGCCGAGACGCCGACCGCCGTCGCGACCCCGCCGATGAGGCCCCACAGGATCGCGTCGGCGGCATCCGGGTCGAAGGGTTCGACGAGCAGGCGCGTGGCGACGGCGACGGTCGCGGCGACCTGCGAGACGAGCAGCACCACCATGAGCGGGATGCGCCGCGACAGTACGCCGCCCAGAAAATCGCTGACTCCCAGCAGCGCGCTCGCGAGCAGGGCGAGCAGAGTCAGACCGCCCACGTGCGCCTCCCTTGGTTCGACTCGCCACGCTATCGCGTCGCCGCGCCGCGCCGCGCCGCTCCGCGCACTGCAGGGTTCGGTGGGGGCGCGAGCCTAGGCTCGCAGCATGAATCCTGCGCTCAGTGCGGCCGCCTGCGCCGAGCTCGGCGCCACCCTCGTCTGGCGGGAGGCGAGCGCGTCGACGAACAGTGACCTGGTCTCGCGGGCGGGTCGCGCCGCCGCCGAGGGCCCGGATGCTGCGCTCGCCGACCTGACGATCGTCGCGACCGATACCCAGACGGCGGGGCGCGGTCGGCTCGACCGGGCGTGGTCGACACCGGCGGGCACGGCGCTCGCCGTGTCGGTGTTCCTCGCGCACGCGGCGGGTGGTGCGGGCGTGCAGCGCGACGACGCTGGCGCGCGCGGCGACGCCGCCCCCGACCCGCGCCGGCTCGGCTGGCTGCCGCTGCTCGCGGGCGTCGCGATGACGCGTGCCGTGCGCAGCCTCGGCGTGGGCGGCGCGGGCCTCAAGTGGCCAAATGATGTGCTCGTCGACGGTCGCAAGCTGTGCGGCATCCTCACCGAGCTCACCCCGACCGGTGTCGTCGTGGGGGCGGGGCTCAACGTGTCGATGACGGCTGAGCAGTTGCCCGTGTCGACCGCGACCTCGCTCGTGCTCGAGGGTGTGCTCGACGACGTGGGCGACGACGTGGGCGACGATGTGGGCGACGCAGCAGACGCGGGCGAGGGCACCGGCGACCCCGCTGGCGCGGGCCCGCTGCTCGACCGGGCCCTCGCGGCCTACCTGCGCGAGCTCGTCGAGCTGGTGGGGCGGTGGCGCGAGGCGGAGCATCCGGGTGCTCTGCGGCCCCTCGTCGAGGCGCACCTGCAGACGCTCGGGCTCGCGGTGCGCGTCGACCTGCCCGGTCTGCCCGCGTTGCGCGGCACGGCGGAGGGCCTCGACGACGACGGCCGACTGCTCGTGCGCCCGGCCCCGAGCACGCACGATTCTGAGGCGACCTCCGGCCTCGTCGCCGTGGCGGCGGGCGACGTCACCCACCTGCGATATGAATAGAACATGAGCGACGAGGCGCGAGGGCAGGAGCGCGAGCCGGAGCGCGTTGTGGCGCGGTTCCGCCCGCACGCGCGCGTGCTCGTGCTGCCGTCTCTGGTGCTCATCGGCGCCGTCGGTGGGGCGACGTACGGCGCCCTCGCGCTCGAGGAGCTCTGGCAGCGCCTGGCGGTGGCCGGCGGCGGTCTGCTGGTCGTCGTGCTGCTGTGGATGCTGCCGCTCGTGCGCTGGCTGGGCACCCACTACGTCATCACGACGCGGCGCATTGCCCTGCGCGGTGGTCTCGTGGTGCGGTTGCGGCAAGAGCTGCTGCACTCGCGCGGCTACGACGTGTCGGTGCGGCAGGCGGGTCTGCAGCGCATGTTCCGCTCGGGGGATGTACTCATCAACACGGGGCTGGATCGCCCGGTTGTCATGCGGGACGTCCCGCGGGCCGAGCTCGTGCAGGATGCCCTGAGTGAGCTCATGGAGGCCAGCACTTCCTCGATCGCGACGGTGCGACGCACGACGGCGGCGCAACCGGTCATGCGGCGTTCACGCAACGGTCGCTGATCGGCCATACCGCGCGCCCGCGCAGTCGTTGGGCACGCCCGCGGTAGTCGCTGGCCGACCGGCGCCGCCAGTAGAGTCGTCGGGTGCGAATTTCAGTCATTGGATGCGGATACCTGGGTGCGGTTCACGCCGCCTGCATGGCCGAGCTGGGCCACGACGTCGTCGGCGTTGACGTCGACGAGCGCAAGATCGCGGAACTCGCCGCGGGGCGTGCGCCGTTCTTCGAGCCGGGCCTTGGCGAGCTGCTGTCACCCGACAATGCGCGGCTGCGCTTCACGACCGACATCTCGGCGGTCGAGCACGCGCGCGTGCACTTCATCGCCGTCGGTACGCCCCAGACGGCGGGCAGTGATGCCGCCGACATGACGTACGTCAACGCGGCGATCGAGGCGCTGCTGCCGCACATCGGCCCCGGCCACCTCGTCGTCGGCAAGTCAACGGTTCCTGTCGGCACGGCCGCGCGCCTGGCCGAGCTCGTCGCGCCGACGGGTGCAAGCCTCGCCTGGAACCCCGAGTTTCTGCGGGAGGGCTTCGCTGTCTCTGACACCCTCTCGCCTGACCGCCTCGTGTACGGCGTCGGCAATCGCGACGACCGTGCCCCGGAGGTGCTCGACGAAATCTACAAGCGCCCCCTCGAGGCGGGTACCCCGCGCATCGTCACCGACTACGCGACGGCTGAGCTGGTCAAGGTCTCGGCCAACGCGTTCCTCGCCACGAAGATCTCGTTCATCAACGCGATGGCGGAGATCGCGGAGGTCACGGGCGCCGATGTGACCACCCTCGCGGATGCGATCGGCTACGACGCGCGCATCGGGCGCCGCTTCCTCAACGCGGGTGTCGGCTTCGGCGGCGGGTGCCTGCCGAAGGACATCCGCGCGTTCCAGGCGCGGGCGACAGAGCTCGGTGTCGGGCAGTCGCTGGCCTTCCTCGCCGACGTCGACGCGGTCAACCTGCGTCGACGGCAGCGCGTCGTCGACCTCGCCATCGACCACCTCGGCGGCGACGCGTCGGGCAAGACGGTGGCCGTGCTCGGTCTGGCGTTCAAGCCCGAATCTGACGACGTGCGCGATTCTCCCGCTCTCGATGTGGCGCAGCGCCTGCTCGCGGCGGGTGCGACCGTGCGGGCGACCGACCCGGAAGCGATCGAGACGGCGCGTCGTCGGGCACCCGAGCTGACCTATATCGCGAGCATTGAGGAGGCGATCACCGGCGCGGATGCCGTGGTCGTCGTGACCGAGTGGCACCAGTTTCGCGAACTGGACCCGGTCGAGGTCTCGAGCTGGGCATCCGGCCGCGTTGTTGTCGATGGCCGCAACTGCCTGGATGCCTCGGCGTGGCGGTCAGCGGGCTGGACCTACGCCGGGCTCGGTCGCCCCTAGGTTGTGCTCGGTCGGTTCGTTGCCCGGCTCAACGGGGCGCGGGCGGCGGGGGTCGAAGACCCAGGTGCGGTACAGCACGAACCGGAAGGCGCTGCCCAGCGCGAGCCCGACAACGTTGGAGGCGATGTTGTCGGCGAGCAGGCTCGTGTAGCCGAGCACGTACCGCGAGATGACGAGGCAGCCGACGGCGATGAGCAGCCCTCCCACGCTCACGAGGGCGAATTCGAGGCTTTCACGGCCTGCGGGTCGACGCTTCTCGAGCCGGAAGCTCCAGTAGCGGCTGCCGATCCAGTTGACGACGATCGCGACGGAGGTCGACATCACTTTGGCGATGACGGGCCCTTCGGCGATCACCTCGGGGCTGAGCACGGTGAGGCGCAGCAGGTTGAACAGGGCGATGTCGATGATGAGCCCAACGATGCCCACGACTCCGAATCGGGCGAGCTGGCCCACCAGTATCGGCATCCGGCCTCGTTTCGTCTGTCGTCGCCCTCGCCGTCGGCCACAATGGGGGGCGAGCGAATTCGCAGTCTAGAGGAGTCTTCATGCCTGTCGTCGGCGTCATCGGTGGTGGTCAGCTTGCGCGCATGATGATTCCGCCCGCGGTGGCTTTGGGCATCGAGCTGCGGGTACTTGCTGAGGCACCCGAGGCGTCGGCGCGGCTCGCCGCGACGGTCGTGGGGGATTACCGTGACGCGCAGACGGTGCTCGACTTCGCCGAGGGTTGCGATGCGATCACGTTCGATCATGAGCACGTGCCGCAGGAGGTGCTGCACGCGCTCGTGGAGGCGGGCGCGGCGGTGCGCCCGGGCCCGGATGCTCTGCTCTACGCGCAGGACAAGCTCGCCATGCGGGCTCGCCTCGCCGAGTTGGGCGTGCCCATGCCCGACTGGGCGCAGGTCTCGTCGGCGGAGGAGCTGGGGGTGTTCCTGGCCGACCACGGCGGGCGTGCGGTCGTGAAGACGCCGCGCGGCGGCTACGACGGCAAGGGCGTGCGCGTCGTCGAGGATGCGCACGCGGCGGATGATTGGCTGGAGTCGGGGCCGGTGCTGGTGGAGGAGCTGGTGTCGTTCCGGCGGGAGTTGGCCCAGCTGGTGGCGCGGCGGCCGAGCGGCGAGGTGCGCCCGTGGCCGGTGGTGGAGACAGTGCAGCAGGGCGGTGTGTGTGCGGAGGTGTTCGCGCCGGCGCCGCACACGACGGAGGCGATCGAGCGGGCGGCGGCGGAGATCGCGACGACGGTCGCGCACGGGCTCGGCGTGACGGGGGTGCTCGCGGTGGAGCTCTTCGAGACGGCGGGCGGGCGCGTGCTCGTGAATGAGCTGGCGATGCGCCCCCACAACAGTGGGCATTTTTCGATCGAGGGGTCGGTGACGAGTCAGTTCGAGCAGCACTTGCGCGCGGTGCTGGATTGGCCGCTCGGCGAGGTGGAGTTGCGGGCGCCGTGGACGGTCATGATCAACGTGTTCGGTGCTCTGCCGGAGGATCAGATCGTGTCGGCGCTGGGTCACCAGCCGAGTGTGAAGGTGCACGCGTACGGCAAGGGCCCGCGCGCGGGTCGTAAGGCAGGCCATGTGACGGCTCTCGGGGATGACCTCGACGAGACGGTCTACCGGGCGCGGGCGGCGGCCGCCCACTTCGAGTTCTCGGACCGTTCCTGACAGCGTGCGGACGTCTCGAGAGTGACGTGGGTCACTCGGTGCTCGGAGCGCTCTCGTCGTCGGAGAAGGCGCGCGGCCTTTCGGCACTGGAGCGGATCGTGGGCAGGCTCGACACGGTCATGTCCTGCACCTGCAGATCAGTGAGGGCCTGCTGCCTGACCTGGTCGAGGTAGGAGACATGGGCTTGGAAGGCGTCCCGAGCCGCTTCTGGATCCCCGGCCTTGATGGCCAGGTAGATGGCCTCGTGCTGCAGCATGACTGTCTCGCGCCCGAGCAGCTCGACGAAGACCGTGTTTGTGGCGGGCCTGCTGAGATGGACGGACATCATGGCGAGTTCCAGAATCTGGTTCTTGGCCGCCTTGGTGATGGCGGTGTGGAACTCCAGATCGAGATCGAGCCAATCGGCGATGTCCATCTCGAAGTCTTGCGCGGCCTCCACGGGGCGCTGAATGGCCACCAGGTCATCATCGGTTCGGCGACGAGCGGCCAGGTCGACGCAGTGCATCTCGAGCACCCAACGGGCCTCATCGACGTCGCTCAGTGAGACGTTTCCGACGCGGTACCAGAGTCGAATCGAGTCGCTCAACTGAGCGGCTACCTGTTCGTAGTCTGGGACAGCGACGAACGTGCCGCCCGATCCGCCCCGTTGCGTCTCCACCAGGCCGGTTGCCGAGAGCAGCTTGAGGGCCTCGCGAGCCGTCGCCCGAGATACGTCGAAGGTCTCTCCGAGTTCCTGCTCGCTTGGCAACCGCTCTCCCGGTTGCCACACACCCGTCGAGATCGCGGTACGCAGTTGGCGCGCAATCTGACCCGAGGCGTCTTTTCGAGTCAACTGGGCGGGGACAAACGTATTCGTGCTCACTTCCTCATGTTCCCATCACTTCGAAACGAAACCTTTACATGACCCAGCGTTGCGTGAAACATTATCCGACTAATAATGTTTGATGTCTGACATTCGGAATCAGATGTTCCCACCCAACCAAGGAGGCACCATGTTCTCGAAGAAGCACGCAGCAGTGCTCGCCAGCGTGGGCGTTGCGCTCATGCTTGGCGCGTGCACCGCGCCACCCAGCTCGACTGACGACGCTTCGGCGCCGCCCGCCCAGGATGCTCAGGCGAGCGCCACCGCCATGGATGAGACGCTCGCATTCATCGACGGCGGGCTTCCCGACCTCGAGGGCGCCTCCATCGCCTACATCGTCGAGTGCGCCACTCAAAACGCATTCTGTCAGGCCCGATGGGATGGTGCCCAGGAGGCCGCGGAGGCCGTCGGTGCCGACATGACGTTGTTCGACGGGAACTTCGACACCAACGCGCAGCAGGCACAGGCGGAGGACGCGGTGTTGCGCGACTTCGACGCCTACGTGCTCGCACCGGTCGCTGATGCCACCGGATGCGCTGCCTACGAGGTGCTTGCTGAGACAGGCAAGCCGGTGGTCAACATCAACAGCCCTATGTGCGGCAATGCCGACTTCACCGAGGGCACGACCGGCTTCGTCGCCATGCAGACCGAGTCGTTCTTCCTCGAGCACGTCAGCAATGCCTTCGCGACCTGCGAGGGCGAGTGCGAGGTCATCGCCGTCGGAGGTTTCGTCGGTAGCGACCTCTTCACGCGCTGGCAGAACGCGATCCAGCGCGCAGCCGCAGAGTTCCCGAATGTCACCGTGGTCGCAGACCAGCCTGGCAACTTCGACTCTTCTGCCGCGCTGTCGGTGGTGGAAGATGCATTGCTCGCCAACCCCAACGCCGAGCTCGTCGTCTCGTCGTGGGACGACATGACGCGAGGCGTGGAAGAGGGCATCCGGGCGACCGGCAAGACGCCCGGCGAAGACGTGCGCATCTACAGCGTCGGCGGAACCGTGTACGGCACGGATCAGGTCGTCGACGGCGCATGGAACTCCACCTCGGTGCTGCTGCCCTACGAGGAGTCGTACTTTGGCGTCATTCAGCTCGCCCGATTCCTCTCCACGGGTGAGATCACGGAAGGCTTCACCTACTTGGCGGAGTCTCCTGCCGTCGTCGACGGGCCGGGGTCGATCTTCATCACACCCGAGAACGCCGACCTCTTCCAGCCGCAGTACTGATCAGTCAGTACCGATAGTTCCGTTCTGAGTACAGAGGATCAGCAGCCATGACTGACATCGATGCACTGGCGATAGACCAGGTCTCCAAGGCCTATCCCGGTGTTCGAGCGCTCGACGGCGTCTCCCTCCGCGTTCCTCCTGGTCGCGTACACGGGGTCGTCGGCGAGAACGGCGCGGGCAAGTCCACGCTGATGAAGTCTGTCGCTGGCGCACAGCCCATCGACACGGGCTACGTTGAGGTATTCGGAACGCGCCTGGCGGGGGACAACCCCCGCCAGGCGGCCGAAGCCGGGGTTGCCATGATCTATCAGGAGCTCACGACGGTTCCGCAACTCTCGGCGGAAGCCAATGTCTTCTTGGGGGATCCCCCTCGTCGTCTCGGGGTGATCGATCAGCAGGAGCGTCGCCGCCGCTATCTCCGCGTTGCCGAGCAGGTCGGTTCGACCATTCCGCCGACCGCGCGGGCGGGCGACCTTTCCACGGCGAACCAGCAGATCATCGAGCTGATGCGCGCACTGGTCACCGGCAGACGGCTGTTCATCATGGATGAGCCGACAGCGTCACTCGGGCCGGAGGATATCGAGAGACTGCACGCCATCATCCGCGACCTCACCTCGTCGGGGTGCAGCGTGGTCTACGTCTCGCACGATCTGGATGCCGTACTCGACATCTGCGACGACGTGACCGTGCTCCGAGAGGGTCGTGTGGTTGCCGTGAAGTCCATATACGAGTGGACGACATCGACCCTCATCACCGCCATGATCGGTGACACCGACCTCGAGCATGTCGGTGGCTCACGGGAGGTCGACACGACGGCTGCTGAGGTGCTGAGCATCCACGATCTGCGCGGCCCAGGGGTGCGTGTCGACGAGCTGGTCGTCCGCCGGGGAGAGGTGGTCGGTGTGGCTGGCCTGGTCGGGTCTGGCCGTACGCGCCTGCTGAGGGCACTGTCGGGTTGTGACGCCGTGGACTCTGGCCGGATGGAGTTCGAGGGATCACCCGTGCGCTGGCCAACTACGCCCCGTCAGGCACTCCGTATCGGAATCGCTCTGGCGCCCGAGGATCGAAAAGGTCAAGGGCTCGTGCTTCGGCAGTCTGCCGCATGGAACGTGATGCTGGGGTCATTCTCGACGATGAGCAAGGGGCCCCTGGCACTGCGTTCACGCATGATCGCCTGGGCGGAGCGATTCACCACACCGATGGGCTTCCTCGCGGAGAGACTGGGAGCGGTCGCCGGTCAACTGTCCGGAGGCAACCAGCAGAAGCTTATGCTGGCCCGTCTGATCAGCAGGCCGGCACCGGTGGTGCTCTTGGATGAGCCCACTCGGGGTATCGACATTGGCGCCAAGGCACAGGTCTTCGAGTCGCTGCGCGCACTGGCCGATGGCGGTCGGAGCGTCGTCTGGTCCAGTAGCGAGATCGACGAAGTGCTCGATCACAGTGATCGCATCATCGTGGTCGCGAGGGGAGCCGTCATCGGCGAGCTGCCCGCTGGTGCCACCGTGCACGACGTTCTCGACCTCTCCTTCTCGGCAACGAGTTCGACGGGGCCGACCGCTGACAGTTCGAAGGAGTCCCTCGCATGACCACGACGACACCGCCTCGATCCCGACGTTCGCTGCTGCACTGGGGCCGCAACTACGGGGTCGTGCTCGCCCTGGTGGGGCTGATCGCGATCATCTCCGTGGCTCAACCGAGCTTTCTGAGCTTCCCGAATCAAATGAACATCCTCTCCCAGTGGGCGCCGGTGGCGATCATGGGGATCGGAATGACCTATGTCGTGTTGACGGGCGGGTTCGATCTCTCGGTGGGTGCCACCTACGCCCTGTCAGCAGTCGTCGCGGCTGCGGTTGGCCAGACACAGGCGCCCGCCATCGCGTTTACTGTGGCGATCCTCGCTGGCGCAGCAGTCGGCGTGCTCAATGGTGTCGTGGTGACCGGGCTCAAAGTGAATCCCTTTATCGCGACGCTGGGCACTTCGCTGATCGTGGCGGGCGTGACGCTCGTGATCACGAACAATCGGGCGTTCATCGTCGCCTTCGAACCGTTCAGCGCTCTCGGTCGTGATCGACTGCTGGGCGTGCCGTACTCGGGGCTGCTCGTCATCGCACTGATGGTCATTGCCGGTCTCGTGCTCGCGTATACCTCCTACGGCCAGCAGGTGTATGCGGTCGGGGGAAACACCGAGGCATCTCGACTCTCCGGCATACGCACCAATTCCGTCATCGCGAGCACCTATGTACTGGCCGGTGTCACAGCGGGGATCGCCGGGGTCGTGTCTGCATCTCGCCTCAGCTCGGCACAGGCGAGTCTCGCGGGAAACATCGTCTTTGACGTGCTCACCGTGGTGATCGTGGGCGGAACGCTCCTGGGCGGAGGCACTGGTGCCATCTGGAGAACCGCGGTCGGCGTCGGCATCCTGGCGACCCTCCAGAACGGCTTCAATCTGCTCGACATCGACGCCTACTACCAGGACATCATCAAGGGGCTCATCATCATCGCCGCACTTGCCACCGTCGATTGGCGACGCGTACTTCGTAGGGTGCGCCCGCTGCAGGAAGCCCCCTCGACGTCGCCCTCCTCGGCGGCGTCGACCGGGTCAGAGATGTCAGATTCGCACGATTCCCCACCAGAAGAAAGGAAAGACAATGTCTGAATGGACTGTAGAAGAGGCAACGATTGCTGATGTGCACGAACGCTTTCGGGAGGGCAGCCTCACGGCCGTGCAGCTCGTCGAGGCCTATCTCGACCGTATTGAGAAGCTGGACCGCAGCGGCCCGGCGCTGAATTCGATCATCACGGTCTCGCCGTCGGCGATCGATGACGCTCGCGCACTCGATGAGGCTTTCGCCAAGACGGGCGAGCTCACCGGGCCTCTGCACGGAGTTCCTGTTCTGGTGAAGGATCAGATCGAGACCGCGGGGATCGTGACGACCTTCGGAAGCGCTGCGACGGGCGACTACATGCCCACGGAGGATGCCGCCGCTATCGCCCTGCTCAAGGACGCCGGCGCCATCATCCTCGCGAAGACGACGATGCCCGACTTCGCCACGTCCTGGTTCTCGACGTCGTCGCGCAGCGAGATCAGCAAGAATCCCTATGACCTCAGTCGTGACCCGGGCGGTTCGAGCAGCGGTTCGGCGACCTCGGTGGCGGCCAATCTCGGTCTCGTCGCTGTCGGCGAAGACACGGGAGGATCCATCCGACTCCCCGCGTCGTTCTGCAATCTCGTGGGAGTGCGCGTGACGCCTGGCTTGATCAGTCGTACGGGCATGTCGTCGCTCGTCGTCCCGCAGGACACTTCGGGGCCGATGACGCGCACGGTCGAGGACGCCGCCCGGATGCTCGACGTCATGATCGGCTTCGACCCTCAGGACGCGTACACCGCAGCGGTGGGTGTCGCTCGTCGGGAGGAGAGCTTTGTCGATGCCCTCAAGGAATCCACCTTGCAGGGTAAGCGCATCGGGGTGCTTCGAGAGGTTTTCGGGCTCGACGATGACCCTGATGGTGTCGCTGTCAACGAGACGCTCGACACGGCGCTGGCACAGCTCACCGACGCGGGGGCCACTCTCGTCGATGTCGAGATCTCCGACCTGATGCACTTCGTCGGCTACACGTCGCTCTACTTCTCTCGTTCGCTGCAGGACATGAACGCCTTCATCGCTGAGCGGCCGACTCTCGGTGTTGAGGGCATCGACCAGCTCCACGCAGAGAAGAAGTACCACCCCAAGCTCGACCTGTTCGAGGGAATCGCGACGGGCCCGTCGAACCTCAAGGAAGACGAGGAGTACCTCGATCGCGTGCTGGCTCAGGGTGACTTCCAGCGTCGCGTCATCAGCATGATGCTCGAGCTCGAACTGGATGCGATCGCCTTCCCCGACACTCGGTTGCCGGCGCCCACGCATGAGGACGTCTACTCAGACCGCTGGACCTGCTTGACCTACCCGACCAACACGGTTATCGCGTCGCAGCTGCACTTCCCGGCCATCACGGTGCCCGCAGGATTCACCGGGAACGGTTTGCCGGTGGGTCTCGAGCTGATGTCGGTGCCCTACGACGAGGTGCGGCTCATGCAGCTCGCGCACGCCGTGGAGACCGCGACTCATGCTCGGCGCGCACCGGAGCTTGATCTTGGATGATCAGCGCGATGGAATCGTCTACTGAGGCTCCTCGCGCCACCATCAACGCCGACATGGGTGAATCGATCGGGATTCATTCCTTCGGCAACGATGAACCGTTGCTGGAGTTCGTCGATACCGTGAACGTGGCGGGTGGTCTGCATGCTGGCGACCCGAGCGTCATTGCGCGAACGGTTGAGAGTGCCTTGCAGGCGGGGGTTTCGGTCGGAGCTCACCCGGGTCTGCCCGACCTGGCAGGTTTCGGTCGGCGCGTGATGGAGATCACCCCCGCTGAGACTCGAGATCTCGTGCGCTATCAGGTGGGCGCCGTGCACGCCTTTGTCACGGCAAACGGCGGAGAGCTCGATCACATCAAGCCGCACGGCGCGCTGTTCGGCATGATGGCGAAGAATGCGGCGCTCATGAGCGCTCTGTGCGATGTTGCCCTCGACTACGGTGTTCCGGTCTACGGCCTGGCGAACACGGTGCATGAGCGGGTCGCCCACGATCGCGGGGTGAGTTTCGTCTCAGAGTTCTATGTCGATCTCGACTACGCGGCCGATGGCACTGTGCGTGTCAATCGGGCGGGTACGGGCCGCGACCTGCGCGAGGTTGAGGCGCGAACGCGTCGAGCGCTCCGTGAGGGTCGCACGACGGCCACCGACGGTACCGATGTGTCGGTGCGCCCCGAGTCGTTCTGTGTGCACTCAGATCTGCCGAACGCCCCGGAGGTTGCACGCACAGTGCGTCGCCTGATCGACGAGTGATGGGCGCCTCCGGCCAACCTCGCTCGCGGCCGGAGGCGCGCTGGACGATCGGGGCGAGTGCGACGATGGCTGTCGTCGCACTCGTCTTGATCGCCGTGACCATGCGGGCCCCGATCACGCTTGTGGGCCCCCTCTTGGCCGATGTGGCCGTCGATGTGGGGGATCTTGCCGTCGCGGCGCTGCTGGTCTCGTTGCCGCTCGTCTCGTTCTCTCTCGCGGCACCCGTGTTCCCCGTGATCATGGGACGGCTCGGGCTGGCGCGCTCGTTGCAGGTGGCGCTGGGTCTGGTTGCGATGGGTTTGCTGCTGCGGCAGGCACCCGGTCTGCTGGCGCTCTTGGGGGGAACCGTCGTCGCGGGTCTGGGTATCGCCGCCCTCAACGTTGCGCTGCCGGTCGTGGTGAAGGCGCGATGGCCAGACCGGGTGGGGCTGGTCACAGGCATCCATACCTCGATTACGGCGATTGCGGCCGCCACCGCGGCGGCTCTCTCGCTGCCGCTGGCTGAGCAGTTCGGATGGCGTGTTTCGATGGCCTCGGTGGGTGCGGTCGTCGCTCTGGCGGCGGGTCTGGCTGTTCTTCTTGCGGGTGCGCTCTCGTCTCGGGCGCAGGGTGGCGCATCAGGGGCGTCGAGGCCGCGTGGGGTGGTCTTTCATCGCACCACCCGATGGCTGGCGGCGCTCATGGCCCTCCAGGCGGGTACCTACTACGCGCTCGTGAGCTGGCTGCCCACCGTGCTGCTGGAGGCTGGTCGCAGCGGCGTCGACGTGTCGGCGTTGCAGGGGCTGTTTGTGCTGCTCGGGGTGATTTCCGGGCCCGCGGCGGGCCTGTGGTTGCAGGATGGCCGAGCTCCTCGCTCGCTCGCTCTGGTGTGCACGGTGCCGCTCGTCGGTGCGTTGACGGGTCTTGTCGTCGCGCCGGATGCAGCACTGCTCTGGGTTGTTCTTGCGGGGCTGGGCTGTGGTGCGACGTTCACGCTCACGCTGGCGTTGTTCGCGGTCAAGTCGGCTACCGCTGAGGTGACGGCTGTCGTGTCGTCGACTGCGCAGACGATCGGGTACGTGGCGGCCGCCGTTGTTCCCGCGGTCGTGGGCCTGATCGCTTCCCGCGCCGGGTCGTGGGAGGTGGCCCTCCTCGTTCTGGCTGCAGTGGCACTCATTCAGGCTGTCGTTGCGGTGTGCGCGACCCGTTCTGCCGAGGTGGGCAGCGCCTGACCCGCTCGGGCCAGCCCGCTCAGGCGGCGGGCACGGCCCGGGCAGAACCTGTGCGGGCAGGCCGGGGTCGCAGGGCTCGGCGCAGGGGCTCGCTGCGACTGGGCAGGTCGAGCGGCGTTTGCTGTGCATCCGCGTGCTGCGCATCGGCGTGGTCAGACCCTGCCGTGGGCGGGGGCACCGCCTCGTAGCGGTCGCCGGGTGGTTCGTCGGGGCGGGCGGCGCGTCGGCGGATGCGCCAGCCGTTGTTGTGGACGAGCATGTGGTGGTGGCGGCAGAGAAGGATTCCGTCGGCGACATCTGTGCGGCCGCCGTGGGTGAGCCACGGGTTGATGTGGTGTGCCTCCGTCCAGGAGGGCGGGCGCTCGCACCCGGCCCAGCGGCAGCCGCCGTCGCGCGCGGCGAGGGCGATCCGCTGCCGCGAAGTGAAGCGTCGCTGCGTGCGCCCGACGTCGAGCGGCTGGCCCGTGCGGGAGAGCAGGATGGGCGTGTGGGTGCCCGTGCACAGCACGCGCTCGGCGGTAGGAAGCGAGACGGGAGCGGTCTGACCCTCGAGGGTCGCGACTCCAGTGCCGCGTTGCAGCTCGTCAACGGTGACGAGCACCCGCAGGGAGGGCGCGCCCGTGCCGAGCAGCTGCGAGGAGTCGGCGTCGGCGCCGGCGACGAGGAGGGCGAGGAACGTGTCGGAGGCGTACTGCTCGGGGGTGCGCTCGTCGTCGCGGATGCGCTGGGCGAGGGCGGCGTCGCGCTCGTTCACGAAGGTGGGGCCACCGCGGCGGGGCGAGGTGGCGCGGTCGAAGAGGTCGCCCACGATGGCCGCTGACTCCGGGTCGAGCAACCAGGTGGCCCGGCTCATGCCATCGGGCAGCCGGTGCAGACGCAGCGAGCGCGCTGAGCGTCGTGCGGCCTCACGCTCGGCGACGCCCTCTGCGTCGAGCTCATCGCGCAGTCCGCGGGCGCGGCGATAGAGCCGGTCGGCATCGAGCTCGGCGGCTTCGGCGAGTAGCGCTTCGACGGCTCCGCGCAGAACGTCGGCGGTGACAGACTCGCTCGGCTCACCGAGTCCCGACCGGATCGACTGCAGACTCGCGATCGACAGCACCCCGGCGCGCACGGGCTCCACGAGCCGCTGAGCCCACGACGGCACGGCCGGCATGCCCGCTGGCAGCACCGGCACGGCGAGCCCCGCGCCAGCAGCGCCGTTCGCACCGCCAGCGACCTCACCGGCGTCACCCTCGGCGCCGGACCCCGCGCCGCCTGCAGCATCACCCGACGCGGCCTCCGCCCCGAGCAGCATGACCCCCGCCTGCACGGCATCCCGCGCATCCCGGCGACTGCTGCCGGTTGTCACACGCACGAGCTCGTCGGCGGTGCGGTGACCGCGACGTTGCGCTAGGCCCGAGTGCGCGAGCGAGGGCGCCGAGCGCCGCGCCACTTCGCCGGCGAGGAGCGAGATGCGGGCATCCAGCAGGCGGCGCACGGCCGAGGCCTCCGCGAGGGCGGCGACCAGGTCGTCGTCGGGGAGAGCGCCAAGGGACGCGACCGAATCCGGTGCGCGGTCGAGGGCGCTGCGGGCCGCCGCGAAGGCAACTGTGAGGGATTCGGTCATGGCACCTACTGTCCCACATTCGAACGTGTGTTCTACAGGGGGTGCGCCCGATCTTGGGATAACTCGTCGCGCCGATTGCCTGTGGAGGAGAGGTGGCACCACACAGCCCGACCACACAGCCCGACCACACAGCCCGACCACACAGCCCGACCACACAGCCCGACCACACGGCGCGCGGGCGCAGTACCCAGCCCGAGCGAACCGCCGCACCTACCATTGACCCGTGACCACCACTCCCGCCCCCGCGACCCCCGCGACACCAGGCACCCCCGCCCGCGTCGCCGTCGTCATGGGCTCCGACTCTGACTGGCCCGTCATGGAGCCCGCCGTCGAGGCCCTCGAGCAGTTCAGCATCGGCTACGAGGTGGAGGTGCTGAGCGCCCACCGCACCCCCGACGCGATGATCGCGTACGGGCGCGCGGCGGCAACCACGGGCATCCGGGTGATCATCGCGGGCGCGGGCGGCGCCGCCCACCTGCCGGGCATGATCGCGAGCGTGACGACCCTGCCGGTCATCGGTGTGCCCGTGCCCCTCGCGAAACTCGATGGCCTCGACAGCCTGCTCAGCATCGTGCAGATGCCGGCCGGCATCCCCGTCGCCACGGTCTCGATTGGTGGCGGCCGCAACGCGGGCATCCTGGCGGCCCGGATGCTCGGCGCGACTGACCCGCAGATTGCCGACGCCCTCGCCGCCTTCGCCGCCGATCTCGAACACACGGTCGCCGCCAAGAACGATGCACTCAAGAGCACGGTCACCCAGCGCGCCACACAGCGCCAGAAACCCACCCACTAGGCCCAGCACAGCCCACCTCGTGACCCTCACCTCCCCGCTGCGCCGCCCCGACACCCGGGATGCCCCGCTCATGACCCGCCGCGCCTGGTGGCTGCTCGGCCTGAACCTGCTGATCCCGGGCACCGCCCAGCTGCTCGCCGGCAACCGCCGCTGGGGCCGCTTCGCGGTGGGGGCGACGTTCACCCTGTGGGCGCTCGCCGCGACGGCCGGGATCCTGTTCGCCGCCGCCCGCCCGGTCGCCCTCACCCTCGCCACGAACGTCGTCGTGCTCTGGGCCGCCCAACTCGCCCTCGTCTTCTACGCCGTGCTGTGGCTGTCGACGACGCTCAACGCGTTCACCCTTCTGCGCCTCGTCCGCACCGCCCCGAGCGCCCGCCCCTGGCTCGCCGCGGCCACAGCTCTCACCCTCGTCCTCACCACGGGAACGGCCGGTTACGCCGCGTACCTGACGGGCGTCGGTCGGGATGCCCTGGGCCTCGTCTTCGCGGGCGGCGGCCTCGTGCAGCCCATCGACGGTCGGTACACCGTGCTGCTGCTCGGCGGCGACGCCGGCCCTGACCGCTTGGGGCTGCGGCCCGACAGCATCAGTCTGGCGAGCATCGACGCGAGTACGGGCGCAGTGAGCCTCATCGGGATTCCGCGCAACCTGTATCGCGCGCCGTTTCCCGACGATTCGCCGATGTACGACGCGTGGCCGAGCGGCTTCGACTGCGGCGACGACTGCCTGATCAGCTACGTCTACCCGTGGGCGGAGGAGCGCCCCGAGCTGTACCCCGACGCCGAGCAGAACGGCTCTACCCCCGGTATGGAGGCGACTCGTGACGCGGTCGAGGGGGTGACGGGCATCCCCGTGCAGTTCACGGTGCTGATCGACATGAACGGCTTCGAGGATCTCATCGATGCGCTCGGCGGCGTCGTCATCGACGTTCAGGAGCCGATCGTGATCGGCATCAACGACGGCCCGGTGATCGGCGAGATCGCGGCGGGGGAGCAGCGCATGGATGGCGCCACGGCCCTCTGGTATGCCCGCAGCCGCTACAACCTGACCGACTTCGACCGCATGGAGCATCAGCGCGACGTGCAGGAGGCGATGCTGCGCCAGCTGGAGCCGGCGACGGTGCTGACGCGCTTCGAGGCGATCGCCGATGCCGGCGGCGACCTGGTGCGCACGGACATTCCGCAGGCGATGCTGGGCGTGTTCAGCGACCTGGCGGTGTCGGGTCGCGAGCTGCCCCTGCGCCGGCTGGAGTTGGTGCCGCCGACGATCGACAACCAGTTTCCTGATTTCACCCTCGTGCGCGAGCTCGTCGCCGAGGCGGTCGCGCCGTTGCCCGAACCGACGCCGACACCCTAGAGCGCACAACCCCGCAGGGCACGGGCCGGCACAACCCCTACAGGTCGGCGTGCAACTGCCAGGTCTTTTCGGCTGAGTCGCGCCAACTGAACGCGCCAGCCCGGTCGCGCCCGCGCACGCTCAGCTGGGTGGCGAGAGACGGGTCATCGAGCACACCCTGGATGGCGTCGGCGAGCCGACGCGGGTACCCGGCGGCGTCGAGCCGCGGCACGATGATGCCGGCGTCGGAGCACACTTCGATGAGGGCGGGCGCGTCGGAGTGCACGACGGGCGCCCCGAGCCCCATCGCTTCGAGGGCGGGCAGGCCGAAGCCGTCGGAGAGGCTGGGCACGACGACGACGGCGGCGCGCGCGTAGGCGACGGCGAGGTCGGCGTCGTCGAGGCGACCGAGCGTGATGACCCGGCCCACGTCGATGTGCGCTTGTTGCCTGACCTCGTCGACGTCGACGTCGCCGACCCCGACGAGCACGAGGGGCACGTCGGGCGCGTGCACGTCGCCCATGGCCCACAGTAGGTCGGGAATTCCTTTGCGCTTCTCGAGCGGCCCGACGGCGAGCACGTAGCGCTCGGGCAGGCCGAGGGCCTCCGCCCGGGCATCCGCGACAGAGATGTCGGCGGGCACAGTGAGCTCGCTGCTGACGGCACCGGCGATGACCCGGATGCGCTCGCCGAAGTCGACCGCACCCTGCAGTTCGTCGGCGACGGCGTGGGTGGGTACGACGACGGCGTCGGCGTAGCGCTCCGCGCGCCGGGCCATGGCCTTGTGCCAGGCGACGGCGCGCGAGCTCATGGTCTCGGGGTGCGTCCACGGCGTGGCTTCGTGCACGGTGACGACGAACTGCTCGCCGGGGTTGTTGAGCCGGTCGTGCCGGTAGAGGGGGGCGAGCAGGCTGGGGGCGTGCACCATGCCCTCGCCGGGCAGGCGCGAGAAGCCGTGCTGCCAGGCGGCGGCGAGCTGGCGCCGGTCGAGGGCGCTCTTGTGCAGGGCGGTGAGGCCGGGCAGCTCGCGCTCGATGCGCTGATACTCCTCGCCGGGGGAGGAGGCAACGATGCCGGCGACGTCGATGCCGCGCGCGGCAGTCTCTATGAGCGCGCGCGTGAGTTCGAGCGCGTAGCGACCGATGCCGCTGGGGGTGCGTGACCCGACCTCGTCGAGGACGACCCTGAGCGTCGACATGCGGCGGGGCCCTCTCTCTTTGTGGTCGTAGCGGTGTGCCGGTACAGCCGCCCTAGTCTACTGGTGCGTGCTCACCGTCGTCGCAGCCAGGACAGTGTGGGCCACCGCGTTAGCCGCTTGAGCAGGACGGCGAAGCGGTAGGCTCGGGACGCCCGGATGTCATTCAATGACTCGCGATGACGACGGGATTCGCGTTCGAGTTCGATCGACCGCGTGCGGAAATGCTCCGCTTGCGCGGTGGCTCGCTCGAGAGCGAGCTGATGTGCCTGCGCGAGACCCTCGAGCGTGGCCCCGGCGACTGTCGCACTGCCCGACGCCGCAGTCGTAGCGGCTACCCGCATCGGTCGTCGCCGCGCCAGCCGGGAATCGCGAGCATCAACCCACTCGTGATGATCGCTCATACGGATGTCTTCCTCAATAATGCGATGCAACTCGATGTTCGCCCGGTGAAGTGCGTGGTGCACGGAGAGCTGGTCGCGGCGCGAGTACAGCAGGATCTGGTCGAACCAGTCGCTCATCGCGGCGCGCATGTCGTCGCTCGCCCGACGGATCATGAATCCTGTCCAGATGGGCTTCTCCTCAAGGCAGGTAGTGCAGGTCTCGTAGGCGATGTACTGCTGACCGACGCGGGTTGGGTCGTCGTGCCCACCATCGAGCACAGCTGCAAATTCGTCTCGTATCGTTTCCCGGAACGAATGGTTCATGGCGGCCAGGTCGCCGTCGCCGAGCAGTCGCAGGAGGTCGATCGGATCCCGGCGCAGCACGACGCGGTTGTCGATCCAGATGGTCGATTCAAGGCCGTCGAGATCCGGGTGGCCGAGCACCTTGAGCCGTCGAGCGCTGCGCACCGGATCGTGCGGAAAGTGCGGCTCGACTTGCCGGACCTCCCAGGTGCTGCTCGAGAGATCAGGATCGTCGGTGTAGCAGATGAAGGGAACGTCGGAGGATCGGGCGAGCGGTTGCTCCAGGAGGTTCTCATATTGGCCGATCATCGCCGTGTACACGGCTACACCGGTCACGCCCGCATGGCCAGCGTGCGCGACGACGGATTTTTCAGCGCTCGACGACATTCTCCGACCCTAGTCGACGAGTGGAATCCTCCTCACCTTAGATCGCCCTTCGTGCGCACTACCCCTCGCGTCGCGGCGACATGTACTCGTCGAGAGCCTCGCGCCATGGGCGCATGGCGGCGACACCTACGCGTTTCCAGCCGTCGTGACTCAGTACGGAGTTGCTGGGCCGAGGGGCCGGGCGCGGGTATTCGGCGCTCGACACGGGTGCGACGAACTTCGGATCCCCGCCGAGGTTCTCGACGATGGCGCGCGCGAAGCCGCACCACGTCGTGGCGCCGCTGCTCGTGCCGTGCAGAGTAGCGCTACGGACGCCTGCATCGAGCATCCGGAAGGTCTGCTCGGCGAGGTCCAGCGTCCAGGTCGGCTGCCCGTGCTGATCGTCGACGACGGTGAGCGCGCCGTGCTCGCGGTACAGGCGCATCATGGTGCGCACGAAGTTGGGCCCGTGCTCGCCGTAGAGCCATGCCGTGCGCACGATGATCGTGCCCTCCGGGTGGGCGGCGCGGGCGCGGCGCTCGCCGTCGGCCTTGGTGCGGCCGTAGGCGCTCACGGGCGCGAGCGGCGAATCCTCGTCGTACGGCTCGGCCTGCGCGCCGTCGAAGACGTAGTCGGTCGAGTACTGCACGAGCACGGCGCCGGCGGCTCGGGATGCTGCGGCCAAGTTCTCGGCGCCGACCGCGTTGACGAGGTGGGCGGCCTGCTCGTCGGTCTCGGCGGCGTCGACGGCGGTGTAGGCGGCGCAGTTGAGCACGACGTCGTGCCCGGCGACGGCGTCCAGGCACGCGGCAGCGCTCGTGATGTCGAGGTCGTATCGGCTGACCGCGGTCACGTCGCGTTTGCCGGGCGCCGCGGCCAGAGCGTTTTGCAGATCGCGCCCGAGCATGCCGTGGGCGCCGGTGATGAGGTATCGGGTCACAGCACTCACGCTATCGTCGCCCTAGCGTGTGGCGCGTCGTTCACCAGTAGCCTGGGATCACTATGTCGAGGGACGTTCGCAGTACCGAGGTGGCTGTCGTCATCATTTCGTTTGGGCCCCGCGACACGCTTGCCGACGCAGTGCGGTCGATACTCGACCAGGATATGGACGCCGAACTTCTCGTTGTGCACTCTGGTGACGGAGACCCTCGGTCGCTTCTGCAGCAAGAGGGCCTCAACGTACCGGTCTACCTTTCCTCGGAGAGACTGTTCCCCGGTGGTGCGCGCAACGTCGGTATCGCGCGCACCACCGCGCCAGTGGTGGCCTTTCTGGCCGATGACTGCACTGCGGAGCCGGGGTGGGTACGCGCGCGCCAGGCGGCTCACGCAGAGGGCCATGCGGCTGTTGCCAGCGCTCTTGTTCCGCACCGACCCCTGCATGCGACGACGCTTGCCGTTCATTTGAGCCGTCAGTTGCTCCGGATGCCTGGCATCCCTGCTGAGCGAGCGCTACGGTACGGGGTGTCCTACACCCGAGAGCTACTCACTGCCTTGGGACCGTTTGACGCTCGACTGCTGGGCGGTGAAGACGCTGTGTACAACTCTCGTGTAGTCGACGAGGGGTTTCCGATCCACTGGGCTCCCGAGGTGGTCACGGTCCATCGCGGCCCGGAAAGTCTTCGTGAGGCTCTGCCTGAGCTGTACCGGCGGGGACGCGCTCGTGTGAGGGTGAAGGCGAACCAGGGCCGTGTCGAACGCACCCGCTTTTTTCAGCGTTATCGGCAGCGGATGCGCTTCGGGCGCAAGTGGATACCCCAAGTGGTGTCTGAGGAACAAAGACAGGTTGTCGCCCGCGGCAAGGTTGCCTACGCTCTCTGCATCGCAGCCACCACATTGGGCGAGTGGCGGGAAGGACTACGGTCGTGATCAGTGCCGACCTGCCGTCGGGCCGCACCCCGCGCATTCTTGCGATTTACTCTTTTCGCTTTGATGCGCATCTCGTGCCCGCCATGTTGTCAAACCTCGAGCCGATCGTTGATGGCTTCATCAGCTTCGATGATCGACAGACCGAGGCCAGTGTGATGAGCCACGAGGTTCCCCGGCGTCTCGCTCTGCTCCACGCCGCACGCGAGGCCGGGGCGGAGTGGGTTCTTTCGGTGGATCCGGATGAGAGGTTTGAAACCCGTCTGCGTCGGCTCATGCCTCGTTTGCTCGATGGCGACGCGACGGCATACAGCTTTGCCTTTCGCGAAATGTATACGCCCTCCCGGTATCGAGTGGACGGCGTCTGGGGGTCGAAGCGTCAAGCACGTTTGGTGCGGATCGCCGAGGGCATCGTCACTGATCTCCCCGAGAGCGACTACCACATTCCCGTTTCGGCCTTCATCCCGGCCGCTCGGATCCAACGAGCAGACGGCAACATCTACCACCTCAAGATGATCACCGCTGCTCGCCGCCGAGCGCGGGCTGCGCTCTACGAGGGCCTTGACCCCGAGCACCGCATGCAAGCCAAGGGTTACGACTATCTTGCGGACGAAACGGGGCTGAAGCTAGAGCGCATCCCCTTGGGCCGGGGTTATCGGCCACGCCATGTCGACGACGGCAACCTGTGGATGGCCGAACTGGGCCCCACCAGCGAGGGTTGACGGGTCTACTGCCCTCTGGCGCGGTAGTGGGCCTCCGTTGCATCTTTCTGCGGCGCCCACCACGCTTCGTTGTCGCGGTACCACTCGATGGTGGCGGCGAGCCCGGCCTCGAAGTCGTCGTAGCGCGGCAGCCAGCCGAGTTCGCCGCGCAGCTTGCTCGAATCGATCGCGTAGCGCAGATCGTGGCCGGCGCGGTCGGTGACATGGTCGTAGGCGTCGGCGGGCTGGCCGAGGAGGCCCAGGATCAACTCCACAACCTCCTTGTTGTTCTTCTCTCCGTCGGCGCCGATGAGGTAGGTCTCGCCGATGCGGCCCTTCTCGAGAATGGTGAGCACGGCGGCGGAGTGGTCGTCGGCGTGAATCCAATCGCGCACGTTGAGCCCCGCGCCGTACAGCTTGGGGCGCTGCCCGCGCAGCACGTTGGTGATCTGGCGGGGGATGAACTTCTCGACGTGCTGGTACGGCCCGTAGTTGTTGGAGCAGTTGGAGATCGTCGCCTGCACACCGAACGAGCGCACCCACGCGCGCACGAGCAGGTCGCTGCCGGCCTTCGTCGACGAGTAGGGGCTCGAGGGGTTGTAGGGGGTCGCCTCGGTGAAGCGCGCCGGGTCGTCGAGCTCGAGGTCTCCGTAGACCTCGTCTGTGGAGATGTGGTGAAACCGCGTGCCGCGCCGGCGCGCCGCTTCCAGCAGCGCGTAAGTGCCGATGATGTTGGTGTCGACGAAGGGTCGCGGGTCGTCGAGCGAGTTGTCGTTGTGGCTCTCGGCGGCGTAGTGCACGACCGCGTGCGCCTCGGAGGTGAGCCGGTCGACGAGGGGCGCATCCGTGATGTCGCCCTGCACGAAGGTGAGGCGGTCGTCAGGCAGGCCGTCGAGCGAGGCGCGATTGCCCGCGTAGGTGAGCTTGTCGAGCACCGTCACGTGATGATCGGTATGCGCAATCACGTGGTGCACGAAGTTGGAGCCGATGAACCCGGCGCCGCCGGTGACGAGAAGCCTCACGGTGCGCAAGCATAGCTCTCGCCGTCTCTGGGCAGGCCCGAGGCGACTAGGACGAATGCAGGGTCACTCACGGTCGAGCCCGGCGCGGAGAGGAAAGTCCGGTGTGTCACGAAGTCGCTCCGTCCAAGTCCACTCTCGAGGGCTGAGGCGCGGGGCCGACATGATGCGCCTTCGGGCGCGAAGCCCGCTCGTTTCTCCGACGGTCGCAACGTCCAAGCGAAACGGCTGGCACTGAAGCCCCGGGGCTCCTGCGCTGCACCGGGACCCGCAAGGCGGAGCACGACGCACTAGCCTTGCCTAGGTCGTAGGCTTAGCAAGTCAAGGCCGAACTTGATGGCGAGCGCACTGTGCTCACCAGAGGAATCTGGTCTTGCGTCTCGGCCCATCAAGTCAATCGACATGCTTCCGGGGCAGGAGAAACTCATGCATGCAGTGGTCCGAGGCGGTGTGGCGCCGAAAGGCACGGTTCGAGTGAGCGGTGCAAAGAACTCCGCAACTCGTTTGCTCGCGGCTGCGCTATTGTCGGACGAGCCGGTTCACCTCGGCAACTTCCCGACACAACTTGTCGATGTCGGCCACAAGACAGGGTTCATCCGCAATCTCGGCGGTAGCGTCGTCATTGATCACGAGACACAGACGATGTCAGTGGATGCCTCGCACCTGTCACCCCGAAGCCTTACCCGCGATCAACTGGATGTGCCGATACGCACAACCTACTTGCTCGCGGCCAGCCAGCTAGCTCGGCAAGGAGTCGCGCAGCTACCGTACCCCGGTGGTTGCGCTATCGGCGGCGGCCCGGCCGGCGGACGTGGCTACGACCTGCACATTATGGTCTGGGAGCGGCTCGGCTGCGCTGTCTCCGAGCAGTACGACCACATAGAGGTTCGCGCCCCTCGTGGCCTTATTGGCGGGACGGTCGACTTTCCGATTTCGACTGTTGGGGGCACGGAGAATGCACTCTTGTGTGCAGCCGTAGCCACCGGGCGGACGGAGATCTCGAACGCGTACATTACGCCTGAGGTGGGGGATCTCATCGAATTGCTGCGCCGGATGGGCGCCGACATTACCGTCTTTGGGACTAGCCGAATCGTCGTTGAGGGCGGCGGTGGCGTGCTCGGTGGCGCACGCATGGATGTCATGCCCGATCGCATCGAAGCTCTGACCTGGATCGTCTACGCGATTCTCTCGAGAGGATCGCTCACCGTCGAGAGTGTGCCGTTCGAAGCTATGGAAGTTCCGCTCATCCACTTGGAGAAGGCGGGCATCGACCTCTTCAGCAACTCGACGTCCGTGTACGTCACTCCCGACTGCCTGCCCTCGGGGGCGGTGCAACCTTTCGAACTCGCATGTGGTTCTCATCCCGGCGTCATCTCGGACATGCAGGCTCTCTACGTACTGCTCGGCCTCATCGGCGAGGGCACGTCGAGGGTGTACGACTACAGGTACCCGGAGCGTATTGCGTTTGTCGGCGAGCTTGCCAAGCTCGTGGAGGGGCACCACCTTGATGCGGAGACCGGCAAGATCACGATAGGTGGGCCTGCGCGATTCGTTCCGGGTGTCGTCGACTCCACCGACCTGCGTGGCTCGATGGCCGTCGTCATTGCGGCACTGTGTGCGGATGGTCAGTCGGAAATTCACAATGTCCACATGGCGCTTCGGGGATACGACAATCTCGAGGGCAAGCTTCGCAACCTCGGTGTCGATATCACGATCCACGATGCGGCGGTCAAGGTGGGTGTCTGAAGGTTTGGAAGAGTTAGCTCCCGGAAGCCTCGCATCCGCACTCCGAGACGTAGTTTCGGGCCCGATCCACATCAACACAGCGCTCGACATGATTAGCCGGTGGCGAATCGGCGGACGAGCTGCCGCAGTTGTAGAGCCATCCTCGCCCTCGGAGGCGGCCGCTGTATTGCGGATCATGCGGGAGCGACCTGAGCCGATCGTGATCATCGGGGAGACGTCGAACGTGCTGTTTGACTCCCGTCCGTTCGACGGCGTACTGATGCGGATCGGTTCGCGCATGTCGCGGTGGAGCATTGAGGAGAACCGTGTGCTCGCCGAGGCTGGTGCATCAGTGCCGGCACTCGTTCGTGCATGTGCCGAGGCGGGTCTCGGGGGCATCATCCACGCAGCGGGTGTCCCAGGGACGCTAGGTGGTTTGGTGATGATGAATGGCGGAACGAAGCGAAAGGGCATCGGTGATCACGTTGTCGGTGCGCTGATATCTGATAACCATGGGGAGCTTCAGAGAATCGGCCATAGCGATCTTGGCTTTGCCTATCGGACTTCCAGTCTGCAGAACCGCACTGCCGCCATTCTTGAGGTGGAGCTTGAGCTGGAACGGGGCGATTCCGCATCTCTCGTCGCAGAAATCGATGCGGTCCTCGCAGAGCGCTCCCACAAGTTTCCGCAAGAGCTCCCGAACTGTGGATCAACGTTCCTCTCCGACCCGGCGATGTACTCGGTCGTCGGCCCGCCGGGCCGCGTCATCGAGGAAGCCGGGCTCAAGCAGGTGAGGCGCGGCGGTGCCATGATTTCTGAGCAACACGCAAACTTCATCATCAATCTCGGCGGCGCCACCGACGACGATGTGTTGTGGTTGATCGCGCTGGTGCGCAGCACTGTACGCGCTCGCACGGGGTTTACTTTGGAATGTGAAGTGAGGCACTTGTCGCCCGACGGTCGGCTGCGGCCCGCCCATGAAGTCGCCGATGAGCGGTGGCCAGACGTACCACCCCAGAAAGGATGAGAATGCCAAGAGTCTCTGTGGTGACCGGCTTCTACAATCGCGGTGCTCTCTTGGAGCGGACGATCGCTTCCATTCTCGGTCAGACCTATACGGACCTCGAGTTGATCGTCTTCGACGACAAGTCCAGCGACGACACGGCCGCGAGACTCTCGCGGCTGGCCGAGCGCTACCAGGATTCGCGGTTTCGTTACATCGTCCACGATCGGAACAAGGGTTTCGTGCGGGGGCTCAGGGACGCGATCGCCGAGTCCAGCGGTCAATACATCGCAATACAAGGTTCTGGCGACGCGTCATTGCCGACGCGGCTAGAGCGGCAGGTTGAGCTGCTCGACGAGCGACCTGATGTCGGCGTCGTCGGTGGATGGTATTACAACGTCGACGAAGGGACAGGTGCCCGACGGCTGAGAAGGCCGAACGCAGATCAAGTGACGTTCGAGGATCTTCTCCAGGCCAACGTCTTCTCTCACGGTGAAGTCATGATCCGCCGAAGCATCTACGACAGGGTAGGTGGTTATCGAACAGCTTTCACATACGCACAGGACCGAGATCTGTGGTTGAGAGTCGCTAGGGTTGCACGATTCGCTACCGTTCCGGAGCCATTGTACGACCGGTATGTGCAACTTGACGGCGTATCATACTTTCCTCACAAGAGGGTCTCCCAAACTTACTTCTCCGTCGCAGCCGGGCGACTGGCTCAGTTGCCGCCCGAAGAGGAGGCGGTAGCACTGGCTCTGATCGAAGAGAGCGGGCCGACCGCCATCATCGAGGCCGACGATCCCATCTTGCAGAAGAGTCTGGAGCTTGCTGCATTGCGTATCGTGCTGTTTGGTTCACCTGAGAGCGGAATCCAACTCGCACGCAGCCATGTAACGAGTCGAGTGAAACGGTTTGCGATCGTCGCATTCGGTCGGTGGTTCGGTTCGCCCCTCTCAGCGCCACTGCGACCGCTGGTGTGGCGCGCGGTCGGCATCAAGAGTTAGACGCGGGTTTCACGGCGGATGGCCAAGTTTTCTCCCAGCCTCGCGCTTCGACGAAGTCGATAAGCCAACTCGTCGTGTCGATCTTGTCCGACATCATGCGCCTGTGCCGTGCTGAGACTTCATCCTTGGTGAGAGCCAAGAGCTCGGTCATGCCCGCGGTGATCGCGGCGAGGTCGGCCGGTGCGGCTTGCCGGACCATGCCGTATCGCTGATCCTGCTCGTTGATGTATCCACGGCTGGTGTCCGCAATGTACAACGCGGGAACCCCCAGCACCGCGGCTTCTGAGGCCATGGTTGCCGACTCTCCCACCATGATGTTCGCGAATGCCATTACGTGATGCACATCCTGAGAAGGCACCCGGAGCCGATACTTCTCAAGCTCCGGGGGCAAGGGGCCTTCGGACGACACGTAGACGGCCCCGTGCTCAGAGAGCCGGCGGACAAGCTCGATCTTGCCGCGCTGGGTGAAACCCTCCTCGCCGACATCATGGCTTGCCATCCACGAAACGAACCGGACGAGAGCGAACCACGTGCCCGGTTCTATTCCACAATTGCGCAGCACATTTGGGTCGGCCGTGAACCTGTTCGGGTGCAGATAGGCAGTCTCGTGGTACCCAGAATGCGTGACGTGATTTCCATTCACTGGTCCTTCGTAAGAGTCAGATGTGACGACGACCGACGCCAGCGGATAGACAACCCGATTTGTCTGCGTGGCATTCTCCGCGTTGTACAAGACGACGGTCGGAATCCGCATGATCTTCCCGACCGGCGCGATACTGGCTCCCATAAGGCCCAACAGCACGTCTGGCTTGACCCGGCGTGCGATCCGCCACAACTTCACGTTGCGCTGGAGCCACTCGACGAGAAGACCCACGCGACCACTCTTCTGCTGAGAGATGATGTCCGCCGTGATGCCGTATCGCTCGAGCAATTCGAGTGTTAGGTCCTTGTCGCGCGCGACCACGTGCACCTCATGACCCCGTGCGATCATGTCTTCACGAAATGCTCGGAGTACATGTATGTGAGCCGGATGAAGGATGTCCAGGAGAATTTTCACGTAGTCGGGCACTTTCTGTTTTTGCGAATCTCTCGGGGAGACAGCTGAGTTCGCGAGAGAAGGCGGGCGTATGGCCGCGCGCCTGCTGACCTCATGAACCGTATTGCAGCCGCTTGGAGCGCTCAAGCTCATCCTCGAGCAGGACTCGATTGATGCGTAACAGGTCTGCAATGAGACCAAGTGCGAAGCTCAACAATCCACCGACCAGTAGGGCGCTGCCGAGGATGAGTGACTGGATGTGGTCACCCTGTGTTCCCCCGAGCCACAGGATCAGATAGCGGATGAATGGCACGGCCGAGCCGACAAGAAGGAGAAGTCCCAGGGGGACGAAGAACGCCAAAGGCCGGAACATCAGATAGCTGCGCACGATGGCGCGGCCAGACTCCAAAATGTGATGCCACATGGAAGAGAACAGTCGAGACTCGCGAGTCTTCGGGTTGGTCTCGATCGGAATACTGGCGACCTTAAGCCGTTTATGGCCTGCTTGGATGATGGTTTCCATGCAGTAGCTAAACTCTGTGACCACGTTGAGCTTGAAGAGTGCTTCACGCGAATAGGCGCGGAATCCGCTTGCCGCGTCCGGCACATCCGTGCCGGCAGCTTTGTTCACTACCCAGCTTCCAAACTTCTGCAGCATCTTCTTGAGGGGGGAGAAATGCGCGATGGTTGACGTCTGTCGGTCGCCCACGACGATGTCAGCGTCGCCGCTCACGATGGGCGCGATGAGATCCTGTATTCGATCCTGGGGGTACTGGTTGTCACCGTCGGTATTGACCAGCACGTCCGCGCCGTGGGCTAGCGCGTAGTTCACGCCGTCGGCAAAGGAACGTGCGAGCCCCCGATTACGCGCGTGGTGTACGAAGTGCTGCACTCCGCGGCTTTGTGCGACCTCCACCGTTCGATCGGTTGAGCCGTCGTTGATGATGACAATGTGAATCTCGTCGACACCGGGGATTCGCCGAGGAATGCTCTCTAGAACGAGAGGAAGGGTCGACTCCTCGTTCAGACACGGAACTTGTACGAATACGCGCATTTGCCGGAAACTCCCTGTTAGACACTCTCATCCGAGATCGTTCACCAGACTACGACGGTCCGGGAGCGGGCGACGCGACTCTGCGACTGCCGTTGTGCTTGACTTCTGCAATGGGTTGTCGCGCACACTGTAGCCAACAGCGCTCGATCGGGATGCCGTGCCCGTTCGGTCGCGGCATCGCCGTTGCGCTCGGGCGGTCATCGACGCCCCGCTCCCATGTTCGATGCCATGCAATTCAGCGAGAAGCGAGAAGCCTGCTGTGAGGTACTTCATCACGGGCGCGGCTGGGTTCATCGGTTTTCATCTCGCGAACAGCCTGCTTCAGGCGGGGCACGATGTCGACGGCTACGACGGGATGACCCCCTACTACGATCCCGCCCTGAAGCGAGCACGCCTTGAGCTACTTCTCGCGCATGATCGATTCACGTTCACCGAAGGGATGCTGGAGGACAGGGAGAGACTCGACGAGGCAATGCGTCCGGGTTCGCCATTCATCATCGTTCACCTGGCCGCTCAAGCTGGGGTCAGATACAGCATCGACCATCCCACGACCTACATCGATTCGAACGTCACAGGCACGTTCAACGTTCTCGAGCTCGCACGCAAGCATCAGCCCGAGCACCTCATGCTCGCGTCCACGTCGTCCGCGTACGGCGCCAGTGACAGTCTTCCCTTCGTTGAGTCTGATCCGACTCATCTGCCGATATCGCTGTACGCAGCGACTAAGAAGGCTGGGGAGGTAATGAGTCACTCCTATGCGCACCTGTTCGGGATTCCCACTACCTGCTTTCGGTTTTTCACGGTGTACGGCCCGTGGGGCCGACCTGACATGGCATTGTTCAAGTTTGTCGACCGGGTAACGCGCGGAGACCCCATTGAGATCTATGGCGAAGGCCGCATGAGTCGAGATTTCACTTTCATCGATGATCTTGTGACGGCCATCCGCTTGCTGGCAGAACAGCCGCCCGTTCAGGGCTCGCCGGTATCGACTGAATCGGTCTCGGATTCTCTGTCGCCGGTTGCTCCCTGGCGAGTCGTGAACATTGCCGGCGGCCGGACAGTCGAGCTCATGGAGTTCGTGCGAGCCGTCGAAGACAGTATGGGAATCGAGGCACGAAAGATCCTGCTCCCGATGCAACCAGGTGATGTGCCCATGACGAGGGCGGACCCGCAGTTGTTGCACGCACTCACGGGCTACCAGCTCACCACGCCTGTCGCTACGGGAGTGCGTGCTTTCGTCGAGTGGTATCGCGACTATTTCGATGCCTCATAGGTCGTTCGCTTGTCCGGGGCACACCGCCGTCACGCGCAGTGTCGTGGGCGTGTGTCGCCTCAGCGGAACGATGTCACGCTCGTGATTCGCGCGTGCGACCGAGGCAGTTCTGGCTGTTCGCCGACGTCTGCGAGGAAGTGCCTTCAAGTCTCATCAGAAACAGGAGCAACTACTTCGTGGCACATTGGTGCGGTGAATCCGTTGGACGTTAGTTGCGCGCACCAAAGAAGAGCCGGGAGCCTCGGCTGTGGTGAGTATCAGCAGGGCTCGCTTCGCGAGGTGAGGTAGGGACATGAACGGTTTCCTGGGACAGGTTTTCACCGTGCTGTTTGGCCGCGGCGTGATTCGAATCGCACAGTTCGTGTCGTTGCTGATTTTGGCGCGAGTTCTCACTCCGACCGAATTCGGTTGGTTTGGCATCATCACCACCGCGATCGCGTTGTCTGCAGTCTTAGGCAGTCTCGGATTGAGACAGTCGTTCTCGTACCAGATTGGCCAGGGACGACTTACTCCGGCCGAGGCGGTGGGGACTGCTCTCGTGCTGTGGCCGGTACTTGCGGCGGTCGCCGCGATGGTTGTGGCCGTCCTCTACGCGGGCGCAGTCGACGGTGTGGACTCGGGGCTCATGATCGCGCTCATCGCGGTCGGTGTCTCGGTGACCATACTTCACACGCTGCTGCAGGGAGTGTTTCTCGGTAAAGGACAGATCTGGGCATTCAGCTTGAGCGAAGCGATACCGCGCATCGCCCTCATGATTGGAGTGGCGGTTCTTGCTGCTCTCGCAACGCTCTCCCTCGCGACTGCCTTGTGGGTACACGTGATCGGTTTCGCGATCGCGCTGCCGGTCATGGTGTGGCTCTCCTTAGGTGCTTCAGGACAGGTGCGCACTGCGATGAGCAAAGTACGATCAATGCTCGGGTATGGGCTGATCTTTGCCTTGAATCTGTTCCTTGTCCAGTTGTGTGCCCGTCTATCGATGTTCGTGATCGAATCGGTCCAAGGTGCGGACGCTGCCGGCCAGTTCTTCGCGGCTGTTCGCGTGGCAGAGATCTTCCTAGAGTCTGCAACCGCGCTTGGGCTAGTGCTGTTCTCTCGCGCTTCCCGCGAGAGCGATACGGATTCCACCATCAAGCGTGGGGTCCGGGTGGCGAGCGGGGTGTTCTGGCTGTTTCTGGCTGTCTCGGTCTTTGTCGCCATCTGTGCTCCTTGGGTGGTCTCCGTCCTGCTGGGCGAGGCGTACTCTGGCGCGACGATTGCTTTGCAAATTCTCGCCCTGGGGTTGGCTCCGATGGCGGCGAGCAAGATCATCTACTCCTCGCTAGCCGGTGCGGGCCGTCCTCACTTCGGCACACCCGTCCTTCTGTCGAGCCTCCTGATCAACTTGACGGTGGCGGTGTTGCTCGTGCCCCCGCTTGGCGTTGCTGGGGGGGCTATTGCTCTGGTGATTGGCCAGTACGCACTTCACGCTGGCTATGCACTCACGTGTCGATCTCGATACGGTGTCGCGCTCAAGGAATTCGTCCTTCCACCGGTGTCTCTTTTCAGGTCGATCAGCTTGCGTGTGATCTTTCGCCGCTGGTGGCCGCGGGGCGGACGAGATGATCGCGGGGACGGCGGCCTGCAGACGTGACCGCCAGGCAAGTCCACGAGACGCTGTGGCGTCGCAGGTGTCGCGGACGAAGCCGATCAACGCGGGCGATATCGTCCAGCTCTGGGTGGTGGAAGCTATGCAGCGCGCGTGCCATATGCTGATCGACGCTGACGGAGGGGCGGGGGACCAGGGTGGCGGGCACCACACAGTTGATGACATCGACGCGTCGGAGGGTCCGGTCCGACATTCAGGCGTTGCGGGCGATCGCCGTCATCCTCGTCATTCTCGACCACCTGAACCTGTTGCAAAAACTTCCTGGCTCGCCTGCGGGTGGATTCATTGGCGTCGATGTATTCTTCGTCATCAGCGGCTTCCTCATCACTCAGCACCTGGTGACCGAGGTCCAGACGCGCGGGCGGGTGTCCTTCAGGGATTTCTATCTCCGGCGCGCTCGCCGGATCCTCCCCATGGCGTTGCTCGTTCTACTCGTCACCGTTGCGGCGTCGTTCTTGGTCTTCTGGCCATGGCTGGCATCCGAGTTCGCACTCGATGGGCTGTGGTCGGCTCTGTTCGTCTCCAACATCGCGTTTGCAGTTCGTGGAGTGGACTACTTCTCCGCGGATCAGACCTCCATCTTCCAGCATTACTGGTCTCTGTCAGTGGAGGAGCAGTTCTACCTCGTCTGGCCACTGCTCATCGCGCTCGTCGCCGTGTTCGCATTCACCAAGTTTGGGGTGACGCGACGGCTGATCGTCGTCACCAGCTTGGTTGCCGTGATTTCTTTCACCTGGGCATGTATCGAAACGGCAGTGTCCCCCACGGAGGCTTATTTCTCGACATTTGCTCGCGTTTTCGAGTTCGCCCTCGGCGGCATTCTCGCCATACTCGCCCCTCGCATGACGGGCATCCCTGGCAAGATGCGCCCGTGGCTGAGTCATACGGGCGCTGTCGGCATCCTCCTTGCCGTGTGGATCGTTGACCCCATTGCAGGTTTTCCGGGGCCCATGGCCCTGCTCCCCGTTCTCGCGGCAACTCTGTTCATCGCGGCGGGCACGGGAACTGACAAGGAGGTGCAGGCCTGGCCTTTGCGCTCGCGGCCGGTGACGTACGTCGGTGACATGTCCTACTCGCTGTACCTCTGGCACTGGCCGGTCATCATGATCGTTACTGCTCTCTTGCCCAGAGAAATGGTGGTGATCCCCGCCAGCCTCGCCCTCACTGTCGGGCTCTCGATGCTGTCGTACCGATACGTTGAGACCCCCATCGGCAAGTCGGCATGGTTGCGCCGCAGACAGATTCCTCGACAATTCTCCGCTAGTGCGGTGCTCGGCAACGTTGCCATGATGACGGTCGGTGTCGTCGTCGCGACGATCGTCGTCGCTGCTGGTGACGGGGCGGTTCGCGCTGTCACGTCGGTTCAAGACCCAGCGGCCAGCGGCCAGTCGGTGCAGTTGCAGCCGGGGCAGCCTGCGGAAGCGGAGCGGCTCGTCCTCGCCCTTCAGGAGGCGATTCAGGTAGGCCAAGCGCGCGAGAGCTGGGCGGGCCTCCGCCCCGCGATCTCCGAGATAGAGGAGTATCGTGGTGCGCTCACGGTGGAATGCTGGACCGACGCGACGGCCGAGCCGCGCACGTGCCTCCGCGGTGACCCGGATGCACCTCAAACCATTGTGGTGTTCGGCGATTCGATCGCCATGAACGCGGCCTTCGCCGTCGACCACTTTGTGGAGGAGAATCCAGATTGGAACCTGCGTGTTTTCGCGAAACTAGGATGCGCAGCACCCGAAGTGCCTGCATCGGCACCTGGCGGTGGTCCATACGAGGCGTGCAGCGAGTTCCGTGAATGGGCCATCGAGAGCATCCGCGCGTTACAACCGGACGCCGTGTGGCTGACGTCGGCGTTGCCGCGGACGCTGCCGGGTGTGGAGGCATCGGGCGTGGGGGATGTCTGGGATGAGGGACTGCAGACGACGCTCGCGCGCATCACGGATGTTACTGACGCTTTTGTGGTGATGCCCCCGCCAGTTGGCGAGACGCTCGCGTTCTGCTCGCGACCCTACAACACCCCAGACGACTGCGGTTCCGTCATCAGCGAACGGTGGATCGCGGTCCGGAACAGCACGGAAATCACCGCCGAGAAGACAGGTGCGACGCTTGTGGACACCGCCATGTGGTTCTGCGACACAGATGGAAGGTGCCCTGCAGTGATCGGCGACTACATTGCCCGCCGGGACGAGAGGCACCTGACCTACGAGTTCGGTTCCTCTCTTTCTCCGCTCGTCGCAGCATGGGTGTTGGACGAGCGCTGACTTCACCTGTCGATGTTCACCGGGGCATTCCCCGTCTCTAGTTCCGCATGGACCGGCCCGAATTTGTGATGCGCAAATCGTCGTCTATTGCTTCACGATCGTCTTGACTTGAGAACACAAGACATCGATCGAGATCTACCCCACGATTTCATCTCCGTGCGCCGCGTAGCTCATGCCGAGGTGGGCGACGTAGTTCAGTCGCGTGACGCCATCCCTTCTGAGCCTTTTCAACTCGTGCTTCATGTCGTCCATCGTCGATCCGCGGACTGGGCCACGGAAACGTCGAGCTTCATTGAGTGGTGCGCCGCCTGATGGTTCACAAGTCGGTTGTGATGCGGGCGTGGACACCGCGTGCGCGTCGTCTCCAGCAGCGGATGGGCGGGGATCCCCGTCAATCACATTGCGCTCAGATCAGAAAGCGACATGTCGGCTGCCATGCCTCTTCCAGAGGTTTGAGCGCGGCGCGACGCGATAGAGTGTGGAGCCCCGGCTGGTGGCCGTGCCTGATACGTTCCGCTGGTTTTGCTTTGTCCGCGATTTCTCCTTGACGTCAACTAGAGCAAGCGATGTCCTCAACGAAAGGGTCGTAGTTTGCGGAGAGTGCATATCGCCGCCGTGGCCACGCTGAGCGGAATCCTCGTGCTCAATTTGGTCGAGTTCGAGATCATCGATCAGACGAGGACTTCTCGATGGGAAGCGATCAATAGCTCGCCTACTGATGACCTGCTGGTTCTCGCCATGACACAGAGTTCGAATCTGCGAGGCTGGTACTCGTTGCACATAGAGTTGGGCGAGCGGTCGCCTGACGCGAACGTCGTTTTGCCCCGTGGTGGCACCTACTCGCGTGATCGTCTCTTGTCGAGCTTGTATGGCTTCGGCCGCGCGCAAAGTGTTGTGCAATCCAGTTATCCATTCCAGTTCGACGAGCTCGCCACCTTTCTCACCGAGAGGGGGCAGCACTTGCTTATGGCGCCGTGGGACGACACTCACGTCAGCAGCGGCGCTGGTCGAACGGGCTTCACCGACTGGCTACTTGTCGTGGACGAGCCGCGCCCGATAGCAGACCGCACACTCGTTGCCGTTGTCCTGACTCTTGGTGAGGTTGAATACTTGGCATTCTTCGAGGAGAGTCTGCTCAGCCCGGATTTCCGCAGGGAGATCGACAATGCTTGAACCGTTCTTCATCGGTGGATTTCTGGTATCTGGTTTCGCGCTCGCGCTTTCGGTAGGAGCACGGGGTTGGTGGGTTGCAGCAGTTGCGTTTCCCCTCGGAGTCGCCGCATACGTCGGGGTTGGACTCGTACTGGTCGCCATGTTCATGCCTACATGGCCGTTGTTGGCCTTCTCGATCAGTTCGATTACCGCACTAGTCGTCTTCGCTGTTTCACGCCGGGCGGGAGTCCCGAAGGACATGATCGGCAAGTTTCTCGTGGCGCTGGGCATCAGTGCGGTGGTGTACCTGTTCACGAGGTTCTTCAACTTGGTGAACTGGCACACCGACAGCTTGTTCAACGTTGAATCAAGCCTGTTGTTGGTCGAGAACCTCTACACGGAGGTATCCGCGTCTGGTGCGTCGAAGCGATTAATTGCAGTTCCGTACGTCAATGGTCTCAGCGCTCAAGTCGGCGAAGGCGTCTACATGGCGGCTTTTGCGCCGCTCGTCGCGATCAGCATCGCAGCGATGGTCTTTCTCGTGCTTCGAGCGCGGTTGCTCACCGGTGTACAGAGAGGCCCCAGGCCCGAGTTCTTCGCGCTCGCGGTAGCTCTCCTCGCTGTACTCGTGCTGATTTCGAACAACCGTTTCGTATTCCACGCGTTCTATGTGAATAGCCACTTGTTCTTTGCGGCGCTCCTGGTGATCATCGTCGCTGCGTTCTGGTCTCGAGAGGCGAAGATTGGCCTAGGGCTCGGCAGCTCTGGAACGAGGCTGCTCCCGGCGTTGGTGGCCCCAGCTCTTGTGGTCAGCAGGCCCGAAGCCAGTCTGACCATTTGTCTCGTGCTTGTTGTCGGCTACAGCACAATTAATGCCACGAAAGAACTCACTGCGACAACCTACGCTTCAGCGGCTGCCATCGCCCTTTGGCACGCTCGCCTGAGTCTCATTCCAATTCTGGATGGGAATGTCCCACCGTCGTCGAGCTATGGTCTCTTGTTCGTGGGTCTTGTTCTCTTCGCGGTTCCGTGGGTTATGTCGAAACTCAATACTCAGATTCGCGATCGGCTCGCGTTCTTTGCCGAGATCGGCATGTGGGTATTGCTTCTTGTCTTTGCGGTGCGTGATCCCGAACTACTCATTCGCAGCGTATATCGCACAGGTGCCAACCTTCTGCTTGGCTTGGGTGGATGGGGACTGTCACTGGTGGTCCTCGGGGTGGTCTCACTAATTGCCATCGTCGCACTACGGGGTCAGGGCGACCGGATCCTGCGCTTTGTTGTCACCACTACCATTCCGTTTGTGCTCTTGCTTGCGTACTTGAGGGGGGCACCGTATCGGGTGGGAGATGGCGATTCGTTGAATCGAATGTGGATTCAGTTCCTCCCGCTCTTGGTCATGTTTGTGGCACAGCGAATCGTCTCGGGGTCGCTTCGTCAATCGCCAAAGCACGCACTTTCCGACGATCCGAAGCGCGAGAACGTGTAGTAGGGCTTCACCGCATCGCTGCCGTTCCCCTGCGATTCTGGGAGGACAACGAGCATCGTCCCGATGGATTGCTCGAGCAGACCACGCCGGGGCTACACGTCCTCCGTGCTTGGAAAGCACGGGCAGGTCGGCTCGACCTCGAGCCGGTTGCGAGGCGATGCACCTCCTGCGTGGCTCGCGCCCGACGACTTCGCGGACCTCAAGGCGCTTCACCGCCCAGGGCCGAGACGCGCATGGGAGTGAGTCGGGGAACTTTCGCTCTGCCCCGCGGCGTGACGGTATCGGATGGGCATAGCATGATGGGGGTGGCGTTTCAGGCGCGCTCCGGGGCATGATCTCGCCCGCGGAGAGGATGTCGATCGAGGAAAGAGAACCAAATTGATGTCCGCGGACGAACTCCTTGCGAAGCACCTTTCGATTGTCCTCTCGCGACCGGTGCCGTTCGACACACGAAGTGCGTGGTTGGGTCACATTCCCTTCGCCCGATGGATCATCGCCGCGCATCGTCCCGACGTTCTTGTCGAACTGGGGACCCACGCGGGTGCCTCGTATTTCGCGTTCTGTCAGGCGGTCGAAGACGAGAATCTAGAAACACGGTGCTTCGCAGTCGATACCTGGGAAGGCGACGAGCACGCCGGCAACTACGACCAGGAGATCTACACCGAAGTTCTCCTCGCCAATGAAAAGTTCGGGAGTTTTTCGACGCCTCTTCGGATGACCTTCGACCAAGCATTGGGGGAGGTTGCAGACGGATCGGTAGACCTACTCCACATCGATGGTCTGCACACGCTTGAGGCTGCGAAGTCGGACTTCGAGAGTTGGCTTGTCAAGCTCAGCGATCGGGGAATCGTGCTCTTTCACGACATCTCCGAGAAGAAAGATGACTTTGGGGTTTGGATTCTCTGGGAAGAGCTCCAGGAGAAGTACCCGTCATTCACGTTCGTTCATGAGCACGGGCTCGGGGTTCTCGGTGTCGGTAAGAATCTCACGAGCGATGTGCAAGAGCTGTTCAGCCTCGACGCCGACCAGCGAACGCGGTTTCGGAACGCCTTCGAGACCATAGGTGTACCCGTGTCCGACAACGCCAGTCGCGCTCGCCGGATCGCCAAGATGGAGAGGCGAGAGCAGGGCAAGCGAGCCATTGATGGGTATGGGACCGAGGGAATCGGCCGCGCGACCGACGGGCGTCCCCACGATTCTGGCGCGGGCGGTAGGAAGAAAATAGACGCGGATCGCGCGCGGGCGCGCCACGATCGGGCAGTTGAAGAGATGCGTAGCTCCCTCACCTGGAGGGTGGGAACACTTGTGCTCGCTCCCGCGCGGATCTTGCGGGGGTTTCGCGGTCAGGCGAAGTCAAGGTTGAAGGGCCCGCCGAAAGGCGACACGTCTGAACCCCCAGAGCCGGATCGCGGACTCATCGCCCGAGACGCGGCACGCGAAAGGGCTGCGAGACGATCACTGGCACGAATCTCTGCATCGGAAAGGGCGAACCTCGATCGGCTCTCCGTCTCGGTGATCCTGCCCTTCGGCAATGACAAGTCGTGGCTGGCACACGCAATTCGTTCGGTAGCGTCGCAGTCTTTCACCAAGTGGGAACTCATTCTTGTTGACGACGGCAGTACCGACGGCTCAACAGAAATCGCCCACGGATGGGCTCAACGCGACCCCCGCGTTGAGCTGATATCAAGCAATCATCGTGGACCCAGCGGCGCCATGAATGTGGGCCTGCAAGCCGCATCGGGTACTCACGTCGCATACTTGCGGCCCGGCCATACCTGGGACCGCCACTACCTCAGGCTCATGATGGCGTTCACCTATCGTGAGCGATGCGACGTCGCCTATAGCGGTCAGGCCGTGCATGATGACCGTGGCAAGAAAGTGGGACATCGCGGTCAGGATTTTGACTGGAGCCGTTGCGCGGAGAGCAACTTCGTTGAACTGAGCTGCTTGGTTCACTCTTACGCGGTGTACGACGAACGGGGAGGGTTCGACGAGCAGCTTCGGCGAGACATGGACTGGGATCTCGTACTTCGCTACACGCACGAGAAGAGAGTCGGGTTCCTTGCGATTCCCCTGAGCACTTCACGCGGCCGAAGCGATGCGGAAGAAGCCAGCAGCAAGGCCCACACGGCGTATAGAGCGTTTGTCCTCGCAAAGCGACAAGCGATCATCGCCCACGAGTATCGCGACAGTGCTCACCACGTCTCTTTCGATATCGCTATCAAGATCGCTGCGCCGCATGAGAAGCGGCTCGGCTGGGGAGACTTCCATTACGCCACGTCTCTCGCACACTACCTGCGAGAGCTCGGACACCAGGTGCGAGTCGACTGTGTCGAGTCATGGGCTTCGAAATCGGCGGAAGTCGTCATCGTTCTTCGCGGGAAGAATGCCTACGAAAGGCAACCGGGTGAACTGGTGGTCTTGTGGAGCATCAGCCACCCGGACCAGTTGTCATTCGACGAGATCGAAGACGCTGATCTGGTGTATTTCGCATCCGACTCTGCCCGAGAACTTTACGGCTCCGCATTGACCACACAGCCCCGGACCCTGCTGCAGGCCACCGACGTTCGCAAGTTCAACACTCACGGCACCGACCCGAAACGCCAGGGTCTCACGTTCGTGGGGAACACGCGCAAGGTCTTCCGAAAGATGGTCCGCTGGTCGTTGGAACTCGACCTTCCTCTACGCCTCATAGGACGCGGGTGGGGCGAGTTCGTGCCGGCGAGCGTCGTCGAGGCTGAAGTCATCTCGAACGACGAGTTGCCAGACGTCTACAGATCTGCCGAGGCGGTCTTGAACGACCACTGGGATTCGATGCGTGAACATGGCTATATTTCGAACCGGCTCTTCGACGCTATCGCGTGCGGAACACCTGTCATCTCTGACGAGATCCCGTCGCTGGGGTCATGGTTCGGTGCGATGGTCGCGACGGTTTCGAGCCGCGACGAGTTGACGTCCGCGGTCGACGGATTGGGCTCCGTAAGCGATTCGGATCGCCAACTACTGTCACACTACGTACTCGACAACCACGGATTCGGCGCACGAGCGACCGCAATCATGGACGACGTCCGGATGCTCTTGATCGATGAGGTCGACGACGTCGTGCCCGACCGTGCACCGCGGCCTGAGTTTCTCGGGGTCACCTCTGTCGCCCCGCTACGCGTGACTGCTATCGCGAGGCACGGCAAAGACTTTCCCACAAGTTCAGCCTTCATCCGGCTGATTGCGCCATTCTCCACTGAGCTTGCGCGCGAGACGATCGACTTCCGGCTCTCACGCACCGAGGGTTGGGCTGACCATGGTGAACTCGGGGACGTCGTCATCGTCCAGCGCACAGCCTTCGACAGCCTCCACGATGCCGAACGTCTCGCGGAAGAAGCGGACAAGCGCGGTTCGCGGCTGGTGGTGGACACGGACGATGACTTCCTTGCCATCGTGGACGACCATCCCCAGCGCGACCTCTATGAACCGCTTGTGGGAGCGCATTCGCTGCTGGTTCGCAACGCCCGGCAGAACTGGTTCGCGACGAAACGCCTGATGGAGTCCTATTCGGAACTCACCCAGACCGGTGAAGTCGTCCGCAATGCGGTGGATTCACGCATCTGGCGAGACCACCTGCAGAAGCCGCGAGAAGTAGGCAATAACCGTGAAGCATTGCGAATCCTCTACATGGGATCCCGCACACATCAGGCCGACCTAGAGCTGATCCTTCCCGCACTCGAGGAGGCCCACGAGGTGAGCCCTCAGGGGCTCCATCTGACGCTCGTCGGAGTCAGTAATGACATCCCTTCTCGCCCTTGGATCACCACTGCGAGACCCCGCGGGCGAGACTACGCATATCCCAGATTCGCGCGCTGGCTACGAGGTCACATGCACTTCGATCTCGGCATTGCGCCACTTGTCGACAGCCGTTTCAATCGTGGCAAGTCTGATGTGAAGCTGATTGAGTACGCGGCGATGGGCCTGCCGCCGATGTACTCCCGAGTGGGCGCCTACACCGATTTCGAGAACGAGACCGGACTAGGAATTCCGCTCGCCAACTCTGCGTCGGAGTGGAGCGATTCTCTACTCCAGTGGGCAGATCAGCGCGCGCGGTTGCGAGAGATGGGTGCCCGCACTGAGCGGTACGCCTACGAGCACAGGAGCGTCGAACTGATCGCAGCCCAACTACTGCGTCTACTGAACGAGATCGCCTGAGGCGACATAGGGAGCCTGCTGGGTCGGCGCACAAGAAGGCAGTGCCAGAATGCAGGACTGTTTCGCCGGGACGCGAAACCGTGCGGCACGTTTGCCGCTTGTTAGGCTCACGAGATGCTCATCACGCCCCTAAAGATCGCCGACGCCCACCTCATCGAGCCGCGCGTTTTCGGCGATGAGCGCGGCGCCTTTCTCGAGTGGTTTCGGGCCGACCGGATCGCCGAGACCCTCGGGCGCCAGGTGCCGATCGTGCAGGCGAACACCTCGGTCTCGGCGCGCGGCGTCGTGCGGGGCATCCACTTCGCCGACGTGCCCCTCGGCCAGGCGAAGTACGTGACCGTCACGCGGGGGGCGATCGTCGACTACGTGGTCGACCTTCGGGTCGGCTCGCCCACGTTCGGGCAGTGGCAGGGCGTCGAGTTGAGCGCCGACAACCGCCACGCGCTGTTCCTCGCCGAGGGCCTCGGGCACGCCTTCGTCTCGCTCGCCGACGACACTTCTGTCAGTTACCTCGTCACCGACGTCTTCCGCCCCGAGCGAGAGCACGCCGTTCACCCGATCGACGGCGACCTCGGCCTCGACTACCGCCTGCCGGTCGGCGAACTCATTCTCTCTGCGAAAGACGAGGCGGCGCCGAGCTTCGCCCGGGCGCACGACGACGGGCTACTACCGACCTGGCAGGCTTGCCAGCAGCGGTACCGCGACCTGGCGGTCTGATGCGCGTCGTCGTCGTCAGCCACAGCGCCGCCGACCACCTGGGGGGAGCCGAGCAGTCGCTGCTGGCCCTGCTCGACCACTGGACCGCTGCTGAGCCCGCCGTCGAGCCGATCGTCGTCGGCCCCACCCCTTCTGCCGCTATGACCCGCGAGGTGCTCGCGCGCGGGTGGCGCTCGATCGACCTGCCCATGACCGGGTGGGCCGTATGGGAGGCCGACGGCGGGCGCGCACAGCGTCGGCTTCGCGAAATCGAGAACGCTGCCGCCACTCGCCGCATCATCGAGATAGTCGAGCGGGAGCAGCCCGACCTCGTCATCACGAACACGCTCGTCATGCCGTGGGGCGCCCTCGCCGCCGCCTACGTCGGCCTGCCGCACGTCTGGTTCGTGCGCGAGTTCGGCGAAGCCAGCCAAGGGTTCATCTACCCCGATGGGCGCGACGCCGCCCTGCGCGACATCGGCGCGCTCTCGCACACCGTCGTCGCCAACTCCCGCGCCGTCGCCGACGAGCTGCAGCCGCGCATGCCCGAGCATGAGGTCGCCGTGGTCTACCCGCCCGTCGACCTCGCCCGCGTGCGCAAGAGAGCTATCGAGCCGCACCCGAGCGAGTTCGACGACGACGGCGCGCTGCGCGTCGCCGTGCTCGGCCGTGTCACCCGCAGCAAGGGGCAGTGGCGCGTCGTTGAAGCACTTTCTCGGCTCGGCTCGAGCGACCTCGAAGTAGTCTTCATCGGCGGAATCCTCGACGCTCACGCCGACGAGCAGCTGCTGCGGCGCGCCAACCGCCTGCGCGTGCCGGCCAACATGCGATTCCTCGGCGAGCGGACCAATCCGTTCCCGATCGTCGCTCAGGCCGACCTCTGCATCATCCCGAGTGAGAAGGAGGCCTTCGGTCGGTCAACCCTCGAGTGCCTCGCGCTCGGCAAGCCTGTTCTGACCACCCGCAGCGGGGCCGGAGCCGAACTCGTCGACGACGGGCGCACGGGTGCCGTCATCGACGCCGACGACTTCGACGCGTGGGCACGCGCACTGAGCGGCTACCTCGACGATCGCGAGCTCATCGACGTGCACGGCACGGCCGCGCGGCAGCGCGCCGACGACATCGCGTCTGGGCCGCACTCCCTGCCCCTCGCGGTGCCAGTGCTCACCGCAGCGGCGGGCGGCGCACCCGCGCCGCTGCCCGAACGGTGGCTCGGCTGGGTCGAGCGCCTCGATGAGACGGCGGCCGCGAGCACCCGCGGGCTCGCGGCTCGCGCACGGCTCACCCGCTTCGCCACGCTCGGCCTGCGCGCTGCGCGGCACCCCATGCGAGCATCCCGTCGCCTGCGCGCGCTGTTGGCGCGCCGATAGTCGCCCGGCGCACCCGCCGGTCATCGATACGATGGCCGAATGGAATCTCCCACCCCGGCGGTGCCGTAGTGCGCGGCATCATACTCGCCGGCGGATCCGGCTCGCGGCTGTGGCCCATCACCAAGGGCATCTCGAAGCAGCTCATGCCGATCTACGACAAGCCGATGATCTACTACCCGCTGTCGACGCTCATCACGGCGGGCATTCGCGAGGTGCTCGTCATCACCACCCCCGAGCACCGCGACCAGTTTGAAACACTTCTTGGCGACGGCAGCCAGCTGGGTATGGCCATCAGGTACGAGGTGCAGCCGCGGCCAGAAGGGCTCGCGCAAGCCTTCGTCATCGGTGCTGACTTCATCGGCGACGAGAGTGTGGCCCTCGTGCTCGGCGACAACATCTTCCACGGTGCCGACCTCGACCGCGCACTCGCCGCATCGGGTTCGCTGGATGGCGGGCTCATCTTTGCCTACGAGGTAGCCGACCCGAGCGCTTATGGTGTGGTCGAGTTTGACGACACCATGACCGCGGTCTCGATCGAAGAAAAGCCCGCCCAGCCCAAGAGCAGCTATGCCATCCCGGGGCTGTACTTTTACAACAACGACGTCATCAACGTCGCGCGCGGCATCACGCCGAGCGCACGGGGTGAGCTCGAGATCTCCTCCATCAACGAGCACTATCTGCGCGCGGGTCGACTCACGGTGCAGCCGCTCGACCGGGGCACGGCATGGCTCGACACCGGAACCGTCGCCTCGATGATGGAGGCAGCCGAGTACGTGAAAGTCATCGAGCATCGGCAGGGTCACAAGATTGGCTGCATTGAAGAGCTCGCCTGGCGCGCCGGATGGATCGATGACGCCGCCCTCGCCGCCCTCGCCAGCCCGCTCGTGAAGAGCGGCTATGGGGCCTACCTGCAGAGGCTGCTGGGCCGTGCTGACTGAGCTCAAGCGGCTCGTCAAGCCGTACCTCGCGCCCCTTTTCAAGTTCAGCCGCACCGAGATTCTTGTTGCGCTGGCACTCATCGCGCAGCCGATAGTGCTCGTGATACTCGCACTCGTCATCGCCGCGATCGAATACCCGTGGCTCGTGATCGTGTGGCTCGTGCAGCTTCTCGCCTTCGCAGGCTGGGGGCTTGTGCTGCTGCAGCGTCGGTTGCGCGCACGCGCGCACGTGCGCCACAACCCGCAGGTCACCGGGTTTGTCTCATCGGGGCTTCTCGAAGACCCCGACGACACGGCCCCGCTGCATCTCGCTCCCCTCGCCCGCCGGCGCACACTGAACCGCCTGATCGAGCACTCAACACCTGCGGAACACGTCGCCTACGCGCTGCACGCGGGCGCCCGTGCTGTAGCCGACGCGCTCGCGCTGCGGGCCACGGCGGGTGCGCTCGATATCGACGGGCTTGTCGCGGTCGCACGCCTCGGCTCGCCCGCCGCCTCGCGCTCGCTCGGCACCGTGGATGTCGACGTGCTGGTGGGCGTCGCACGAGTCGCGAGCATCCACGACCTCGGCCCTGGCGCTACAGGGGCCCTGCTCGACCTTGTAGTGGCGCGCAGCGCGCACGCGAGCGACGCGGCACGCGTGCGCCTCGCCGAGCTGTGCGTGGGCGCTCGGCGGTTCGCCGACGCGGGTGCCGTGCTCGACCTGGTGACGACCGAGTCGTGGCAGCGTCGGCTGCTGCTCGCCGACCTCGCCAACCCCTTCGTGCCCGAGAGCGGGGCGAGCGATCTCGACGCGTGGCTCGCCCTCACCAACGCCTCTTTCGCGGCCGCCGGCCTCGAACCGATCGAACTGCTCGGCGACCACGGTCTGCCCTTTGACCGGCTGGCCGCCCCCGCCGCTGCACCGTCGAGTGTGGGGGGGCCGCGCGTCACCGTCATCATGAGTGCGTACCGCCCTGACGACGACGCGCTGCACGCCGTGCGCTCGATCATTGACCAGACCTGGCGTGACTGGGAACTTCTCGTTATGGACGACGCGTCGGGCGCCGAGTACAACGACATCTTCGACCGCATTGCCGCGCTCGACGATCGCATCAGCGTTGTGCGCGCCACCGATAACGGGGGCACCTACGTGCGGCGCAACGAGGCGATTCAGCGCGCCTCGGGCGAGTTCGTGACGATGCAGGATTCCGACGACTGGAGCCACCCGCGCCGCCTCGAGTTGCAGGTGCAGCATCTGTTGGCTCACCCGTCTGTGCCGGCGAATCTGAGCTCGGCCCTGCGCGTCACGAGCGACCTGCTGTTCACCCAGGGGCGAGGTCTCTACCTGCGGCTGAGTGAGCCCTCGCTGCTCTTCCGCCGCGAACTCGTCGTCGGTCGCATCGGCTACTTCGACTCGACGCGGAAATCGGCCGACTCGGAATACCGCATTCGCATCGGTAACGCCTTCGGTGAGGAGGTGCCCCACCTCGTGACGCGCGGCCCGCTCATGCTCATGCGTTTCGACACCGCCTCGCTCAGTGGATCCGATCTCGCCGACGGCTGGACGCATCCGGCCCGCGTCGCGTATCGCAGCGCCTACAAGCGCTGGAGTGAGAGCACGCCGCGACCCTACCTGCCGTTCCCCCTCGAGAACCGGCCATACTCAGCACCCACGCGCATCACGGGAGCCGACACTGATCGCGGCCATGTCGACACGCTCATCATCGCCGATGTGCGCTCCGGCGGGCCTTTTGACAAGACTGCCGGCGCACTGCGCAGTCTGCTTGAGCAGGAGCGCGCTGCCGGTCGCACCGCGGCGATCCTGCACTCGCCCGGGTTCCTCCCCGGCGCGCAAGAGAAGCCGTGGAGCTACGCGTACCACTCCATGATCGATGCGGGCCTCGCGATCGAGGTCTTCGCGTACGGTGAGACCTTTCATGCGGGCACCGTCAGTGTCTGGGAGCCGGAATCCCTTCTCGCCCTGCCCGAACAGCACGGCATCACGGCCGACGAGGTGGTTCTCGTCTCGCGGGATCCGGGTGACACGGCAATTCTCACCCGCGAATACGCCGAGCAGCTGTGTCGGGCGCGGTTCGGGCGCGACCCACGGCGCGGCCCCGCGAGTCGCCTACACTAGGACGGTTGTCCAGGCACGCATCCAGGCCCGAGCCCGTCGAAAGCGCAAAATGAAGTATCTGAAAGAGCTGTTCGATACCCGCGAGCTGCTGGCAAACCTCACTATGCGGGAGGTCAAGGGCCAGTACCGCCGCACGGTTCTCGGCCAGTTCTGGTCGCTGCTCAACCCGATCGCGACGATGCTCGTCTACACGGTCGTATTCTCGTTCATCTTCCGCGCCCGCCCCGATGAGGGTGACCCTAGCGGGCTCGACATCTACCCGCTGTGGCTCATGTGCGGTCTGCTGCCGTGGATGTACTTCTCGCGCGTCGTCAACGGTGGTCTGAACTCGATGGTGACGAACGCCAACCTCATCAAGAAGGTGTACTTCCCGCGCATGCACCTGCCGTTCTCGGTCATGGCGTCGGTGGGCATCACGTGGTGCATCGAGCTCGGCATGCTCACCCTCGCGATCTGGATCTTCGGCGGGTTCCCGATTCCGTGGATCCCGCTCGTCATTCTCACCATGGGTTTGCTCGCGCTCTTCGCGGTCGGCGTCGCCATGATGCTCGCCATTCTCAACGTGCACTTTCGCGACACCCAGCACTTCACGACGATCGTGCTGCAGATGTGGATGTACCTCACCCCGATCATCTACCCGGTGTCGCTCGTCGAAGAGGTTGCCGCTGAGCGCGGGGAGTGGATTCTGTTCCTCTACCGGCTCAACCCCATGGAGCACTTCGTCGCCGTTTTCCGTAACCTTCTCTACGACAACCGGCTTCCGGGCATTGACGACACCCTGTGGATGGTCGGATCGGCGGGCATCGTCTTTGCCCTCGGATTCTTGATCTTCTCGCGCAATGAGAAGCGATTGGCTGAACTGCTGTGACCACATCGACCGATCACCCGCCTGCCGTCATCGTCGACAACGTGTCGAAGAAGTTCCGGCTCTACAAAGAGCGCAACCAGACCCTGAAGTCAGCCGTCATGCGCGGGCGCAAGACCGTTGCCGAAGAGTTCTGGGCTGTGCGCGACGTCTCGTTCGACGTGCCGCAGGGGCAGACCTTTGGGCTCATCGGGCGCAACGGCTCGGGCAAGTCGACGCTGCTCAAGACGCTCGCGCGCATCTACCACCCCGATCAGGGCTCCATCACGCTCAACGGCAAGGCTGCGTCGATGCTCGAGGTCGGCAGCGGCTTTCATCCCGAGCTCTCGGGTCGCGAGAATATCTACCTCAACGGCTCGATCCTCGGCCTGAGCCGCAAGCAGGTGACCGCGAAGTTCGACGAGATCGTCGAATTCTCGGGCGTCGAGAAGTTTCTCGAACAGCCGGTCAAGAATTACTCATCGGGCATGTACGTGCGGCTTGGCTTCTCGGTCGCCGTGCATACCGAGCCCGACATCCTCGTTGTCGACGAAGTGCTCGCTGTCGGCGATGGGGCGTTCCGTGAGAAGTCGCGCCTCAAGTTCCTCGAGTTCACAGGTGCCGGCCGCACGGTGATTTTTGTCTCGCACGCCCTCAACCAGGTGAAGGAGATGTGCGACCAGGTCGCCTGGCTCGAGAAGGGTCGCCTGCGTGAGGTCGGTGACGCGACCGAGGTCACTGACCGCTACGAGAAAGCGTTGGCGGAGGAGAAGGAGTAGGCCCCGCTCACCGCGAGCGGTGCACCACCCACGCCTCACGCACATGCAGGGCAACCCTCAGCCCGGCGCGTACTGGCCAGAGCCACCAGCCCCGGTACTTGCGCGTTAAGAAGCGTCGAGCGCTCGCGTGGTGCACGCGAATCATGCGGCCCGACTCGGTCGTCGTCGCGTGAGCCCCCGTGTGGATGACCTCTGCTTGCGGCACGTACACACTGCGGTAGCCGGCTCGCCCCGCGCGGTAACCCAGATCGACGTCTTCGAAGTACATGAAGTAGCCCTCGTCGAAGCCACCGAGCTGCTCGAACACGCTGCGCCGCACGAGCACGCACGCCCCCGACAGCCAGCCGGCATCCCGCTGCTCACCCGTCGGGGCGCGCTCGTCGCGGTACCGCGCCGTCCACGGATTCGACTGCCAGAGCGTCACGAACAGGGCGTGGCCGATGCCCGTGCGCAGGGAGGGCACCGAGCGCGCCGAGGGGTAGAGAGTCTCGTCGGCATTGCGAATCGCCGGGCCCACGATCGCGATGCGCTCATCGGTCTCGCCGACGGCCACCATGGCATCGATACTGCCCGGCATCAGCTCGAGATCGGGGTTGCACAGCAGTACCCAGTGGGCCCCGCCCGACAGCTGCGCGACGCCCGCGTTCATGCCCCCGCCGTAGCCGGGATTGTCGGGAAGGGGCACGTACTGGCCGTCGTACTGGCGCGCGAGGTCGCCCGCGAGCGAACCCTCGCCGGGCAGGTTGTCGACGACAACGAGCGCGATCGGCTCGGTGCTCGCCCGATCGAGGGAGTCGAGAAACCGCGGCAGTACGGCGTTCGAGCGATACGCGACCGTCACGACACCGATGCGCGGGGTGTCAGGGGCGTCGGCGGGGTCGGGCATGGTGGTTCGAATCCTACCGGCGGGGCCCCTCTAGGCTGACGGGGTGAGTTCGACGACGGCGCCAGCCGGCCCCACCGTGTCGGTCGCCCTGTGCACCCGCAACGGTGCCCGCTTCGTCGCCGAGCAGGTGCACAGCATCCTCGCCCAGCGCCCCGCACCGCTCGAGATCGTCGTCGGCGATGACGACTCGAGCGATGACACAATCGCGATCATCGAGTCGACCGTCGCCGAAGCCCGTGCAGCCGACCCCGGCCTCACCACCGAGCTCGTCGTGCGCCGCCATGCGCCGCCCCTCGGCGTCGTCGGCAACTTCGCCGACGCTATGGCGCACTGTCGCGGCGACCTCATCGCGCTCAGCGATCAAGATGACGTGTGGCGCGATGACAAGCTCGCGCGGCTCGTGCCCCTCTTCGCGTCGGATGCTGAGCTCATGCTCGCGCACTCCGACGCGCGCCTCGTCGACGGCGCGGGGCAGTCGCTCGGCCTCACCCTGCTCGAGGCGCTCGAGGTCACCACCGCGGAGCGCGACGGGCTCACCGAGGGTGACGCGTTCACGGTGCTGCTGCGACGCAACCTTGTCACCGGTGCGACGGTGCTGCTGCGCCGAACCCTGCTCGATCGCGCTGCGCCCCTGCCGGCCGAGTGGGTGCACGACGAGTGGCTCGCCGCCGTCGCTGCCGCGCACTGCCCGCGGGCACTGAGGCTCGTGCCCGAGCCGCTCATCGACTACCGCCAGCACGGCGCCAACGAGATCGGCGCGCGACGCCCCACGATGGCTGACCGCTGGGCGAAGCTGCGCGAGGCCCGCGACGACCGCGCGCCGCTGCTCACCGAGCGCACCCGCTTGCTCGCTGAGCGGCTGCAGGCGCTCGGCATCGCGCCGGACCGCGTCGCGCAGGCGCGCGCGAAGCACGCGCACGAAGCCCGCCGCCGCGACCTGCCGCGGTGGCAGCCGGCGCGCATCCCCATCATCATCACGGGCGCCGTGACAGGCCGCTACGGTCGCTACAGCCGGGGCGCGATCGACGTGTTGCGCGACCTCGTGCAGCCTGCCGGCACGCGCTCACGCCCGTAGGATGGGGCGGCGGAGCTACCGGGAGGGAACACCATGACGCGCGTCGTGATCCTCACCGGCGACCCGGTCGGCGCCGCAATGGCGGGCCCCGCGATTCGCGCCTGGAACATGGCGCGTGAGCTACAGCGCCACGGCCATGACACGCGTGTCGTCTCGACGAGCGAGGCCACCGAGCCGGGCACGCACGAAGGCGTGACGCTCGCCCGTGTGCGGGCGGGCGACGACCGCGCCTTTCGTGCGCACGAGCGCTGGGCCGAGGTCATCGTTTTTCAGGGCTACGGGCTCGGGCAGTTCGACAGTCTGCGGCGCACCGACCGCTACCTCGTCGCCGACGTCTACGCGCCCATGCACCTGGAAGCCCTCGAGCAGGGGCGCGACGTGGCCCGCGCAACGTGGAGCCTGCGCGTCGCCACCGCGCGCGACAGCCTGAGCGACCAGTTGCGGCGCGCCGACCTCGTGCTGTGCGCGAGCGAGCGCCAGCGACTGCTCTACCTCGGGCACCTCGGCGCACTCGGCCGCGTGAGCCCCACCACCTACGAGGGCGACCCAGAGCTGCGGGGCCTGCTCGCGCTCGCGCCGTTCGGCCTGCCGACCGAGCCGCCAGCGGCGGGTAGCGCCCTGCGCGGCGTGCACCCGAGCGTCGACGCCGACTCGCGGGTGCTGCTGTGGGGTGGCGGGGTTTACGACTGGTTCGACCCGCTCACCCTCATCGAGGCGGTTGCGCGGGCGAAGAAGACGGTGCCGGGCATCCGACTGGTATTTCTGGGTACGCGCCACCCGAAGGTCGACGAGATGGGCATCGTGCGCCGCGCCGTCGACCTCGCCACCGAGCTGGGGGTGGAGGGCCGCGAGGTCATCTTCAACGACACCTGGGTGCCCTACGACGAGCGCGGCGCCTACCTGCTCGAGGCCGACGTGGGCGTCAGCACGCACCATGTGCACGTCGAGACGACCTTCGCCTTCCGCACCCGCATTCTCGACTACCTGTGGGCGGGGCTGCCCATGGTCGTCACCGAGGGCGACGGCTTCGCCGACCTCGTGCACGACGAAGGCCTCGGCATCGTGGTGCCGGCACACGACGCGGATGCTCTCGCCGAGGCTTTGACGACCGTGCTCACCGACACGGCCGCGGCCGAGCGGTACCGCGCGAACGTCGCCCGCGTGCGCGAGCAGTACACCTGGCCCGTCGTGCTCGAGCCACTCGTGCGCTACGTAGACGCGCCCCACCACGCCGCTGACTACGTGGCCGGTCGGGCAAGCATGGGGGTGGGCTCGAGTCGCGCGCGCCGCACCGTCGGGCCCGGTCACTCCGCGCGCATGGCCTGGCATCACCTGCGGCACTCGGGGGTGCGCGGGGTCGCGGAACGCGTTCGCGCGCGATTCCGTTTTCGGCAGTGAGGGTCGCCGCTAGTCCATGCGCCCGCGCCACGACCGGTTACGCGCCGCCGCGAAGGCTGAGGTCACAAACAGCAGCAGACCGCCCTCGTACAGCAGGTAGCTCTCGGTCATGCTCGTCGTCGCCAGCAGCACGAGCGTGAGCGCTGGCCACACGTAGACGGTGCTGCGGCGCTCGGAGGCCACGAGCCAGGCCCGCACGAAGGCGAGGCTGAGCGCGACAACGAGCACGAGCAAGCCCGCGAGCCCCAGCTGAAGCCACACGTCAACGTAGGCGTTGAGCGCCGAGGCTGGTTGCTGCCCCACACCGTCGACGATCGCGGCGAAAGGAAAGACGTCAGTCTGCCACGGCCCCGCCCAACCCCAGCCCTGCACGGGGTACTGGTCGATGAACGTGCCCGCACTCGCCCACACGCTCGTGCGCGCCTCGACGTCGGTCGCTGCGTCCACGGCGTTTACGAGTGCGGTGCGGAAGAACCAGGCGAGGGTGCCGAGCACAGCGATCGAGACGAGCAGCACGCTCTGCGTTGCGCGCCGGGCGACGTCGCGCTGGCGGCGCAGGATGACCAGAGCCAGCCCGGCGACGAGGACGGCCGCCAGCACGAGCAGCGACACGGGGGAGCGCGCGAACAGGATGCTCGCACCGGCGAGGGCGAGCGAGTAGACGCTGAGGGTGCGCGACACCGAACGGGTGCGCCACTCGATCCAGAAGCTCAGCACGGCGAGCGCTGCGAGGAAGGCGAAGGCGTTGCGGGTGCCGGAGAGCCCCTGAATGGGCCCGCCGTCGGCGAGCGAGCCCGTGATGCCGAGGAAGAGAATGGGCGTGTCGATGAGCAGGCCGCTGAGGATCTCGAGCACGAACGACGCCGTCAGGATGACCCGCAGGGCATTGCCGACGGCCCGCACGAGCTGGATGAGGTCGCGCACGAGGGCGATGTACAGCCCCAGTACGCCGAAGCTGAGGGCGTAGGCGATGCCGCCCGCCGTGACCCAGGTGTACTGACTCCAGACGACGCTCACGCTCAGCAGGCCGAACAGGGCGAGCAGTGAGATCGGCAGCACGCCGCGCCACTCGATGCGCTCCGGCTGTGCCCACATCGACGCAGCCGCGAGCACGACGAGCGTGGCGAGAGCGGCCAGTGCCCCCGGCCAGCCCATCACCGAGCGCACCGCGCCCGTCACCAGCGCGAACCCGACGATTGCCTCCGTCAGTGCCTGACTGAAGCGCGCCGACCCCACGAATCCCCTCGCCACCTCGATCACCTCTGCACCTCCGCGCGCCGGTAGTGCAGTTGGCTGCGTCGGGAGGCGACCGCGATCCACACGAAGAGCATCAGAGCGCCCTCGATGAGCAGCCGCGACTCGGCGAGCGAGTGCACGAGCAGCAGGGTGAGGATGAGCGCGGGCACGAGGCGCAGCGCGGGTGGGTCGACGACGGCGCCGAGCGGCGTATCCACCGCCCACAAGAGGGTGCGCGTCGCCGTCGTCACTGCGAGGATTCCGGCGAGGACCACGCCCAGGATGCCCAACTGCAGCCACACGTCCAACCACACGTTGTGCGCCTGCAGGTAGGTGACGCCCCGGATGACGACCAGGTCGTCGAAGGGCTCTACCCACGGCGCCCAATAGCTCACCCAACCCCACCCGAACCACGGTCGTTCTTGCGCGAGCTCGATGACGGCATCCCAGATGTCGAGTCGGCCGGTCAGATCGTTGCTGCGCCCGAGGATCCCGAGCAGGGCATCCCGCAGTGTGATCATGAGCGCGACGATCGCCGCTGCGACCACGGCAGACGATGCGTAGACGACCAGACGCGCACGCCCGGTGGTGCGTCGGGCCAGCACGACGACGCCGAGCATGAAAAGTACGCCGACAGCGGCTGCGAGCGCGGTGGCCGACCGTGTGAGTACGAGCGCGCCGAGCGCGATGGCGAGCCATCCCACGGCGACTGGTCGAGGCACCGACGCCTCATGACCGGGGTCGGTGACACGCAGACGCCACTGCGCTATAAGCGCGATCACCGCGAGCACCGCGGCGAAGGCCAGTAGGTTCGCGTTGCCCGTGATGCCCTGAATGCGACCGCCCTCGAAGAGCAGGTTGCGCGACCAGCTGAAGGCCGGCGGGTAGGGCTCTTCGTACGACACCCAGAAGGGCAGCAGCGGCTGGCGCACGAGCGTCGCGACGACAAGCTCGAACAGTAGCGAGAGCCCGAGAATCCAGCGCGTGGCCATGCTGAGGGCGCGCACCAGGTCACTGAGCGTGAGCACCTGCGTCATCACGACGGCGACCGCGCCGGTCACGAGTGTCGTCACCACGCCGACCGCCGACGCACCCGGATACGCCGACCACGCGATCGACAGCGTCAGCAGGGCGGCAACGGCGCCGAGAGCGACGGGAACACGGCGCAGGTCGACCCGCTGATCGACCCCGATGAGCAACCAGCCGATGCCCAGCAGGGCGATGACCGCACCCCAGCCGAACCAACTGAGGCTGTACCGCCAGACGTCGCCCGCGAGAAGGGTGAAGAGGGTCAGCCCAGCGAGAGCCACCCGGCGCTCGCGGAGCCACGACATGGTACTCAGCCTAGTGTCGTGAGGCGCTCGCTGGAGGTCAGACGAAGGCGCCCACCCCCGTGATTGCTCGGCCCACGATGAGGCTGTTCATCTCGCGCGTGCCCTCGTAGCTGTAGAGCGCCTCGGCGTCGGCGTGGAATCGGGCGACGTCGTAGTCGAGCACGATGCCGTTGCCGCCGAGAGCTTCGCGGCACAGCCCCACCGTCTCGCGCATCGCCGTCGTGGCGAACGCCTTCGCGAGCGAAGCATGCTCGTCGCGCTGCACTCCGTCGTCGAGCATCTGCGACACCCGTGTGCACAGGGCGATGCTCGCCGTGATGTTGCCCAGGCTACGGCTCAGCAGATCTTGCACGAGCTGGTGGCGGGCGATCGGCTTGCCGAACTGCTCGCGCTCGCTCGCGTAGGCGACCGCGGCCTCGTAGGCGCCGATCGCTGTGCCGACGGCGGCCCACGCCACCTCGGCGCGCGTCAAGCGCAGCACCGAGGCGGTGTCGCGGAACGAGTTCGCGTTCTGCAGGCGGTGCGACTCGGGCACCCGGACGTTCTCGAGAGTGATGTCGGCGTTCTGCACGATGCGCAGAGACTGCTTGCGTTCGATCTTCGTCGCCGTATAGCCGGGGGTATTCGTCGGCACGATGAAGCCCTTCACCTGGCCGTCTTCCGTGCTCTTCGCCCAGATGATCGTGATGTCGCTCCAGGTGGCGTTGCCGATCCAGCGCTTGGAACCGTTGAGCACCCACTCGTCGCCGTCGCGCGTCACCGTCGTGCGCAGACCCTGGGCGGAGTCGCTGCCGGAGAGCGGTTCGGTGAGTCCGAAGGCGCCGATGACCTCGCCGGCCTTCAGCTTCGGCAGCCAGTCGGCGCGCTGCTCGGGCGAGCCGGCGACGCCGATGGAACCCATCGCGAGGCCGTTCTGCACGCCCACGTAGGTGGCGACGCTCGCGTCGACGCGCGCCATCTCGAGGGCAGTCCAGCCCCCGTAGACGGCGCTGTACTCGCCCGCCTTGGTCTCCTCCCACAGGTTGCCGAAGACCTGCTGCTCGTGCAGCCCGGGGAGGATCTCGCGGGGGAACTCCGCGCGCTCCCAGTAGTCGTTGACAACGGGCTTCACCTCGGCCTCCAGGAAGGCGCGCAGGCGCACGAGGGCCTCTTTTTCGTGGTCGGCGAGGAGGGACTCGAAGCCGTAGAAGTCACTGATGAGCGTGGGGAAGGTCATGGCGCGAGGCTACGCCTAGAAGTGCGGGGCCAGCACAGCGCTTGTGTATCTTGCTTAACCGATCAGCTGTTTCGACGGCCACCTTCATTCGGAGTTGCCAACCTCCACCTAGTTCTGCTGACCTTTACTCGATGGGGAACCATCCGGAGATGTCGACGAAGACGTGGGTGGAGCCGGTGCGGTTATAGACGGTGATGGAGCCGTCGGATC
>Ga0076929_100117_pt1 | contig 157239 bp, 154 predicted proteins | sample HotLakConUCCSL28_FD_87104 | JGI IMG/M metagenome (GOLD analysis project Ga0076929, IMG submission 87104) | Hypersaline microbial mat communities from Hot Lake, Washington, USA - Hot Lake Consortium UCC-SL28 (version 3) (version 3) | ecosystem: Environmental > Aquatic > Thermal springs > Hot...
GTGACGATGATGATGATCACGGCGATGATCTTGGCGACCGGCCCCTCGATCGACTCGAGGATCGATTGCAGCGGCGCCTCCCAGGGCATGGAGGACCCGGCTGCCCGGGCGGGCCCGGCCAGCATGAGGGTCACGGTGGCGTAGGTGACGGCATGAGCGGCCTGCGCGCGCAGCCGGTGGAGGGGTCGGGTCATGAAAGGTCTCCTGTGTTGGTGTCCGTCCCGGTCGGCAGCGCCGCCGGGGTGATGCGGTAATCGCCGTCCGGTCCCAGCCCTTCCACGCGGGCGAGTTCGGCGAGGTGGCGGTTGGCCCCGCGCCCGGAGAGGACGGCGATGAGATCGATGGTCTCGGCGATGAGAGCGCGCGGCACGGTGACCACCGCCTCCTGGATGAGCTGCTCCATCCGGCGCAGAGCCCCAAGGGCCGAACCCGCATGGATGGTTCCGATGCCGCCTGGATGACCCGTGCCCCAGGCTTTCAACAGGTCCAGCGCCTCGGCCCCGCGCACCTCGCCGATGGGAATGCGGTCGGGGCGCAGACGGAGCGAGGAGCGGACGAGATCGGAAAGCGAGGCGACCCCGTCCTTCGTCCGCAGGGCCACGAGGTTGGGTGCTGTGCATTGCAGCTCGCGCGTGTCCTCTATGATCACGACGCGGTCGGACGATCCGGCCACCTCGGCCAGGAGCGCATTGGTCAGCGTCGTTTTGCCGGTCGAGGTGCCGCCCGCCACGAGGATATTGGCCCGCGCGGCAACGCCCTCGCGCAACAACGCCGCCTGGGTCTCGGTCATGATCCCGGAGGCGACGTAATCGGCCAAGCTGAACACCGCGACGGCAGGCTTGCGGATCGCGAAACAGGGTGCGGTGACAACGGGCGGCAGGAGCCCCTCGAAGCGTTCCCCGGTCTCGGGCAGTTCAGCTGAGACGCGCGGGCGCGCGGTATGCACCTCGGCCCCGACATGATGGGCGACGAGGCGCACGATCCGCTCACCATCGGCGGGCGACAGCGTGGCGCCGGTATCGGAGAGGCCCACGGAGAGCCGGTCGATCCAGAGCCGCCCGTCGGGATTGAGCATGACCTCGACAATCATCGGGTCTTCCAGAAACCCGGCGATGGCGGGCCCGAGCGCCGTGCGCAGCATCCGCGCGCCGCGGGCCATCGCTTCCGGTTTCCGAGCTGCTTCTGCCATGCTGTCCCCGTTCCGTGAGTGGCGGCCGACGGGCGGCCCTGGATCGGGTCCATCAAGAAAACCGGAAACCGGCTTCGCTCAACAGGTCTTCAAGGGGCGTAGGGCTCTGGCGTGCAAAGACAGGGAAAAGGGCTGGAGGCGATCGACCCGGCACCGCACGACCCAACTTGCCTTTTGGCACATAATCTCTATATTGATGCCAAAGGAGAAAGCCATGCAGTTCGCCACAGTTCAGCCCGTCCTCGCACGCTCCGACCTTCCCGTCATCACCGACGAGGAGGCCGCGGCGCTGGCGCGCACCACCGTCAACCTGTTCCGCGCCTGGGAGCTGACGGATGTCGAAGCCCGCACATTGCTCGGCGACATGGCGCAGCGCACCTGGGCGCGCTGGAAGACCGGCGATATCGGTCGGATCGACCGCGACCTGCGCGCGCGCATGGCGATCCTGATGGGGATCCACAAGGCGCTGCGCACTCTCTTCACCGACCCTGCGCGGGGCTATGCCTGGATCCGCAGGCCGAACGCCGCATTCGCGGGCCGGAGTGCGCTGGACATCATGCTCCGGGGCGAGATCACCGACCTGATCGATCTGCGCGCGTATCTCGACGCCGAACGGGGTGCCTGGTGAATGTGCCTGTCCGCCGCGTGACCTGGTCGCGCACGGTCCGCATCATCCGCACGATCCATCCGCCGATCGACCTCTTCGAGGACATCGCCGATCCGGCTGATTGGGAGGCGCTGGCCTCTGCCGAAGCCAAGTTCAACCCGCGCATCCGCGAGAGCATCGGCGATCTGTCCAAGGTGCCCGTCGCCAGGCGCGTGACCGGCCCCGGCGCCAGCTGGGTCATGGCGCCCTTCGTGCATTGTTCGCCGCTCCGTCCGGGGCGGTTCTCAGATGGCAGTTTCGGCCTTTACTACGCGGGCGACCGCACCGAGGTGGCGATTGCCGAGACCATCCACCATCACGCCCGCTTCATGGGCGCCACGGACGAAGCGCCCGGCTGGACCTCGCAATTCCGCGAGCTGATCGGGTCGATCGACACCGATCTCGACTACGCCACGGGCCGCGCCGATCTGCTGGACCCCGACGACTACCGCGCGTCTCAGATTTTCGGGGCCGAGCGCCGTGCGGCTGGCTCGAACGGCATCACCTGGCCCAGCGTGCGCTTTCCCGAGGGTCAGTGCATCGCCGTCTTCTGGCCCGACGTGATCCCGATCCCGACCCAAGGCGCGCATTTCGCGTATCACTGGAACGGCACGGCAGTCGATTACGTCAAGCGGCTGGATGATGGGGAGGTGTTGCGGGTGCAGTAGCCGGACGCTCACACCGCTGCCAGAGGAAACCAGGCATTGGCACCCGACACAACCTTGATTGCAATGCAATTAGCTCTTGTCTCGGGCGAGGACATCGGAAGACCCCATGGCGAACATCACGATCCGATGTCTCGACGGCGAGGTGAAGTGCCACCTGCGTGTGCGGGTGGCCTAGCATAGCACAGCGATGGAGGAAGAAGCGCACGAGATCCTGTCCCAGTTCTTGGCGCTCCCCGTCGCGCCGAAGAGCCTAGGTCAGGCAATGCACATGCGATTCGCCAAAATCGGGGGTGAGGGTTTGAAGCCTCCAGCCCGCTGGCCGATGCGCGGGTGTTCTGGACTGGTTCGGCCACGAGGACGCAAGCGGCCTGTTCATCTCGGCCGCGACCGAGGCTGAACGCCGGCGCCGTCCAATACACGTGGCAGTCAGTTTCCTTTCACGAAGTCATCAACGAACTCCGAAACTGGCGCGATACCCGAAACAAGCAGGTCATCGCGAGCGCGCGTGCAGGCGACGTAGAGTAGATGTCGCTCGGTGTTGTAGACCTCTTCGAGGTCGGCATCGTCTGCGACTGTTTCGATGCGATCCAATTGCGGAATCACGTCGTCATCGCACGCCATCACCACAACTGACCTAAACTCCAAACCCTTGGCGAAGTGCATCGTGCTTATGGCGACGGCGCCGTCTTCGGTCTCCACCTTGTCGCTGAGCTCGACAGCGCGGACGCCTGCGGCCTTTACAGCTGCACGAGCACGCTTCAACTCGGCTTCGGACCGGACGAAGACGCCGACTTCACTCGGCGTGCAGCCCTCTCGGAGCCGAGCCTCGATCCAGCTACCGACGGTCTGCGTTTCATGATCGGAATCGGTGCAGGCTGCGACAGTGGGAGGCGGGCCATCAAAGATCGACACGGTTCCCCGTCTGCCTTCGGTGTTGCCGTCGACATCGGAGACCGTCGCCGGGAGCAGCCGGTCAGCATGAACCCTAATCTGGTGGGATGTCCGATAATTGATCCGCAGCGTGTGGGAGCGGCCGCGAACGTCCAGGCCCAGCGCCTTCCACGAAAAAGGCTGCTGGAAGATGCGCTGGCCAAGGTCGCCGGCGAAGAAGAGCCCATCGGCGCGGTCGGCGGCCATTGCTGCGAAGAACCGGGCCTCCGCGACAGCCAGATCCTGAGCCTCGTCGATCACGGCGAAGTCGTAAGGCGGTGCGCCGTCATTCGTCATGCTTTCCGTCAATCGGCCGAAGACGTCCGACCAGGTGACAGTGCCGCGTACCGCCAAACCCTCGCGGACACTCTCGAAAATAGCCCATAGAGTTTCGCGCTGCTTGCCACCGATCCTCGTCTTGCGTCCAAGCCGCGACACGTCCCGATACTCGTCCCATGAGCGCAGTTGCCATGCATCGACGACATCCGACCATTCTCCGATGAGAAAATGGATCGAGAAACGATGACCGTCGACCTCTGCGGCGGCCTTGGTGACGAGAGATCTGATCAGCGCCGGGGACGCGAGCTGGGGTTGGCCAAACCTTTCGGAATAGGCATCATAGCCAACCGCAGGTATTGCCTTGACTGTGATCCGATCCGCGACGGCTGGTTCGCCGGCAACCAGACTGGCCAACTTCCTGCGCAGTGAGTTTGCAAGGGCCTTGGAGAACGTAGTCAACAGCACCATGCTGCTGGTGTTCGTCCGCGCCAGATGCACAGCGCGGTGCACCGCCACGATCGTCTTGCCTGTCCCAGCCGAGCCCGAGACCCGGGTCGGGCCGGAAAAGGACCGTTGAACAAGGTCGGCCTGAGCCGGATGCAGGAACACCGCCCACTTGTCCCACGGGTAGTCCAGTGCCTGCTTCAGCTCTTCGGCGTTGGTCAGAACCCGGAAGCGCCGCTGGGCGTCTGGATGGGCAAATGGATCTGCCTCGACCGGCGCAGGTTCGGGCGGCTGCGGCCGTTCACCTACCGCGAGCTTCAGAAGGGCCTCCTGCGCTTCCGAGGGCAGATGCTCGATTATGTCGAACAGCGTGTCCTCGGTCGCCTTTCGGACGTCGTTGACCCATTCTTCAGGGACACCGAACGCCATCAGCTCGAACTTGCGCAGATTGTCGAACAGGCGCGGCGCGGGCTGCACGGAGGGCTCTGGCCTGATCGGTTCCACCCTGCGCTTGAAGATTTCCACCTCTTCGACGCGCTCGCGCACCTCGACCAGCTGCATCGCGCCGGTGGTTGGGTGCCGCTCAATCTTGCGCCGCTCGGCCCATTTGTAGGCGTCGTCGTGGTGGTCGACATAGACCAGCAGGATGCTGGCGGCGGTGCGGTGGACGATGATCCGGATGTCGGCATTCACCCGCACCGACCAGAAGTTCGCGTCCTTCGCGCGGTCCAGCTTGTGGAACGACATCCCGTTCGAGGTCGGATCCAGCTGCAGGTCGAATGCGGTAGTCTTTGCCGCCTTCTGCTCCTGCGCAGTGAGGCGCGTAAGGCTGGATGTGAAGGTGTCGGCGATCCGGAATTCCATGGCTACACGTTCAGATAGAAATGTTGAAACGGGCTAGTCCGAAGCAGAAACTCTTGCATTTTTTGAGAGTTGAATGAAGCCAGTGAAGAATGAGGAATGAAGAATTCATGGGCTGCAGCCACGCCACCATCTCTGAAGACCTCGTAATCCTTATCGGCGACTGCGAATAGGACACGGAGGTGGCGAACCGGAAAGAACGTGTCAGCAGTGAGGTGGCTGATGTATGTGCCGGATTTCTTCCAGCGAGGGATATGCTTCGATATCCCTTCATTCCACCAATCCGATGTCGCCCAAACGACCATTGAACTTGTTGAAGGCGCGTATCTTGAGCGTTTATCTTGGAGGTTCTGAAGGCCGCCACAGACCTCGACGCAGAAAACGTCTGCGGCCTGAAGGTTGCGGACAACTCGAAACCACATGCCGTCTGGGCGCGTTGTCAGGACGTCACTGCCAGCCTGCTTCAAGCAAGGGGTTGTCGCGTGCTTGTCGATTGTCTTGGGTTGCGCCCTAATCCAAGGCCGTTCGTCTGTGCCGCCGAATAGAGCCTTCGTAGCACGCGGCCATTTCCGCATGATCTCTTTGGCGTCGGAATCGCTGAGTTGCCCGTTTGCCATCACTCCACCGCAAACACCTTCATCACCTCGTCCCCGAGGTGGTTGATTACCTTCACCGCGATCCGGCCAGACTTCGGCTTCGCAAACGGCCGTGACGTGTCCGAATAAAGGCTTTCCCACGCTTCCTCGTCGATCTCCGCCTTCAAAGTCGTCTTCAACGCCTTGTAGGGGTCGTTGGCGCCGAGGAAATAGGCGTGGCGGACGAAGAACGACTCTTCGTTGTAGTCGGTGTCGAGCATCCAGAGCGCGATGCCGTCGGTGCCCTCGCTCTGCACCTCGCCGGTCTGGGGCTTGAACACGTCCACGCCGAAAACCTGCACCTGTACCATCCCGTCGCCTGCATCGGTGATGCGGATATCCGGCTCGCCGAAGATCACGAACAGGTTGCCCGCGCCGGTGGTCTTCAGATCGCCGCCCATGTGCAGGTCGGGGTTCATCCGGGCCTTCAGCACCTTGATGCGGCCGAGCTTGTCGAACTCGGAACTGTGCGCGTCGTAGTTGAAGGCGCAGGCGATCAGCACGTCGAATCCGGCGTCGCCCGCCTCGCGCGCGGCGGCCACCAGGTCGGGGCGGCTGACGGTGCCGAACTCCGGGCCGATGAACACGCCCGCGCGGCGCTGGGTGTCGCCTTCCATGAAGGTGCCCTCGGCGGCGACCCATTTGCCGGGCCAGCCGTGCAGGCTGGTAAAGGTGATCCTGTCCTCCTTGTGCGCCTGCTGCACGCCAGCGGCTTTCAGGTTTTCCAGGATCATGTGGGCGAAATCTGTGAAGTCGGCGGGGGCTTCGGCCTTCTTCCTGCGTCCCTCGGCGGCCTCATAGGTGTCGATCAGCTCGTCGTCCCAGTCCACGGCCAGCGTGCGGTGGGGCGAGAGGGATTCGACGGTGAAGGGGCCAGCCACGCGCGCCTTGGCCTTGTCGGGGAAAGGCTTGTCGTAAAGGTATTCGAAATCAGCCTTGGCGGCGATGCTGGCGTCGATCTCGCGCTGCCGGGCGATGCGGGCCTCCCAGAAGGTGGCCAGTGCGTGTTTTGCGGTTTGCGGCCAGTCCGCAGGCGCCTCGCGCGGAATTTCCCATTCCATCAGGCCACCCGCGGGCGCGGGCTCGCCCGAGGGCAGCGTGGCCTCGCCGGTGGCGGTGAAGTCGATCTTCGCGCCTTTCCGGCCGCCGGTTTCGACCTTGAATTGGGTGGCGTGGCCGCGCAGAGCGTTGTTAAGGGCGGCGATGGCCTCTTCGACCGCGGGCTGCATCCGATCCCAGATCACGTCGATTTCGGCGTTGTTGGCGATGGATTTCAGCGTGATGTGCGGGACGCGGTCGTAGACGAAGCCCTGGCGGATGCTGCCGTGGGTGGGCGTGGTTTTCGGCGGGGTGCGGGTGATCTCGCCTTCTTTCGCCTGCCCCTCGGGGCTGTCGGCCAGCAGGTAATAGGGATAGCGCGCGCCCATCAGGCGGGAGCGGGCGAGTGCAACGGCGACGCGGCTGGTGTCGATGGTGATCCAGCGCCGCCCCCAGTGTTCGGCCACATAGGCCGTGGTGCCAGAGCCGCAGGTGGGATCGAGCACCAGATCGCCGGGGTCTGTGGTCATCAGGATGCAGCGTTCGATAACCTTTGGCAGCGTCTGGACCACATAGACTTTGTCAGGGCCAAAGCCAGATATTATGGTATCATCCCAATGGTTTGAGAATGGATAAACAGAAAAATCATCCAAAAAACGGATATATCTTAGAGTTGATCCCATAAGGATTAGGCGATCTGAAGCCAGCAAACGACGCATACCAATCTCGCCCGTCTTCCAATAACCTTTTCCTGGAACTGCCTTTGTTCCGAAGATATTGACGGGAAAGCTGCCGGGCGGCCTTTGACTCTTCATGTCGCCATGAGCCCAGAACTTTACACCATTCTGCGCACTGGAGATTTCATCCTTTGTTGCAGTGCGCCGCTCCCCATTCTCTAGTTGAACGCCTCGATATTGTGATGCGCCCTCTCCACCTACCGACTTTTCACGGAAGGGTTGACGATACTTCAATTTCTGAGTGTCACGCGCATACCAAAGGATAAAATCAGACACCTTGTTCAAATACAGGCCGGTGTCACTTGAGGTTTTTTCGAACGATATTTGGTTGACACAATTGTCAATCCCAAACACCTCATCCATCAGCGCCCGCACGCGGTGGACATTCTCGTCGCCGATCTGCACGAAGATGGAGCCAGACTCGCTCAGCAGGTCGCGCGCCACGGTCAGCCGGTCGCGCAGGTAGGTCAGGTAGGAATGGATGCCGTCCTTCCAGGTGTCGCGAAAGGCGCGGACCTGTTCGGGTTCGCGCGTGATGTGGTCCCTTGCCCCGTCCTTGACGTCGCGCGAGGTGGTGGACCACTGGAAGTTCGAGTTGAACTTGATGCCATAGGGCGGGTCGAAATAGATGCACTGCACCTGCCCGCGCAGCCCCTCGCGTTCAGCCAGCGATGCCATCACCGACAGGCTGTCGCCCGAGATCATCCGGTTCGACCAGTGCTGGTCGTGCTGGTAGAACTCGGTCGCCGCTTCGGCATCGGGCAGGCCGTTGAAATCGGAGAACATGTCGAACTGACTGTCGTCGGCCGCGGCCTCGGCCCGCGCGCTGCTCTCGCGCTTCAGATCGTCGATGATCGCCTTGGGGTGGACCTTTTCCTGGATATACAGCGGCGGCGCCTGCACGATCAGGTCGGACCAGTCCTGCTCATCCTTGCCGCGCCAGACAAGTTGCGGGTCCAGATCCCGGTTGCGGCGTTCATAGGCGAGGCGGACGGGCGTCTTGTCCTGCTGGCGCATGATGCTTTCGAATTCCGCGGTGGGAATGTTCTTGCGCGTCGCGTCATGGGTGAGGGTTTCGACCTCGATGGGTTTTTTTGCCATGGGTCAGCCTTTCTATTCGGAACCGGAGAGCCGGTGAAAACGATTGCCATTCTGCCGCAGCCAAGGGGCAAGCCGGGCGCGGCCTGCGTCCGTCAAAACGAACCAGCGGCGATCATCGCTGACCAAGTCGCCAGCATGAAGCGAGCGCATCACGGCGCGATCAAGGTGAAGATATCCATTGAAGCAGAAGTAGATGCCGCGCATGGGGATGCGGGGCCCGGCAAGTTCGACGTAGGCTGCCAGATAGGCGATGTTGCGCGCGGTGTCGGGATTGTGTGCTGCCGGGGATTCATACCACCACGAAAGTTTGCCGGCCTCGATCCGCGGCCTGCTTTCGATCTTGCAGGTTGACGGCGGCTTTCCATCGATCCGCTCGCACCAGTATTTCAGCGTGGTCCAGGCACGGTGATTGTTCATTTGATCAGGTCCCCTTGTCGTGCCGGGCCTGCCCCGAGCGCCTCGAGGAGCTGGTCGAACTCCGCCTCCATCTGGTAGACCGCCGTGAATTCCGCGAACTCCCAGCGCCCGAACTTTCCGAGGTTGTTGACGCCAGGCACCCAGTAGCTGCGCATGGTGTTGGCCTTGTCCTTGGCATCTTCACCCCGGTAGCCCTTGACCTCGACGATGAGATTGAGGGGGTCAGGGCGGCCGTCGTCGACCCGAACGATGAAGTCGGGGATGTATTTGCGCGGGGTGGAGCCGGAGAGGTAGGGCACCTCGAACCCCAGCCCCTGGTTCTTGACGTAGGACAGGACGCGCGGGTGGGCCTCGGCGACGCGGGCGAACTCGGCCTCCCAGTCGCTGTCGCAGACCACCCAGTTGACATGGGACTTGTCCGGGCGGGTTTCCCAGCGCAGTTCCTTCGAGGTGGTGAAGTTGACATGCGCCGTCGTGCCGGTGGGGTTGTAGGCGTCGAGGATCGCCTTGATCTGGTTTTCACCCCGCAAGGTTTCGGTGATCGCGGCCTTGATGCGCTCGGCGGCCATGTCGGCGATCTCTGGATAAAGAACCTGACCCATATGCGTGCCGCCGGTGCATTTCAGGTATCCGCCGTCCAGCCACTGCCGGGTGATCCGCTTCATCTGGCCGAAGAGGTGAAGCTTGGGCTCCTCTCCCGGGTCGCGGTACTTGCGGTAGATCAGGTGCCTCGCAAGCCGGAACAGGATGGTCGAGGTGCGCAGGTCATCCGGCTGCTCCAGCGTCAGGTCCACACCTTCACCGATGATGCCTTGGTTCGTGGTCGTGGAGGGGCCGAGCAGCTCTGGCGTCAGTTCCAGCATATGGTCGGGGCCGAAATTCGCCTCCAGCCGTTCATCGGGCAGCTCGACCCGGTAGCCCTCGACGCGCGGGAAGGTGATTTCGAGGGCGTCCCGGTCGGGTTTGACCGCATGGACGCGCACGGTCTGGCGCGGTGGCTGCGGCGGCGACACCGTGGGCTTGGCCGCGAAGTCGAACGGGATGCCGAGGACGTCGGCATACTCCACGTTGAATAGGCCCTCGTCGTTCAGCTCGTAGGACTGTCGGCGCAGGGCGCGCCCGATAACCTGCTCGCACAGAAGCTGGGTGCCGAAGGCGCGGACGCCAAGGACATGGGTGACGGTGTTGGCGTCCCAGCCTTCCGTGAGCATCGACACCGACACCACGCAGCGGATCTGTTCGCCTAGGCGGCCCTTCTTGCCGACGGTGTTCATCACCTCGCGCAACAAGGTGGATTCGTCGATCTTGTCGCCCGCGGTGATGTCGCCGGTGCGCTCGATCATCTCACGCTTGAACTGTTCGATCTCGACCGCCGCCATCTCGCGGAAATCCTTGTCGAGCGCCTCGCCGGATTCGAGCTGGGCGCTGTCGATCAGGATTGTGTTCGGCCGCGGCATCCGATTACCGAAGTCGTCATAGTTCCGGAACAACGCGAGGCGGCCATTCTCGAGCGTGGTCTCGGACCCGTCATCGCTGACCCGGTCAAAGCCCGAGATGTACTTGTAAATTAGCTCGGAGGTGGCCGTGTTGTTGCAGACGACGATGAACACAGGTGGGACACCGATGTCTGCGTCCTGCCACAGCTGGAAGGTCTTCTCGTAGTGGCCGTACAATGCCTCGAGCGCAGTCAGCAGTTCGACGGGCAAGCTGAACGGATCAAGCGCCTTGCCGGCAGAACGCCCCTTCTTGGGGAGCTTTTTGCCTATATGGTCCCAGAGATTGCGGAACTTGGGTGTATCCCCGCCGGGGACGTTGTCGGCCACAGGCACGCGGGGCAGCTTTACGATGCCGCATTCGATGGCATCCATCAGCGAGAAGTCGGACATCGTCCAGGGGAAAAGCGTACCTTCGATGTAGCCTGAACCGCGCAGGAAGAACGGGGTGGCCGACAGGTCGTAGACCAGGCTGATGCCCAGCTTTCGCTTGACGGCTTCCAGACCGGAAATCCACATCCGGGCCGCCTCGTTGTTCTCCTTGGCCTCGCTCTTATCGTCACCCTTCAGGTCATCTTCGGTTTCGCCGACGGCATCCTTGACCCGTTCACGATAGCAGTGATGAGCCTCATCGTTCAGGACCACGATGTTCTTCTGACCCATCAGATCGCCCATGACCCGCTGGATCATCTCACCTTCGGTCTCCAGCGTCTGGACCTTGTCGCCGCGCCAACCTTCGAGCGCCTGCCGCGTGCCTTTGGCGATCACCAGCTTTTCGCGAAGCTTGAACGCGTGGTAGTTAGTGATGACGATCTTGGCGCTCTGGACATCCCGAAGCATGTCCGGTGGCGTGATCTCGCGGCTGCGGTAGTAGCTTTCGGGGTCGTTGGGCAGCAGGACGCGCAACCGGTCGCGAATGGTGATGCCGGGCGAGACGATCAGGAACCGGCTCGAGAACTGCTTGCTGTTCGGATGACGCACAGCATTGACCGTCTGCCAGGCGATCAGCATCGCCATGACAGTGGTCTTGCCTGCGCCGGTCGCGAGCTTCAGCGCAAGGCGAAGCAGTTCCGGATTTGCCTGTTCGTTGGCTCCTTTTATATGCGCCCAGAACTTGGCCACCCGGGGCCCCATCTTCGGAGCGACCTCGGTCAACCAGATCGCAGTTTCGACCGCCTCGATCTGACAGAAGAAGGGACGAATGCCCTCGAACTGGTGGTGCCGCCAATGCTGCAACAACCGGGCCGTTTCTGGTGTGACCAGCCACTGATCAGGGTTCGGAAGGTTGCGCCAGGTTTCGACGTACCCCCGGATTTCGTTGATGATCGGGGTAGGGTTGTATTCCTGGTCAGAAGTTGAGAGGTCGTCATCCGCACCCAAAAGTAGGGCTCCCTGCTTCTGATTCTGACGCTGCTTCTTGGCCTTTGGAACTGGTGTAATCAGATCGGATCGACGCCGTGCGTCTATGATATGGTTGGTCGGTTGGCCATCGCCGTCCAATTCCCAATGGCGGCCCGGGTACTCGTAGGGCGAGTTCAAAATTGGCTCTTCAAAGAACTGCTCAGACATTGGGGAACCCCTTACCGACGTTCCCTTTCACGGCCGCCTTCTGTTCGTCGATCCATTGCTCAATGTCGTCATGTTTGAACCGCCACTGGCCCCTGACCTTGAATGCCGGGATCTGGCCCGTTTGCGCCATCGTGTAGACAGTCTTCTCCGCAACCTTCAACAAAACAGCGACCTCTGGCAAAGTGAGAATAGGGTCCGCCATGGACCTGCTCCCTTTCGAATGATGTTAGGGAGAGTTTGCCAGACTTTGCCAGACATCACTAGGGCAGGGTTACGTTTAATGCCGCTGCAACCGAAGATACTTAATGATGCGACAAGTCGCGTGGTTTCGGCGGAGCCCAACTGGTGCACCACTGTCGTCGTCATCGCGCCTGCACCAGTTCATGTCTGAGCCATGAAGAGTCAAAATACTGAGCGGCGGGATGGAGGATCTTGATCCCCCACCACCTCATCCGCGAACCATCGCCCCTTCTGCACCCGTTTGCCCAGCGTCTCGACGAACCCATCGAACCGTTCGCGGCCCTTAGCCTGCGCTGCGGCCTGCGCTTCCGGCCCGATCGGCGGGGTGATGGTGAGCCAGAAGCGGACGAAGAGCGCGAGGGTCTCCGTCGTGATCCGCTGGTCGCGCTCCAGCCGCGCGACCTGACGCGAGAGGCGGTCGAGGCGGCGCGTCAGGGCGGCTTCCTGCATGTCGGCATGATCGGGAGACAGGAAGGACTCGACCGCGGCCTCCACGATGGCGGAGCGGGTCACGCGTTTCCGGTCGGCGATGTCGTTGATCCGCCCGATCAACTCGGCTGGCAGAGAGAGGTTGAGACGGTCGCGCATGGGTCAGCCCTCAAAGATCGATGCCATCGTTTCGGTCCATCGAGGCCTGTCGGGCCACCTGCCCCATCTGCTTCTGAAGGGCCTGCCGCTGCCGTGCGGCATCCTCCGGTTCATCATCGAGCATCATCTCGAATTCTCGCGCCGGTTCTGCCGTCTTCTCCGGGGCTACGTCCACATGCTCAGCCAAGTCCGGCTCCCGGCGCAGACCAGCGTTCGCCTCATCTGCATTTGTCGACGGCGCCGACGCGCCCGTCGGTGTATCGGCTTCGATGGTCGGGAGAGATGACCATGGATCATCCTGCATCATCGGCGTGCCTTGCTCCGGTTCTGGCGGCCCAACCACGCGATTCACAAACCGCCTGTCCTCGAAATACCGTGCTTTCTTCGCGCGGATCGGCGGCGATCCTGCGACCATGACGATTTCATCGTCGGGCGGCAGCTGCATGATCTCGCCGGGCGTCAGCAGCTGGCGCGCGGTCTCGGAGCGCGAGACCATGAGGTGACCCAGCCATGGCGCCAGCCGGTGCCCGGCATAGTTCCGCATCGCCTTCATCTCAGTCGCCGTGCCGAGAGCATCGGACACACGCTTGGCCGTGCGTTCGTCATTGGTGGCAAAGCTCACCCGGACGTGGCAATTGTCGAGAATGGCGTTGTTCTGGCCATAAGCCTTCTCGATCTGGTTCAGGGATTGCGCGATCAAGAAGCTCTTGATCCCGTAACCGGCCATGAAGGCCAGTGCGCTTTCGAAGAAGTCGAGCCGCCCGAGTGCCGGAAATTCGTCGAGCATCATCAGAACGCGATGGCGGCGGCGCGTGTCTTTCAAGTCTTCGGTCAGGCGGCGGCCGATCTGGTTCAACACAAGCCGGATCAGCGGCTTGGTGCGGGAGATGTCCGAGGGCGGCACCACGAGGTAGAGGGTCGTCGGTTGCTCCGCCCCGATCAGGTCGTCGATCCGCCAGTCGCAACGCCGGGTCACATGGGCAACGACGGGATCGCGGTAGAGGCCCAGGAAGGACATGGCTGTCGACAGAACGCCCGAGCGTTCATTGTCGGACTTGTTCAACAGTTCGCGCGCGGTCGAGGCGATGACCGGATGCGGTCCGGCCTCGCCCAGGTGGCGCGCTTCCATCATGGCCTCGAGCGTCTGTTCGACCGGGCGGCGCGGGTCGGATAGGAACGCCGCGACTCCGGCCAGGGTCTTATCGCGTTCGGCGTAGAGCACATGCAGGATCGCACCGACCAGCAGTGAGTGCGAGGTCTTTTCCCAATGGTTGCGTTTTTCCAGCGAGCCTTCTGGGTCGACCAGCACATCGGCCACGTTCTGGACGTCACGCACCTCCCACTCGCCCCGGCGGACTTCGAGCAACGGGTTGTAGGCGGCAGAGGACATGCTGGTCGGATCGAAGCGCAGCACCCGTCCATGGCGCGCGCGGAAACCGGCCGTCAAGTCCCAGTTCTCGCCCTTGATGTCGTGGACGATGGCAGAGCCCGGCCAGGTCAGGAGCGACGGAACCACAAGCCCCACCCCCTTGCCCGACCGGGTCGGCGCAAAGCAGAGCACATGCTCCGGCCCGTCATGGCGCAGGTAGTCCTGATCCAGCTTGCCCAGCACGACGCCATCGGAACCCAGCAGCCCGGCTGCTTCCACCTCGGACCGCTTCGCCCAACGGGCCGAACCATAGGTATCGACATCGGCGGCCTCACGCGCCCGGATGACGGACATGGTGATGGCCACAGCGATGGATATGAAGCCGCCTGAGGCCGCGATGGCGCCCCCCTCCCAGAACACCGTGCGCGCATAGGCGTCGTAGAAATACCACCACCAGAAGAAGGCGGGCGGCGGATAGATGGGGATGCCGAAGGCCTCGAACCACGGGCTTCCCAGCTGAGATTGAAACCCCAGCCGCCAGGCGACCCATTGCGTCGCGCCCCAGGTTGTCGTGAGCACGATCAAGAAGACGGCGATGATCTGGCCCCAGAGGATTTTCGTGGCGGTCATGATCAGGGTCCTTTTATCAGATGCCGAGCCCGCGCTTGCGCCCGAGTGTCCAGTCGATGCCGCCCCCGCTGCGCGCGATGCCGGTGATGTGCTGGCCTAGGCGGGGCTCGATTTCGCGGGACCAGGGGACGAGCTGGAAAATGCGTCCGCCGTCAGGGTCGATGCCCTCGATCATCGCGTAGCGGCCGGAGGAGAGGCGCAACTGTCGGGTGTAGGTGCCGGACACATGCTCGCCGGACTTTGCAGGGCGATTTGGCAGGCCTGTCTCGGCCTCGAGCCTTTGGCCCATGGCGTCAAGTTCGCGACGCCGCAGGGTGGCAAGGAGATTGCGCTGCAGAATGATCCGCTGTCCCTGCCTTTGGCCCAGTCCCTCATCCACCAGATGTTCGGCACGGGCATCGAGCGCGTCTCGCACTTCGGCGCCGAACCCACCCATCGCGAGCGGCATGTGGGAACGTTCGACCAGCCGGTGATCGAGCCAGGTCGCGCCCGGCGCGGTGATCTGGCCTTGCAGGTCGAGATCGGACCGGTTGGCCAGGACAAGCGTCGGGCGCGGATCATTCGGACCACCGAAGCGGCGGACCTCGACGATGCCGCCCGGAGCGGGTGCCTGGTCGAACGCGTCGAGACCGCGAAAGCGGACATGATGCGCGCGCCCATCCGTGCCGTCGATCACGGCATAGGCGGTGCCGGCATGCTCGTCGTGCAGGCCGGTCTCGACCAGCCGGCCGATGATCGGGTCCCCTGCCCCGCCCCCGTCGATGGCAAAGTCCGTGAAGCCGCGGTCCTGCCCGCGCTCAGCGAAGGCCCGGTGCATCGTCTTGATGATGTCGCCGCGCTCGCCCAGATCGCGGAGCGTGTGTTCCGCCTCGAGCCCCAGCATCCATTCACCGGGGCGGCCTTCCGAGGCCAGACCGAGTTTGCGAAGATGCTGAAGGCGGCCGATCATCAACCGGCGGATTTGCGGATCCCCGGGTCCAGGCGCAGAGGGGCGCAGATCGATGAGGCCGAGGTCGTCGGCGTGGAAGCGCAACTCGCGGTCAAGACGTGTCCAGCGTTCCGCCGTCACCTCGCGTTCCAGCTCATGCCGGATTTCATGCTCCGGCTTCGGGCCGAGTTCGAGGGCAACCAGGTCCTCGGCACGGGACCGCAACCCACTGCTGATATAGTCGCGCGCGATGATAAGATCGCCGCCACGATCATCCACGCCGCGCACGATCAGATGCACATGCGGGTTGTCCGTGTTCCAGTGATCCACGGCGACCCAGTCGAGGCGCGTGCCGAGATCGACCTCCATCCGGCGCGCAAGATCGCGGGTGAACCCGCGCAGGTCTTCCAACTCGGCGGCATCCTCGGGCGAGATGATGAAGCGGAAATGGTGGCGGTCGTCCTCGCATCGTGCTGCGAAGCCCGATCCGTCGAGGCTGTCGGTCTCGGCATCGAAGAGCAGGCCCCTCTCCCCGTCCCGGCTGACCCCGTCGCGACGCAGATAGGCGAGATGGGTCGAGAGCGGGGCAGCGCGATAGGCTCGGCCCTTGTGGCGGGCGATGCGCGCAGCAACCATGACCCGGCGCGATGACGAGAAAAGCCGTGAACGGCCAAATCGGCTTTGCCCGCGCCCAAAGCTCGAATGGCTTCGGTGTTTGCCGCTTGGCCGCGTTGAAACGTGGCCTGCCTTATTGGCAGCCCGCAGCACCTGATCAACGAAAGCTTTCGGACGCGGGGCGCGCGTGCTGCGGGGCTTTCCGGGCCTGATGCGGAAGTCGTGCTCGGGTTCGGTCATGCGAAGATCCTCCCGTTGTTCTGAACGCCCCTGTGCATGCCGGAGCATTGAAATCGCAGGGAAAATCCTAGAAACCTGCACACGACCGACGGCCATGCACGCGAAAATGCCAGTCCTGTCAGGGACTTGCGGCATTCGTGGCATGCCCTTTTATCTTGCCCATCTCCCTTCCCGCCAGCTGTCTGAGAGCGCCCTTCCGCCGCCCGTCCGAAACGGTCCGCCAGAATACGCAGAACTGCGATCGCGTTCATGGCCGCGTCTCCACGCCCGGCCGGACAACAAAAATCCCGGAATTGGGGCCGATTGGACCAGTTTCGCGGGGCGGTCGATCTGCATCCGGGCTGCCGCCAATTTGTGGCGGATGCGCAGCCGATCTGTCAGTGAACAGCGCCGCCTCGCGCCAATCAGCAACGGTTCCGCGGTTCGGTAGCGGCGCCGTGCCGTCCAGGCGCGGGGCCAGCATCGCGACATAGGCACGGGTCTCATTGGGCATCGGACGGCCCTCCGAGAGGTATGCCTCGTACCGCCCCGGCCCGGCATTGTAAGCGGCGAGCATGCCGCCGACAGTGCCATAACGATCGAGCATGGCGCGCAGATAGGCCGTGCCCGCGAGGATGTTGTCGCGAGCTTCGAACGGGTCGAAGCCAAGACTGTGCTCCTGCCGTAGGGCGGCCCATGTTCCGGGCATGATCTGCATCAGCCCCATGGCCCCGGCCCGGCTGACCGCATGCGGATCGCCCGCGCTTTCGGCCTGCATCACGGCACGGATCCAGTGTTCCGGGATCGCGAAGCGCGCAGAGGCTTCGGCGATAGCGGCTGCATTAGGGTCGCGCATCGGATCGCGCAGGACGGTCGGCGCTTCGGCGAATGCCGGACCGCTGACTGGTCCCGCCGCGACAAGGCCGGAAAGGAGGCAGGCAGCGCAGAGTCGGGCGATGCGGGGTCGCTCAACCGTGATCCGGCTGCTGCATTTCGGTCTGATCAGCGCCATCGCTCACGCCGCCCCGTTGCGCTTCGGCGGACGGGTCCATTGCAGCGACCAGACCGAACTTTCACCATTGCGGAAGAGGTTGGCGCGGATAGGCTGCGCCAGCATCGGGTCATCGATCAGCACCGAGAAGTAATCGCCGGCCTTCTCCCCGGTGCGCGCCCAGGCCGCGCCGATTTCGCGGGCGAGGTCGCCATCGCCATGGAAGACGCGGTAGTCCGGTGCGTTCTCGGCCTCGGTGGCCTCGGCCTTGGTCAGCGACACCTCGAGGTCGAGCGTCAACGTTCGGACGTAGCCGGCAAAGCCGGATTTCGTGCGGGTGAATTCACCGATCTGGGGCATGGCGTGCCTCCTTTCTGTTGCGGTGTGGTGTGGGTTCCGGATGCGCTGGCTCTGCGGTAATAGCGTCGTCGACTGTCCAAAGCGGCGTCAGCCGGGCGGTGATCGTGGAGAGCGGCAGCGGCCCGAAATACCGCCCGTCCAGGCTGTCCGGCGCATCCGGGTTCATGAGAAAGACTTCCCCGGCGGCGAGCCGGTGGCAGCCCTGCCAGATGGGCAAATCGCGGCCGTTGCGGTCCTGCGCATGGGCACGGCCAAGATGGCGATGGTTGATGGTGATCCTATCGCCCGAGCGGCAGACCCACGCGCCACCAAGCGCCATGACATGCTTGAGCAACGGCACGCCGCGCGGCAGGTAGGCCCGCGTTTCAAGGAAATCCGCTAGCGCCAGTGGCGGCTGAACGGCCACCAGATCACCGATGGCAACGTGACCGGCGGGATGCAGGCGGTAGAGCCCGATCGGGACACTTGCACTGGCATTCCACAGCAGTCGGGGCGACCACGCCGCGACGGCGGGAAGGACGGTCAGGGTGACCGACAGGGCTGTCGCCCAGACGAGGATGCGCCGCGCCTTCATAGCCCGAGGCTCCGCCGCTTGAGCCAGGCCCGATGCTGCATCCGCGTATAGAAATGGGCCGGCTGCGCGGTGGTCAGTCGATTGTGCAGGTGCCGCCAATAGTCCGGCGAGGCATCCGCCGGATCGATGCCAAGCCCCTCGATGGCGTCGACAGCCTGCAACACGCGCTCGACCTTGGGCCAGCCATGGGTGGAGAGCAGCAAGGTCCCTCCGGGCCGCAGATAGGGCAGCGTTTGCATGGGGATTCCGGGCGGTGCGGCCCGCAGGATGTCGAAGCGCGAGAAGACCGTGCCATAGGCGTTGGCCGCCCAGCGATTGACCCCGAAGATGGCACCTGGGGCGAATCCGAAGCGGCGGCGGTGAGGACCAAGGCGTTCTTCGTAGACCGGATAACCGAACCGGATCCATTGTTCGATCTGACCCACTTTCCAGGTCAACTCGACCAAGGTTAGATCGCATTCTCTGCCAATGATCTGTGCATCAAGCTGGCGCGGTTCGGAGCGGATCGGGCTCATGTCGTCGTCCTCCTCGACGTGCCGAGAGGTCGCTCGGGCCTGTCATTCCGAGGGCCCGTGTAGAGGGATTGAGTACGTCCGCGTGCGGGCTTGTCCCCAGCGAGGGCAGCGCAACAAGAGTTAGATCCTGAGTTAGATTTTAAGTTACGGCCCCGAATTCTGTCGTCTTTTGAGATGGATGAACCTGAACCGGGTTCCTGATAGCACGAGGGTCCGGTTCCTGATGGCACGATACCCAGGGTTCCCGATGGCACGAGCCCATCCACAGGTTGTCCACAGGGCTCGAAGGCGAGCAATCGCCGCCCCCGCGCCTCGATCTCGAGCGTCAGGCGATAGCCTGGCAGGGGCTGGCGCCGGATGATCTGCCGCAGTTCAAACGCAAACCGTTTGAAGGGTGACAGGCTCCCGGATTTGACGTGGAGATGTCGGGTTTCGAACCGCCACCCTGCCCTTTGGCGGCCGCCATGCTTGCGCACGAGCCGATAGAGCCAGCGATCGAGGCCACCCGTCAGGTCGAAGTAGGCGCGGTCGATGGTCAGGATCAGCGCATCATCGAGGACCGCCCGATAGAACCAGTCCGGCACGATCAGCTCGATCCCGTCGGGGCGCCCGCTGGCATCGGTCCGCTCCGTCCACTCGTTGATCCAGGAGAACCGGTGGCGACGCCCTTCGGCTGGCTGACGGATCGAGGTGCAGACCGTCGTCGATTGCAACCGGTCCAGCGCGGCCTTCAACCGGTGATAATCGCGCGCCGAGGTCCCGCGCCCGATGAAGGTGAGGATCTGGTAGGGCGTTGCCGCCATAAGCCGCGACGTGCGCAGCCCGGAGTCGCGCGCCTCGACGATCTGGCTTGCGGCCCAGATCAGGATATCGGCGTCCCAGATCGTGGCCATGCCATGGTCGGCCACGGCTTCGACACGGATTTCGACACCACCCCTCTCGTACTCTATGGGCCGGGTCCGATGGTTCTTGGACAAGGAAAAGAACGGATAGGACATGAGATCCTGCGCGTCCCGCACGGCGAACTCGCCCGGGAGGGCATGGAACAGGTCAAGTTGGCCGCGTTCTGACGCAATGCGGGACATCTTGGACGCCTCGACCGGATCAGCGGAACGCCAGGCCCGCGGGCGGGGTCGCGGTCAGCACATGGCGCTTGGCGGGCAGCACCCGGCCCCCGCGAGGGTCGGACGTCGAAGTCACGGCACCGCGCTGGACCCAAGACTCGAGGTCCTCGATAGAATAGACGACGCGCCCACCAAGCTTGTGATAGGCCGGACCAGTGCCATAGGTGCGGTGCTTTTCGAGGGTGCGCGCGGACAGGCTGAGAAACTCCGCAGCCTCCTTGGTGCGCAGATAGCGGGGCGGCAAGGGAGCGTGATCGGGTCGCATGGAAAGCCTCCGTGGGGTCCGTGAGGCCGCTGGACAGTAGCGGCTGATTGGGGCCACAATGGCGAAGTGCGACGGGCGAGATGGAGTGCAAAGATGGGGGTGCAGAAATCGCACACCACAAGGTGTGCTCGAAGTGATGACCGATTTTCCGGAGCGCGACGATGCATGAGACTTGAAAAATGGCAGGCCTCGTGCCGTCCTTCGTCGGATGCTTATGCAGCCGGCTCGCTGACGCAAGAATCCCGCAGGCCCGGCGGAATCTGGACTTTCTCTGCAGGTGCGAGATTGTACTATGAATAACTCAAAAGCAGACAATTAGGATGCCGATTTCGTTCTTTTCCCGGCTGCCTTTGAATATGTGCTCGGTTTGGGGAAGCCACCTCGTACGACTACAACCGCGATTGCGGTTGACGATCTCCCGGTTTGGTGAACGAAGGTATCAATGTCGTCTTCCGGGGCACCGACCGGGGCGTCTTTCTCAGTGGATTCAAGTACGCATAGAACGCCAATCTTCTTTCCAAGACCCAGCGCATATGCTGCAGTTTGGTCAAAGTACTTTTCAAAGTCCTTTGGATATAAAACTCTGCTGTTTTCAACTTTTAGCTCTATCGGCACATCTTCAAATGTGAGGTCAGTAATCCCGCCAGCTGCTTCAGGATGCCCTTGGAGTCTTTCTCCAATGCCTGGACGATTGCGGAGCAGCTCGGTTACTTTCTCCTGAAAAGAGCTCTCAGAAGTATTGGCCGTGAACATACCTTGCCGCAACGCTTGCGCGGCAATGTTACCCAATCCTCCTAAAACCACCATCGTATTGGCAAGATCAGTAGGATTAAGCCCTGGAAAGGTTCGAAGCCTGTCTCTGAGCCGCACCAGATGTCGATCAACGTTGGAAAAGCCGGTCAGCGGGTTTGACGAGATGTCCGTTCCTTCCAGCCTAAGCTGCCTATGTCCAACGATGGTGACTTGGCGGCAACGGGAGGTGTCATCGAACTCTGCAGCATACTTGAATTCATACGGCCTCGATCCAAACGACTGTGCAACCTGCAACACTGCCCGCTTGGTGCCTGTCAGCGTGAAGGGCCCCTCCCCAGTTGGCTTTGAAAAGCTGAACTCGGGCAACCATCCTTGCTCAAGAACCTCTACAGCGATCGGCACCAAGTTTAGTTTACGTGCACTGGGAGGCCAATTTGAAACTCGAACTTCAATCGTCAGGTCATAGGCAGTCCGAGGAGCCATATAGTTCCACTTTTGTGCAGGCTCGCCGTCAATATCAAACTTTAGAAATGCAACCGATGTATCTAACTTCTCGGGCTTCTCGTCCGCCATTCGAGGACCGGAAACACGAAGGCCACCATATTGTCGTGCGGCGGTTCTGGCGAAGAGAAGTAAAGGTAGTTGCCACCGACTCAGATGGTCGGTCAGAGTCTGCAGTTGCCCGACATCGACGATTGCAGCAACAAATTTCAAAAAGCTTGTAAGGCGCTCGCTGCCGCCGAAAGTTGATACAGTGCCTATCTCAGACGATTTAATTTTCGCTGATGAAAGGAAGCGCCCGGCATCGGGTTCGGCATTTCGTAGCGCATGCTTCCACTCGGCGAGAATTACAAAGATACTACAAGCCGTCCAGTAGGCTCGATACTGGTCTTCCACATCACCGTCACCGAGTTCAGCAACCGCAGCTTCCAGTTTTGGGATTGCCGTTTTCAAGCGATCCAAGTTCTCAGTTGGTGCTTGGAGAGAACTTTTGATCGCTAACGCGACTTCAACCCTCGAAGAGCAAGCTCGGTGGAAAATCCCGAAGGTTGGCTCGTTCTGCATTTTCTTTCTCCAAGTCAGCCGCAAGGCCGCTCCAACTCTCTGAAATATTCACGATATCCCCGCCTTCACCGACTGTCCGTTCAAACTCAAAGGCTGCGGCCACCAGTGCAGTCTCGAGCCTCCAGAGCTTACTTCTGTCGTCATCCGGTATATCTTCGGTGATCTGCTTGAACCTTGTAGCGCCAATGTCGAACCGGCCAGCGCGAGAGCATGCCGACGCCAGAACAAGTAAGGTTCGGAAGTCTTCCACTCTGAACGGCAAAAACGTCTCAAAGGCTTCTTGCAACTCGTCAACACATTTTCGTAATTCGTCCGATGGGGCTCTCAGGATAGTAGTCTCACAGTCATCAGTTGAGATTGATCTCGTGTAGTCATCCTGTAGCGCCTTCAACGCCACTTTGACGAAACCAGGCGCGTGCAAAAAGCTTAGGTAGAGACGATCAACCGCGTGGTATAGAGCCCCTTCCTCGAGTGAAAGCAGAATGCTGCTTAGAACTTCGCCAGAACGCCCACGAACCTCTTCTTTCGTCATCAAAAGGTATTCAAGAAGATCAATGCAGTCGACCGTGAAATCGCTTGTTTTGCTGTCATTCGCGTAGTGAAGTATTAGGTTCCAAATTCCACCTTGAACCAAGCCTCGCTTTTCCTTTGGAATGGACCTACGTCGCAGTGCATGGATGGCGCTCTTGTGCACAATTACATATGGGTCCGTCAGTGAAACTGCAAAAGCTTCAAAAAAGAGATCGGGAAAATGCTGTATCAATTCATTCGGCACATTCTCCCAAGCTTGAACAGCACTAGCCCTGACCAGAGCACTCTCATCCATCAGGGCTCTGTACCAGTCAGACAAGACCAAGTTTAAGCTCTGAACCCCGGTTAGCAATTTCGAAACATGAACTATCATGTTCCCACGCATTTGAACTTGATCCTCGGGCAGCCGACGATAGAGGCTCAAAAAATCTTCAATGCCTTCGCGCCCTTTGGACTGCGCTCCCAAAGCCGCCCACGCAATCAATGCACCCTGCAGGCTATCTATTGTGGTACGCTTATTGCGCCTTTCCTTCTCGGCAAGTGTATCATTCACAGCCTCTAAGGCGTTTTCATTCCCAACAGCCTCATATTTTTCGCTAAGAGTGGCCGCCGCTCCAATCAAGTCATCAAAGTGCTCTATTGCCAGTGGTGCGAATTCATCCCAGGAGTGCCGAAAAAACTGAGTTGCATCATCCATGCGGCGTTCAGGGTTTGTAACTGCTGCCCAAAGCAGTCTTTTGAACGCGATACGTTGCGCTTCTCCAATAACTACTTTCTCTCGGTATGAGTGTTTTAGAACAGACCTGTAAGTGCGAAATGCCTCGCGTTCGCCTACCTCATCCCTATCAGCAAGAATTGACTGAATTATTCGATCTGTTTCTTCGGGGAAGTGGTCAAGACACCGAGAGGCAGCTTCACGAAGGTAGTACAGAACACTGCTGTCATGCCGTTCATTTGATAGGAGTGTTCTGCGCCTCATGAGCTTCGCGATTACGGTTCTTGAGTGCTCGAGCAGCAGTTGATCGTCATCCACAGCCAGTATGATTTCAGCAGCCGCACCAATCTTTCCGGGGTTGGCATTGTCTATCAGAGTCCCGACCAATTCACGGACATCATCAGTTCGTTTGGCATAAAGTGTCTTTACCGGTGAGGCATCCAAGCGCATTGGCCTGCTACCTCCTACATGCATCCCAGGGGGCGGGCCCAAAGCTAGATGGGTGAAGCGATGGAGAACTTTTTTGAGGTCATCACCGGATAGGCGTTCCGAGTTTTTCAAAACAACATCAATCGCCGCCGCAGATTGCTCGTATGCTCCGACTAACCGAACAGCTACCGCCACTTTTTCGGCGTCTTCAAGGGAAGCACGCAACAACGCCTTCGCAGCAGAAATTGAATAGGGAAGGTGCTCATGGAGCACATCGGGCAAGAGGAGTTCGACAATTTTCCGCGTGAATGTCTCTGGCGCAAGGTCCGCAAGTTTTTCCAGACGTGGATCGTCTCTGCTCACTTCATCGCGATCGAGTTCATCTACAAGGTCAAGTACGAATGTCTCTTCTAACGCTAGTTCATACCTTAGCAGCGCTCTTTTTTCCTCTCGTGACTTCCGCTCGGCTAGGCGCTTCGCTTCGTCCGCTTCGCGCTTCGATCGACGAGCTTTTGCCGCCTCTTCTCGCGGTGCAATGAATTCCATGATATTTGGAATTCCCACAGCAGTCCTTTCGGTGCAGTTCTTGCAGTTGTTCAAATAGAAATCGTATGCTGCATCCTCTAAGAGCCAGGTATGCATAGAGTTCTTTTTGGAGTGCTTGCATTGCAGGCCCATGTGCCCGATGGGTAAACCGGTTTCAGCTTCAATAAGCCCCCTTCCGCCTGAACGATTTATTTTAGCATGAAAACACCAATTGCTAACCAACTTGGCCGCCCTTAGGTTTCTCTGCCCGGCCTCGATCGCATCGTTGTATCGTTCTTCGAAGTCGTCCAATGCTACACCTGCCATGAACGCGGCAATTCTTTGTGACCTGCTTCTCAGCGCTCTCTCAGGAGACTATCCGAACTGAAGCTTTTGACCAAGGTCTGCAATGACGATTGCAGCCGAAACATTCAGGTGCTGTGCTGGAAGTCCGCTGAGGGCCGATCACGCTGAACCTATCGACGGAACGGAACGACGTTTTCGTCACCCCTGACGAATGCAACCGGGCCTTCTTTCTGGATAGTCGTTATTGCTTCCGCAAAGGCAGCCCTGTCATCGTCGAACAGATCGTCCCAAACAATGGACGTGCCGTCCTCGGTCACCACTTCGAGCGACCAGCCTTCGCCGCCTTCTAGCTTGTAGATGTCCACCTTGAACGGGACGTTTTCGACAACGATCCGTTGTGAAGCGCTCGAGATGACCAGATTGGGTTCGGGTTCCATTGGCAGGCCTCGTCTTGGTTCACGTCGAACCTTAGGAAAGTCTGAAGAACCTCCCTGCTCTGGCGTGATCTGATAGGCTGCGGGAAAGCCCTCGAGGAGTTCCGCCGATGCCAAAGCAACCCGTTATTCCCGGTCTTCGTGACGCGATGAAGAAGAAGGTGACGCGGCGCGAGCAGTTCCTGGCGGAGATGGATGCGGTGGTGCCCTGGACGCGGCTTCTGGCTTTGATCGCGCCGCACTATCCCAAGGCTGGTCCGAAGGGCGGACGCCCACCGATGTCGCTGGAGACGATGCTGCGGGTGTACTTCCTTCAGAACTGGTATGCCCTGAGCGACCCGATGGCCGAGGAGACGCTCTATGACAGCGAGGCGATGCGCCGGTTTGCCGGGATCGAGCTTGGTGATGATCGGATCCCCGATGAGACCACGATCCTCAACTTCCGGCACCTGCTGGAGCGACATGGTTTGACCGAGGCGATCTTTGCGGAGGTGAACGGGCACCTGGCCGACAAGGGCATCACGTTGCGATCGGGCACGCTGGTGGATGCGACCATTATCGATGCGCCGTCTTCGACGAAGAACAAGGCCAAGGCACGCGATCCGGAGATGTCGTCCACGAAGAAGGGCAATTCCTGGTATTTTGGAATGAAGGCGCATGTGGGCGTCGATGTGGACAGCGGCACCGTCCACAGCCTCGAGGCGACAACCGCGAAGGTGCATGACAGCCGCATCTGGGACGAGCTGCTCCACGGCGAGGAGACCTCAGTGTGGGCCGACAAGGGCTATGTCAGCGCCGAGCGGGAGGCCGCGTTCTGCAAGGATGGAAAGGTCTGGGGCGTGATGCGCAAGGCACCGCGAGGCGGCAAGCTCGACGAGATCGACGAGGAGACCAACCGGGTCATCGCCATGGTTCGCGCCAAGGTCGAGCATCCCTTCCGCGTTCTCAAGCGCCAGTTCGGTCACGTGAAGACGCGCTACCGCGGGTTGGCCAAGAACCGCGCCCAACTCTTCACCCTGTTCGCGCTCGGCAACCTGTTCCTGGTCCGAAGACGGCTGCTGACGTGAGGGCGAGTCTGTCCGCAATCTGCCAGAACGCCGATATGGCGGCCAAGAGAGGGCAAAACAGACCCTCAAGAACCCGTGGCGCGGGTCCCAAAGCGATCAAGCCGCCATCTCAGCGCAGCCGTACCCGTAGATCAGACGTTCCTCAAGTTTCCGGGAAGCTTGCGCCAATGCAACGATGGCACGGGCTTTGTCACGGGCACGAATAGGCGCCTTGCCACGATGCCGAGATAGAAGATATCGGCCAGGCGGCATGTCGGCTGCTTCAGCCGCAGCCTGTATCTCGGCACGCTCCGCAGCGGTGACATATAACGTGTCCCATCTGGATCTGCGCTCGGCGTCGGATTTTCGTGGTCGTGCCATTCGGAATCTCCCTGAAGCTCTTCACCGGTTTTCCGCCGGTCGTGGAGGTGACTTGCTTCAGCATGGGCCGACGTGTCTGCAACATCACGCAAAAAATGCGAATGACTTCAGCACGATGGCGCATGAGGGTGCCTGAAGGCGCAAAGTGGCGCACGAGAGCGAGATGAGGCTCCGGTCAAGCAGGGGATGTCGATTTTTTTCACGCGGCAGACCAGAGTGCCGACGATGAAACCGCCATATACTGCGACCAGTGGAACTGGTCGCAGTATATGGCGCTCGAGGCATCAAGCAATCGAAAAGAGAGCTTGAAAGACTCAAGAGGCAGGGTTTTCCACATAAAAATCCACCGGCTCGCTAGGCTTTTTCACCTCTGCCTCGTATTTTTACGTGGAGCAGACACAGGAGACGAACGATGTACGACGATTACGCAGACAACGAGAGGCAGAGGCTCATCGAGGCAGAGCTGTTCGAGCTTGCGGAAGTAGAACCGATCAAGAAGCGCGGCACTGAACTCCGCAAGTTGATCGCTCAGCGGCGCTTCATCCTGGATCAACGGCGGCGGGGTAGGTCAGTCGAAGGCATCGTGAGAATTCTTGCGAAAAAGAATATCCATGTTTTCGAAGGAACTGCACGAAACTATATCCCGCAGATCGAGAACGCCATACATGCACTTCACGTTATTGGTAATGACGATCCGACCAATACGGAAATCCACCGAATGGTGATAGAACGGGCCAAAGCATCTCGCCACAACTGAGACGACAAGGAAACCGAAAGAAAAGTGACAATGTATCGAGAAGACCGTGCAAGTTCTTCGCCTCATGAAGAACCTGATAACGAGACCAACATTTTCAATGGGCAATATGGAAACTCAAATTCCGATCATTCGGCTACACGGAATTAAAATTCCTTTCTTCATCTTTCCAAATCGAGAAAACCATGATGACCCCGACCTCCTCCATGAATGTAGCAAGCGCTTGGAATGCATCGGCAGCGGTCATCACGGGCGTCTCGCCGCGCCTCGGCGATTTCATTCTCGAGGGGCGCAGTCTGAAGGGCCTTCTCGGACACGACAGCCGCAGTCCCGGGCCGGGCACGCCGGTCGACGCCCACACGCGCCGCTCCCCTCCAGTCCGGTCGTCAGTGACGCCGCCGATCACGGCAACGATCCGGTCGCGGCGCATGGCGACGATCCGCACCAGCGAGCCGGGTTGCGACCCGCGCATGAAGATAACCACCCATCAGGATTTGAGAGCACCAACCAGACCTTGCGATCACACTGACTGAAGCATCTGAACCCGCACATGATCATGACATGACACGCAAAACCGCATTGATCCTCGCTGACGAAAAGACCGCCGCTAGCCTGTTCTGCATGCAGCGTACGGATTTTCGTCGGCTGGTCGAGGCGGGTGCGCTACCCCAGCCGATCAACCTGAACGGGTTTCTGCGCTGGCGTGTTGCCGATCTTGAGGCGATCGCATCGGGCAACACGATCGAAGAGGAGTTCGAGCCATGAGAAAACCGGACCTGCCCTACCTTGAATGCAAGACGGTCAAGGGACATCGCTACAACTACTTCCGGCGGGGGAAGACGCGTGTTCGCTTGCCCGACAATCCGGACAGCGAGGAGTTTTTCGTCGAATACTGGGCTGTCCGCTCCGGCAAAAGGACCCGCACCATCAAGACGACGTGGAACGCCCTGATCATCGAGTACTACAAGAGCCCGGAGTTCACGAAGAAGGCCAAGGGCACGCGCGAAAACTACCGCCGACACTGCGAGGCAATCCGGGAGAAGAACGGCAACAAGGACGTCACGAGGTTCCGGCGCAAGGACGCGATCGCCGTGCGGGATGCGCTTGCCGACAACTGGTCGAAGGCCAACGAGCGCCTGTCGGTCCTGTCGATCCTGTGCCGCAAGGCCGTCGATCTCGAGTGGATCGAGCGGAACCCCGTGTTCGATATCCGCAAGCTCAAGGGAGGCGAGTACGAGGCTTGGCCGGATGAAAAGCTGGACGCGTTCGAGCGCTACTGCGACGAGCACGGCCTGACCACTGCGCGCACGATTTTCGAACTGTGCGTGGGCACCGGACAGCGTTTCGGAGATTGTCTGAAGATGACCTGGGACGACTTCGATGGGGAGTTCATGGATGTCTGCCAGGAGAAGACGGGCACCAAGATCCGGGTGTACTGCCCGGAGCGCCTGCAGACCTACCTTGGCGGGCTTCCCAAGACCGGGCGGCACATTCTCCCTCGCGACCTCACGAGGCCGATCGGGAAACGGACGGCTCAAACGGCCGTCGAGACCGTGCGGGTGGCGCTGGGGCTGATGCACGGGAAGCATCGCCTCGTGCCGCATGGCTGGCGCTATACCGCCGCCCGACTGCTGGCAGAGGCCGGATGCAGCGACACGGAAATCCAGGCCGTGACCGGCCACAAGTCGCTCGAGATGGTCCGGAAATACCGCAAGCAGGCCAACCAGACGGCGGCATCCAAACGCGCGCAGCAGCGCCGTGACCGGTGAGAACAGAACAAGACCAGAACGAGAAACTGCGAAACTATGTGCGAAACCGTGATGAACCGTATTTCACAACGGATCGCTCTCGCAGCCCAAAACCTTGATAAAACAAGGTGGTGCGGGTGAAGGGACTCGAACCCCCACGCCTTGCGGCGCCAGAACCTAAATCTGGTGCGTCTACCAGTTCCGCCACACCCGCAACGCTGCGGCGTTTAGCAGAGAGCGACTGGCGGGGCGAGGGGCAAAAACGGGTCGGCCCTTAACCGGATCTCAACCTGCTTTGGCGCAGGATGGGCGGCATGAGACCCCTGCCCCGTTGCAACACTTGCCCTGAACCTCATCGCCCGTCGTGGAATTTCCCTGTGCAAACGGTCACCGGGCGGCTACGATTTTTCCACAATCAAAAACGGCGCAAAGCGCCGAGAACCGAGCAGGTTTCGACATGACAGACATGACCCCGATCGCGGCTGCGCTGCGCGTGGATGACGTGAGGCCGCCCGACGGGCCGGCGGCGCTGGCCCCAGCAAGCATGATCCTGACCCTCGACGGCACCCTTCCGGTCGAGCATCTCTACCCCGGCGACAAGGTGATCACGCGCCACGGGGCGCGCGCCCTCGTGGCGATCGACCGCGTCGTGATGCCCGCGGGCACCCCCATCGTCGAGGTGACGCGCAACGCCTTCGGCGGCCGCCCGGACCGCGACGTCTGGCTGCCTGCGGCACAGCGCGTCCTGATCCGCGACTGGCGCGCCAAGGCGCTTTACGGGCAGGCACAGGCCTGTGTGCCCGCGGGCCAGCTTGCCGATGGAGAATATGTCCGCCATGGGCAACTGGATTGCGAGGTGACCTGCTTCGCGTTGCGCTTCGGCCGGCCCGAGATCCTGTATGCCGACGGTCTGGAACTGGCCTCGGCCGATCCGCTGACGGTTCCGGCCTGAGGCGTCAGGCGCCGATCCCGCGCAGCACGTCCGGCAACGCCTCGGGCAGATCCTCGGCGATGAGGCCGGGGCCGAAGGCGCGCGCCGCTTCCACATGCAGCCACGCCGCGCTGCAGGCCGCGCCATGTGGCCCCTGCCCCCGCGCGATCAGCCCGGTGATCAGCCCCGCCAGCACGTCACCGGCTCCGGCGGTCGCCAGCCAGGGCGCGGCCCGCTCGCGCAGGGCCGCATGCACCGCCGCCCGGCCATCGGGTGCGGCAATGACAGTGTCGGGGCCCTTGAGCAGCACCACGCAGCCAGCCCGCGCGGCCGCGGCACGCACCGCATCGAGGCGGGAATAGGCGGGGCCGGCCACGGGCCGATCCTGCAACCGCTCGGCCAGGTCTGGGAACAGGCGCGCGAATTCGCCGTCATGGGGCGTCATCACACAGGCCCCGGCCGCCCGCGTCCGGGCGAACAGCTCGTCGCGCAGCGCGGGCTGGCCCGAGAAGAGCGTCAGCGCATCGGCGTCAAGCACGATCCCCCGCCCCTCGGCGGCGTCCACCATCCCGAGCGCGGTCAGCACCATGTCCCGTTCGCGCGCCTGCGGTCCGGCCCCCGCGGCAAGGCCGGGGCCGATGCAGATCGCCTTGATCCGCGCATCGCCGAGCATGTCGGCCAGCGCGCCCGAGGCGTCGACCTGCCTGAGCATGATCGCGGTCAGCTGCGCCGCGCATTCCGGCATGGCCTCTGCCGGCGCGGCCACGGTCACCAGCCCCGCGCCCACCCGCAGCGCCGCGCGCGCGGCCAACCGCGCGGCCCCGGTGCGGCCCAGCCCGCCCGCCACCACGAGCGCGTGACCGTGGGTGAACTTGTGCCCGCCCGCCTTGGCCACCCCCCGCGCGGCGCGGGCGTCGACCCGCCTCGCCGCCCCGGGCACCGGCGTATCGGACAGGCCTATATCGGCCATCACGAGGCGACCGCAGACGTCCGGCCCGCGGTCAAGCACATGCCCCGGCTTGGCGCGGTGAAAGCTGACCGTCAGATCGGCGGCCAGCGGGCGACCAAGCAGGCGACCGCTATCGGCACAGAGGCCCGAGGGCACATCGACCGCCACGGTCAGGGCCCCGCCCTGCCAGCCGCGGATCGCATCGAAGTGCCGCTCCAACTCGGCCGACAGGGGCCGACCGATGCCGATTCCGAAAATCGCATCGACGATCAACGCGGGCGGTGCGCCGTCTGGCGCGGCCTCGACCGCTGCCATGGGCTGCACCGGTCCGATCCTTGCCCAGCTTTCGTGATTGGCGCGCGCGTCGGGCGGCAGGCGCGCGGGATCGCCCAGCAGATGCAGCGCCACCGACCAGCCGCGGGCCGCCAGAAGCCGGGCGATGACAAAGCCGTCACCGCCGTTATTGCCCGGCCCGCACAGCACCAGCGCGGCATGAGCACCCTCGGACAGGGCCGGGCGCTCGGCCAGCGCGGCCGCCACCACCGCGGCGCCCGCGCGCTCCATCAGGTCCAGCCCGGTCGTGGCGCCCTGCGCGATGGCCGCCTGCTCGACCGCACGCATCTGGGCGGCGGTCAGAAGCTCTGCGGAACAGTCGGATTCACTTTTGATCATTTTTTGGGCGCTTTGCCTGTTTTGCGATCACCGTATGCCGGAATCCCCGGGATCGCCGGTGCCCGCAACCGTAGCGCATGGACGCCCCCCGCACAAAGTGCTGTCAGGGGTCCGCGAAGACTGGCGAGGAGGCCGCGGTAGCGATGAAAAAGATCGAAGCGATCATCAAACCCTTCAAGCTCGACGAGGTGAAGGAAGCCCTTCAGGAGATCGGCATCCAGGGCCTCAGCGTCACCGAGGTGAAGGGGTTCGGCCGCCAGAAAGGCCATACCGAGCTTTACCGCGGCGCCGAATACGTCGTGGATTTCCTGCCCAAGGTAAAGATCGAGGTCGTCCTGTCCGATGACCTGGCCGATGCCGCGATCGAGGCGATCATAGATGCCGCCAAGACCGACAAGATCGGCGATGGCAAGATCTTCGTGTCCGACATCAGCCAGGCGATCCGCATCCGCACCGGGGAATCGGGCGAAGACGCGCTCTGATCCGTCGATTGAATTCACCGGGCCGCGCGTCTCGCGGACCGGATCAAAGGACCACTACGTCAAGGGAAGGTCACCATGAGCAAAGAAGCATTCCTGAAACTGATGAAGGACGAAGGCGCGGAATACGTCGACATCCGCTTCACCGATCCGCGCGGCAAGCTGCAGCACGTGACGGTGATGGCCGATCTCGTCGACGAGGATTTCCTTGACGAAGGCTTCATGTTCGACGGCTCCTCGATCGCGGGCTGGAAGGGCATCGAGGCGTCGGACATGAAACTCATGCCCGACACCGACAGCGCCTATGTCGATCCCTTCTATGCCGAAAAGACGATCTGCGTGCATTGCACCGTGGTCGAGCCCGACACCGGCGAGCCCTACAACCGCGACCCGCGCGGCACCGCGCAATTGGCCGAGGCCTACCTGAAGTCGTCGGGCATCGGTGATGCGTTCTACTGCGGCCCCGAGGCGGAATTCTTCGTGTTCGACGACGTGCGCTATGCCGTCAGCATGAACAAGGTGGCCTTCGAGGTCGACGCGGTCGACGGTGCCTGGAACACCGACACCGAGTACGAGATGGGCAACATGGGCCACCGCCCGGGCATCAAGGGCGGCTACTTCCCGGTCAACCCGATCGACCCCGGCCAGGACCTGCGCTCGGAAATGCTGTCCACGATGAAGCGGATGGGCATGAAGGTCGACAAGCACCACCACGAGGTGGCGTCGAACCAGCACGAGCTGGGCCTGATCTTCGACAGCCTGACCAAGCAGGCGGACGAGCTGCAGAAATACAAGTACGTCATCCACAACGTGGCGCATGCCTATGGCAAGTCGGCGACCTTCATGCCCAAGCCGATGGCCGGCGACAACGGCACCGGCATGCACGTCAACATGTCGATCTGGAAGGACGGCAAGCCGCTGTTTGCAGGCGACAAATACGCTGACCTGTCGGACGAGGCGCTGTATTTCATCGGCGGCATCCTGAAGCATGCCAAGACGCTGAACGCCTTCACCAACCCGTCGACGAACTCCTACAAGCGCCTGATCCCCGGCTTCGAGGCCCCGGTTCTGCGCGCCTACTCGGCCCGGAACCGCTCGGGCTGCGTGCGTATCCCGTGGACGGAAAGCCCCAAAGCCAAGCGCGTCGAGGCCCGCTTCCCGGACCCGTCGGCGAATCCCTACCTGTGCTTTGCCGCGCTGCTGATGGCCGGCCTCGACGGCATCCAGAACAAGATCCACCCCGGCGATCCGTCGGACAAGGACCTGTACGATCTGCCGCCCGAGGAACTGGCCGGCATCCCCACCGTCTGCGCCAGCTTGCGCGAGGCGCTGGAAAGCCTCGAGGCCGATCACGACTTCCTGCTCAAGGGCGACGTGTTCACCAAGGACCAGATCGAGGGTTACATGGCGCTCAAGTGGGAAGAGGTCTACGCCTTCGAGCACACCCCGCACCCGGTCGAATACAAGATGTACTACAGCTGCTGATCGGCGCTGTGATGTCTACGGAAACGGGCGCCCAAGGGCGCCCGTTTTGCATTGTCGTCAGGGTTTGGGAAAAGCGCCCGATCCTGCGGGCGATCCTCAGAAACGCCCGATCCTGCGGGCGACGCGCATCGCCTCCTTGGTGCGCTTCGCCGTGGTCCGCGCCTGGGCTTGCTGTTCGGGCGTCGCATCGCCGCGACCACGCGCCACGCGGTCGATCCCTGCGTTCATGCCGCGGTTGATCAGCGGACCGATCAGGCGACGCAGTATCATGTTCAAGGTCCGGTCCATGTCTCTGCCTTTGCTTTGCCCCCGTCTTGCAGCGGGGTGGTGTTTGCCTTGCCGTCACGGGCAAATATAGCACGATCATGGCGAAAATCAGGAGGCGGTCAGAGATCGTCCTCATCGTCGTCGGGCAGCTGCGCCTCGGCGTCATCCTCGAACATGTCGGAGGTCGCATCGTCGCGGGAAAGCTCGGCCTCGGCACCCTCGGGCGGGCGGCTTTCCAGAAGTCCCGCCTCGCGCAACTCCTTGAGCCCCGGAAGGTCGCGCGCGCTTTCCAGCCCGAAATGGTCGAGGAATCCCTGCGTCACCACATAGGTCACCGGGCGGCCCGGCGACATCCGCCTGCGGCCGAAGCGCACCCATTCCAGCTCTATCAGCTGATCGACTGTGCCGCGGGAGACGGAAACGCCCCGGATCTCCTCGATCTCGGCTCGGGTGACGGGCTGGTGATAGGCGATGATCGCCAGCGTCTCGATCGCCGCGCGGCTCAGTTTGCGGGTCTCGACAGTTTCGCGCGCCATCAGGAACCCGAGGTCGGCGGCGGTGCGGATCGCCCAGGCCTCGCCCACGCGGGCGACGGTCACGCCACGGCCCTCGTAGCGCTTGCGCAGCAGCTGCAGCGCCTCGGCAGGGTCGCAGCCATGGGGCATCCGCGCCTCCATCTCGGCCAGCGTCATCGGCGCCGAGGCGGCGAAAAGCATCGCTTCGACCATGCGCTCCTGCTCGGCGAGCGGGGGGGCGCGAAACAGGCTTTTGTCCCTGCCGTCAGGCTGTTCTGCGGTGTCGTTCATCTAGTCGTCCCGGCGGCGCAGCTGGATCGGCGCAAAGGTTTCGGACTGGCGTATGCGCACCTTGCCCGCCTTGGCCAGCTCAAGTGCTGCGGCGAAACTGGCCGCGGTGGCCGAGCGGCGGCGCTTGGGGTCCATCGTCCAGCCTTCGGGCAGGTAGCTGATCAGGTCGGTCCATTCGCCCGCGTAGCCGATCATGCCGCGCATCCGGTCGAGCGCCTGTTCCATGGTCAGGATCGCGTCACGGTCCATGACGTAGGGGCGGAAATCGTCGCGGGTTCGGATGCGGGCATAGGCCTGCATCAGATCGAGCAGGCCCGCCGTCCAGGTGATGCGGCGGGCGGTCGTCACCTCCTGCACTTCGCCGCGGGGAAAACGGTCCTTGAACAGGCGGTCACGCGCCATGAGTTTCGCGGCGCAGTCACGCATCGCGGCAAGGCGTTCGAGCTGAAAGGCGAGATAGGCGGCCATCTCTTCGCCGCTCGGCCCCTCCTCGGTGGGGTCGGGGGGCAGCAGCAGGCGCGATTTCAGGAAGGCGAGCCACGCCGCCATGACAAGGTAGTCGGCGGCCAGTTCGATCCTGAGCGTGCGCGCCTGGTCGATGAAGGCGAGATATTGCTCGGTCAGTTGCAGGATGGAGACCTTTCGCAGGTCCACCTTCTGCGTGCGGCTGAGCGTCAGCAGCAGGTCGAGCGGTCCCTCGAACCCGTCGACATCGACGATCAGCGCCTCGGCCGCGCGGCGCGTGGAGACGGCGTCCCACTCGGCGTCGGTGTCATTGGCGGCGATGGGCCGGTCAGCCATAAACCTCTCCGTCCAGAAGGTCGGCAAGGTCGGCCTCGGCGGCCTCGATGTCAAGCGGATCGGGGTGCTTGCGCAGGGCAAGCGCGGCCTCGGCGCGCGCCAGCGACCGTCCGTCGAGCGGCCCGGCCTCGGCGACGACCAGCTCCATCTCGGCCCGGTCGCCGTTGCAATGCAGGATCAGGTCGCAGCCCGCCGCCCGCGCCCGCGCCGCGCGCTGGCCGATCGGACCGGGCAGCGCCCCCATCGAGAGGTCGTCGGTCATCAAGGCGCCGTCAAAGCCGATCTCGTCGCGGATCATGGCGATCAGGCGGGGCGAGAAGGTGGCGGGCACATCGCCCCCCGCCGCCTCGTAGACGATATGGGCGGTCATGCCGAGCGGCAGGTGGGCCAGCGGCTTGAAGGCCGCGAAATCGACGGCCTGCAACTCCGAGAGCGGCGCGCTGACCCGAGGCAGGGTCAGGTGGCTGTCCACCTCGCCCAGACCGTAGCCCGGAAGGTGCTTGAGCACCGGCAGGACGCCGCCCTCCATCAGCCCGGCGGCCACGGCGCGGCCCGCGCCGATCACGGTATCGGGTTCGCTGCCGTAGAGGCGGTTTTTCAGGATGGGGTGCGTCGTCTCGCGCGCGACATCGGCCAGCGGCATGCAGTTCACGTCGATGCCCACCGCGCGCAGTTCATGCGCGATCAGGCGGGCCCGCAGATGCATCGCGCGCGCCGCGCGCGCCGGGCCCGCTTGCGCCATCTGGTCGAGCGCGGGGCGCCATTGCCGCCAGTGGGGCGGGCGCATGCGCTGCACCCGGCCCCCTTCCTGGTCAATGAGGATGGGCGCATCGCGCCCCACCGCGGCCCGCAGGTCCGAGGTCAGCGCCAGAAGCTGCGTGGGGTCGACGATGTTGCGCGCGAAAAGGATGAAGCCCCAGGGCTGCGCCCCGGCGAAAAAGCGCGCCTCGTCGGGGGACAGGTGCGGGCCCTCGCAGCCGAGGATGGAGGCCGAGAGGGGGGCCATTGAATCAGCGCACGGTCACGGGGATGCAGGGCGCATTCTGTGCCATCAGCGCGGCGCAGAACCTGCGCGAGGCGGCGAGATCGTCGAACCCGTGCGCGCGAAGCCGGTAGAAGGCCGAGCCGCCCGAGCTTGCCTGCTGGATCACGCGGGCACGGCCGTCGAAGAAATCGGGGAAGCGAGCGGTCAGGCGGTCCCATTCGCGACGCGCGATCTCGGGCGTGTCGAAGGCGCCCAACTGCACGAGGCGCGTGCCCTCGGGCAAGGTCGCGGCGTCGATCTCGGCCACGGCCTCCGCCGCGTCGGGGGCCGGGGTGGCCGAGGCTGCGCGGGTCGCCAGGGCCGCGGGCCGCGTCGCGGGGCGGAGCGAGCGGGCGACGCCCGGCACCGAGGCCGGGATCACACCGGCCATGGCAGGCGTGGGCGTGGGCACGGACAGGGGCGCGGGGTCCGGCACCGTGGCGTCCGCGTCGCCGTCCAGAAGCGGCGGCGCTTCGACCGCTGGCACCTCGAGCGGATTGGACTGTTCCAGCAACCGCTCGATCAGGGCCTGCGTCCCGCTGGCGACCTCGGCGGGCGGCGGGGCGGCCCTGTCGGCACGGCTGGGGGCCGAGGCAGAGGCCAGTTGGATCGCGTCGAGATCGACGGGCGGCGGCGCAAGCACGAAGCGGTCGGGCACCGGTGCGGCCTCTTCGCCTTCGGCGATGCGGTTCACGGCGAGACCCTGGTGGGCGGCCTGCACGCCGCCGGGATCGGCGGGCGGCACGCGCATCGGCCCCTCGAGCGCGCGGATCACCGGTACGCCCGAGACATCGCGCATGGTCAGCTGGAAGGCCCAGACGCCCATGCCCACGACAAGGCCGAGCGACACCAGCGCCCCGGCCCAGTTGACGACCGTGCCGAAGCGCGACGGCGCCCCCGCCACCCGATGAACCCCATGGTCCGCGCCATGCGCGCGGTCATCCTCGAAATACTCGATATCCGCCATAGCCTGCCATGCCTGCCCGTATGTCCCCGATCGCGACCCTGTCGCGCGGGGATCTTGCCTGTTCGATCCGGCCTGCGGGAGGTCTTTCGCCTCACATCTTGTCGGCCGACGTCACCCCCAAGATACCAAGACCGGTGGAAATGACAATCGCGACGGACCGGATGAGGGCCAATTTCCCGCGGCTCGCCGCATGGTCGTCTTCCTGGAGGAAGCGCAGATGCGGCTCGGCGTTGCCCTTGTTCCAGAGCGCGTGGAACTCCGAGGCGAGGTCATAGAGGTAGAAAGCCACCCGGTGCGGCTCGTGCGCGGTGGCGGCACTTTCGACGAGGCGCGGCCATTCGGCGAGCTTGGCCACCAGCGCCAGCTCGGCCGGATCGGCGACTGCCGAGAGGTCATCGGCCCCGCCGGGAAAGAGGCCCGCCTCGGCCGCCTTGCGCATCACGGACTGGATGCGGGCATGGGCGTATTGCACGTAGAAGACGGGGTTGTCCTTGGACTGCTCGCGCACCTTGTCGACGTCGAAATCCAGCGGCGCGTCGTTCTTGCGGGTCAACATGACGAAGCGGGTCACATCGGGCCCCACCATCTCGACCACGTCGCGCAGGGTGACGAAGGTGCCCGCCCGCTTCGACATCTTCAGCTCTTCGTCGCCCCGGCGCAGCTTGACCAGCTGGATCAGCTTGATGTCGAGCGGCACGCGCGTCTCCGACAGGGCCGCGACCGCGGCCTTCATGCGCTTGACATAGCCGCCGTGATCGGCGCCGAAAATGTCGATCAGCTCATCGAAACCCCTTGAAATCTTGTCATAATGGTAGGCGATGTCGGGGGCGAAATAGGTCCAGCTGCCGTCCGATTTCATCACCGGGCGGTCGACGTCGTCGCCGTAATCGGTCGATTTGAAGAGCGTCTGGGCCCGCGGCTCCCAATCTTCGGGGGTCTTGCCCTTGGGCGGCTCGAGCACGCCTTCGTAGATCAGGCCCTTGCCGCGCAGATCGTCGAGCGCGGCCTCGATCCGGCCGGTGCCATAAAGCGATTTCTCGGAGTAGAACACATCCATCGCCACGCCCAGTGCGGCCAGATCCTCGCGGATCAGGTCCATCATCCGGTCGGTGGCGAAGTCGCGGACCTCGGCCAGCCAGACCTCCTCGGGCTGGCCCACGTAAGCCTCACCCACCTCGGCGGCGAGCGCCTCGCCGACCTCGATCAGGTAGTCGCCGGGATAGGTGCCATCCTCGAAGGCGACGGTCTGGCCATGCGCCTCGAGGTAGCGGAGGTAGACCGAGCGGGCCAGCACATCGACCTGCGCGCCGCCGTCGTTGATGTAGTATTCCCGCGTCACCTCGTGGCCGGTGAAGGCCAGCAGCGAGGCCAGCGCGTCGCCGAAGACCGCGCCCCGCGTGTGGCCGACATGCAACGGCCCTGTCGGGTTGGCCGAGACGTATTCGACGTTCACGCGCCGCCCCTGCCCCATGTCGGACCGGCCGTAATCGGCCCCGGCGGCGAGGATCGCCGCGACCTGTCCCTGCCACGCGGCGGCCGTGAGCCGCAGGTTGAGGAACCCCGGCCCCGCCACCTCGGCCAAGGCGATGCGCGGGTCATCGGCGAGTTTGGCGGCCAGCGCCGTGGCGATGTCACGCGGCTTGAGCCCGGCGGGCTTGGCCAGCACCATCGCAGCATTGGTCGCCATGTCGCCATGGGCCGCATCGCGCGGCGGCTCGACCGCGACATGGGCCATGTCGAGGCCTGCGGGCAACGTGCCATCGGCGACCAGCGCCTCGAGAGCGGAGAGCGTGGCGGCGTGGATGTCGGCGAAAAGCGTCATGGGGCACCTGCGGGATGGAACCGCTGCGTCCTACCACGGTGGCGGCAGAGGTCAATCGCGGCGCAGGTGCCCCGGCGGCGATCAGTCCGCGCTGCAGCTGACGAAACGGTCCTCGGACCCGTCGGACCGCAGGATCAGGTCACCATCGGCATTGCGGTAGAACAGCACCTTGCGGGGCTGCGGGCCGCCGCCGTGGTCGCAGGCCATCGTGTACTGGATCGCGCCCGCGGGCTCGGCCATGGGCGTGGCATCGGCCAGCGTGCAGGGCGTCTCATAGAACGCCACCTCGCTGCCCTCGATCACGAGGGCGACGAAGGGCGGATCGTCGCAGAAGGCGTATTCGTAGACACCGTCGAACCCCTGCGCCGAGGCGGCGACGGGCAGGGCAATCAGGGCGGCGGAACATGCGGAGCGGAAGGAAAGGCAGGACATCGTTGAAATCCTTCGTCTGAAGTTGAACGAACGGATCGTAAACGGCCTCTGCCGCCCTCGTCAGAGAGCGATTCCCTCCCCTCTATTCGCAGCGCTGGTAGAGCACGACTTGCCCCGGCCGCAGCAGGATCAGATCGATCCCGGGCATGCTGATCGAGCCGCCCCGCATCAGCAACAGGCGCCCGACGCTTTGCTCTCCCTCGCTTTCGCAGGCGGCATCGAACAACGTGGCTCCGGCCATGTCACGGACGGCGACGGGATTGGACAACTCGCAAGTCGTTTCCCAATAAAGCAGCCGGGAGCCTTCGATGGACATGCCACCGTCGGTCAGCTCTTCGGTGCAACGGTCGATCTGGTAGCGCCCGTCGAACTCCTGCGCAAACGCCGGGCCGGCACAGATCAGGCCGATCAGCATCACCAACTTGCTCTTCATGTGAACACCACCTTCTGTGACAGGCTACTTCCGAAAACGCGGGAATGGGTCTGCAGCGCGAACCGGTCGGTCATGCCCGAGATGTAGTCGCAGACGATCCGCGCGAGCGCGGTTTCGTCACCCGCGATCTCGTCGACATCCTTGCGCCATTGCCTGGGCAATTCGTCCGGGTGCGCCATGAAATGCGGGAAGAGGTCGCGCACGACGCCGGTGACCTCGACGCGCATCTCGACCACGGCGGGGGCGCGATACATGCGGTGGAAGAGGAAATCGCGGATCACCTTGAGATCGGCGAAGACGGGCGCGGAAAAGCGGATGATCGGGCGGCCCGCGGCGCGGATGTCATCGGCGCTGCCGGGGGCAAGTGCCGAAAGCTCGGCACGGGCGTAGCCGATCACGTCCTCGACCAGCACCCCGAAAAAGCGGCGCAGCGCCTCGTGCCGGCGGCGGTAGATGTTGAGGCCGGGATAGAGGCGGTCGACCTCGGCGAAGCAGCCCGACAGGATCGGCAGACCGGCGAGGTCTTCGGTCGAGAACAGCTCGGCCCGTAGCCCGTCGTGCAGGTCGTGGTGATTGTAGGCCACGTCATCGGCGATGGCCGCGACCTGCGCCTCGGCACTGGCATGGGTATGCAACTCGAGGTCGTGCGCGGCACAATAACCCGCCAGCGCCCAGGGGATCGGGGGGGCGACGGGGCCATTGTGTTTCGCAATGCCTTCAAGGGTTTCCCACGTGAGGTTCAACCCGTCGAACTCGGCGTAATGGCGTTCGAGATGGGTCACGATGCGAATGGCCTGCGCGTTGTGATCGAACCCGCCATGGGGCGCCATCAATGCCTGCAACGCATCCTCGCCGGTGTGGCCGAAGGGCGGGTGGCCCAGGTCATGGGCCAGTGCCACCGCCTCGGTCAGGTCCTCGTCGAGGCCCAGCGCGCGGGCGATGGTGCGCGCGACCTGCGCCACCTCGATCGAATGGGTCAAGCGGGTGCGGAAATAATCGCCCTCATGCTCGACGAAGACCTGCGTCTTGTGCTTGAGGCGGCGAAAGGCCGAGGCGTGGATGATCCGGTCGCGGTCGCGCTGAAAGGGCGAGCGAAAGGTGCTTTCGTCTTCGGGCACGCGGCGGCCGCGGGTCCGGGTCGGGTCGCAAGCATGGGGGGCGTGCATCTGCGGTGCTCCGGGTTCTTGTCCGCTTCGGCATGGTTCATATATGGTGACGCAAGGAAATGCGACAGCCCGCCAAGGAGTCCGGTCAGATGTCCCTTACCCTCACCCTGCCCCCCAAGGTCACGTCACGCGCATTCGCGCGGCTGGCCGAGATCAACGCGGCCGCGGGCGAGGCCAAGGCGCTGCGCGTGGCCGTCGAGGGGGGCGGTTGTTCCGGGTTCCAGTACGAGATCAAGCTGGACGATCCGACCGCGGATGACCTGGTGCTTGAAGAAGCCGGGCAGAAGGTGGTGGTCGACAGCGTCTCGCTGCCCTTCCTGGCCGATGCGGTGATCGACTTCACCGAAGAACTGATCGGCGCGCGTTTCACCATCGAAAACCCCAACGCCTCCTCGTCCTGCGGCTGTGGCACGTCCTTTTCGATGTGACCCGACGCGCGGCTTAAGCCGTCAGGCTGCGCAGGGCAACGCAGGGGTCGGCATGCCTGCAAGCAAGGCCGCCTCGTGACGTCGCAACACCCGGCGGGCGGCCGTCATGGGCTGCCCCGAGCCTGCGGGCGTGTCGGCGGCGGCGGCAAGGATCTCGGCCCGCAACGGGCTTTTCGGGTGGCACAGGTAGTCCCCGAACAAGAAGCTCTCGCTCGCCATCCCCTCGGCCTGAACGATTTCATGGGTATCGAACATCAGGTGCACATAGGTGACCTCGGCGCGGGGCGTGCGCCGGATCGTGTCGCCATTGACCAGAAGATGCGCGGGGCACAGGACCTCGGCCTCGCCATACAGCAGTTCGGCGCGCCAGTCGTCGATCAGTACAGAATGGAGCGGTGACACGAACAGCGTGCCGTGATCACCCAAGGCACCGGCAGCGAACCGGATCGGCGCATCGGGACCGAAGGCCGGAACCTTCCGCTGCCCGACCCAGCGCAGCGGCAAGGGTCCATGATCGCGCGTTTCGACCAGATCGCCGATCCGCAGGTCCTCGACCCGGACCGCGCCGCCCGGCACGGCGATGCGGGTTCCAGCGACAAAACAGGGCGGTCCAAGGTTGCCGACGGGGAATTGCGTGCTGTTCGTCACGAAGGTGACATCCGTCGCCGTCGCCCCGTCGATCAGGACTGACCCGTCCGAGGGTGTGAAATAGCGGCTGCCATCGTTGGTGTAGAAGGTCACACCGGTGATGGTGACACCGTTGAGCGTTACCGTATCGCCGACCCAGACCGCGTTCACGATACTGCCGTTGATCGTGTCACCGCTGTCCGGGCGGATCAGCCCGTCACCATCGGCATCGTCGATCGTCATCGACACGACCGTGATCGCCGTCGGAAGGAGCGGCGGCGCACCGGGGTCGAAATTCCCCGCAATCGTCTGATCGGTGTAGATCGGCATGGCGTCCCCATCTTGCTGTCTGCTGGCCAGCATGGGATGAATAGGTTGCGCCTTCGTTTCTACTTTGGAGCCGATGGGGTCATTTTGCGGTCATTGCAGGGCCGCGCCAAAGCGCCGCCGCCGCAATCTGGTGCGGAAACAGGCGGGACACGGGCGGGACATGGCACATCGGCGGAGGCGGGCATGAAGATCGCGACATTCAACATCAACGGCATCAAGGCAAGGGTCGGGGCGCTGAGCGACTGGCTGGCCGAGTTTCAGCCCGATGTGGCCCTGTTGCAGGAGATCAAGTCGGTCGACGAGGGTTTCCCGCGCGCGCATTTCGAGGACATGGGCTACGCGGTCGAGACCCATGGGCAAAAGGGCTTCAACGGGGTGGCGATCCTGTCGAAGCTGCCGCTCGAGGACGTGAGCCGCGGCCTGCCGGGCGACGACGCGGACGAGCAGGCGCGCTGGATCGAGGCCACCGTGATCGGCGAGGAAACGGCGGTCAGGCTCTGTGGTCTCTACCTGCCCAACGGCAACCCCGCGCCGGGGCCGAAATACGACTACAAGCTTGCGTGGATGGCCCGGATGGAGGCGCATGCCCGCGACCTGCTGGCGGGCGAGATGGCCGTGGTTCTGGCGGGCGATTACAACGTGATCCCGCAAGACGAGGATGCCGCCAAGCCCGAGGCGTGGCGCGAGGATGCGCTGGCCCTGCCTGCCTCTCGCGCCGCGTTCCGGCGCATCCGGAACCTCGGCTACACCGAGGCGATCCGCGCGCGGACGCAGGCCACGGGGCTGTATTCCTTCTGGGATTACCAGGCGGGCGCGTGGGAGCGGAACAACGGCATCCGCATCGACCACCTGCTGCTCAGCCCGCAGGCGGCGGACCGGATGCGCGATGCCGGGATCGACAAGGCGGTGCGGGGTCGGGAAAAACCCTCGGACCACGTGCCGGTGTGGATCGACCTCGCCGCCTGACGGCGGCGCCCCCAGCATGTTTCCGGAAAGAAGAAGGTAGCGGAAGGGTTGCCTAACCTCTGGTGCGCCCGCAGTCTTCCCGGACGAGTGACTTGCGGGAGAACGGGATGACCCGGGCAGCGGACGTGATCGTCATCGGGGCGGGTGTGATCGGGGCGGCGGTGGCCTACGAGCTGGCGAAGCAGGGCAAATCGGTGCTCTCTCTCGACGCGAAGGGCGCCGCGGGGCATGGCTCGACCGCGGGGTCCTGCGCGATCGTGCGCGTGCATTACTCGACGCTGCAAGGCTGCGCGATGGCCTGGGAGGGGTATCACGACTGGGCCGGATGGCGCGACTACCTCGGCGCGCCGACAGGCGAGACGCTGGCCGAGTTCCGGCAGACCGGCTGCCTCGTGATGAAGACCGAGGCGAACGGCGGGCTGGAGAAGCACATGGCGATGAGCCGGGCGCTCGACTGCCCCTACGAGGAATGGGACGCGGACCGCATCCTCGGACGTTTGCCGATCTACCGGCTTGACCGCTTCGCGCCCGCCAAACGGATGGACGACGCGGGGTTCGGCGCGCCGACGGGCGGGGCCTTGACCGGCGCGGTGCTGTGGCCCACGGCGGGCTATGTCACCGACCCCGCGCTGTCCGCGCAGAACATCGCCGACGCCGCACGGCGCCACGGCGCCCGGTTCCGCTTCAACGCGCAGGTGGTGGAGATCCTGACCGCGGGGGGGCGCGTGGCCGGGGTGCGGCTGGCCGATGGGTCCGAGCTGCATGCGCCGGTGGTGGTGAACGTGGCTGGCCCCGCGAGTGCGCGCATCAACGCGATGGCCGGCGTGCTGGAGGACATGACGATCGAAACCCGCCCCCTCCGGCAGGAGGTGGTGCATGTGCCCGCGCCCGAGGGGTTCGATTTCGAACAGGACGGGCTGATCGTTTCGGACGGCGACATCGGCTGCTATTGCCGCCCCGAGCGGGGCAACAACATCCTGATCGGGTCGGAAGACCCGGAGTGCGACACCCACCACTGGATCGATGACCGCGACTGGAACACCGACTTCACCGAGCAATGGACCACGCAGGCGCTGCGCTATGCGCAAAGGGTGCCGTCGCTGGGCATTCCCAGCCGGATGCGGGGGGTGGTGGAGCTTTATGACGCCGCGACCGACTGGATCCCGATCTACGACAAGTCGGCCTTGCCGGGGTTCTACATGGCCTGCGGAACGAGCGGCAACCAGTACAAGAACGCGCCCGTGGCGGGCCGGCTGATGGCGGCCCTGATCGACTATTGCGAGGGCGGGACCGATCACGATGTCACGCCGATGCGCCTGCGGCTGGGCCATATCGGGCACGAGATCGACGCAAGCTTTTTCTCGCGCAGGCGCGCGATCAACGCCGAGTCGAGTTTCTCCGTCCTTGGATGATCCCTGGGATGCGCGCGGCTGATCGACAGGCTCCGACCGCGTCCGATCCGTAATAAACCCGTCACAAAAGACCGGTAAGCGCGGTGCAGAGGGCGGTCACGAGGACCCCCTCCTGCGTTTTCCGATCAGACATGCCGGCCCCGCCGGATGAAGGAGATACCCGATGAAGATGCGTCATATCGCGACGATGGGTGCCGTCAGTGCGCTCGCCCTGGGCAGCGCCGCTGCGGCCCAGACCGAGATCCAGTGGTGGCACGCCATGGGGGGTGAACTTGGCGTCGCGACCGAGGCCGTCGCCACCGCCTTCAACGCCACCCAAAGCGACTATGTCGTGGTGCCCACCTATCGCGGCACCTACACCGAAACGCTGACCGGCGCGATCGCGGCCTTCCGCGCGGGCGAACAGCCCAACATCGTGCAGGTCTTCGAGGTCGGCACCGGAACCATGATGGCCGCCCAGGGCGCCATCGTTCCGGTTTTCGAGTTGATGGAGCGCACCGGCGCGGCCTTTGATCCCGAAGCCTTCCTGCCCGCCGTAGTCGGCTACTACACCGACCCCGAGGGCAACATGCTGTCGATGCCCTTCAACTCGTCGACGCCCATCCTCTATTACAACAAGGACGTGTTCGAGGCCGCCGGTCTCGACCCCGAAACGCCGCCCACGACCTGGGCCGAGGTCGAGAGCTTCTCGCGCCAGATCATGGAATCGGGCGCGGCCGAATGCGGCTTCACCACCGGCTGGGTCAGCTGGGTGCAACTCGAGAACTTCTCGGCCTGGCACAACCAGCAGATCGGCACGCTGGCCAATGGCTTCGGCGGGTTGGAAACCGAACTGACCGTCAACGGCCCCGTGCAGGTGCGCCACTGGGAGAACCTCGCGCGGTGGGAAGACGAGGGCGTGTTCCGCTACGGCGGCCCCGGCGGCGGCGACGATGCCCCCCCGGCCTTCTACGCCCAGGAATGCGCGATCTACATGAACTCGTCGGCCAGCCGCGCGGGCGTGGTCGCCAACACCCCCGACTTCGAAGTGGGCTACGGCATGCTGCCCTACTACGACGATGTCGAGGGCGCACCGCAGAACTCGATCATCGGCGGCGCGACCCTGTGGGTTCTGTCCGGTGGCACCCCCGAGGAGGAAGCCGGTGTGGCGGCCTTCTTCGAATACCTCGCGTCGGCCGAAGTTCAGGCCGCATGGCACCAGGAAACCGGCTACCTGCCGATCACGCAGGCCGCCTATGACCTGAGCACCGAGCAGGGCTATTACGCGGCCAACCCCGGCGCCGATGTGTCGATCCTGCAGATGACCCTGAACGAGCCCACCGACAATTCGCGCGGTCTGCGGTTCGGCAACTACGTGCAGATCCGCACCATCATCGACGAAGAGTTCCAGCGCCTGCTGGCCGGCAACGTCGATGCGCAGGGCGCGCTCGACGCACTGGTGGAACGCGGCAACGCGTTGATCCGCGACTTCGAAGCCGCCAACTGAGCCAAATCGATCCCGGCCCGCGCCGCGCAAGTCGCGGCGCGGGCCAGCTTTCGGGCGGAGCCCCCATGCAGACCAAACGCACGATCTTCGGCAACAAGGGCCTGCCCTACCTGTTGCTGGCGCCACAGCTTGTCATCACGGCGGTGTTCTTTCTCTGGCCGGCGGGACAGGCGGTTTACACCTCTTTCCTGCGCGAGGATGCCTTTGGGCTTAGCACGAATTTCGTGTGGTTCGACAACTACGAGCGGCTATTTCGCAACGACGAATACCTCAATGCCATGCAGGTGACGGTGGTGTTTTCCATCGCCACGGTGGTGCTGTCGATGGGTCTGGCGTTGCTGCTGGCGCTGGCGGTCGATCGCATGATCAAAAGCGCGCAGAGCTACACGACCCTGTTGATCTGGCCCTATGCGGTGGCGCCCGCGGTGGCGGGGATCTTGTGGTGGTTCATCTTCAACCCCACCATCGGCATCCTGCCTTACGTGATGGAAACCCTGTTCGGCTACCGCTGGAACCATTCGCTGAACCCCCAGGACGGTATGATCCTGGTGGTGATCGCCGCCGCCTGGAAGCAGATCAGCTATAACTTCCTGTTCTTCGTGGCGGGGCTGCAATCGATCCCGGCCAGTATGCGCGAGGCCGCCGCCATCGACGGCGCGGGGCCCTTCAAGCGGTTCTGGACGATCACCCTGCCGCTCTTGTCGCCCACCACCTTTTTCCTGCTGGTGGTCAATATTGTCTTTACCCTTTTCGACACCTTCGCCGTGATCGACGCCACCACCGAGGGCGGCCCGGCGCAGGCCACCAACATCCTGGTCTACAAGGTCTACAACGACGGCTTCGTCGGCCTCAACTTCGGCTCGTCCTCGGCGCAGTCGGTGCTTCTGATGGGCATCGTGATCGCACTGACCTTCATCCAGTTCCGCTACGTGGAACGCCGGGTGAATTACTGAGGGGGCGGGGAATATGGTCGAAAATCAACGCTGGCTCGATATCTTCGCCCATGTCGTGCTGATCCTGGGCGTGGCGACCGTGGCCTTTCCGGTCTATGTCGCCTTTGTCGCCTCCACCCATCAATCCACCGCCTTCGTGTCAGGCACCATCCCGCTGATCCCCTCAACGAATGCGGTGACAAGTTATACCGACATCCTCACCGGCGGGGTATCCTCGCAGATGTCGGTCCCGATCAGCCTGATGCTCTTCAACTCCATGGTGATGGCGCTGCTGATCGCGGTGGGCAAGATCGTGATCTCGATCATCTCGGCCTTCGCCATTGTCTATTTCCGCTTTCCCTTCCGGGTGCTCGGCTTTTGGCTGATCTTCATCACGCTCATGCTGCCGGTCGAGGTGCGCATCGTGCCGACCTTCGAGGTGATCGCCGACCTGGGCATGCTCAACAGCTATGCGGGGCTGACCGTGCCGCTGATGGCCTCGGCGACCGCGACCTTCCTCTTCCGGCAGGTGTTTCTGACCATCCCCGACGAATTGACCGAGGCCGCGCGCATCGACGGGGCCGGCCCGATGAAGTTCTTCCGCGACATCCTGCTGCCGCTGTCGCAGACCAATATCGCGGCGCTCTTCGTGATCTTGTTCATCTACGGCTGGAACCAGTATCTCTGGCCGCTGCTGATCACGACCGACGACAGCTATTACACCATCGTCGCGGGCATCAAGCGGATGTCCGACGTGGTCGATAGCGAACCCTTGTGGAATTACATCATGGCCGCCGTGGTGCTGGCCATGCTGCCGCCCGTGGCGGTGGTGATCCTGATGCAGAGGCTGTTCGTGAAGGGCCTCGTGGAAAGCGAGAAATAGACATGGCCAACGTGAAACTTCGCAACCTTGGCAAGATCTACGCAGGCGGGGTCAAGGCCGTGTCGGGCGCCTCGGTCGAGATCGCGGACGGGGAATTCATCGTTCTGGTGGGCCCCTCGGGCTGCGGCAAATCCACCATCCTGCGGATGATCGCGGGGCTCGAGACCATCTCCGAGGGAGAGGTCGAGATCGCGGGGCGCGTCGTCAACACGCTGGAACCGGCCGAGCGCGACATCGCCATGGTGTTCCAGAACTACGCGCTCTACCCGCACATGACCGTGCGCAAGAACATGGAATACGGGCTGAAGAACAAGGGCATGCCGCGCCCCGAGATCGAGCGCCGCATCGCACAAGCCGCAGAAACGCTGCAGATCACGCAGTATCTCGACCGCAAGCCGCGGCAGCTTTCGGGCGGGCAGCGCCAGCGCGTCGCCATGGGCCGCGCCATCGTGCGCGAGCCGGCGGTGTTCCTCTTCGACGAACCCTTGTCGAACCTCGACGCCAAGCTGCGCACGCAGTTGCGCGCCGAGTTGAAGGACCTGCATACACGGCTCGGCGCCACCTTCGTCTTCGTCACCCACGACCAGGTCGAGGCGATGAGCCTCGCCGATCGCATCGTGATCATGTCCGAGGGCCGCATCGAGCAGATCGGCACACCCATGGACCTGTATGAGCGGCCCGCCAGCCGTTTCGTCGCCGAATTCATCGGCGCGCCGCCGATGAACGTCTACGAGATGGACTCGCCCGCCGGGCGGGCGATGGCGTCTCTCGCAGGTGGTCCCCGGCCCGGCGCGGGCGCCGTCGGCGTCCGGCCCGAGGCGCTGCGCATCGCGCGCGAGGGGCCCGAGGCCGAGATCATGCTGGTCGAGGCGCTGGGGGCCGAAACGCTGATCCACCTGCGCCTGGGAGAGCAGCGGGCGATCCTGCGCGACGGGCGTGGCAGCCTGCTGAAGGAGGGGGGGCGCCTTCGGATCGGGGCCGATGCCGAGGCAGTGACCTTCTTCGACGCGGAGGGCCGCACGATGGCGCCCGACACCCGACCGGCCCTGAGCGTGGTGGACTGAGCCCCCTACTCCGCCGCTTTCGGCGTCCCCTCCACGCTCAGCGCGATCCACGCGTCGAATTGCGAGAGGAACACCCGGCCGGTCAGGTCATGGAGGAAATGGGATTTCTCCAGCCGGTCCATCACCGGCCCCTTCACCTCGGACAGGTGCAGCTTGATCTCCAGATCCTTCAGCCGCAGGTTCAGCGCCTCGAGCGCTTCGAGCGCGGAAAAGTCGATCACGTTCACCGCCGAACACATCAGCACGACGTTGCGGATCTCCTTGTCGCCGCTGATCCGGTCGAGGACGTAATCCTCGAGGAAACGGGCGTTGGGGAAATAGAGGCTCTCGTCGATGCGGATGGTCAGGAGCGAGGGGTCGGTGTCGACCGCGTGGCGGTGGATGTTGCGGAAATGCTGGGTGCCGGGGACAAGCCCCACCTCGGCGACATGGGGCTTGGACGTCTTGTAGAGGTGCAGCAGGATCGACAGGATCACCCCCGCCGAGACGCCGGTTTCCACGCCGAAGCCCAGCGTCAGCAGGATCGTGGCGGTGACGGCGGCGAAATCGGCCTTGGAATAACCCCAGCTGGTCTTGAGGATCGAGAAATCCACAAGCGACAGCACGGCGACGATGATCGTGGCCGCCAGCGTCGCGGTCGGCAGGAAGAAGATCAGCGGTGTCAGCGCCAGCGCCGCAATGGCAAGGCCCACGGCGGTGTAGGCGCCCGCCGCCGGCGTCTCGGCGCCCGCATCGAAATTCACGACCGAGCGCGCGAAGCCGCCGGTGACCGGGTAGCCCCCGGTGAAGCCCGCGCCGATGTTGGCGGCGCCAAGGCCGATCAGTTCCTGGTCGGGGTCGATGCGCTGGCGTTTCTTGGCGGCAAGCGTCTGGGCGACCGAGATCGACTCGACGAAGCCGATGACCGAAATCAGCAGCGCGGGCACGAAGAGCGCGGTCAGCAGGCCGAAATCGAAGCTCGGCACGGTAAAGGGCGGCAGGGATTGCGGCACCGCGCCCACGATGGACACGCCCCGGTCGGCAAGGCCCAGCGCCCAGACAGCTGCGGTGGTGACCACGACCGCGGCCACCGGGCCGGCCTTTTGCAAGACATCGGCGAGGCGCGGTTTCAGCCCGCGCGCGATCAGGAATGGCTTGAGTCCCTTGCGCACCCAGAACAGGAAGACGGTCGCACCGACACCGATGGCGATGGTGATCGGGTTGGCGTCGTTCATGTTCTCGTTCAGCGTATAGAGCACCTGTGGCAGGGTGTGGCCATGCGCATCGACGCCGAGGATGTGCTTGAACTGGCTGGCCGCGATCAGGATTCCGCTCGCCGTGATGAAGCCAGCGATCACCGGATGGCTGAGGAAATTGGCGAGAAAGCCCAGTTTCAACAGGCCCATGGCCAGCAAGATGCCGCCAGAGATGACCGCCAATGTCAGCGCGGCGATGGCGTAACCCGCCGTCCCCGCCTCGGCCACCTGCCCCACCGCAGCCGCGGTCATCAGCGACACCACGGCCACCGGCCCAACGGCCAGCGCGCGGGACGTGCCGAAGATGGCATAAAGGATGATCGGCAGGATCGAGGCGTAAAGCCCCGCCTCGGGCGGGAGGCCCGCCAGCATCGCATAGGCCAGCGATTGCGGGATCAGCATGATCGTCACGATCACCGCCGCGATCATGTCGTTCTGCAACGCGTCGCGGTTGTAGGTGCGGCCCCAGTCGAGGACGGGAATGTATCTGCGCAATCTGTCGATCATGGCCGGTCGGTCTTTTCTGGTTGCGGGACGGCCCCTTTCGGGCCGCCCGAGAATATCAGCGGGCGGTGACCTTCTCGGGCTTCACCATCCATTCCTTCCCGCGCAGCATCGCCTTCCAGTAGAAGGGCGGCAGCAGGGTTTCCTTCAGGAACCACGCCGCGCGGGTGGGTTTCGTGCCGTCGATCATCCAGCGCGGGAAGCTGGGCAAAAGCGTGCCGCCATAGCCGAACTCGGCCAGCACGATCTTGCCCTTTTCCACCGTCAGCGGACAGGAGCCGTAGCCGTTGTAGATCGCCGTGGGCGAGCGGCCCTCGATGTCGTCGGCGACGTTCTCGGCGACGATCGGCGCCTGCATCCGCGCCGCCGCGGCGGTCTTGGCGTTCGGCGCGTTCATCACGTCGCCCAAGGACCAGATGTTCTCGTAGGTCTTGTGGCGCAGCGTGGCCTGGTCGACGTCGACCCAGCCCGCCGCGTCGGCCAGTGGCGAGACCCGGATGAAGTCGGGCGCCACCTGCGGCGGCACGACATGGAGCATGTCGAAATCGACCTCGACGGTGCGGGCGTCCTTCTCGGGCTCCTTCACCTCGAACCACGCCTTTTTCGCCGGGCCGTCCACGGCCACGAGATTGTGGAAGAAGTTCAGCTCGGCCTTGTAACGGTTCATGTAGCCTTGCAGCGCGGGGACGTAATCCTTGACCCCGAAAAGCACGCCGCCCGCGTTCATGAACTGGATGTCGATCTCGCCCAGCACCCCCTCGCGGTGCCAGTGATCGCCCGAGAGATAGAGCGCCTTTTGCGGCGCGCCCGCGCATTTGATCGGCATCGGCGGCTGGGTGAAGACGGCGCGCCCGCGCGTCATGCCCTTCACCAGCTCCCAGGTGTAGGGGGCAAGGTCATAGCGGTAGTTCGAAGTGACGCCGTTCTGGCCCAGCGTGTCGACAAGCCCTTCGATCTTGTGCCAGTCGAGCTTGAGACCCGGAGCCACGATCAGGCGGCGGTATTTCACCACGCGGCACCCGTCGAGGATGACGGCATTGTCCTTGGGCTCGAAGGCCGCGACGGCGGATTTGATCCAGTGGACGCCCGCGGGGATCAGGCTGCCCATGGTCTTGGCGGTCTTGGGCGCGCCGAAGATGCCGCCGCCCACCATGGTCCAGCCGGGCTGGTAGTAGTGGATGTCGGCGGGGTCGATGATCGCCAGATCGAGGTTGGGTTTGCGCGCCTTCAGCGAGGCGGCGACCGAGATGCCCGCGGCCCCGCCGCCGACGATCACCACGTCGAACTGTGCGTCGGCGCGGTCGGTGGGCGTCTTGCCGCCATTGGCGATGCGGCGCACGACGCCGCCCATGTCATAACCCGCGGCCTGCGTCGCGGCGAGGATGTCGGCCACCGGCTTGCGGCTGGCCACCGCGAGCGACCACAGCGTCGCCGAGCGTGTGCCGGTGCGGCAATAGGCCAGCACCGGGCCGGGCAGCTCCTCGAGCAGCTTTCCGAAGGCCGCGGCATCGGCGTCCTGCACCTTGCCCGCGACGATCGGAAGGTAGCGCGCCTCGAGCCCGAGGGCCTCGGCTTCCGTCTCGATTTCTTCGAAATTGGGCTGGTCCATCCCCTCGCCGTCGGGGCGGTTGCAGATGATCGCGCGGAACCCGTGGTCCCTGGCAGTCCGCACGTCCTCGGCGGTGATCTGGGGGCTGACCGACAGGCCAGACGTGATCGTTCGGGCATCCATGGCGGAGCCTCCTCCTCGAAATAACCGTCGCTCCCGGTTGGGGTGCGGCGGGGGACAAGCCTTCCCCCGCCGCCGCTCCGGGGCTCAGAGCGCGTTGACCGGCACCTTGAGCATCGGGCGTCCATCCTTGTCCTTCGGGATGTCGCCTGCCCGCATGTTCACCTGCAGAGAGGGGATGATCAGCTTGGGCATGTCCAGTTGCGCATCGCGCTCGGTGCGGAACTTGACGAAGTCTTCCTTCGACTTGCCGCCGCCGACGTGGATGTTGTGCGCCTTCTCGTCGGCCACGGTGGTTTCCCACTGGATGTCGCGACCGTTGGGGCCGTAATCGTGGCACATGAAGAGCCGCATCTCGTCGGGCAGGGCCAGCACCTTCTGGATGCTGTCATAAAGCGTGCCCGCGTCCCCGCCGGGGAAGTCGGCGCGCGCCGAGCCGCCATCGGGCATGAAGAGCGTGTCACCGACAAAGGCCGCGTCGCCCATGACATGCGTCATGCAGGCGGGCGTGTGGCCCGGCGTGTAGATCGCGAAGGCACGCAGCCCACCGACCTCGTAGCTGTCGCCATCCTCGAAGAGGGCGTCGAACTGGCTGCCGTCGCGCTGGAACTCGGTGCCTTCGTTGAACACCTTGCCGAAGGTGTCCTGCACCACGGTGATGTTCTTGCCGATGCCGATCTTGCCGCCCAGGTGCTGCTGGATATAGGGCGCGGCGGACAGGTGGTCGGCGTGGACATGGGTCTCGATCAGCCACTCGACGGTCAGCCCCTTGTCCTTGACATAGGCGATGATGGCATCGGCGCTGTCATAGGTGATGCGGCCGGCGGCATAGTCGATGTCCATGACGCTGTCGACGATCGCACAGCTGTTCGAATTGGGGTCCTTCACGACGTAGGAAATCGTGTTGGTGGCCGGGTCGAAGAAGGGCTCGACCTCGGGGTGGATATTCATGTTCACGGGATTGTCGGACATTTTCGGTCTCCTCCGGATGGATTACGAGGTCGCGGGCTTGGGCCGCGACAGGGTTTGCAGGTAGCGGGCGGCGAAGATGCCGGCGAGCATGGCCGCGGTGAAGGCGAAGACCTCCCACCGGCCGGTGCCGAGCGCGGGCAGTGCGCCGCCGGGGCAAAAGCCCGCGATGCCCCAGCCGATGCCGAAGACGGCCGAGCCGCCGATCAGCCGCGCATCGAGATTGCGCGCGGTGGGGATGTTGAACTCGCCTTCGAACAAGGGCCGCGCGCGGCCGAAGACAAGACGATAGCCGATGGCCGCGGTGATGAGCGCGCCGCCCATCACGAAGGCAAGACTGGGGTCCCAGCTGCCCGCGACATCGAAGAAGTTGATGACCTTGGCGGGGTTCGCCATGCCCGAGATCACGATCCCGGTGCCGAAGATCACGCCGATGAGATAGACGAGGATCAGGTGCATCTGTCTCAGCCTCCGATCACGTGGCGGACGACATAGACGGTCGCCGCGGTGGTTGCCATGAAGGTGAGTGTCGCCGCGATCGACCGCGGCGAAAGCCGCGCCATGCCGCAGACACCGTGGCCGGACGTGCAGCCCGAACCGTAGGTGACGCCGATACCCACGATGAAGCCGCCCAGCAGCAGCATCGGCATCGACACGGGAACGGTGATCTCGGGCATGCCGCCCGTGGCCAGCCAGTAGACGGCGGGGCCGGTCACCATGCCCAGCAGCACCGCGATGCGCCAGCTTGCGTCATGCAGCGAGGCGGGCGCGAAGATGCCGGCAAGGATGCCGGTGGCTCCCATCACGCGGCCGATGGCCAGCATCAGAAGCGTGGCCGACAGCCCGATGAGGACGCCGCCGCCAAGCGATTGCCAAGGGGTGAACGCTGTTTCGATCATGCCGTGCCTCCCGCGCGGGTGGATACGCATGGATAATTGATGGCAGTCATTGGGACTGTCTCCTTCCTGTTCGCTGAATGATGGATACCGAGTCGCGCCGCGCCAATCAGTGATCTAGTCACACAAGGCGCCCCGATCCTGCCTGCAGCGCGGGAAAGCGCGCTTTCCCATTGAAAAACAACTGAGAATTTTCGACGAAAAAGTCCCGGCTTTGCCCGTTTTTCCACCGAAAACCGGTGTCCTCAGCTCTCGGCAAGCTTCCTCAGGCCGTCGCAGTCGAGAATCTCGACCGTTCCGCGCCCCTGTGCGACCCAGCCGCGGCGCTGGAACTCGGCCAGTTGGCGCGAGATCACCTCGCGCGCGGTGCCAAGCTCGGCGGCGAGCTGCGCATGGGTCGCCTTGAGAACGCCGGTGTCCGCGCGCTCGATTATCTTCTGCGCCAGCCGGATGTCCATGCGGCGAAAGGCGATGTCCTCGATCACGTGGAACAGGTCCGTGATGCGCCGCGAATAGGCGCGGAAGACGAAATTCCGGAACTCCTTGGAGGTCGAGACCAGATCGTCGAACACCGCCCGCGGGATCGCGGCGGCCACGATGTCGGTCTCGGCCACGCCTTCGGCGGCGTAATCCTCGTAGGCCAGCATGCAGGCCGTGGTCAGCACGCAGCTTTCGCCCGCGGTGACACGATAGAGCACCACTTCGCGCCCGTTCTCGGCCAGTTGCTGCACGCGCACCGTGCCGTCGAGCAGCAAAAGCATGTTGTCGGGCGATTTGCCGGGGCCGAAGATCACCGTGTTCGCGGGCACCCGGATCACCTGGCTTCGTGAGGTCAGCACGTCCCGGATACGCGGCTCCAGCCGGGACAACCCCTCGAAGCGGTCGATCCAATCGTGCTGAAGGGCGGGGGCGGTCATGGTGGCGTATCCTCGGCGGCGGTCTGAATGCCATCCTGCATCTAAACCTTGCCACTGGCAAATCCATCCCGCCGCGGCACTCTGCGCCAAGGTATGATGCAACCGCTCGTTCGCCCATAAATCGGGCATGCAGCGCAGGCGTTGGGGCGACGGGTGGACAGCGCGGAATTCCTATCCATACTCGGCCCCAGAAAAGCAACACACAGGGAGCTGACATCATGACCACCCGTTTCGCCACCTTCGGCGCGGCCCTGCTGGCCACCACGGCGCTGACCGTTTCGGCCGTATCGGCCGAGACGCTGCGTTGGGCGCGCGCCTCCGAAGCGCTGACGCTGGACCCGCATTCACAGAACGAAGGCCCGACCACCACGTTGCTGCACCAGATCTACGAACCGCTGATCGTGCGCAACCACGCAGGCGAGATGGAGCCGGCACTGGCGCTGCACTGGGAACCCTCCGCCGATGACCCCAACGTCTGGATCCTTACCCTGCGAGAGGGCGTCACCTTCCATGGCGGGCAAGCGTTCAATGCCGAGGACGTGGTCTTTTCGCTGAACCGGGCGCGGACCGAGACCTCGAACTTCAAGGAGCTTCTGACCGGCGTGACCGAGGTGCGCGCGGTGGGTGATTACACCGTCGAGGTCGTGACCGACGGTCCCAACCCGCTTCTGGCCAACAACCTGACCAACATCATGATGATGGACGCGGGCTGGACCACCGAGAACAACTCGACGGAGGTTCAGGATTACGCAGCGGGCGAGGACACTTTCGCCGCGCGCAACACCAATGGCACCGGACCCTTCGTGCTGCAAAGCCGAGAGGCCGACGTGCGCACGGTCATGACGCAGAACCCGGATTACTGGGGGATGGACCAGTTTCCGATGGATGTGACCGAGATCATCTTCACCCCGATCCAGAATCCTGCGACCCGCGTCGCGGCACTTCTGACGGGCGAGGTGAATTTCATCCAGGACGTTCCGGTTCAGGACCTTCAGCGCGTGTCCGATGCCGATGGCATCGGGCTCGCCACCGCGGCACAGAATCGCAACATCTTCTTCGGGATGAACGTGGGCGACGATGACCTGACGCTCGACAGTGTCGAGGGCGCCAACCCGCTGGCCGATGTGCGCGTGCGCGAGGCGGTCAACATCGCGATCAACCGCGAGGCGATCCAACAGGTCGTGATGCGCGGCCAGTCCGATCCCTCGGGCGCGATGCTGCCGCCCCCGGTGAACGGCTGGACCGAGGAACTGGACGCCTACCCCGCCTATGACGTCGAAGCCGCCCGCGCGCTGATGGCCGAGGCGGGATACGGCGACGGCTTCTCGATCCAGCTCGACTGCCCCAACGACCGCTACGTCAACGACGAGGCGATCTGCCAGGCCGCCGTGGGGATGCTCGCGCAGATCGGGATCACCGTGAACCTCTCGGCGCTGCCGCGAGCACAGCACTTCCCGCTGATCGCCAACCTCGAGACGGATTTCTACCTGCTGGGCTGGGGCGTTCCGACCTACGACTCGGAATATGTCTTCAACTTCCTCTATCACACGCAGGGCGAGGGCCGCGGCTCGTGGAACGGCACGCGCTATTCCAACGCCGAGATGGACGAGATGATCCAGTCGCTGACCTCGAACACCGATCTCGAGGCGCGCAACCAGACCATCGCCGATCTCTGGGCCATGGCCGAAGAGGCGCGGATCTACATTCCGATCCACAACCAGGTCCTGAACTGGGGCATCGCGGATGCGTGGAGCACCGATGTGGACGCGGATGACAGCGTGAAGTTCAAGTATTTCGAGCTGAACTGAGCCGGCTTCACCGGCCTGCACGACAGACCGCCCCGTGACCTCGGGGCGGTCTTTTCCGTTTCGCACAAATATGGGCCGGCCTGGGCAGCGACGGGCCCGCGACTGTCTTGGCGCGCCGGACGGTCTCGGCTAGTCAATGTCCATGCGCGTGCCCTTCCTTCTCCTGTTGCTGTCCCTTGCCGGCGTCGGTATCGCCCTGCTCGTTCCCGGCCTGTCCGATCTGCTTCTTCTCGCGGGGCCCATGGCAATCGCGAGCCTCATCCTGCTCTGGAAGGCGCGACGCAGCGGGCGCGATGCGGACCGGAAGGCAGCGGCGCGCTGGGTGGTGATCGACGGCTCCAATGTCATGCACTGGGCCGATGGAACGCCCCGCCTCGAACCGCTCCGCGACGTGATCGCCGAACTGGAGCGGCGGGGCTTCACCCCCGGCGTGGTCTTCGACGCGAATGCCGGCCACCTGTTGCAGGGCCGATACCAGCACGACCGCGCATTGGGTCGCAGCCTCGGCCTGCCCACCGACCGCATCATGGTGGTCGACAAGGGCATGCCGGCCGACCCGATGATCCTGACCGCTGCGCGCGACATGGGCGGACGCGTGGTGACGAACGACCGGTACCGGGACTGGGCGGCGCAGTTTCCGGAGGTGCAGGAGCGCGGTTTCCTGATACGCGGCGGGTATCGCGCGGGGCAGTTGTGGCTGGACCTCGACGGGACGTCCTGAAGCCTTCGGCCCTGCAGGCACCACGGACAGGACCGGCGCGATGCCCCTTGCCCACGGCCCGCGCTGTTGTAGCGTCGACCGGCAGGGGCAAGGGAGACATGCATGAGACTGAAGGACAAGACCGTCATCGTGACGGCGGCAGGGGCGGGGATCGGACGGGCCTCGGCGCTGGCCATGGCGCGCGAGGGGGCGGTGGTGCACGCCACCGACGTGGACGCGGGCGCGATGGAGAGCCTTGCCGCGGAGCATGGCAACATCCGCACCGCGGTGCTGGACGTGACCGATGCGGCGGGCATCGCCGCCTTCGCCGCCGCGGCGCCCACGCCGGACGTTCTGTTCAACTGCGCGGGCTGGGTGCATGACGGCACGCTTCTGGAGGCGAGCGACGCGGATTGGGACCGCTCCTTCGCCATCAACATCCGCGGCATGGCCCGGATGACGCAAGCCTTCCTGCCGCGGATGATCGAGAACGGCGGCGGGTCGATCATCAACATGGCCTCAGTCGTCTCGGCGATCACGGGGGCGGCCAGCCGCTGCGCCTATGGCGCGACCAAGGGGGCGGTCATGGGCCTGACCAAGGCGATCGCCACCGACTACATACAGGCGCGCATCCGCTGCAACGCGATCTGCCCGGGGACCGTCCTGACCCCGTCGCTTCAGGCACGCATGGCGGCCCGCGGCGACTATGACGCGGCGTATCAGGCGATGCTCGACCGCCAGCCGCTGCGCGAGATGACCCACCCCGAGGATATCGCGCCGATGGTGGTCTACCTTGCCTCGGACGAGTCGAAGGCGGCGACGGGGCAGTTCTTCGTCGTCGACGGGGGCTGGACGATATGACGGGCCGCGTGGGGCTGATCGGGCTGGGCGCCATGGGTGCCGGCATGGGGCGCCACCTGCTGGCGAAGGCCGGCGGGCTGCAGACCATGGCGCACCGCGACCGCGCCGTGATCGAGGCGCTGGTCGCCAAGGGCGCGACGGAACATGCCGACGCGGCGGGCGTGGCCGCAGCGTCGGACGTGGTGGTGCTGTGCCTGCCGAATTCCACCGTGGTCGAGGCGGTGATGGAGGCGATGGCCCCCGCGCTTCGCCCCGGCCAGATGGTGATCGACACGGGCACCTCGGCGCTCGCCTCCACGATGGCGCTGGCCGAGCGGCTCGAGGCGCTGGGGGTCGATTTCGCCGAGGCGCCACTGACGGGCGGCGCGCAGCAGGCCGCCGATGGCGTTCTGGGTGCATTGGTCGGCGCCACGCCCGAGGGCTTCGCCCGCGCCGAACCGGTGCTCGCGACCTTCTGCGAACGGGTCGAGCATTTCGGCCCCGTGGGCGCCGGGGCCAAGGCGAAATTCATCAACAACTACATGGTGATGGGCATCGCCGCGCTGGTGACCGAAGCCTTCCGCGCCGCCGCCGACGAAGGCATCGACTGGGGCCAGCTGCATGACGTGGTGCAATGCGGCTCGGCCAATTCGGGCGTGCTGACCCGGATCATCGGCAAGGCGCGGGAGGGCGATTTCTCGGGCTATGTCTTTTCCGTCGGCAATGCCGCCAAGGACATGCGCTATATCGCCGACTACCTCGATGCCTCGGGCCACGGCACGCCGATGTCGCGCGCGGTGCATGACCTGTTCCAGCGCGCCGAGGCGCAGGGCCATGGCGACCGGCGGATCAGCGAATTGCTGCGCCCCGAGATTCGCGGCGCGCTGTTCGACGGCTCATAGGGCGAGGGTCTCGACCTGATCGCGCAGAACCCGGGCCGAGGCGCGCAGCCCCTCGGTCTCCTCTGCGTCCATCTCGGGCCAGAGCGTCGCGGTGACGCCCGCCCGCCCCACCAGCCGCGGCAGCGACAGCGCCACGGGACCGACGCCCAGAACCTCCGGCTCGACCGTCGAGACCGACAGCACCGCCTGCTCGTCGCCCTTGATCGCGGCCACGATCCGCGCCAGCCCCCCGCCGATCCCGTACCAGGTCGCGCCCTTGCCCTCGATGATCGTATAGGCCGCGCGGCGCACGCCCGTGTCGATCCGCGCCCGCACATCGCCGGTCAGCGCGGCGCCGATCTGGGCCGCGAAACTGGTCAGCGGCACCGAGCCCGCGCGGGCGTTCGACCAGGCCAGCACCTCGCTGTCGCCATGTTCACCAAGCACATAGGCATGGACCGAATTGGGCGAGATGCCCAGATGACGCCCCACCAGCCAGCGGAACCGCGCGGTATCGAGGATCGTGCCCGACCCGATCACGCGCCCCGGGGGCAGGCCCGACAGCGCCTGCGTCACCTGCCCCATGATGTCGACAGGGTTCGAGGCCACAAGCAGGATCGCATCGGCCGCATGGGCCATGACCTCGCCCACCACGGCACGGAAGACCTCGGTGTTGCGCTCCAGCAGCGCGAGCCGCGTCTCGCCCGGTTTCTGCGACACGCCGCAGGCGAGAATGACAACCCCCGCCCCGTCGAGATCGGCGTAATCACCCGCGCGCACCACCGCGGGCGCGCCGAAGGGGACGGCATGGGCGATATCCTCGGCTTCGGCCCGCGCACGAGCCCGGTTCAGGTCGATGAACACGACCTCGGTCGCGATCCCCTTGAGCGTCAGGGCGAACCCCGCCGCCGATCCGACCATGCCCGCGCCGACAATTCCGACCTTCATTGCGATACCCTCCGGTCTGGTTTGTCCCACCCCACCACAGGCCGCGGCGCCGGGCCAGCCCCTTGACGCAGGCTTCACCGGATCGTCACAGTCGCGCGGAGGGAGGACGGAGATGACCACAGCGGCACCGCGGCGCAGCTGGCCGCGCCGGATGACGGCGCGGATCGTCGGCCATGCGCTGGTCTTCGTCGCGCGTTTCATCACCGCCGTGCGCGCCGACTGGCGCGGGACGGAACCCATCGCGCGGCAGCGCGTCTATTTCGCCAACCACGTCTCGAACGCCGACATGCCGATGATCTGGGCCTGCCTGCCCGCCCATATCCGGCGCACCACCCGGCCCGTGGCCGCTGCCGACTACTGGCTGAAGACACCGCTGCGCGCCTTCGTCGGGCCCGAGGTGTTCAACTGCGTCCTCGTCGACCGCCGCCCCGAGGCGCGGACCGAGGACCCGATGGAGGCGATCCTTTCGGCCCTCGACGAGGGGTCGAGCCTGATCATCTTTCCCGAGGGCAACCGCAACATGGGCGAAGACCCGCTGCTTCCGTTCAGGGCGGGCCTCTTCAACATCGGGCGCGCGCGACCGGATGTGGATCTCGTGCCCTCGTGGATCGCCAACCTCAACGAGATCATGCCCAAGGGCGAGGTGATCCCGCTGCCGCTGATCTGCACCGTGACCTTCGGCGCGCCGCTGCATGTGGCCGATGGCGAAACCAAGGATGCTTTTCTCACCCGCGCCGCCGCGGCCCTTGTCGCACTGCGCCCCGACCCGCCGGATGCCGAGCCATGAGCGACAGGACCACGCTGGATATCCTGCTTCTCGCGCTTGGTGTCATCGCCATCCTCACGGCGCTGACGATGCTGGGCGAGGTCCTGCGCGCGCGCCAGCCCCATGGCCGCACAGACCCCGTCGTCGAGACCTTCATGACCCGCGTGCATTCGTGGTGGGCGATGGTGATCCTGCTGTCGCTTGCCGTGCTGTCGGGCGAGGTGGGTATCTTGCTGCTCTTTGCCTTCGCCAGCTTCGCGGCCCTGCGCGAATTTCTCACCTATGCCTACAAACGCCGCGCCGATCACCTTTCGCTGGCGCTGGCGGCTTTCGTGATCCTGCCTTTGCAATATGTCTTCGTGGGGCTTGGGTGGACCGCGCTCTTCACCGTGTTCATCCCGGTCTACGCCTTCCTTCTGCTGCCCATCGTCTCGGCGCTCAGGGGCGATCCGCGGCGCTTTCTCGTGCGGGTGGCCGAGATGCAATGGGGGCTGATGATCTGCGTCTATTGCATCAGCCATGTCCCCGCGCTGCTGACCTATGACATGGGACCGGGGGCCGAGGACCGGTCGGTCCTGCTGATCATCTTCCTCGTGATGGTGGTGCAGCTGGGCGACCTGTTCGACTACTACGCCGGTCGCCGCATCGGGCGCCGCCGCATCGCGCCCGGTCTGTCGCCCAGAACGCTGGAGGGAATGGCGGTGGGCATCGCCGCAGCGGCGCTGATCGGCGCGGGGCTGAGCTGGATCACGCCCTTCGGCGTGCTGGGGGCGGCCGCGATGGCGGCGCTGGCCAGCGCGGCGGGGATGTTCGGCGGTCTCGTCTTCGCCGCGATCAAGCGCGACAAGGGGGTCAAGGACTGGTCGCACCTGATCCCCGGTCAGGGCGGGTTCCTCGACCAGCTCGACAGCGTGATCTTCGCCGCGCCGGTGTTCTACCACGTCACCCACCTCATCTGGGGGTAGGCCGCCCGGACGGCCGGGGCCACGCGACGACCCCTCAGATGGCGGGCCTGGCCGCGTCCCCTGCGCCGTCATCATCCCCGACGCGAAGCACCGCGAAGATATAGCCCATGACCCCGCGGCGATAGGCGCGCGTCAGGGCATCACCGCCGATCATGTTGCCGAACAGCGGCCAGCGGTTCAGCCCGATCCGGTCGGCCACGGGCGCCACCGCATGCAGGGCGAGGTCGCGCCAACGGTCCAGCCGCAAGAGCGGCGTCAGGTCGTCGATCGCCTCGACGGCGAAACCCGCCGCGACGGCTTGGGCGGCGAACCCGGCCCGGTCGGGCACATGGCCCAGCCGCCAGCCCTTGCGGAAGCGCGCCACGAGGCGTCGGTCGCGCCGCCCGAGCGTTTCGGCGGGGCACCGCAGCATGTCGTCGACGACGACCAGAACGCCCCCGGGTCGCAGGTGGCGGCGCGCCGCCACGAGGAACGCGGCAGCACTCGGCGCATGCACATGGGCCTCGATCGCGATGGCAAGGTCCGCGCCGGGCCCGCCTGCCGCCTCAGGCGGTGCGATGAAATCGGCCTCGGCGAAGCGGCACCGCGCGGCAAGACCCCGCGCCGCCGCCTCGGCAAGGGCGCGGCGGCATTGCACGGCACTGATGGTGATGCCGCGAAACCGGGCTTGCGGCCAGACACGGGCGAGATGAAAGACACTTCCGCCCACTCCGCAGCCGAGATCGACGACCTTTCCAGGCGGCCCGCCCAGCATCTCCTCGGCCCGCGCACGGATCAGGTCGTTGACATGGGCCGCCGCCACCTCGGCCGTGTCGGCGCCCTCGGGCCAGAGACCGCGGTGGATCGCCAGCGCGGCGCCGCTGCCGCCGAAAACGAGGAACCTTCGCGTGCTGGCGTCATAATAGGCGCCGACCTCGTCATCTGCCATCTGGCCGCCCCCTGCCCCGTTCCGGACCTGCCCCGGCCCGACGGCCCGTTGACCTGTGCTTGCCGCGCGCAAGATAAGGGGCGTGCAGGCCCGGACAAGCGGCGCTGCGGGGCCGCCGAGCTGCGCGGAACGCTTGACCCCGGCCCCGCGCCGGTGCAGCAGGGCAGGACGCGACGAGGGATGCACGGCACATGCTCAGCTACATCATCCGACGTATCTTGCAATCGGTGCTGGTTTTGCTGGTGGTGGGCCTCGTGGCCTTCGCCATGTTCCGTTACGTGGGCGACCCCGTCGACACCATGCTGGGTCAGGAACGCACGGTCGAGGATATCGAGCGGCTGCGCGAGAACCTCGGGCTGAACGACCCGTTCTTCGTGCAATACTGGAACTTCCTCGGCCGCGCGTTGCAGGGCGATCTGGGCATCTCCTACCGGCAGGGGCGGCCCGTGGCCGAGATCATCGCCGAACGCCTGCCCGCGACTCTGGAACTGGCCGCGGTGTCGGGGATGCTCGCGCTGGTCTTCGGCATCGTGCTGGGTGTCTTCACCGCGATACGCCGCGACGGATGGGCCGCCAACACGATCATGACGCTCAGCCTGATCGGCGTGTCGCTGCCGACCTTCCTGATCGGCATCCTGCTGATCTATGTCTTCGCGGTCGAGCTTGGCTGGCTGCCCAGTTTCGGGCGCGGCGAGGTGGTGGACCTCGGCTGGTGGACCACCGGCTTCCTGACGAAATCGGGGCTGATGGCGCTGATCCTGCCCTCGATCACGCTGGGACTTTACCAGATGACGCTGATCATGCGGCTGGTGCGTTCCGAGATGCTCGAGGTGCTGCGGCAGGACTACATCCGCTTCGCGCGCGCGCGCGGGCTGAAGACCAAGGCGATCAACTTCCGGCATGCGCTGAAGAACACGCTGGTGCCGGTGATCACGGTGACGGGCCTGCAACTGGGGTCGATCATCGCCTTTGCGATCATCACCGAGACGGTGTTCCAGTGGCCGGGCGTCGGCCTTCTTTTCATCAACGCGATCCAGTTCGTCGACATCCCGGTGATGGCCGCCTACCTGATGCTGATCTCGGTCATGTTCGTGGGCATCAACCTGCTGGTCGATCTGCTTTATGTCGCCATCGACCCGCGGTTGAGGAGTTGAGACCATGACCGACGCGCCCCTCCCCCCCGTCGAGACGGCCCGCGCGCGATCCCGCCTTGCCATGGCATGGGACAGCGACATCGCCCATTCCTTCCGCCGCTCGCCGGTGGCGATGATCTCGGCGGCGGTCACGCTGATCCTTGTGCTCTCGGCGGTCTTCGCGCCGCTCATCGCGCCGCATGACCCGTTCAACCCCGCCACGCTGAACCTGATGAACGGCTTCACCCCGCCGGGCGAGGCCAACATGTTCACCGGCGAGACCTTCCTCCTGGGCACCGACGACCAGGGGCGGGACGTGTTCTCGACGATCCTTTACGGGCTGCGCATCTCGCTGTTCGTGGGCTTCGCCGCCGTGGGCTTCGCCATGGTGCTGGGGATCACGCTGGGGCTGATCGCGGGCTATGTCGGCGGGGTGGTGGACACCATCATCATGCGCGTGGCCGATGTACAGCTGACCTTCCCCGCGATCCTCGTCGCGATGCTGATCTTCGGCGTGGCCAAGGGGATCACGCCGCCCGAATACCGCAATGACGTGGCGATCTGGGTGCTGATCATCGCCATCGGCCTGTCGGACTGGGTGCAGTTCGCCCGCGTGGTGCGGGGTGCGACGATGGTCGAGAAATCCAAGGAATACGTGCAGGCCGCCCGCCTGATCGGGCGCTCGCCCGCCGCGATCATGCTGCGCCACATCCTGCCCAACGTGCTGTCGCCGGTGCTGGTGATCGCGACGATCTCGCTGGCGCTCGCCATCATCGCCGAGGCGACGCTGTCCTTCCTCGGCGTGGGGGCACCGCCGACCGAGCCGTCGCTCGGCACGTTGATCCGCATCGGGCAAGGCTTCCTCTTCTCGGGCGAGTGGTGGATCCTGTTCTTTCCGGCCTGCACGCTGCTGGTGCTGGCGCTGGCGGTCAACCTTCTGGGCGACTGGCTGCGCGACGCGCTGAACCCGAGGTTGCGCTGATGGCATTGCTGGAAATCGAGAATCTGACCGTCCAGTTCCCGACGCGTCGGCAGACCTTCACCGCGGTCAGGGACGCGCATCTGACGGTCGAGCCGGGGCAGATCCATGGCCTCGTGGGGGAATCCGGGGCTGGCAAATCGACGATCGGGGCGGCGGTCATGGGCCTGCTCGACCCGCCGGGGCGGATCACCGACGGCGTCATCCGCTTTCGCGGCGAGGAGATCTCGGGGCTGGACGCCGAGGCGATGGCCGGACTGCGCGGCAAGAAGATCTCGATGATCTTCCAGGACCCGCTGACCTCGCTCAACCCGCTGTTCACCGTGGGCCAGCAGCTGGTGGAAACCATCCAGGCGCACCTTGGCCTGTCGGAGGCCGAGGCCGAGGCGCGCGCCATCGACCTGATCGACCGGGTGGGCATCCCCAACCCGAAGGCCCGCGTGAACCAGTATCCGCACCAGTTCTCGGGCGGCATGCGGCAACGCGTGGTGATCGCGCTGGCGCTCTGCTCTGAGCCGGATGTCATCATCGCCGACGAGCCGACGACCGCGCTCGATGTCTCGATCCAGGCGCAGATCCTCGACCTGATCAAGGGGCTGGCAGCCGAGCGGCAGGTGGGGGTGATCCTGATCACCCATGACATGGGCGTGATCGCGGATACGACCGACGTGGTGACGGTGATGTACATGGGCGAGGTGGTGGAAAGCGGGCCGACGGCGCGGGTGCTGGGCCAGCCCGAGCACCCCTATACCAGGTCCCTGATCGCCGCGGTGCCGCGGCCCACGGTCAAGCTGCACCGCTTTCCGCTGATCGGCTATGGCGGGCGGGTGACGGGCTTTGCCATCGAAGACCTCGCGCGGAACTGGCCCCAAAGCACGGCCGCTCGCGGCGCGCCCCTGCTGGAGGTAGACGGGATCACCAAGCGCTTCGTGTCGAAACGCGCGCTTCTGCCGTCGCGGCGGGAATATTTCACCGCCGTCGATGCGGCGGGCTTCGAGATCCGGCAGGGCGAGGTATTCGGCCTTGTGGGCGAGTCCGGTTCGGGCAAGTCCACCATCGCGCGGATGATCGCAGGGCTTTATCCCGTCGACGGCGGGACGGTGCGCTTCGACGGGCGCGACGTGACCGCGAGCGCGCGCGGCGTGCCCGACTGGTACCGCCGCGAGATCCAGATGATCTTTCAGGACCCCTATTCGAGCCTGAACCCGCGGATGCGTGTGGACGACATTGTCGCCGAACCCGCGCGCCACCATGGCTTGCTGGCTGGGCAGGCGCTCAAGGATCGGGTGACCGAACTGCTCGACCGGGTGGGTCTGGGCGCGGAGGCCGGGCTGAAATATCCGCACGAGTTCTCGGGCGGTCAGCGGCAGCGCATCTCCATCGCCCGCGCACTGGCGACCCAGCCGCGGTTCCTGATCTGCGACGAGCCGACATCCGCGCTCGACGTGTCGATCCAGGCGCAGATCCTCAACATTCTCAAGGATCTGCAGGAGCATCTGAACCTCACGATGCTGTTCATCTCGCACGACCTGCCGGTGGTGCGGCAGATGTGCGACCGGGTGGGCGTGATGAAGGACGGCAAGCTGGTGGAGGTGGCCGAGACCGAGGCGCTCTTTGCCGATCCGCAGCACGCCTACACGCGAGAGCTTCTGTCGCTGATGCCGCGGCTCGACGGCCTGTCGGACGAAGGGCTGGCCGTCGCCTGACCGGGTTTCGCCGCGCTGCGCGCGTCGACCCGTGCGAGGGGGTTCCCCCCTCGCGCTCCCCACCGTATTTGTGGAAAGGTGAAGGGCGAACGCGCCCCGAAGCGGAGGAGCCCGTCATGCCGCAACCCGATCACGTCTCGATCTACGACCTGCCCGATCCCGACACCCTCGACGAGGACATGCAGCGCTATTTCCAGGTCTGCATGGACAAGCTGGGGATGGTGCCGAACGTGCTGCGCACCTTTTCGCGCAACCAGGACAAGCTGCGCGCCTTCGCACAGTATTACAACACGCTGATGCTGGCCCCCTCGGGGTTGAGCAAGCTCGAGCGCGAGATGGTGGCGGTGGTCGTGTCGTCCGCCAACCGGTGCTTCTATTGCCTGGTCGCCCATGGCCAGGCGGTGCGCGCGCTGTCGGGTGATCCGCAACTGGGCGAGATGCTGGTGATGAACTACCGCGTTGCGCCGCTGCAGCCACGGCAGCGCGCGATGCTGGATTTCGCGTGGAAGCTGACGACCGAGCCATGGACGGTGGACGAGCCTGACCGCGCCGCTCTGCGAGAGGCGGGCCTGAGCGAGGGGGAGATCTTCGATCTGGCCGATGTGATCGGGTTCTTCAACATGTCGAACCGCTTTGCCATTGCCTCGGACATGATGCCGAACGCCGAATATCACGGCATGGATCGCTGAGTGTTTTCGTGATCTTACGGCGTGATGTTCACGTGATACCTTAATCGGCGAGTGCTTGTGCCCCACCCAGCGTGCCGGGCCCCACGATCCCGTCGATGGCCCCGTTGTAAACTCCGCGGGCCTGCAGGATCAATTGGAACTCGATCGCGGTCTGGCGATCCCAGGCCGGTGGCCGCGCGCCCCCTGCCGCCCGCAGGTCGCCGGGATCGACCCCGCCCGTGTCAAGCGCGGCGATATAGCCCTGCGCCGCGGCGACGGGGTCGGCGGGCCCGCCGATGCCCTGCTCGCGCAGGTAGGCCAGCGCGGCGATGGCGGGGGAGTGTCCCGCCTCGGCCGCGATACGGGTCCAGCGCAGGCGCAAGGTCGCGTTGGGCGGCACGCCCTCGGCCCCCTCGTCATAGAGACGGGCAAGGGTCAGCGCGGCGTCCATGTTCCCGCTGCGCGCGGCGGCGGCGAAGAGCGGCACGGCCGCGCGCGGGTCGGGCACGCCGAGATCGGCATCGGCACCGCCCGGCACCCCCTCTCCGGTCAGGTAGACCTGCGCGAGATTGGCCTGTGCGAAATGGTAGCCTTCATCGGCGGCCGCCCGGAACAGGCGCATCATCTCGCCCGCATCGCGCGGCACACCGCGGCCCAGCCGGTGCATGAAGGCCAGCGTCGCCATGCCGGCCGGATCGCCCGCCGCGACCGCGTCGCGATAGGCCGCGACGGCGCGGTCGATGTCGGCGCGGATCGGACCGATGCCGAAATTCCAGTAATCGCCAAGACGGGTATGGGCCGCGCCCTCACCATCGGCGGCGGCCCGTTCATAGAGCGCGACGGCCTCGCGGTGTTCTCCGCGCGCCTGGGCGATGGTCGCCATGTGAAACAGCGGGCCGCCCGCGTCCGGGGCCAGCGCCACCGCCTCTTCGCACACTGGCAGCGCGTCGCGCAGGCGGGCGAAGATCGCGCGTTGAGCCGCCTCGCTGACCGCCACGGCGGCGGAGACGGGGCCAGCGGCCTCCATGCAGGCGGCGACGGCGGCCTCGGCGGCCTGCCGCGCGGCGCGTTCCTCGGACAGACGCGCGATCTCGGCGGCGACGGCGGCACGGCGGGCCTCCTGTTCGGCAGCGGCGGCGTCAGTGGCAGCCTCTTGTGCCGCAAGACCCGCAGCGGCGGCGGCTTCGGCGGCCTCGGCGAGGCGGCGGGCCTCGGCCTCGGCCGCGCGCCGGGCGGCCAGATCGGCAAGCGCGGCCTCCAGCGCGGCACGGCGCGCTTCACGTTCGGCGGCGGCCTCGGCCATCGCGGCCTCCTGCGCGGCTGCGGCGGCTGCAGCCGCGCGGGCGCCCGCCGCTGGATCGACGGCCTCCGCATCGGTGGCGGCGGGGTCTGCCGGGGCGGGATCAGCCGGGGCCGGGGTTTCAGGCACCGCCGTTTGCGCCAAGGCCCCGCCGGATGGACCGGGTAGCAGGACCATGGCCAGCACAGCAGCGAGGCAGACAAGTCGCAGTGGAACGGAACGAGGCTCGGGACGCGTCACGGCGATGTCATCCTTTGGCAGCAGGCCGATAACGTCACGATAGCGCCCAATCTCCCATCCTGTCGAGCCATCATCCCCCTTCCCCGCAATACAGAAATCACTGGCCAAGGCCGGCGCCGTGGTGCAGGGTCCGAACGGTCTGACCGTGCAGGGAAAAGTCGACGGAGCGAGGCCCTGAACCGACCCAACCACAGCACCGAGGGGGCAAGCCGCTTGCCCGAGGCGGAGACGGCGCCGGACAGTCCCGCGCAGGGCCGTGTGCTGGTCGTCGACCTGGACGGAACCCTGCTGCGCAGCGACATGCTTCACGAGACACTCTGGGATGCGCTGTCACGCGATCCGATGGTGATCCGGGGCGCACTGGGCGCGCTGCGACAGGGCAAGGCTGCGCTGAAGGCGTTTCTCGCGGCGCACTCCGGTGTCAGGATGGCGACCCTGCCCTATGATGCGCGCATCATCGCCCGGGTCGAGGCGTGGCGCGCTACGGGCGGGCGCACGGCCCTTGTCACGGCGACCGACGCGACGCTGGCCGAGGCCGTCGCGGCGCATCTGGGACTGTTCGACGAGGTGCATGGCAGCAGCGCGGGACGCAACCTGAAAGGCCCGGAGAAAGCGCGGTTCCTGACCGAGCGTTTCGGCCCGCGCGGGTTCGACTACATCGGCGACAGCATGGCCGATCTTGCCGTTTGGGATGCCGCCGAGCACGCGATCAGCGTCGGCGCCCCGGCGCCCCTGCGCCGCCGGCTCGACGCGCGAGAGGGACCGCGCCCCGAGCATCTGCCGACGGCGCGCGCGCCTGCGGGGGCCCTGCTGCGGGCCCTCAGGCCGCAGCAATGGCTCAAGAACCTTCTGGTCTTCGTGCCGATGATCTCGGACCTGACCTTCGACTGGGCGGCGGTGCTGTTCTCCACGATGGCCTTCGTCGCGCTGAGTTTCGTGGCCTCGGCCGGGTATGTCGTGAACGACCTGCTCGACCTCGCCGATGATCGCAGTCATCCGCGAAAATGCAAAAGGCCCTTCGCATCGGGCGCGCTCTCGGCGCGGACGGGGACCTTCCTGATCCCCCTTCTGCTGCTGGCGGGCCTGCTCTGCGCGCTCGCGGTCGGACCAGCCCTGCTGGGCGTGGTCGCCCTCTATTTCGTGGCGACGCTCTCCTATTCCCTGAAGCTCAAGCAGCACACGATGGTCGATATCTGCATGCTGGCCACGCTCTACACGATCCGCATCATCGCGGGCGGCGTCGCGATCGGAGCGGATCTGTCGGTGTGGCTGCTGGCGGTGTCGATGTTCATGTTCTTCGCGCTGGCCGCGATCAAGCGGCTGGCCGAACTGACGGACCTGCAGGCTGCCGGGCGGGACGTGTCGCGGCGCGGCTACCGGGTGGAGGATCGCGGCGTGCTGAGCCAGATGGCGATCTCCTCGGGGTATCTCGCCGTTCTGGTGCTGGCACTTTATATCGACGAGCCGCAGGTGCAGGAGAAGTTCGGGGAGCCGTGGCTCTTGTGGGGGGTGTGCCCGCTGCTGATCTTCTGGATCAGCCGGATGGTCATGGTGGCCGCACGCGGAGAGATGCAGGACGACCCGCTGACATGGGCGCTCGAGAACCGGACCAGCCGCAAGGTGATGCTGGGCACCGTGCTGTTCGTCGTGCTGGCGGTGGTGGCATGAGCGGCCCGCCGCGGGGGTCTGCGCTTGTCCTGCTCTACGCGGGCTTCGCCGTTCTGGCGACACTGGCCAACCTCGCGGCGCAGCGGCTGGTGCTGGCCATGGCGGGGGGCGTGACGGGCCCCAGCTTTGTCGTGGCCCTCGGGGCGGGCACACTGGTGGGGCTGGTGGTGAAATACCTGCTCGACAAGCGCTGGATCTTTCACGACGCGACACGGGGCATGGCAGCGCAGGGGAGGCAATTCGCCCTCTACACCCTGATGGGCGTGGCGACGACGGCGGTGTTCTGGGTGACGCAGACCGCCTTCTGGCTGACATGGGGGACCGAACTTGCGCGTGAGGCGGGCGCGGTGCTGGGCCTGACCGTGGGCTATGTCACCAAGTACCTGCTCGACCGCCGCTATGTCTTTCGCACCATGACAGGGGCGCCATGACGAGGCTTGCGGGATGGGGCCGGTTCCGCCCGGCCGAGACGCGGCTGGCGCGCATCCGCTGCGAGGCGGATGTAGCCGCCGCGCTGGCCGCGGGCGGCCCGCTGATCGCGCGCGGCAACGGGCGCGCCTATGGCGACAGCGCGGTCAGCCCCGGCGCAACGCTCGACATGACGGGCATGGACCGAATGCTGTCCTTCGATCCCGGGACGGGCGTGCTGGTGGCCGAGGCGGGCGTGCTGCTGGCAGAGATCATCGAGACCTTCCTGCCGCGCGGCTGGTTTCCCGCCGTCACGCCTGGCACCAAGTTCGTCAGCCTCGGCGGCGCGATCGCGGCGGATGTGCATGGCAAGAACCACCATCTCGACGGCAGTTTCGGCGCCTTTGTAGACTGGACCGACGTGATGGACGCCGAGGGCCGCGTCACCCGCGCCGTGCCCAACACCGAGCTCTTCGGCTGGACCGTCGGCGGCATGGGCCTGACCGGGGTGATCCTGCGCGCGGGGCTTCGGTTGCGACGGGTCGAGAGCGGCTGGATCGCGCAGGACATGCGCGCGACCCAGACGCTCGATGCCACCATCGACATGATGGACGCGACACTGCGCGCGCCCTATTCCGTCGCCTGGCTCGATTGCGTGACGACCGGGCCGATGATGGGCCGGGGGCTGGTCATGCTGGGCCGTCATGCGGGCGTGGGCGACCTGCCGCCCTCGCAACGCAGCCGCCCATACAGCGTGCCGCGCAAACCCACGGTGCGCCTGCCCTTCGACCTGCCGGCGATGGCGCTGAACGGGCTGACGCGCCACGCGTTCAACGCGCTCTACTACTGGAACGGGCGGCGCAAGCCGGGTGAACGGCTGGTGGATTGGGACAGCTATTTCTACCCGCTCGACGCCGTGCTGGACTGGAACCGCGGCTACGGGCGCGCGGGCTTCATCCAGTTCCAATGCGCCCTGCCCCAGCATGCCGCGCGCGCGGGGATGCATGCACTGCTGGGTGCCATTGCGCGATCCGGCGAGGCCTCGGTGCTGTCGGTGCTGAAGCGTTTCGGCCCGCAGGCGGGGCGGTTTTCCTTTCCCATGGCGGGCTATACGCTTGCCCTCGATTTTCCCGTGAACGACCGGAGCCTTGCCCTGATGGACACCCTTGACCGGATCACGCTCGACCATGGCGGGCGGTTCTACCTCGCCAAGGACGCCCGCATGCCGCGCGCCGTGATGGAAGCCGCCGATGACCGCGTGAGCGCTTTCCGCGAGATGCGGGCGGCGACGGGCGCGGCGGAGCGCTTCGTCTCGGTGCAATCCGAAAGGCTGGGCCTGTGAGCGGGCGGGTGACCGGGCCGGTCCTGATCCTCGGCGCGACCTCGGACATGGCGCGGGCCGTGGCGCGGGCCTTCGCCGCCAGGGGCTGCGCGATCCAGCTGGCCGCGCGCGAGCCCGCGGCGCTGGAGGGCGACCGCGCCGATCTCGAAACGCGCTACGGCGTGGCGGTCAGCCTGCACGCCTTCGACGCGCTGGACGTCGCGGGGCATGCGGCTTTCGTCACGGGATTGCCAGAGCTTCCGCAGGTCGCAATCTCGGCCGTCGGCCTGATGGGCGAGCAGGCCGAGAACGCGGCGGACATGACCCGCGCAGCCGAGGTGATGCGCGCGAATTTCGAGGGGCCCGCGACGATCCTCGGCGCGCTGGCCAACGCGATGGAGGCGCGCGGCTCGGGCACGCTGGTCGGCATCAGCTCTGTCGCGGGCGAGCGCGGGCGCGCGTCGAACTACGTCTACGGCAGCGCCAAGGCAGGGTTCACCGCCTATCTCTCAGGGCTCAGGAACCGGCTGGCCGACAAGGGCGTGCATGTCGTGACCGTGCTGCCGGGCTTCGTGGCGACGAAGATGACGGAAGGAATGGACCTTCCCGCGCGCCTCGTGGCGCAGCCCGAGGAGGTGGCGCAAGCCATCGTCGCCGCCGTCGAGCGCGGGCAGGAGGTGATCTACGTGCGCCGGATCTGGCGGCTGATCATGGCGGTGATCCGCGCCATCCCCGAGACGATCTTCAAGAAAACCTCGATCTGAGCGGGCCGAAAGCCGCGCATATCCCCGGAAAATGGGCGGATTCCTGCCGCCTTTCCGACCCCTCGGGCAATTCCGTGCGGGGCTTATTGTGAATTTAACCCGACCGGCGTAGGCCCGATTCCCATGACCGGGACAGTCCGCGCGCAGCTCAAGTCGCGCATCTCAAACACCGCACCTCGCCTGGGCGACAACCCCAACACCGTGATCGCGGCATTGGTCCTGTCGACCTGTGTCTCGGCGCTGACCGGCTATGTGGTTCTGTCCAAGGCCTTGCCGCAGGTCATGCGCCCCGCCGCGACGACGCAGCTCATGGCCGATGCGCCGCAGCGCCCGCTGCCGCGGCCGGGGATGAACCGGCAGCCGCTGGTCGAACCTTCCGATCCGGTGATCGCGGCGACCGGTTTCGTCGATCCGGACCTCGACCGGAGCAGGCCCGATGCCCCCGCCCGGCAAGATGTCGCAGAAGCACCCGCTGCAGGCCTGCGTGGGCCGGTGCGCGTCATCGAGGGGCGCCCCGCCGTCGTGCCGGCCCCACGCCCGACCGCGGGGGCGGGCCTGGTGCAATTGGCCCGCGGCATGACGCCTGCCGCGGCGCGCGGCCTGCCGGCCCCGGTGGCACGGCCCGAAACCCCGGCCGATGCAGGGGTCCGGACCGTCGCCTCGGCGACCATCCGCCCCGAAACACGCCCGGTCACACTGTCGACCCGATCGCTTGCGGCATCGGAGGCCGAGGTGGTCCTGGCCGCAGCTGCCACGCCCGAGGGCGCGCCCCGACCGCGGCAGTCCGACCCCGTGCCACCGCGTGCCGGCGCGAACCCCTGCGCCGCGGCCCTGACGCGGGCGATCCCGCGTCGTCCGGGCAGCGCGCCGGGCGGGGCGGCGGTGATGGAAGCGGTCGGCAACGGCTCGGGCTCGGGCCGCGACAACGCCCTGGTGGCCGAGGCCCTGCGCGGCAATGTGCCGGGCTTTCTGCGCGATCTGCAGCCGGTGCGGTTCAACGGCATGATCGGCGGCCGCCGGACCGAGATCACCCTGTGCGTGACGCCCGATTACCTGGCCATCGGGTCTGATACCGACCATGTGCGCGTGCCTCTGGGCCTTCCCGCCGCCCTGCGCGTGGCCGATGCCTTCGAGATGATGCTGCCCACGACACGGATGGTCGACGCGATCTACGCGCAGGCCGATGTGCGGGTCGCGCCCGCGCCGATGCCGCCGACCTCTGCGATGTCCTCGACCGATTATTTCCTGCGCCACGACGCGACGGTGGATGCGCAATTCGCCCGTGCGGGCGCGCGGGCGGGCGTGCTGGTCGCCGGTCACAAGAAGGACCTGGTGTTGTCGAACCGCCTGTCGCGCGCGCCGGGGCGCGTGGCGATCTATGGCTGGCATCGCACGAGCGGCGACGCGATCCAGCCCCTGTCGACGGTGCATGGCGAATATTACGCCGATTACAGCCACGGCATCCGGCTGGTGGCGCGCACCGCTTACGTCAATGGGCGGGCGGTGGACCTGCGCGGGCTTTTGACCGATGGGCAATATGCGGGCCTGTTGAACAGCGAAGGGCCCTTGACCGGCACCACGGTGCGGCTGGCCGCGCTGCAATAGGCAACACGTAGAAAGCGCGCGAACGGCCGAAGGGCGGTTCCCTTGCGAAACGTCGTGACCTGGGGGGCTCTGCCCCCGTCGCGTGCCGCGACTCCCCCGGAGTTGTATCTGCCAAGATGAAGCAGGGGACGGGCGCGCGTTAACCTTGATGCGGGGTTAACGCCGCCGATGGCTGTGGGGGGGGCCTTTTTGCCTCAGCCCACGTCGCGGAAGCAGCGGAAACCGAGGTGGTAGTTTCGGTGGCTGCCCTCCGACATCACGCGGCTGCCGTGCCAGAAGGGGGCGCGCCACCGCGCCCAGTGCTCATGGGCGCGGATCGTGTCCCAGATGAACCACGATCCCTTCATCTCGGTCACGCCGAGGCTGGTGGAGCCGCGGCTGGCCATCTGGTCTTCGGCCAGCGGCAGGTTCATGTGCTCTGCGGCGTTGCCGTCGATGTCATAGACTCCGAGCGGCGACCGGCAGTCCGGGAAGGAGCCCGCCGGGTAGGTGTTCGACCCGCAGCCCGTGAAGCTTCCGCCGTTGCACGACGCGGTCTTGGAACTGCCCGTGGCGCAGACGCCCGCGCGCCAGCTGCCGATGGAATAGGTGCCCGAGGTGCTGGCATAGCGCTGGTTGTGGGCGCTGCGCATCGTGTTGACCGCGGCCGACATCCCCATGCCGCGGATGCGGTCGAACGGATAGTCCGGCGGCAGAAGCTGGCCCGCGGCGGCGCCTTCCCATTCATGGGCGTCGCCGATGCGCTTGCCCTCGGCGGCGCAAAGCTGTGCAGCCTCGCTCGCGCGGACCCAGACCACCGGGTAGGCCATGGGAATGTTGGGGTATTCGAACATGTCCGCGCAGACCGTCGCGTCGCGGGGGTCTTGGGTGGCAGGATCGTAGAGCGGCACCATGTAGCGTTCGCCGCAGATCCGTTCATACTCCCGATTGCGATAGCTCTGCTGCACCTGCGCCACCGACCCGCCCAGCCGCGCCGAGGCCTCCTCGGGGGTCAGCGGGTGGCGGGTGACGGCGGGGTTCCCCTGCCCCATCCAGCCGTTCGGCGAGGCCGCGAAGATCGCGCGGATGCGACCAATCTCGGCATTGGAGACGCCGCGCACCTCCTGCATCTGGCGGAACATCGCCTCGTTGCGATCCGCGAGGGATTGCGCCGCCACCGGCAGGGCCAGGGCGATCATGGCCAGCGTGGCAAGGGCGGTCTTTCGCAGGCGTCGAGGCATCGGCGTCACTCCTCCGGTCTGACAAGGTAGAAGAAATCGCGGTTGTCGGGAGCCGCGATGAAGCGCGGGATGCGCCCCCCGCTGCCACGCGGATCGGACTCGGCCATGCCCGAGACGAGGTGGCGCGTCTCGATCTCGTCATCCTCGCGGGTGTAGACGGCGAGGTAGGTCAGCTCCTGGCTGTTCATGTCGAGCAGCATCGCGTAATCGCAGTCATAGGCCTGGAAGGTGCGCGCCATGCCCGAGGGCGTGGCGGTCGAGAAATAGGCATAGATCAGGAAGGGCCGTCCCTCGATCCTGCGCAGGCAGGCCCCCGCGCGCAACGTCCTGAGCTGTGCCTCGGCAGAGCCCGACCAGTTGCCACCGCCCCAGGAGGTGACACGGTCGCCAGGCACACCGTTCTCGATCAGGGGGACGCCGTTTTGTCGCGCAAAGGCAAGATCGCCCTCCGAAGCGGCGTCTTCCTCGGTCCAGGTCCGCATGCCGACCTCGCCCTCGGTCGTCACGTAAAGCGTGGCCAACCCCGGCCAGAGCCGCGAGAACACCACGCCATGCGACAGGAACCCGTAATGGTGGCCCCAGTTGAAGGTCGCCCATTCCCCGAAGCGCCACGCGCCATGGTCGCGCTTGAACCCCCCGGTGAAGGTGGCCGCGACGCGATCGTAGAGGTTGGGCGACAGCATGCCCGTGAAGACCAGCGGATCGGGCCGGTCGAAGCCGTCGGGGCCGCGGGCCTGATAGTGCCGCCCGCCGCCGGAGGGCCGCGAGGACCATTCGAGGCTGGGGTGATCGGTGCCGATCTCGTAGCCAAGTTCGAACCGGGTCAGGTCGAAGGCCACGAGGTAGACATCGGCGTTGCGCTCGACCCCGTCGAGGCCGTTGGCGCCCCGCACCTCGAAGACCTCGCGCGCGATCATGCCCGGCTGCATCGCGCTGGCGTAGATGCCGGGCGCGTCTTCGATCTCGTACCAGGCGCCGGCGGTCACGCGGCCGCCGTCATCGCCGACGAGGTCAAAGCCCCAGTAGGGCCTGATCTGCGGGGCCGAGGCGAGCCGGGCCGTGCCCAGCAAGGCGACGCCGTCGATCTCTTCCTCGGTGTCGAAGCCCTCGGAGGATACCATGAAGGCGTCCTCGTAGAACGCGCCCTTGATCAGGTTCACGATGGAATCCCCGAAGATCACGTTGTCGCGCAGGAACTGCGACACCGCTTCGCGGGTGGTGCGGTTGCCGCGCACGGGATTTCGGACGAACAGCGCCCAATCGCAGATCGGGGCGAAGGGCAGTTCGCTGGCGCGCGCGTCCTGCAGCGTGTCATCGGCCCAGGGTCGGCATTCGCCGACATCGCCGTCCCGCTCGATCAGGAGGGCCGGCTGCGCGCCATCGGTCAGCGACAGCCGCGTTGACGCGGCATCGCCGCTTTCGAGGTGGACGGTATCGGCGCGTCCCGAGGTCGGCGCGATCTCGAGCACGAACCAGTCGTTCACGTTCGGATTGAGCGACGTCAGGGTGTAGCGGGTGCCATCCGTGTCCGTGACGCTCTGGTCGTTGCGAAGGGCGTTCAGCGCAAAGACCGAGCCCGGCACATCGCGCGCCGCCTCGGCATGCTGCGCGGCAAGCCGGTCGGCCTCCGGCAGATCGAGCCCCTGCGCCGCGGACGAGGCAGTCAGCCCGAACACGATACCAGCGGCAAGAAGGCCACGAAACGACATCTCGGGCGATGGCCTGAACAAGGGAGCCTCCAGGGAAAATCTCATGGTCCGTGACATCGGACCCATCGCGTCGGGGTCGAGTGTTGCAACAACTCGCGGCATGACGCAACGGCGCTGTCCGGCGCACACGTCGTGCGATTGCGAAATCGCATCGGAACATCGCAAACAGTGCCCGGGCGATGCATCGAGGGGCGAAAACCGTTCGCGGGGTCCCTGCGCCGCACCGTTAACCTGTTGTTAACGAAGGGTGGGAATTCTGATCCGGCACCGACGGGTGTGCTGCGGTTCAGCCGGAACGGTCAGGGACGTAACGAGTTGGGCGAGATGATGTCGAGGGTGGACATGACACGGGACAGGGCAAGGAACGACGACGGTGCCACGGCCTTCAATCCGGGCGGGATCGTGCATGCCGATGGCGTGCGCAACGAGTCCGCCGATGCGCCCGAGACCCTCGAGCGGGTCATCGAGGCCGCACTCGAGGCTGGGGCCGTCCAGCTTGCCCGAAGCACCCTGTCCGAGGCGGAGACCGCCGGCACGCTGACCCCCGCGCGATCCGCATATCTCAAGGCGCGAATCGCCCTGGAAACGGGTGACCTCCTCGCCGCGCGGGCGATCCTCGTGATCGCGATCGACCGGGCGCCCGAGAACCCGGTTCTCAGGGCGCTTCTGGCCGAGGTGATGGTGGCCGCCGGCACGGCCGCCGACGCCCGCGTCGTGCTGGGCCACATGGGTCGGGCGCCGGTCAATCCACCGCCCCCCGCCGCCACGAACACGAAAACCGGCGCCGATGGCACGACCGACGAGGCGGATGCGGCCGCCCCGCGCAGGGCCGCGATCGGGCAGTGCCGCACCGCCGATACGTCCACGGGCTGACGGACCGCGCAAGCGCAAGTTTGACCTTGGGGTCAGAGCGGCCCATTCTGCGCCCCGGGGGAGAAAGGGGTGCGATGCGGATCGACGGGCTGCAATACGCCAATTGGTCGGAAAAGGTCTTTCGCCAGATGCGCGAGGGCGGTCTCGATGCCGTGCATGTCACCGTCGCCTATCACGAGACCTTTCGCGAGACGGTGCTGCAACTGGAGCGCTGGAACCGCTGGTTCGCGGCCCATCCCGACCTGATCCTGAAGGGCACGACCGCCGCCGACATCGACCGCGCGCGGGCCACGGGGCGCACGGCAATCTTCTTCGGCGCCCAGAACCCCAGCCCGATCGAGGATGACATCGGCCTCGTGGAGATCCTGCACACGCTCGGCCTGCGCTTCATGCAGCTGAGCTACAACAACCAGTCGTTGCTGGCGACCGGCTGCTACGAGGCCGAGGATCCGGGCCTGACGCGGATGGGGCGTGCGGTCATCGCCGAGATGAACCGGGTGGGCCTCGTCATCGACATGAGCCATTCCGCCGACCGCTCGACCATCGAGGCGGCCGAGGTTTCGGCCCGCCCTATCGCGATCACCCATGCCAATCCCGCTGCCTGGCACCCCGCCCGCCGCAACAAGCCCGACCCGGTGCTGCGGGCCGTCACCGCGCGCGGCGGCATGCTGGGGTTCTCGCTCTATCCCCACCACCTGAAAGGTGGCGGCGAGTGCACGCTGGACGCCTTTTGCACGATGATCGCCGAGACCGCCGACCGCTACGGCGTGGAACATCTCGGCATCGGGTCCGATCTGTGTCAGGATCAGCCCGACAGCGTGGTGGAGTGGATGCGCGTGGGCCGTTGGACAAAGGACATCGACTACGGCGAAGGCTCGGCGGCGGCGCCGGGATTTCCGCCAATGCCCGACTGGTTCCGCGACAACCGCGATTTCGGGAACCTCGCCGAGGGGCTGAGCGCGGTCGGCCTGTCCGGGGAGGAGGTCGCGGGCGTCATGGGCGGCAACTGGTACCGCTTTTTCGCGGAAAACTTCGGTCCCGCGGCATGAAGGACGCGGGGCGCGACCACACCACGCAGCGCCGCCCGCCCGCGCAGGTGATGCGGCTCTCGCGGATGGGATCGCTGCACCAGTGCCGGCTGAGCTTCATGCGCCAGCTGACACGCCGGATGGCGCGCGAGGGATGGCGTTTTGCCTGCACCGACTGGGCAATCGACGCCTCGGGTGTGGGCCATGCCGTCTACACCGTCCGAACCCGCCAGAGGACCTATGCGCTGGTGGCCTTCGCCCATGACCTGCCGCCCGAAGCGCGCAGCGACCGCGTCATCGCCGAGGCCTGGGACGCGACCTTCGCGCTGCATGACGGGGTGCCGGATGCCGCCGACATCGCCCGGCTGGCCGCGAACGTGCCACTGCAGGAGGCGGGGCGCATCACCGAGCGCGAGCTGTGCCTGAGCCGGGCCAACAGGTCGGTGCGGCTGTGGGATCACGTGGTCGCGCGACTGGCCGAGGGGCGCCAACCCGACCCCGCGCAGCTGGCCGAGGTCGGCTACCTGATGCGCACCACCGCGGTCTACGGCTCGGGCAAGTTCGGCGCCGCCGACCGCAAGCGGATCGAGGATCGGCCCGAATTGCATGCCCCCTTCCAGGCCGAGATGCTGACGGTCTACCTGATCCGCCTCTTCGTGCGCGACCTTGTGGAACACATGGCGTGCGCGCGGGGCGGCGACCGGGCCGTGCGGCTCGACCCCCGGTCGGCGCAGGGGCTGGGGATCGGCAATTCCACGGGCCTCGGGATGGCGCCCTTTCTCGTGACCCACCCCTGCCTTCTGAACAACTGGATGATGGCCCGCGAAGAGGCGATCGCGCGGGTGCGCGCGTTGCCCTCGGTCTCGGCGGCGGATTGGGCGCTGGTGGCAGATCTCGTCGCGCGGATGCGGGCGGGCGTGGCGGCCGCGACCTCGCGCCATCCGATCCAGGTCGAAAAGAATGCGCAGCTGGCCACCGATCTCGACCGGCTCGGTGCCGCACTTGCGGGGCCGCCGCGGCTCTGGGCGGAGGTGCTCGACTGGGCAGAGGACGCGCTGAGCGACGAGGGTCAGGAGGCGCTGGCCTCGCTGGCGCTGGAACCCTACGGCGCGATGATCGACGGGCTGGCCCATTGCATGTCCGACACGCTCGACAGCCGGTTCCGCATCGAGGGGTCGATGCCCATCGGGCAGGTGCGGCGCCTGCTGTCCGAGGTGTTCGGCTGGGCGCTCGACATCGACTGGACCGATCCCCGGGCGACCGCACGGGCATGGTATGTCTCGGAGGAAAAGCTGGAACCGCGCCTGGGCCAGCGCCACGAGGAACCGATCGAGGACTACGAGCAGCCGCTGGCCACCGCGCGCGACGCCGTGCAGGCCTATCGCGCGCTGGGCATATGGCCCGGCGAGGTGCCGGTCGCCCGTTTCCTGCTGCGCCACCCCGAGCATCGCGTGGCCATTCGGCGGGCCCAGATCTCGGGCTTCGCCCCCTACTCCGAGATCCGCGACAACCTGATCGGCGCGGACCTGCTGCCCATCGACATGTTGCGCGCCAAGCTGAGCTTTTTCGGAGCGACCGATTTCGATCCGCGGTCGGACCGCTGGGTCCGCATCAGGATGTTCGCGGGGGCCCCTTTTCCGGAGGCGCTGACGCCCGCGACCGCCGACCGTTGGGTCTATCCCGGGGCGGGGTCTTGAGCGCAGGCTTGTCCCTCGGCGAACTGGAGGCCACGGCGCGCAAGGCCGCGCGCGGCGCGGGCTATGCCTGGGGACTGGCCGACGATGCGGGGCGCGCGGTGCGCGGCATGGCCGAGATCGGGCTCGACGGGGCGGAGTTGCTGGTCCGGCTCGCCCGCGCCGTGGCACCCCGGCCCCAGCAAAGCCTTGCACCGCAGCACCTGGAGGATCTCTGGGTCTCGGACAAGGGACCATTGTGTCCGATCCGCGCCGGTGCGGCGCTCTGCGATCTCGCCCGCAGCCTGCCGGACAGCGGCATGGCGGTGACGGGCGTTCTGGTGCCGGGTCTCTTTCTGCCCTTCGCCGCCGATGTGGCGCGGCTGCGGGATGGCCCGGTAACGGTGTCCTGGCGCGGCGGGATCGTCGGGATCGGACCGGAGGGGTTGCCGCGCGCCAGCGGCATCCTGAAGCTGGTCGACGTGGACGAGGCCGACCTGTTCCTGCACCCCGGCGGCACCGCCCTGCCAGCCGCCCCGGCCGAGACCCGCGCCCACCCCGACCCGGCGGCGTGGCAGGCCCTGCTCGGGCTGGCCCATCGCACCTATGCGCCCGCGACCGAGGCCTCGCGCCGCCTGGGGGCGGGGTCGGGGCTGCGTGACGACGACTGAGGAGGACGGATGACCCAAACCCGCCGGATGGCCCTGCCCGAGATCGAAGACCTCGCCTTTCGCGCCCTCGTGGCCGCAGGCACATCCCAGGCCAATGCCCGCGCGCTGGCCGTGGCCACCGCCGCGACCGAGGCCGATGGCGTGGCGAGCCATGGCCTCGCCTATATCCCGATCTACGCCGAGCATGTGCGCTGCGGAAAGGTCGACGGCCATGCCCTTCCCGAGGTGACGCAGACCCGGCCTGGTGTGCTGGTCGCCGATGCAGGCACCGGGTTCGCCCATCCGGCCATCGACGCCGGGTTCGCCCGGCTGATCCCGCTGGCCCGCGCGCAGGGGATCGCCGCGCTTTTCGTGCGGGAAAGCTACAATTGTGGCGTGCTCGGCATCCACACCGCGCGGCTGGCCGAGGCGGGGCTGGTGGGCCTCGGCTTCACCAACGCGCCCGCGTCCATCGCGCCCTCCGGCGGGGCTCGGCCCGTGGTCGGCACCAACCCGTTTGCGCTGGCGACGCCGGGCGAGGACGGCCTATTGATCGACCAGTCGGCCTCGACCATCGCGAAATCCGAGGTGATGAAACACGCCCGCGAAGGGCGGCCGATCCCCGAGGGCTGGGCGCTGGACGCCGACGGCAAACCCACGACCGACCCGGAGGTCGGGCTGAAGGGCTCGATGGCACCCTCGGGCGGCTACAAAGGGGTGGGCGTCGCGCTTCTGGTCGAAACGATGGCGGCGGCACTCTCCGGCGCACTGCTTGGCAAGGACGCCGCGCCGTTTTCGGGCACGGCGGGCGGGCCGCCACGGACCGGGCAGTGTTTCCTCGCCATCGACCCGGATGCCGGGGCGCATGGGCTTTTCGCGGAGCGGATGGCCGCGCTGGCCGCCGCGATCCGCGCCGAGGGGGGCGCACGGCTGCCCGGCGACGGGCGGCGCGCGAAACGCGCCCGCGCTGCGGCCGAAGGCGTGGACGTGTCCACGGCGACGCTGGCGAAGATCGAGGCGATCTTCGGCTGAGCCGGGCCAGATCCTTGCAAGGATCTGGCAGCGCCTTTTGCAAAAGGCGCATTCAGCCTCTTGCAAGAGGCTGAGGCAAACCCTTGCAAGGGTTTGCCGCGCGCTACGGGCGGTATTTCTCGATGAAGGCGTCGATCGAAAGCGCGCGGAAATCCGGCACCGCCGCGCCGAAGCGCGCGTGCGCCCAATCCCACCAGGCGATCTCCATCAGCGCCTCTTCCTGCGCCTCGGTGAAGCGCCGCCGGATCGGCCGCGCGGGCACGCCCGCAACGATGGTGTAGGGGGCCACGTCTTTCGTGACCACCGCCCCTGCCCCCACCACGGCGCCATTGCCGATGGTGACACCCGCGGTCACCGTGACGCCATGGCCGATCCAGACGTCATGGCCCACCGTGACCCAATGTTCGCGCCGCCAGTCGAAGAACCCGGCCTCGTCCTCGCCGAAACCGTACATCCCCGCGCGGTAGAGCGCGTGATGCTGACAGGCCCGCCAGGTCGGGTGGTTGCCCGGGTTCAGCCGGACCATGTTGGCGATGTTCGTCCACTTGCCGATGGTGGTCCAGATCACGTGGCCGAAGTCGCAGATGTAGGAATAATCTCCCAGTTCGCACTGCGCCAGTTTGGTCAGCCGCCCCACCTCGGTCCAGCGGCCGAGGGTCACGCCGGCACCGACCTCCGCCTCGGGGTGCAGGGTCGGTGCCTCGCTCAGCGTCCTTGTCATGCGTCGTGCTTCTCTCCGATCGCCCAGACGCGCACGCGCTTGCTGAGCCAGTCGATCGCGAAGATCAGCACCAGCACGTTCAGCACCACGAAGGCGACCTGATCATAGAGCTGCGCGCGGAAACGCTCGATGATGATCATGCCGATGCCGCCCGCGCCCACGATCCCGAGAATGGTGGCCGATCGCGTGTTGCTCTCGAGGAAATAGAGCGATTGCGAGATGAAGACCGGCAGCACCTGCGGGATATAGCCGTAGCGGATGATGCCCAACTGCCCCGCGCCGGTGGCGCGCACGCCTTCCACCTGTTTGCGGTCGATGTTCTCGATCGCCTCGGAGTAGAGCTTGGACAGCGTCCCGAGGTCGGAGACGAAGATCGCCAGCACCCCGGCCAGCGGCCCGAGCCCCACGGCGCGCACGAAGACGAGGCCCCAGACAAGCTGGTCGATGCCGCGCAGGATGTCGAGAATACGCCGCACCACCTGGCGCACGATGGCCAGCGGCATCACGTTCTTGGCTGCGAGAAACCCCACGACCAGCGCCCCCATCGTGCCGAGCAGGGTGCCGAGGAAGGCCATCGCCAGTGTCTGGGCGATCCCGATATAGATCTGCCGGTAGGCCCATGTTTCCATATCCTCCCAGACGAAGAAATTGACCAGCAGGGCAAGGACGCGATCCGAGGACGTCAGCAACCGGCCGAAATCGAAATACCACATCGACCAGACGAGGTAGACCACCGCTGCGATCAGGGGCCACCATCGGCGCAGCTGGCTTGCCGGCGTGTGGAACGCGCCGGCGTGGGCTTGCCGAAGGGCCGCGACCTGCTCGTCGGTGACGGCGGAAATCGAGGCGATGCTCATGAGAAAATCTCCCGTCCGATGTAGCCCAGTCGAATACGCTCGGAGATCAGGTCGATCACGGTGACCATGAGCACGACCAGGATGAGTACGGCCAGAACCCGGTCGTCGGAGTAGAAGGAGATGACGCGGTTCAGCTCCTGACCGATGCCGCCTGCCCCCACGAAGCCGATGATCGACGAGGCGCGCACGTTGATCTCGAAGCGCAGCATGGCGTAGCTGAAGAAGTTCGGCGCAACCTGCGGAACGACGCCATAGAGCATCTTTTCCGCCCATGTTCCGCCGACGGCGGTGATCCCCTCGACGGGTCGGGCGGAGGCGTTTTCGTTCACCTCCGCGAAAAGTTTGCCAAGCGCACCCGCGGTGTGGATCGCGATGGCGATGACCCCGGCAAGCGGGCCGATCCCGATCATGAAAACGAAGACCAGCGCCAGCAGGATCTCGGGGATGCCGCGGCAGATCTCGAGGAAACGGCGCGAGATCCAGAAGATCCAGCTGTTGGGCGCAAGGTTCGCCGCCGCCGGGAAACTGAGCACGAAGGCCACACCGGCCCCGATCAGTGTCGCGGTCAGCGCCATCAGGATCGTCTCCCACAGGAGTTCGATATATCTCCAGAAATCGGTATACCAGAAGGTGAGCGACCCGGGCACGGCGCGCCCGTCCTCGGTGCGGCCTTCCAAAAGGACGTCCCATTGCAGATCCGGCATGATCGTGCCGAAATACTCGAAGATGCGCGGGATGCCGACGGCAAGCCGCTCGGGGTAGAACTGGCTGACCCAGATCGACAGTCCGAGGCAGATCATGAAGATGATCAGTGCCAGGATGTTCCACAGCCGCTTGGAGGCACGCAATTCGGCCCGGTGACGCTCGAAGGTGGCGACGGGGTCGCGCGACGTGTCGCCGGACGCTGCCGCAGCGCCACCCGTCAGGGCAATATCAGTCATGGCGCGCTCCGTCAGGCCGGGACGCGCGCGGGCGCGGGCGTTGCGGGCAGGGCTGTCGAGGTCGCGGCCTCGTTGAAGGCCTCGTCGGCCTCGGCGCCGTAGATCTCGCGCGCCATCTGCGTGGTCAGCAGGTCCGGCGTGCCGTCGAAGACGACGCGGCCATCCTGCATGCCGATGATCCGGTCGCAGTACTGCCGCGCGGTGTCGAGCGTGTGCAGGTTGCAGATCACGGTGATGCCGTCTTGCCGGTTGATGTCGCGCAGCGCGTCCATCACGATCTTGGCATTCATCGGGTCGAGGCTGGCGATGGGTTCATCGGCCAGCAGGATCTTGGGCTCCTGCGCCAGGGCGCGCGCGATGGCCACGCGCTGCTGCTGCCCGCCCGAGAGCGTCTCGGCGCGCTGCAGCGCGGTATGGGCCATGCCCAGCCGATCCAGTGCCTGAATGGCGAAGGCGCGCTCGCGCGGGGTGAAGACCTGCGCCATCGAACGCCACGCCGGTATGTCGTAAAGCCGCCCGGTCAGGACGTTGGTGATCACGTCGAGACGCCCGACGAGGTTGAACTGCTGAAAGATCATCGCACAATCCGACCGCCAGGCCCGCAACTCGCGTCCCTTCAGCCCGGCGATGTCGGCGTCGCCGAACAGGATCTGCCCCTCGGAGGGGTCGATCAACCGGTTCAGCAGGCGCAGGAGCGTGGACTTGCCCGCGCCGGAGCGGCCGATGATGCCCACCATCTGGCCATCGGGAATGTCCAGAGTGGCGTTGTTGACGGCGAGGTTGTCACCGAAGCGACGGGTCAGCTTGTCGAGTTTCAGCATGGGTGTCCCCTGTCAGATGTCACGGCCAGTTGCTCGGTCGGCTCCCGGGTTCCGCTCTCCACCCCGCGCGGGGACCCCGGAAACGAATACGGGGCCGATGTCCTGCATCGGCCCCGATGAGGGAACGGTCGCTCAGCGCGAGCCCTGCATCTCGGCCTCGCGCATCGCCACAACGCCTTCGAAGAAGCTGTGATCGACCGCGACCCAACCCTGACCTTCGCCGAAGGACACGTCGTAATAGCACTGGGGGTCGGTCTCGAGCTGGTTGGCGAGGTAATCGGACACGATGTCCTTGACCTCCTGAGGCAGGGTCTGGCGCACCACCACCGGGCCGTTCGGGATCAGGCCCGACTGCCAGATGATCCGCAGATCGTCCATGTTCAGAAGGCCATTGTCGATCATCCGGCGCAGGTTACCGCGCGAATAACCCTCGGCCGGATCGCCCACGCCCGAGACCCAGGTCACACCGGCGTCGTACTGGCCTTCCAGGACGGCGATCACCGCTTGTTCGTGCCCACCGCCGAAGCCGGTGGCCGAGAAATAGTCGTCCTCGATGCCCTGACGGCCCAGCTCGAACCGCGGCACGAGATAACCGGAGGTCGAGTTCGCGTCGGCGTAGGCGAGGCTGCGGCCTGCCATCTCCTCGAGCGAGGTGATGCCGCTGTCGGCACGGGTGTACATCACGGCGTAATAGCCGGTGGACCCATCGGCCTCGGCCGAGACGAAGATCGGCTCGACCGCATCGTTGTCCTGAAGGTAGATGCCGGCATAGGACGAAGCGCCCAGCGCGCCGTAATCCAGCTGACCGGCGAGCAGGCCCTGCATCACGCCGGCGTAATCGGGCGCGGGGAACATCTCGACCGGCACGCCCAGACGCTCTTCCAGCGCCACGCGCAGGCAATCGTTGTTGCGCAGGCGGTCGGCCTCGTTCTCACCGCCCAGCAGGCCGATGCGGAACACGGGCAGGTCGTCGCGCCAATCCTGCGCGAAGGCAGCCGTGGACGTCAGTGCGGTGGCGCCCATCACGAGCGCGGTCAGGCTGATCTTGAACATTTCGAGGTCCCTGTGACTGGTTCAAAGGCCACGGGGGCCCATTACGCTGCGCTGCAGCGCCACCCCCGTCGGGACGCAGGGCTAGGCGCCGTCTGTGATCGGTTTGCAAAGGTCGCGTGAAGTTCTCGTGACAGGGCGCCAACCCCTTCCGGCAGCACGAAAACCATCGAGGCCCGCTTTGTCGCCGCCCTGCGGTCGGGCGGTGGCGACACCGACATGAGACCGATTTGTCGAAGAAATTCGCCCCAGGATTGTAGCGGACGGGCGACCTTTCGTGGCTCACCTCGATTCGTCCACATCCGGACACCCCAGTGGTACGCCGGGGACAGCCGCGCGTCACGAAACGGTCACCGCAGCGAAATGACCGCGTTACAATCTGCCCGTCTGACGGGGCGTCCGCACAGGAGACGACGATGTTCGACGCCCATCCCCCCGCCGCCCTCACGCTGAGCCACGCGCGGATCGTCACGCCGCGTGGCATCATCGAGGGCGCGCTGCGGATCGAGGAGGGGCGCATCGCCGGGTTCGGTGCCGCCACCGACGGGCATGACCTTGGCGGCGCCTGGCTGATCCCCGGTGTCGTCGACCTGCACACCGACCATGTCGAGCGTCATACCCACCCGCGGGTCACCGTCCTCTGGCCTTTCCTGCCCGCGCTGATGGCCCATGACGCCGTCGTCATCTCGGGCGGCACCACGACCGTCTTCGACAGCCTGTCGGTCGGCGCCTCGATGAAGCGGCCCGAGCGGCGCGAGATCCTGACGCCTCTGGTGGCCGCCCTTGCCGAGGGGCAGGCGGCGGGCGCTTTCCGGGCCGAGCACCTGCTGCATCTGCGCTGCGAGATCTCGGACCCCGAGACCATGGGGCTTGTCGATGCCACCATCGGCCATCCGCTGACCCGGCTCGTCTCGGTGATGGACCACACGCCGGGCGACCGGCAAAGCCCGGACGTGGACACATGGTTCCAGCACATGATCCACGAGATGGAAGTGGACGAGGCCACGGGACGCGACATGATGGACGACCTTTTCGCCCGCTCCCGCAGCCGCGGGGCCGAGGTGCGCGCCCATGTCATCCGCGCCGCCCATTCCGCGCTTCTGCCGCTGATGAGCCATGACGACCGCACCACCGCCCATGCCGACCAGGCCGCCGCCGAAGGGATGGGCATCTCGGAGTTTCCCACCACGCTCGAAGCCGCCCGGCGCGCGCGCGCGCACGGCATGTCCATCGTCGCGGGCGCGCCGAATTACCTGCGCGGCGGCTCGCAATCGGGCAATGTCGCGGTGGCCGAGTTGCTGGCCCATGGCCTCGTCGATGCGCTGGCCTCCGACTATGTTCCGCGGTCGCCGCTCGACGCGGCCTTTCGGCTGGCGGCCGACGCGGCCCTGCCCTTCGACCTGCCCGCGGCCATCGCGCTCGTCACGGACGCGCCCGCGCGGATGACGGGGCTCGACGACCGGGGCCGGATCGAGGAAGGCTTGCGCGCAGACCTCGTCGCCGTGCGACGCGTTGGCGACCAACCCGTGGTGCAGGCCGTCTGGCGTGCCGGAAGGCAGGTGTTCTGATGCTTCCCCTCAAGATCGGCGCGGCCCTCATGGTCGCGGACCTTCCCACCCACCGCGACTGGCTCATCGAAGAGAGCCGCGATCTCGAGGTGCAGGATTTCCTGCGCCCCGAGGTTCTCCTGGGCGACTGGCGGGCCGTGGTGGCCGAGGCGAAGCGCCAGCTCGACGGGTTCGAGGGACGCCTGGGCATCCACGGCCCCTTCTACGACCTCGCCCTCGACACCGCCGACCCCGAGATCGCCCCCATCGTCGCCCGGCGGTACGTGACCGCGGTCGATGCCGCCGCCGCCCTCGGTGCATCGCAGATGGTGATCCATTCCCCCTTCACGACCTGGGACTGGTTCAATTTCGGAAACAATCCGCGGATCGGCAACGCCCCCTCGGCACTGGAGGCCAAGACCGCGCGCATCCATGCCCTGCTGCACGATGCGGTCGCGCGCGCCGAGGCCGAGGGCATCACGCTGGTGATCGAGAACATCGAGGATATCGACCCAGGCGCCCGCCGCGCGCTGGCCGCCAGCTTCGCCTCCGATGCCGTGCGCCTGTCGATCGACACCGGCCACGCGCATTACGCCCATTGCGCGACCGGCGCGCCGCCCGTCGATTACTTCGTGACCGATGCGGGCGCGATGCTTGGCCATGTCCACCTGCAGGATGCCGACGGCTTCGCCGACCGGCACTGGCCACCGGGGCGCGGCACGGTGAACTGGCACGCGGTCTTTCGCGCCATCGCCGCCCTGCCCCAGCGCCCGCATCTCGTGCTGGAACTGCGCCACGCGGCAGACATCCCGGCCGCCATGGCCTATCTGGAGCGTGAAGGCCTTGCCTGCTGAGCAGCACCGCCCCCGCCTTCATCTTCCCTCAAATACGGAAATCCGCTGCCGACGCCACGCGCCCCTGCTGCGAAGCGGGCGCCCCCCTGCTTCAGGCGACGCGCGCCCCCGCCGACCAGACGCCGCGCAACACCGGCACGCCCTCGACCACGCGAAAGCGGATCACATCGGCGCGCATCCCCTCTGCCAGAACGCCCCGGTCGACCAGCCCCGCCGCATGGGCAGGCGCATGACTGACCGTTGCAATCGCGCGTGGAAGATCGCGCCAGGCAGCGCCCAGCAGGACGGCGGCATAGAGCAGCGCCGCCGGCACGTAATCGGACGACACGATATCCAGCAACCCCGCCCGCGCGAGGTCCATGGCCGAGACATTGCCCGAATGCGACCCGCCCCGCACGAGGTTCGGCGCGCCCATCATCACCGCGATCCCATGCTGGTGACAGGCGCGCGCGGCCTCTTCGGTGGTCGGGAACTCGGCCAGCGCGATGCCATGCGCGGCCGAGCGCACGACATGCTCGACCAGGGTGTCATCATGGCTGGCCAGCACGGCGCCCAGCCGCTGCGCGGCCTCGACGGCGGCGGCCTCATGGGTGGCGCGCACCGCATCACCCAGCGCCTGCCGGGTGCGGACATGCTCCTGGAAGACCTCTTCCGACAGGCCGTGCTTGCCCTTCATGTAGGTCGCGTATTGGCCGATATCGGCGAATTGCCGTTGCCCCGGCGTATGGTCCATCAGGCTCAGGATGCCGATCCGGTCCCCAGGGCCGAACTGCGCCAACTCCTCGGTCAGCGACTCCGAACAGATCTCGGCGCGCAGGTGGATGTGATGGCTGATCTTCAGCGCGCCCGCCGCCCGCATCAACAGCAGTTCGTCGGCCAGATCACGCGCATAGCGCAACCAGCCGATGCCGCCCTTGCCCTCGATCGAGCCCACGCGGATCGCGTCGAACACCGTCGTGATCCCGCAGGCGGCAAGCTCGGCGTCATGGGCGACGATGGCGGGCTTGTGCGGCCAATGCGCCGAGGGGCGCGGCCGGATGTGCCGCTCGAGGTTGTCGGTGTGCAACTCCACCAGCCCCGGCGCCACGATGTCGCCGTCGCAATCCACTGCCCCCGCGGGCACGGCCGCACCGCCCGCGATTTCCACGATCTCGCCGCCCTCCAGGGTGACGCGCCCCGTCATCTCGCGGCCCGGCAGGATCAACCGGGCGTTGGCAAGGGTCAGCGTCTCTGGCATCGGGGCATGGTCACGGGGCATCTGGGCCTCAGAAGGACAGGATAGGATGGACGGGTTCAAGCGGTTTGGTCTCTATGTGGTGCCCGAAGGCGCGTTCTACCGCGCGGGCGCCGACTGGCTGGGCTGGGACAGCGTGGCGGGCCGCGCGGCGGCGCAGCCCGATCTGCCGGGGCTGCCGGACGAGGTCGCGGCGATCACCGCCACCCCCCGCAAATACGGCTTTCACGGCACCGTCAAGCCGCCCTTCCGGCTGGCTGACGGGACCGACGCCGCAGGGCTCGACAACGCCGCGCGCGCCTTTTGTGCCACGCGCGGGCCGGTGACGATCCCCGCGCTCGAGACCCGCCGCCTCGGCGGTTTCGTCGCGGTGGTCCCGGCCAGGCCATCCGAGGCGCTGGCCGATCTCGCGGCCGCCACGGTCGAGGCGCTGGACCCCTTTCGCGCGCCCCCCTCCGAGGCCGAGCTGGCGCGCCGCCGCAAGGCGGGCCTCACCGCCCGGCAAGAGGCGCTGCTGGCTCGCTGGGGCTACCCCTACGTGATGGAGGAGTTCCGCTTTCACCTCACCCTCACCGGCAAGCTGCCCCGCGCCGAGGCCGAAGCGACCCGCGACATCCTCGCCGCCCATCTCGCGCCGGTCCTGCCCGCGCCCTTCGTGATCGACAACCTCTGCCTGATGGGCGAGGACGAGGACGGCCTGTTCCACCTCGTCCATCGCTACACCCTTTCGGGGTAAAGTGCCGTCAGCGCCGCCGCGACGGCGCGGTCGAGCGGGCCGGAATTGTCGATCTCGCTCACCCGCAGCCCCTCGGGAAAGGCCACCGCGGGCCGGGCCAGACGCCGGGCAATCTCGGTTCGGCTCTCCCGCCCCCGCGCGGCAAGGCGGTCGGCCAGAACCTCGGGCCGCGCGGTGATGTGCAATACATGCAGCTCGGGAAACACCCGCGCCGCGCGCCCCAGCATGCCGCGCGACAGGTTCGCCAGCGCATCCTGCCCGCGCGCCAGCACATCCTGCGCCTCGCGCGGGATGCCGTAGAACAGGCCATGCGCCTGCCAATGCAGCGCGAAATCGCCGCCCGCGGCGCGGGCCGCGAAAAGCGCAGGCGTGATGCCTTCGAAATCCTCGCCCCCCGCAGCCTCGGCACGGGTGATGACGCGGCGGATACGGACAAGATCAGGGCGTTTGGCGACAAGCGCATCCATCACGCTGTCCTTGCCGACGCCCGAGGGGCCGACCACCGCGATGAAACGCCCCCGCGTCATGCGACCCTCGGTGTGAAGGCCGAGACGTCGATCTCGCGGTCGGCCACACGCGCGCGCGCCTCGAGATCGTGGAAGATGCCGACGATGGCCGCCCCGCCCGCCTTGGCCTCTTCGATCAGGGTCAGGACGGTCTCGCGGTTGGTCGCGTCGAGGCTGGCGGTCGGTTCATCGAGCAACAACGCCGGATAGGCATGGGCGAAGCCGCGGGCGATGTTCACGCGCTGCTGCTCGCCGCCCGAGAAGGTGGTGGGCGACAGCGCCCACAGCCGTTCGGGAATGCGCAGCCGTGTCAGCAGGTCACGCGCGCGCGCCAGCGCCTCGGCCTCGGGGCGGCCCAAGGCCAGCAAGGGCTCGGCCACCACCTCCAGCGTCGGCACGCGGGGCACGACGCGCAGGAACTGGCTGACATAGCCCAGCGTCTCGCGGCGCAGCCTCAGGATCTCGCGCGGCTCGGCGCGCGTGATGTCGAGGCCGCCGATGCGGACGGACCCGCCCTGCGCGAGGTAATTGCCGTAGAGAATGCGCATGACGGTGGATTTTCCCGCCCCGCTTTCCCCGGTCAGCGCGACGCACTCGCCGGAGGCCACGACGAACCCCGCCCCCTCGACGACCGGGATGACCGCGCCGCCCTGGTTGTGCAGGGTGAAGTGCTTGGACAGGTTTTCAACGTGGATCATGGGCTTAGACCTGCAAGACGGAGCTGACGAGAAGTTGCGTGTAGGACGCCTGCGGATCGTCCAGAACCTGGTCGGTCAGGCCGGTTTCGATGACATGACCATCCTTCATCACCATCAGCCGGTCGGCCAGCAGCCGCACCACGGCAAGGTCATGGGTGACCACGATGGCCGACAGCCCCATGCGCCGCACCAGCCCCCGGATCAGGTCGAGAAGCCGCGCCTGCACGCTGACATCGAGGCCGCCCGTCGGCTCGTCCATGAACACCAGCCGCGGCCCGGTCACGAGGTTGCGGGCGATCTGCAGCCGCTGCTGCATGCCGCCGGAAAAGGCGCTGGGGCGATCGTCGATCCGGGTCTCGCTGATCTCGACCCGGCCCAGCCAATCGGTCGCCTGCGCCCGGATATCCCCGTAGTGCCGCGCGCCCACGGCCATCAGCCTCTCTCCCACGTTGCCGCCCGCCGAGATGCGCATGCGCAGCCCGTCGCGCGGGTTCTGGTGGACAAAGGCCCAATCGGTCCGCCCCAGCATCCGCCGCTCGGGTTCGGACATCTGCAACACGTCCCGCGGCCCCTCGGCGCGGGTGTCGAAGATCACGCGGCCAGTATCGGGCGGCAGATGGCCCGCAAGGCAATTGAGAAGCGTCGACTTGCCCGAGCCGCTTTCGCCCACGATCCCCAAGACCTCGCCGGGATAGAGGGTGAAGGCCACATCGGCACAGCCGATCCGCCCGCCATAGCTCTTGGTCAGGCCCTGCACATCGAGAAGGGGTGTCATGCGGCATCCTCCCGCCTCTGGGCGCAGAAATCGGTGTCCGAACAGACGAACATCCGGCTGCCCACGTCATCGGTGATGACCTCGTCGAGATAGCTGGTCTCGGCCCCGCAGAGCGCGCAGGGATGCGGCGCCTTGGACGGGTCGAACGGATGATCCTCGAAATCGAGGCTGACGACCTGTGTGTAAGGCGGCACGGCGTAGATGCGCTGCTCGCGGCCCGCGCCGAAGAGTTGCAGGGCGGCGCTTTCCAGCTTGGGGTTGTCGAATTTCGGGATCGGGGACGGGTCCATCACGTAACGCCCCTCGACCTTGACCGGGTAGGCATAGGCGGTGGCGATCTCGCCGTGGCGCGCGATGTCCTCGTAAAGCTTCACATGCATCAGCCCGTAATCCTCCAGCGCATGCATCTTGCGGGTCTCGACCTCGGAGGGTTCGAGAAACCGCAGGGGTTCCGGGATGGGCACCTGGTAGACGAGGATCTGATCCTCGGTGAGGGGCAGCTCGGGGATGCGGTGGCGGGTCTGGATGATCGTCGCGTCAGGGGTGCGTTCGGTCACCGCCACGCCCGCGGTCTTCTCGAAGAACTTGCGGATCGAGACCGCGTTGGTGGTGTCGTCCGCGCCCTGGTCGATGACCTTCAGCCGGTCCTCGGGCGTCAGACAGGCCGCCGTCACCTGCACGCCGCCGGTGCCCCAGCCATAGGGCATCGGCATCTCGCGGCTGGCAAACGGCACCTGGTAGCCCGGCACCGCGACCCCTTTCAGGATCGCGCGGCGGATCATGCGCTTGGTCTGTTCGTCGAGATAGGCGAAATTGTAGTCGCTCATTCCGCGGCCTCCTGCCGGGTGGCCTGCATCGCTTCGGCACGCAGGCGGCGGATCAGTTCCAACTCCGACTGGAAATCGACGTAATGGGGCAGCTTGATGTGTTCGAGGAACCCAGTCGCCTGCACGTTGTCCGAGTGATAGAGCACGAATTCCGCGTCCTGCGCGGGCGCGCCCACGTTATCCTCGCCCAGTTCTTCCCAGCGCAGCGCGCGGTCGACGAGCGCCATGGAGATCGCCTTGCGCTCGGTCTGGCCGAAGACGAGGCCATAGCCGCGGGTGAATTGCGGCGGCTCGGTCCTGGAGCCGGTGAACTGGTTCACGGTCTCGCATTCGGTCAGCACGACCTCGCCGATCTCGATGGAGAAGCCCAGTTCGGGGATGTCCATCTCGACGGGCACGGTGCCGATGCGCAACTCGCCGACGAAGGGATGGTTACGCCCGTAGCCGCGCTGCGTGGAATAGGCCATCGACAGAACGAAGCCCTCGTCGCCGCGGGTCAGTGCCTGAAGGCGCAAAGGGCGGTCGGCGGGAAAATCGAGCGGCTCACGCGTCAGGTCGCGGGGGGTGGCAGGGCCGTCGGGCTCGGACTGGATCAGGTCCTCGCGGGCCAGGAAATCGGTCACATGGGGCACCGGGGCGTCCGACGGCTCGCCCGTCGGGGCCTCGGGCGGGGTCAGCCCCTCGGCGGCCAGCGCGAAATCGAGCAGGCGGTGGGTGTAGTCGAAAGTCGGCCCCAGGATCTGCCCGCCCGGCAAATCCTTGAACGTGGCCGAGATGCGCCGGTCGCAGGCCATCGCGGCGGTGTCGACGGGCTGGGACGCACCGAAGCGCGGCAGCGTGGTGCGATAGGCGCGGATCAGAAAGACGGCCTCGATCAGGTCGCCGCGCGCCTGCTTGATCGCCAGCGCGGCCAGGTCGGGATCATAGAGCGAGCCCTCGGCCATGACCCGGTTGACCGCCAGCGCAAGTTGCTCGCGGATCTGGAGGATGGTCAGCTCGCCCACGGATGTGTCGCCGCGCCGTTCCTCTGCCAGCCAGGTGTGGGCATTGTCGATGGCGCGCTCGCCGCCCTTGACCGCGACATACATGGCCTAGCCCTCCACTCGGGTGCTGCGCGGCAGGCCGGCCAGCCGGTCGCCACAGGCGAGATAGGTGTCGAAGCCGAGCGGAAAGCGCCGGCGGTTCGCGCGAAACGCCTCGGTCTCGGGAAGTGACAGGCGCGCCTCCGTCTCGATGCCGGGGCCGGACAGGGTCGCGCCGGTGGCGGTCAACGCCGCCACCTCGACGATCAGCGTGGCCGAGCGGTCGGGGTATTCCGCCGTGCCGATCGCAAAGCGCGTGACCGGCTGCAGCGCCGCCCAGGTGCCCAGCGCGAACATCGCATCTTCAGGCCCGGTGAAGGGCGCGCCGGTGTGAAAGGTGATCCAGCCGCGCAACGCCTCGGTATCATGCGACGGCGCGAGATAGAGCGGCGTGGTGGTGTCGCAAAGCGTCAGGATCAGCGCGCCTGCCGCCACCGAACAGGGCGCAGGCGGGGCCACGCCCGTCACCCCCTCGATCCGGCCGGGCCGCGCCATCGCCTGCAAGGCCGCGCGAAAGGCGCGGGCGCCGTCGCGGGCGGGGTCGGCCAAGCCGCCATCGAGATGGGTGATCGTCATGCGGTTTCCCCCCGGACCATGGTGAAGAATTCGACCTTGGTCGCTGCGGCGCGGGCCGCGCGGGCGCGCTTGCGCGCCTCGGCCTCGGCCCTGAGCGGCGACAGGATCGCGGCCTCCAGCACGGCGCCCTGCCCGTCCTCGGCCAGCGCGTCGATCAGCGCAGCAGCGCGCGCGGCCTCTCGGTCGCGGCCCTGCACATGGCCATGCCCGACCGTGCCGGACGCCAACCGCACCGAACAGCGTGTTACCGTCATCTCTCCGAGGTTGAAGGGCGCGCCCATGGCCCCTGCCCGGCCGCGCACCATGAGGGTACCTGTCTCGGGTGCGCGCAACACCTCGTGGGCGGGCATCTCGGGCATATGCGCAGCCCAGAGCGCGCGCAGCCTTTCGGCGGGTGCCTTGGCCAGCGTGGACAGGCGCAGGCGGCGGGCGTCGATCTTGGGGTCGGTCACAGACATCTTGCCAAGTTGTCCATTTATTTATACAACTATACAAATTTCATCTCACAGGGGCCGAGTCGGCGCAAGCCTCGACCCCGTGAAGTTTTGGTGACAAACATGGGCCGTTCCCCCCTCTGGACCTCGATCCGCGACACGCTGACGGAGGAAATCGCGCGCGGGCACTATGCCCCCGGCGACCGCCTGCCGACCGAGGCGCAACTGGCCGAGCGCTTCGGCGTGAACCGCCACACGGTGCGCCGCGCGCTCGCCGATCTCGCCGAGGCGGGAACGGTGCATGCGCGCCGCGGCGCGGGCGTCTTTGTGCGGCACCGGCCCACCACCTACCCGCTCGGCCGCCGCGTCAGGTTTCACCAGAACCTGCTGGCAGCCGGCCGCGTGCCGGAAAAGCGCATCCTGCTGCTGGAAACGCGCGGCGCAGGCGCCGGAGAGGCCGCGGGGCTCGGACTCCAGGATGGCGCGCAGGTGCATGTCTACGAGGGGCTCAGCCTTGCGGATGGCGCGCCCATCGCGCTTTTCCGGTCGGTCTTTCCCGCCGCGCGTTTCCCGCAAATGCTGGAGGCACTGGCCGACAGCCAGTCGGTGACCGCGGGCTTCGCCGCGCATGGGCTGGCCGATTACACCCGCGCCTCGACCGAGATCACGGCAAAGCCCGCGACGCCGACGCTGGCCGCGCAACTGCACCTGCCCGCAGGCGCAGCGATCCTGCGCACGGTGGCCGTGAACGTGGACGCCGAGGGGCGCCCGGTGGAATTCGGGCGGACCTGGTTCGCGGGCGACCGCGTGGCGCTGACGCTCGGGGCCGAGGGGCTTTAGCTCAGGCGCGCACCCGGCGCGATGGTCGGGGGTGCGGCGTTGAGTGTGTCCATCGCGAACCCCGCGGCGGCCTTGTAGCCCGCCATGAAGGCGGCCCGTTCCTCGGTCGGGATCACCGCGTCGATATCCTCGAACACGCCCCCGCAGCGCTCCTCGAGCAGGGTCAGAAGGCCGAAGGGCCCCGCCCCGCGGTTGCGCATCTGCACATCGGAAACCGGCGCGCAGAGCGCCGCGTCATAGGCCGCCAGCGCCGCCGGCGTCACGCCATGGTCCAGCATCATTGCCCCGATCGTGCGGGCGTCCACGATCGCCTGGCTCGCCCCGTTCGAGCCTGTCGGATACATCGCATGCGCCGCGTCCCCCATCAGCGCGACACGGCCATCTACCCAAGTCGACAGCGGCTCGCGGTCGATCATCGGGTTCTCGTAGGCGCAATCGGCCCGCGCCAGCATCTCGGGCACATCCAGCCAGTCGTAGCGGAACCCCTCGAAATGATGCGCGAAATCGGCGATCTCGACAGGGCGGAACCACCCCTCTTGCTGCCATCCGTGGGAGGGGTCGACAGTGACCTCGGCAATCCAGTTGATGAGCGCGCAGCCCTCGGCATCCGGTTCCGAGATCGGATAGATCACCATCCGGTGCCGGTGCGTGCCAAGCCCCACGAAGGAGGCGCCGGTGCGCAGCGGTTTCGCCCTGACCGTCCCCCGCCACATGATCGCGCCGCCCCATTGCACGCCGGGATCGCCGGGGAACATCCGGGCGCGGATGCCGGAATGGATGCCATCCGCCCCGATCAGCAGCGCGCCGCGCAGCTCGGACCCGCCGCCGTCGGCATGAGCAAGGCGCAGGGTCACGCCCTCCGCGTCCTGCGCGAACCCCGTGGCCCGCGCCCCCAGCGTGATCGCATCCGCGCCCAGCCTGTCACGCACAGCCCGGTAGAGCGCCATGTGGAACGCCCCGCGATGGACCGCGAATTGCGGCCAGCGGTAGCCCGCCACCGTCCCGCGCGGCTCGGCATAGACCTCGCGCCCGTTCAGACCCACCAGCGCCCATTCCCGCACCGGAAGACCCACGGCGCCCAGCACCTCGGCGCCGATCCCCATGTCGTACAGCTCGCGCACGGCATTGGGCTGCAGGTTGATGCCCACGCCAAGCGGCTTCATCTCGCGCGCGCCCTCGATCACGCGGGCGTTCACCCCGATCTGGTGGAGCGTCAGCGCAAGGCTCAGCCCCGCGATCCCGCCGCCCACGATGAGAACAGGGGCGGTCATGTGTCAGATGTCCAGGAACACGGTCTCGCCCGCACCCTGCAGGCGGATGTCGAACCGATAGGCGCCGGGGGCCGTGCGTGCCGCGATCAGCGTGGCCGCCCGCGCGGGTGGATCGATGCGCGACAAGAGCGGATCGGCGGAATTGTCCGCATCCTCGAAATAGAGCCGCGTGTGCAGCCCGATGTTGATCCCCCGTGCCACGATCCAGAGCGAGACATGCGGCGCCATCGCCCGCCCGTCATGGCCCATGACCGCGCCGGGGCGGATGGTGCGTAGCGTGAATTCGCCACTGTCCTTGTCGGCGGCGAAACGGCAGAAGCCGCTGACATGCGGGTCCGCCCCCGGCATGCCGGGGTAGCGGCCCGCGGCATCGGCCTGCCAGCTTTCGAGCATCGCGTCGCGCAGGGGCGCGCCCATCCCGTCCAGCACCGCGCCGGTGATGGTCACGACCTCGCCCGCGGCCCCCTCGGCAAAGGGCGAAAGGCCAAGATCGTCGGGGTAGACGCCCGGCAGCCCGGCAAAGCTGGGGATGCAGCCGATATGAACGTAAGGCCCAGCCGTCTGGCTGGCGGTTTCCGTCAGTATTTCAAGCGGTTGCACCATGCTCACATCCCCTCGGGGCGGTTCTCGAACATCGTCTGGCGCTGGCCCCGCAGGACGATGTCGAAACGGTAGGCGAGATAATCCATCGGACGGCTCGCCCCGATATCGAGGGGGGCCACCAGCCGGTCGAGCTGCGCGCGGTCGCGCACGGTGGCGGCGATCGGGCAGCGGGCGATCAGCGGGTCGCCCTCGAAATACATCTGGGTGATGAGGCGCTGGCCGAAGGCATGGCCGAAGACCGAGAAATGGATGTGCATCGGCCGCCAGTCATTGCCGCGGTTGGGCCAGGGGTATGCGCCGGGGCGAACGGTCATGAACTCGTAACGCCCCTCGGCGTCGGTCAGGGTCCGCCCGCAGCCGCCGAAATTCGGGTCAAGGGGCGCGAAATACCCGTCCTTGACATGCCGGTAGCGCCCGCCCGCGTTGGCCTGCCAGATCTCGACAAGCGTATGCGGCACTGGGCGCGCGTTTTCATCCAGCACCCGGCCATGCACGCGGATGCGCTCGCCGATGGCCAGCCCCTCGCCCCGGCTGAAGTTGCGGATCAGGTCGTTGTCGAGCGGGCCGATCAGGTCATGACCGAAGCGCGGGCCGGTTTCCTCCGACGGCGTGGACTCCAGCGACAGAAGCGGCAGGGTCGGCGAGCGGCTGACGGAGGTTTTGTAATCGTCAGACCGCGGCACCGGGTGCAGGTCGCGGCGGCGCGGGATCAGGCGGCCCTTGCTCATGGCTGTCCCTCCATTTCCGCGAAGATGCGCTTTGCAATTCTTATAGCAGAATTCGCGCGCGGCACGCCGGCGTAGATCGCGACATGCTGGAACACCTCCATCACGTCCTCGGCGCTGGCCCCCGTCCGCGCGGTCGCGCGCAGGTGCAGCTCAAGCTCCTCGTGATTGCCCAGCCCCGCCAGAAGCGCCAGCGTCACCATCGAGCGTTCCCGCCGCGTCAGCGCGTCGGACGCCCAGACAGTGCCCCACGCCGCCTCGGTGATCAGCCGCTGGAACGGCGCGTCGAGCGGGCTTGCCGCGGCTTCGGCCCGGTCGACATGGGCATCGCCCAGCACGGCGCGGCGCACCTCTGTCCCCTTGGCGTGGCGGTCTGTCATCAGGTCTCCTCCCCCTGCCCTTTCTGCCATGCCCCGGCGCCCGATGGAACGCTCAGAACGGCAGGCCGATGTAGTTCTCGGCCAGGTCACGCCGCGCCGTTTCCGATTGCGACAGGTGCAACAACGTCGCGCGGCGCATCTCTGCGGCGAAACTGTCCTCTCCATCGAAGCGGTGCAGCATCGTGGTCATGGACCACGAGAACCGCATCGCCTTCCAGATGCGCTTGAGCGCGCGCTCGGAATAGGCGTCGATCCCGGCGGTTTCGCCCCGCGTCACGGCGTCGATCAGCGCCTCGTGCAGGTAGACCACGTCGGAGACGGCCAGGTTCAGGCCCTTCGCGCCCGTGGGCGGCACGATATGGGCGGCGTCGCCGACAAGGAACAAGCGGCCCCACCTGAGCGGCTCGCTGACGAAGGACCGCAGCGGCGCGATGGATTTCTCGATCGACGGCCCGGTGACCAGCGTCTCGGAGACCTCGCGCGGCAGGCACGATGTCAGCCGCTCCCAGAAGCGGTCATCCGACCAGTCCTCGACCCGGTCGGTCAGCGGCACCTGCACGTAATAGCGGCTGAGCATCGGGTTGCGCATCGAAGCCAGCGCGAAGCCGTTGGCGGAATTGGCGTAGATCAGTTCCTCATGCGCGGGCGGCGTGCGCGACAGAAGGCCAAGCCAGCCGAAGGGATAGACCCGTTCATATTCGCGCCGCACCCCCTCGGGGATGGTCTTGCGGCTGACCCCGTGGAACCCGTCGCAGCCCGCGACATAGGCGCAGTCGATGCGGTGGCGCGCGCCCTCATGGGTGAATTCGACGAAGGGCGCATCCGTTTCCGCATCTCGGATCGCCACCTCCGAGACCTCGTGCAGAATCGTCGCCCCCATCGCGTCCTGCGCGGCATAAAGGTCGGCCGTCACCTCGGTCTGGCCGTAGACCATGACCGTCTTGCCCGTCAGCGCGCCGAAGTCGATCCGCACCATCAGGTCGCCGTCGCTGAAGATGCAGCCCTCATGCGGCAGCCCCTCGCGCGTCATCCGGTCGCCTGCCCCGGCCTCTTGCAGCGTCGCGACCGTGCCCGCCTCCAGCACGCCGGCGCGAATGCGGCCCAGCACATGCGCCCGCGGGCTGCGCTCCAGCACAACGGTCGCAACGCCTGCCCGGTTCAGGAGCTGCGAGAGCAACAGGCCCGAAGGCCCGCCGCCGATGATGACGATATCGGTTTTCAGAGTGACCCCTCCCCGGTGTCTTGCCGCAAGACTAGGACGGGCGGCGTGGCAAGGCCAGAGGGCGCTAGTGCTCCAGCGGGTGGAAACAGGCAGCGGCCTGCCCCTTCGCATCTGCCACGAGGCGCGGCACCTCGGCGGCGCAATGGTCCGTGGCCCTCGGGCAGCGCGCGCGGAAGGCGCAGCCGGTAGGCGGGTTCAGCGGGTCGGGCAGCTCCGTCTCGCGCGCCTCGGGCGCGGTCAGGGGGCGGCCCACCACGGGGGCACTATCGGCCAGAAGCTTGGTGTAGGGATGACGCGGCGCGCGGAAGATATCCTCGGCCCGGCCCAGTTCCACGACCGAGCCGAAATAGAGCACCGCGATGCGGTCCGAGACGGCCTCGACCACCGCCAGATCGTGGGAGATGAAGAGATAGGTGAGGCCGAGGCGCGCCTTGAGGTCGGCGAGCAGGTTGAGCACTTGCGCCTGCACCGACACGTCGAGCGCCGAGACGGGTTCATCGAGGATCAGGATGCGCGCCTCGGCGGCGAGCGCGCGGGCGATGCCGATGCGCTGCGCCTGCCCGCCGGAAAACTCGTGCGGGTAGCGGTCGAGGAAGTCCTCGCGCAAGGAGACGGTCTCGAAGATCTCGGAGATGCGCCTTGCCCGCGCGGCGCGGTCCATCCCGTGCAGCAGCTTCAGCGGCGCCTCCATGATCTGGCGGATGGTCTTGCGCGGGTTCAGGCTGCTGATCGGGTCCTGGAAGACATACTGGATGCGCTTGCCGAAGATGGCGGGGTCGGCGTTGTCGAGCGCCGCGCCCTCGATCTCGATCGTGCCGGTCGTGGGCTCCAGCAGCCCCACGAGCATGCGGGCCAGCGTGGACTTGCCGCACCCGGATTCTCCAACGATGCCAAGCGTTTCACCGGGCATCACGTCAAGCGTCACCGGGTGAACCGCCCGCACGCCGGGGCGCTCGGGGCCAAGGAGGGTGCGGCCGAGCGGAAAGGTCTTCGACAGGTTGTCGAGGCGGAGGGCGGGTGTCGTCATTGGGCGGCCTCCTCGTGCTCGACGGGATGGATGCAGCGCAGGGCGCGGTCGCCCGCGCGGTCGAGCGTGATTTCGCCTGCGCGGCAGGCCTCGGTCGCGCGGTCGCAGCGCGGCGCGAAGGCGCAGCCGGGCGGCAGGGCGTCGACGGCGGGCGGCAGGCCGGGGATCGCCTCAAGCCGCCGCCTTCCGCCGCCCAGTTCCGGCACGCAGGCCATGAGCCGCGCGGTGTAGGGGTGGCGCGGCGCATCGAGGATGGCGCGCGTCGGCCCCTCCTCCACGATGCGGCCGGCATACATCACCGCGACCCGGTCGCAGAGCTGACCGACCACGCCGAAATCATGCGTTATGAAGACGATAGCAAGCCCCCGCTCGCGCCGCAGGTCATTCAGCAGCGACAGGATCTGCGCCTGCACGGTCACGTCCAGCGCGGTCGTGGGCTCGTCGGCGATGATGACCTCGGGGTCGTTGGCCAGCGCCATTGCGATGCCGACACGCTGGCGCATGCCGCCCGACATTTCGTGCGGGTAATCATTCACGCGGGAGGCGGCGTTGGGGATGCGGACGGCCTCGAGCAGTTCGATGGCCTTGCGGTGACCCTCGTCGCGGGAGATCGAGCGATGGACCGAGATCGCCTCGATCAGCTGGTCGCCGACGCGGTAGAGCGGGTGCAGCGTGGCGAGAGGGTCCTGGAAGATATAGGCGACCTCGCGGCCGCGAAGCGTCCGCAGCTTGCGGTAAGGCGCGCCGATCAGATCCTCGCCCCGGTAATGGACGGACCCGCCGGTGATGAGCCCGGGGGGAGAGGCGACAAGCCCCATGACGCTGAGCGCCGTGACGGATTTACCCGATCCGGATTCACCAATGATCCCAAGGCATTCACCGGGCTTCACCGACAGCGTTACCCCACCGACCGCACGATAGACACGGTCCTTGACGTGGAACTGCGTCTGCAGGTTGTCGAGCGTCAGGATGCCCTCGTTCCGCTGGCGCTCGGGCCTGCGCGTGGGGACCACAAGCGTGGCGGGCAGCGGGCGGTTCAGCGCGCCCGACTTCAGCCGCGGGTCGAGCGCGTCGCGGATGCCGTCGCCGAGCAGGTTGATCGCCATGACGATGATCAGGATCATCACGCCCGGCACGATGGAGGTGTGCGGGTTGGTGATCAGCGCCGAGCGCGCCTCGCCCAGCATGGAGCCGAGATCGGCGACGGGGGGCTGGCTGCCCAGGCCGAGGAAGGACAGGCCCGCGGTCTCGAGGATCATCCAGCCCACGGTGGTGGACATGGCGATGACGATGACCGGAACGACGTTCGGCAGGATCTCGGTCAGGATGATGCGGGCATCCGACATGCCCGAAAGGCGCGCCGCATCGACGAATTCCTTATGCGCGATACCAACGGTGATCCCCCTGATATTACGTGCAAAAAACGGGATGTTCACGGCGGCGACCGCGATCAGCGCGTTCATCAGGCCGGGGCCGAGGGCGGCGACGATGGCGAGTGCCAGCAGGATGTAGGGAAAGGCCATGAGCATGTCGACGCCGCGCATGATGACGTTGTCGGTGCGCCCGCCGTAATAGCCCGCGACGATGCCGATGGCGGCCCCGATGGTGGCGGCGATGACGGCGGCGGCGAAGCCGACGGCAAGCGACAGGCGGGTGCCCCACATCAGGCGGGACAGCAGGTCGCGGCCGAGGTGGTCGGTGCCCAGCAGCGCGCCCTCGGAAAAGGGCGGCAGGAAGCGGTTGCCGGTGTCGGTGACGTTCGGGGGTTTCAGCGGCAGGATGGGCGTGAGAAGCGCCAGAAGCACGACGATCCCCATGACGATCAACCCGGCGAGGGCCAGCTTGTTGCGGGCCAAGAGCTTGAGAAAGCTCATGTTTTGATCCTCGGGTCGAGGAGGCTTTGGGCGACGTCGACGACGATGTTGAAAAAGACGTAGCAGGCGGCGACGATGACGACGCCGCCCTGCACCAGCAGGATGTCGCGGCGCAGGATCGCGTCGACCAGCATCCGGCCGATGCCGGGCCATTGGAAAACGACCTCGATATAGACCGCGCCGGAGAGGACGAAACCGGCCTGTATGCCGAGGACGGGGATGATGGAAACCATCGCCGCGCGCAGCGCGTGGCGCCAGATAACCCCCCGTTCCGGAACGCCTTTTGCCCGCGCGGTGCGGATGAAATCCTGCCTGAGCACCTCGAGCATCGCCGAGCGGGAAAGGCGGGCGATGACGCCCGTCGCCACGACCGAGAGGGCGAGCGCGGGAAGGGTGAGGTGGCGCAGGAGGGCCCACAGGTCGCGGTCGCCGAAGATGGGCCACATGCCGGAGGCGGGAAACAGGCGCAGGTTCACCGCGAAGGTGAGGATCATCATCATGCCGAGAAAGAAGGAAGGTATTGATATCCCTAGCAAAACGACGAAGGTGATGGCCTTGTCGGCGGTGCCGTACTGGTTGGCCGCCGAGATGACGCCCGCGACGATGCCGAGGATGGAGCAGAGCACGAAGCTGGTTCCGGCCAGCACGAGCGTGGCGTTGAAGCGCTCCAGCACCTCGTCCAGCACGGGGCGGTTGAGGTTGAAACTGCGCCCGAAATCGCCCTGCAGGATATTGCCGAGCCAGATAAAATATTGCTGGATCAGGGGTTTATCGAGACCCAGATCCTCGTTCAGGCGGGCCACGTTCTCGGGCGTGGCGAAGCTGCCGAGGATGGCGGTGGCCGGGTCGCCGGGGATCAGCGCCATGATCGCGAAGACGATGACGGAGATGCCGAACAGCACCGGGATGGCCGAGATCAGGCGGCGGAGGATGTAGCGGGTCATGGGCGGTGTCGGGGTCCGGCTGGGGGCGAAAGCGGCTGTCGTGATCCCGTAGTGATCCTGTAGTTATCCCGTAACTACAGCGAAATACGCGGCGAGGGCACCCGCCCCCGCCGCGCGGCCTGATGTCAGTTCTTCACCACGTCATCGAGGAGCAGGAAGAAGGACGGCTCGAGCGCGAAGTTCTCGACCGCGTCCGAGGTCACGGCGTTCTGCACCCAGTTCGCCACGAAGACCCAGGGCGCGTCCTCCTGCACGATCACCTGCATCTCGCGGTAAAGCTCGGCGCGGCGGTCCTGATCGGTCGAGGTGCGGGCCTCTTCCAGCAGGGCGTCGACAGCCGGGTTGGAGTAGTAGCCGGAGTTGAAGCCGCCGTTCTCGGGGAAGGCCTCGGTGCGCAGCGCGAGGTAGGGGAGCGTGTCGGGGTCGTTCGTCATCCAGGCCATCTGGGCTGCGTCGGCCTCCCCTTCCAGGCCCGGGTTCACGCGGCCGAGGAAGGTGTTCCACTCGTAGGTCTCGATGGTGACGTCGAAGCCCACGGCCTCGAGATCGGCCTGGATCGCGGTGCCCATGGCGACGGGGTCGAGCATGCCCGATCCGCCCTCGGTCACGTAGAAGGTGATCTCGGGGTTCTCCACCCCCGCCTCGGCCAGCAATTCGCGGGCGCGGTCGGGGTCGTAGGGATAGGGTTCCAGCGCCTCGTTATAGGCCCATGCGAAAGCGGGCGGCGTGGGGCCCGCGGCGACGGCGGCGGTGCCCTCCAGCACGTCGTTGACGAGCGCCTCCTTGTCGATGGCGTAATTCGCGGCCTGCCGGACGGCCTGCTCGGTGAAGGGCCCTTCGCGCATGTTGAGGATCAGGAACCAGACATGGGGGCCGGCCTGTTCGACGACGCGGAATGCGTCGCCGCGGAATTCCGACAGGGCGACCGGGGGAACCTCGACCATCAGGTCGATGCCGCCCGAGAGCATCTCGGCCACGCGGGTGTTGGCGTCGGTGATGGGGCGGAAGATGACCGCGTCGAGCGACGGCGCGCCGTCCCAATACTCGGGGTTGCCCTCGATCACCACGGCCTCGTTCGAGCGCCATTCGGTGAAGCTGAAGGCGCCGGTGCCGGACGGGTTGCGGCCGAAGTTCTCCCCGTGCTCCATCACCGCGGCGGGCGAGACGATGAGGCCGGTGGGATAGGCGAGGTTCGAGAGGAACGGCGCATAAGGCGCGTTGAGCGTGAAGCGGACGGTCAGGTCGTCCACGGCCTCGACGTTCTCGACGGCGGAGAAGAAGAAGGACAGCGGGAAGGGGCCGGTGTCGTGGTAGGGGTGATCCTCGTTCAGCATGCGCTCGAAGTTGAAGACCACGGCCTCGGCGTTGAAGGGGGTGCCGTCGTGGAAGTCGACGCCCTCGCGCAGCGTGAAGGTGTAGACGGTGCCGTCCTCCGAGATGGTCCAGTCGGTGGCGAGCGCCGGTTCGACCTCGAGCGTGCCCGAGGCGTAGCGGACGAGACCGTCATAGACGTTCATCAGGATGCGGAAATCGTTGACCGCGGTCACGGCATGGGGGTCGAGCGCCTGCGGCTCGGCCACCTGGCCCACGACGAGGACGCCGGGGGGCGTTTGTGCTGCAAGCGGGGCGGCGAGTGCCAGCGCCAGCGCCGTGCCGGAGGCCAGCACCGCGCGGCGGGTCATGTCGAGAAGTCTCATGCTGTCTTGTCCTCTCCTGTCGGGCGGGCATCATCGGATGCCGATAATTTTTCACTATGAATTCGATGAGGGCAAATTATCATGATAAATGCAAGGCTGATGCAGCGGAGGCCCCGGCGTGACCATTTCCATCCTCGCGATTGATGAAAAAACAGGCCGGATGGGCGGGGCAGCGGCCACGGGCAGCCTGTGCGTCGGCGGCTGGGTCCTGCGGGGCGGCCCCGAATCGGGGATGTCCGCGAGCCAGGGGACGGCGCCCTCGACGCTGTGGGGCGAGGATGTGCTGGCGGCGATGAGGGCCGGGCAATCGGCGGCGGCGGCGGTGGCCTCGGTGACGGGCGCGGATGCAGGCCGGGCGCACCGGCAGCTGGCGGCGCTGGACACTGCGGGTGGCACGGGCGCGTTCACCGGGGCCGAAAGTGTCGCCCATGCGGGCGCGCTGGAGGTGCCGGGGGTTGTCGTGGCGGGCAACATGCTGGCGGGGCCCGAGGTGATCGAGGCCGCTCTGGACGGGTTCCGTGCGGCCGCCGCGATGCCGTTTCCCGAGCGGCTGATGGGCGCGCTGGGGGCGGCGGCGGCGGCGGGCGGCGATGCGCGGGGGCTGTTGTCGGCGGCGCTGCTGGTCGTGGGGCGGGACATGGCGCCGCTGACGCTCAGGATCGACCATTCGGTCAACCCGTTGGCGGCCTTGGCGGATCTCTATCTCGTGTCGCAGGCGGACCCCTATCATGGCTGGACGGGCGTCGTTCCGGTGCTGGACGATCCGTGGCGTGCCCCTGCGTCGGAGGAGGTGCCGGAGGTGCCGGAGCCGATCGTGGAGGCGGAGCCTGCGATCCGGCGGTGAGGCATGGGAAGGACGGTGGGTTTCACCCACCCTACGGCGGTTCGGTCATTCGGCGATGAAGCGGCGCAGCACCTGCGCCTCTTGCGCCTGCATCAGCGCCTCGGCGGTTTCCATGTGGCTGCGCATGATGACGCGCGCATCCTCGGCCCGGCCCTCGCGCAGGGCGGCGATCAGGTCGGTCTGGTAGGCCAGCCCCTTTTCGTAAAGCTCTCGGTTGGGCGGATCGTAGAGGCGGCGATAGACCGTGAGGTCGGTCAGGATGCGGCCCATGAAGCTGACCACGAAGGCCAGAAGCGCGTTGTCGGAGAAATTGGCGAGCCTGCGGTGGAACTCGAGCGAGGCGACATGCTGGTCGCGTTCCTCTTCGGCGGAGCGGGCGGGTTCGGGGTATTTCGCCACGACCTTTTCCAGTTCGGCCAGTTGCGTCTCGGTGAGCTGCCCGGCCAGCGAGGCGGCAAGCTCGGGTTCCAGCGCGCGGCGGAGCTGGTAGATATCGGATATGGAAATATCCTTGAAGTAGAAGTAGTTGGCGAGCAGCGCCTTGGCGCGGTCGGCGGTGACCTCGCCCACGAAACTGCCGCCGCCGGGGCCGGTGCGGGTCTCGATGAGGCCCTGGGCCTCGAGGATGCGCATCGCCTCGCGGATGGTGCCCTTGGCCATTCCGAAGCGCGCCATCAGCTCGGCCTCGCCGGGCAGGCGGTCGCCGGGGGCCATGTTGCGCTCGACCACCCAATCCTTGATCGCGTCGGCCACGCGGACGGGCCGCGAGCGGCGCGGTTCCTTGGCGGTCGGGCGGGCGGTCGGGGTCATGCGCGGCCTCTGGTCACGAGAGGCGGAGTGTGGGGGGCCGCGGCGCGGGATGCAACCGCGGCCTGTGGCTCAGGTCACGGTGACGGTGAGCGTGCCGAGGCCGTCGATCGCGGCCTCCATCACGTCGCCGCGGGCGACCGGGCCGACGCCCGCGGGGGTGCCGGCCATGATGACATCGCCGGGCGCGAGGGTGAAATACCGCGACAGGTAGGCGATCATCTCGGGGACCTTCCAGATCATCTGGTTGAGGTCGCCGTCCTGCCGCAGCTCAGCGTTGACCGTCAGCGAGATGCGCCCCTCGGAGGGGTGGCCGATCTGCGTGACGGGGTGCAGGGGGCCGACGGGGCCGGAGCGTTCGAAGGATTTGCCGATCTCCCACGGGCGGCCGAGCTTCTTGGCCTCGCCCTGAAGATCGCGGCGGGTCATGTCGAGGCAGATGCCGTAGCCCCAGACGTGATCCAGCGCGGTCTCCACGGGAATGTTCGTGCCGCCGGATTTCAGCGCGACCAGCAGTTCCACCTCGTGATGCACGTCCGAGGTCATCGGCGGGTAGGGAAAGCTGCCCGAGGGGTCGAGGCTGTCGGGGGTCTTCTGGAAGAAGAAGGGCGGTTCGCGGTCGGGATCGTGGCCCATCTCGACGGCATGGGCGGCGAAGTTGCGGCCGATGCAATAGACCCGGCGCACCGGGAAGCTGCCGCCATCCGCGGTGGGGATCACGGGCTGGGGCGGTGCGGGGATGACGTGGTCGGGCATTGGGCCTCCTCCTCGGGGTGGGGTGGTTTGGGTCGGCGGTAGCGCAACGGGCCGCGCAGGGCCAGCCCCGGAGGCGGCCGCGGCGTGGCGCAGATGGTCGAGGAACCGCGCCTGCGCGCGGGTCGGGCGCCAGCCTGCGCGGAGCGTCAGGCCGATGGGGCGCTCGGGCCAGTCGATCTCGGTCGCGACCTCGGCCAGCAGGCCCGCGCGGATCTCGGCCTCGGCCTGCCGGCCGGAGATGCAGCCGAGCAGGTCGGAGCGCTGGAGAAGCTCGCGCATCAGGAGGATGGAGCCGCATTCCACGACGCTGGCGGGCGGGGTGGCGCCGAATTGCGCGTCGAATTGCGCGCGGGCAGGCGTGCCGGGGCGCGGCACCGCCCAGGCGTGGCGCAGCAGATCGGCGCGCGTCAGGCGCGGCGCCTGCACCGCCGGATGGCCGGGGCGCGCGAGGATCACGAGGCGGTCGGTGAAGAGCCGTTCCTCGACCACGTCCTCGACCGGGGCCGGATCGCGCAGCGCACCGATGATGACGTCGATGTCGCCCTGCCTGAGCCCGGACAGCAGTTCCGGGTAAGGGCCGTCGATGACGGTCACGACCTGCCGGGGGCGTTCGGCGTGGAAGGCGGCCAGCGCCTCGGGCAGGACGGCGGCCCGCGAGAGGGGCAGCGCGCCCAGCGTGATGCGGCCCGCGCCCTGCCCGTCGAACTCGGCCAGGTCGGCCTCGGCCTGCGCGATCTCGGAGAAGGCGAGGCGCGCGGCGCGGACGAGGGCGCGGCAGGCGCGCGTGGGCACGAGGCCGAGGGAGGTGCGCTCGAAGAGCGGGATACCCGCCTCGGCCTCCAGCCGGGTGATGGCGCGGTGAAGGGTGGGCTGCGCGCGGCCCACCGTGGCGGCGGCGAGCGTGACGTTCTGCGCCTCGGCAACGGCGATGAGCGCGCGCAGCTGCGCCGCCGTGGCGCTGCGGACAAGACGCGGCGACAGCGCCGCGAGCGCGGCGTCGAGCGGGCCTATGGCGCGGCGCAGGCGCAGGGCAAGCGCCGCGCCGCGGTCGGTGGGGAACAGGCCCTGCGGCCTGCGGTCGAAGAGCGGCGCGCCGGTGGCGCGCTCGAGGCTGGCCAGCGCCTGCGTGACGGCGGGCTGGGTCACGCCGAGGCGGCGGGAGGCCCCGGTGACGCCATGGCCGTCCGCGACATCAAGAAAGAGTCGGAAGTGCCTGAGATTGCAGGGGATCATAGGCGTGAAAGGATGCGGTCGAGCGCCGTTTCGAGATCGGGATCATCACTTGCATCGGCCAACCCGGCGAGGGCATCCTGCCACTCGGCGGTGGCGCGGCTGAGACCGGGGGAGAGGCCCAGAGCCTCGACCGTCAGGGCGACCTCGCGCATCTCTGCGGCGCGGCGGGCGCCGTGGACGAGCATCCGCTCGAGGGTATAGGCGCCGCGGCCGCGCCAGTCGATCTGGGGGTCCGAGGCCTCGAGCGAGGCGATGACCTGATCGGCGACGCCCGCGCGGCGGGCGGCGAGGAAGCATTCGGCGGTCAGCGCCTCGAGCCCCTTGATCATCACCGAGCGGAGCATCTTGATCGAAGAAGCCTGCCCGATCTCGGGGCCGGTGACGGTCGGGCGCATGTCGAGGGTTGCAAGGCGCGCGGCGCCCTCCTCGGCCCGGGGGCCGGAGAGAAGGAGGGGGACGTGGTGACGCCTCGGGTGGACGGGGGCCATGACGGCCACGTCGACATAGCGCCCCCCTGCCGCTTCGATGATCGCGGCGGCGGCGCGCTTGGTGTCCGGGGCGCAGGAATTGCAATCGAACCAGAGGGTTCCGGGGGCGAGACCCGGCGCGGCCTCTTCCGCCGCGACGCGGGCCTGGTCGGCGGTGACGGTGCAGAAGACGGTGTCGGCTGTGGCGACGGCGCGGGCGGCGGTCCCTTCCCCGATCACGGCGTGGTCGGCATAGGCCGCGCGCATCGCGGCGGCGGTCTGCGCGCTGTCGGTCTTGCGGTCATAGGCGGTGACATGGGTCGGGCGGCGGTCGGCCCAGCCGGTGAGAAAGGCGCGCGCGGCCTCTCCGAAGCCGATGAAGGCGAGCCGTTGCGGGTGCGGTGTTTCGATCATCTGGTCCTCCTGCCCGTGTGGGGACAGGGTGCGCGAAAGGCGGGGCTTTGGAAAGCGGAAATAGCCAACTCTTATGGCTCGGCACGCGCTTCGGATTTGCGTTTTCGCGCGGCATCCTGGTGTCATCACGGTGTCTGTACAGGGAGATGCACATGACCGAGGGGAAAAGCGCACTGGTCATCTCGGCGCATGCCGCCGATTTCGTCTGGCGCTGCGGGGGCGCGATCGCGCTGCATGCGGAGAGGCGGGTGGAGGTGACGGTGGCCTGCCTGTCCTTCGGCGAGCGCGGCGAGAGCGCGCGGCTGTGGAAAGAGGGCAAGACGCTGGAGGAGGTGAAGGCGATCCGGCGGGCCGAGGCGGAGGCGGCGGCGGAGGCGCTGGGAGTGCATGAGCTGGTGTGCTTCGACCTGGGGGATTACCCGCTTCACCTTGAAAAGGAGGATAAATTCCGGCTGGTCGACCTGATCCGGCGGGTGCGGCCCGACTGGATGATGAGCCACAGCCGTTATGACCCCTACAACACCGATCACATGTACATGACGCAGGTCGCGCTCGAGGCGCGGATGATCGCGCAGGCCTGGGGGCACAACCCCGGCGAGCGGGTGCTGGGGGCGCCGCAGCTTTACCTGTTCGAGCCGCACCAGACCGAGCAGATGGGCTGGAAACCCGATGTTTTCCTTGATGTTACGCCGGTCTGGGAGAAGAAGCGCGCGGCGATGGAATGCATGAACGGGCAGGTCCACCTGTGGGAGTATTACACCCGCGTGGCCCAGCAGCGGGCCAATCATTTCAAGCGCAACTCGGGCGGTCAGGCCGGGGGGCGGGATTGCCGCTACGCGGAAGGTTTCGAGAGCGTCTTTCCGCGTTGCGTGGACGGGTTGTGAGGGGGGCGCGCTGATGGGTGTGGTGGTGACGAAGGTTCCGCGCGCGGATGCGGATGTCGTTGAAAGGCTTGGAAAAGCCGGGGTTGCGACGGTGCATGAGGCGATGGGGCGGCGGGGGCTGATGCTCCCGTCGATCCGGCCGATACAACAAGATGTTGGGGTTGCGGGGTCTGCCGCCACCATATCCGCGCCGCCCGGCGACAACTGGATGGTGCATGTCGCCATCGAGCAGCTGCGGGCGGGGGACATCCTTGTGCTGGCGCCGACAAGCCCTTGTTCCGACGGGTATTTCGGCGATCTTCTGGCGACCTCGGCGATGGCGAGGGGATGCCGGGGGCTGGTCACCTCGGGCGGTGTCCGGGACACGCGGGATTTGCGGGCGATGGGATTTCCCGTCTGGTCGCAATGGGTTAGCGCGCAAGGCACGGTGAAGGAGACGGTCGGTTCGGTCAATGTGCCGGTCGTCTGCGGGGGCGCGCTGGTCAACCCCGGCGACGTGATCGTCGCGGATGATGACGGGGTCTGCGTCGTGCCGGTGGCCGAGGCCGGTGATGTGCTTGAAAAGGCGGAGAAACGCATGGCCGCGGAAAAGGGCAAGCGGGCGCGGCTGGCTTCGGGCGAGCTGGGGCTCGACATCTACGACATGCGCGGGCGGCTGGCGGAGAAGGGGCTGCGGTATGAGTAGTCACACCCCGTACACACCCTGTACACACCCCGTGCAGACGGGGGGCCGGGGATGAACGAGGGCATTCCCTGCCTCTGGATGCGGGGGGGCACGTCGAAGGGGGCGTATTTCCTCGCGCGCGATCTGCCGGGCGATGCAGGCGCGCGTGACGCGCTTCTTATGCGGATCATGGGCAGCCCCGACCCGCGCCAGATCGACGGGATCGGGGGGGGCGATCCGCTGACCTCGAAGGTCGCGGTGCTGGCCCCGCCGAGCCGGGCGGATGCGGACGTGGATTACCTGTTCCTGCAGGTCTTCGTGGAGGAGGCGCGGGTCTCGGACGCGCAGGGCTGCGGGAATATCCTGGCCGGTGTCGGCCCGGCGGCGATCGAGCGGGGGCTGGTCGCGGCACGGGAGGGCGAGACGCCGGTGCGCATCCACATGGTCAACACCGGCGAGGTCGCGCTGGCGCGCGTCGCCACGCCCGGCGGGCGGGTGAGCTACGAAGGGAATGCGACGATCGACGGGGTGCCGGGCCGGCATGCGGCGGTGCCGCTGATGTTCAGCGGTCTGGCGGGGTCGATGACCGGGGGCAGGATGCTGCCGACGGGGGCCGCGGTGGACCGGATCGGCGGTGTGGACTGCACGATGATCGACATGGGGATGCCGATTGTCGTGATGGCGGCGGAGGATTTCGGGATCACCGGGGCCGAGGACCGGGCGGCGCTGGATGCGGATGCGGACCTCAAGGCGCGCCTGGAGGCGATCCGGCTGGAGGCCGGGCCGATGATGGGGCTGGGCGACGTCACGCTCAAGAGCGTGCCGAAGATGACGCTGGTCAGCCGGGCGACGGCGGGCGGAGCGATCTCGACGCGGAGTTTCATTCCGCATCGCTGCCATGCCTCCATCGGCGTTTTCGCCGCGGTCAGCGTGGCGGCGGCCTGCGGGCTGGAGGCAGGCCCTGCGGCGGCGCTGGCCGTGGTGCCCCGCGACGGGCTGTTCCGGATCGAGCACCCGACGGGGGCCGCCGAGGTGGTGGTCGAGCGCGACGGCACGGGCGCGATCACCGGGGCGGGCACGGTCAGGACGGCGCGCAAGCTTATGGACGGGCTGGTGTTCCCCGCACCCTGAAGCGGGCCGCGTTCATTCGCATTCACGCGACCCACTTCACCCTTCTGTTGTCGCATGTTCGAGAAGCGCAAAACCGGTTCCCACTTTTGCGCAACATGCTTTAGCCCTGCTTGCGCTGCGCGTCTCGGATCAGCGCGGCCATGCGGTAGAAACCGTGGACCATCTTGGAATAGGGCGTGGTCAGGAAGAAGGCGAGGACGGTGCCGAGGTGCAGCGCCAGAAGCGGGGCGACGAGGGCCGTTCCGGTGGCAAAGTAGAGCATCAGACCGGTGAGGCCGGTGAGGCCCAGAAGGGCGACGAAGGCGATCTCTCCGCCCCAGACCTCGGGCGCGCCGAGGCTGGCGTCGGCCTTGAACTTGAGGGCGATCAGCCCGACCGCGCCCACGGTCAGGAGGAACCCGCCGGGCAGGCCCAGGAGCTTGGGCAGGCTGAAAAGGCCGTAGGGCGCCGGCATGTCGAAGACATAGTGCAGGACCGTGCCCGAAGACGTGGAGGCGAAGCACAGAAGGAAGCCCCAGAACACCGCCTGATGGGCGTGGCGGCGGGCCTGCGAGTAGCGGTCGCCCTGTTCGAAATTGCACCCCTCGGCGGCCCCGCCCGACAGGTTGCGCATCGTGGCGGCGTCGGCGAAGGCGGATTTGAGGTGCGGCCAGCGGATGCGGGTACCGCCGACCTCGGCCCAGTAGCGTTTGAGGCCGATGGCGATGGCCGCCAGCGGCAGAAGGAAGGCGGGCGCGAAGATCGCGACCATGGCGGTATGGGAGAGGTAGGCGTAGAAGCCCTCGCCCGAGGCAGGCGCAAGGGCCGTCAGCGCCCAGAAGAGCGCCGCGATGCCGAGGACCAGCATGAGCGCCAGCGCGCCGCCCGAGCGTTGGAAGAGGCGGGCGAAGCCGCCCGGCCATCCGAAGCGGTCCCAGCTTTCGACGCGGACCTCGGCCAGCGCGCGGGGCAGGTTCAGGGCGAACTCGTGCGGGTCGGTATACTGGCAGGCATAGTAGCAGCCGCGGCAGTTGTGGCAGAGGCTGGCCAGCTGGGTGATGTCCCCGTCGCTGAAGGCGCGCTGCGAGAAGGCCGAGGGGAAAACGGCGCAATAGCCCTCGCAATAGCGGCAGGCGTTGCAGATCTCGACCTGGCGGCGGGCCTCTTCGGTGATGGTGAGCTTGGGGGCTTGGTCAAACATGGGCCGCGGCCTCCTGTCCTGCGATGCGTCCGAAGACGGTGCCGATCGTCATGCCGAACCCGGCCAGATAGCCTTGGCCGAGGATGGAGCCCGCCATGATCTCGCCCGCGGCCCAGATGTTGTCGAAACGGCCATGGGGGCCCGCGACGCGGGCAGTCTGATCGACCTTGAGGCCGAGATAGGTGAAGGTCACGCCGGGGCGGAGCGAGTAGCCGTAGAAGGGCGGCTCGGTGATGGGGCGCGCCCAGTTGGTCTTGGGGGGCGTGAGGCCCTCGGTCGAGAGGCCGTCAAGCTCGGTCGGGTGGAATTCGCCCTCGCGGCAGGCGGCGTTGAACGCCTCGACCGTCTCGCGGAGCTTGGTGCCGGGAAGCCCGAGTTTCTGGGCGAGACCGTCAAGCGTGTCGGCCTCGACCGGCGGGTAGACGGAGGGCATGAACAACTCGCGCGATTTCGCGTCGATGATGGAATAGGCGACCTGCTCGGGCTGGGCGGCGACGAGGCGGCCCCAGATCGCGTAGCGCTTGGGCCAGACATCCTCGCCCTCGTCGTAGAAGCGGTCGCCGTTCTGGTTCACCACGATGGAGAAGGGCACGCAGTCGAGCCTTGTGACGATGCCGCCGTCGAATTTCGCGGCGCGCCCGTCGATGGCGACGGCGTGGCACTGGGTGGGGTCGCCGACGCTGTCGGCGCCGTGGTCGAGCATCTGTTTCAGCGGCACGCCGCGGTTGTAGGGGGTGCCGCGGATCAGGAAGTTGCGCGCGGCGGGGCCCCATGCGCGGGCGAGCCAGTCGAGATCGGCCTGGAAGCCGCCCGAGGCGAGGATCAGGCCGCGGCCCTCGATGCGGGTTTCCTTTCCTGCGATCTTGGCGGTGACGCCTTCGAAGCGGGGGCCGGTGACGTGGATTTGCGTGACTTCGGCCTCGTAGGCGACGGTGACGCCGAGGTCTTCGGCGGTGTTGTAATAGGCGTTCACCAGCGCCTTGCCGCCACCGAGGAAGAAGGCGTTGGTGCGGCTGAGCGAGAGGGTGCCGGAAAGGGAGGGCTGGAAGGCGACGCCGTGGGCCTCCATCCAGGGCAGGCAGTCTTCGGAATTGCGGATGGTCATGCGGGCGAGGTGTTCGTCGGTTTCGCCCTTGGTGACGCGGATCAGGTCGTCGAAATACTCGTCTTCCTCGTAGGCGCCGGTCAGGACCGACAGGGGGCCGCGGTGCATGCAGCGGAAGTTGCGGGTGTGGCGGGAATTGCCGCCGCGGTAGGGTTTCGGGGCGGCCTCGAGGATGAGGGGGCGCAGGCCCGCCTCGGCGGCCTCGATCGCGGCGCAAAGCGCGGCGTTGCCGCCGCCGACGATGACGAGATCCCAGGGTTGGGCGTCGAGGGCGGTCATGTCTCTCTCCCCTGTCTCAATTGGCGTTGGCGGGCGCGGTGGGCGGCCTCGATATGGGCGCGCATCGCGGCCTCGGCTGCGTCGCCGTCGCGGGCGCGGAGCGCGTCGATCAGGCGGGCATGTTCACCCACGGCGGCCTCGGCGCGCGACCCCTCTTCCATCGTGGAGGGGCCGAGGATGAGGAGCGTCTTCTGCACCGCCTCGACCGCGCGCAGGAGGAAGCGGTTGCGGGCGGCGTTGCGCAGGATGTCGTGGAACTGGCGGTTGGCCTCGTAAAGGCGGTCGACGTCCGACAGGGCCGCGGCCATCTCGGCGTTGATCGCGGCCATCTCGTCGATCTCGGACGGGTAGGCCGCGCGGGCGGCAAAGCGGGCGGCGGTGCCCTCGAGGACGCCGCGCATCTCGTAAAGCTCGGTGATCTCGGCGTAATCCAGTTGCCGGATGACCGCCCCGACGCGCGGGGTGTGGATGACAAGGCCGTCGGCCTCGAGCAGCCGGATCGCCTCGCGCACCGGGGTGCGGGAGGTGCCGAGCCGCGTGGCAAGCTCGGTCTCGGTCAGGCGGTCGCCGGGCGAGAGCCGGCCATGCCGGATCTCGGTCAGGAGCCGGGTGTAGGCGTCGTGGCCCTGCGAGGCGTCGGTCTGTGCGCTGTCTTGTGGCATGGCGGTCCCGTGTGTTCGGGATTGCATACGGCTGGATACAGGCATATGCAAGACCCCGGAGACCCCGCCCATGCTGAACCGACCGCTGTCCGCACTGCACCGCCGCGCCCTGACGCTGGGGCTGGCGGTGTTGGGCACGGGGGTGTTCTGGGTTCTGTCACTGCCCCTGCCCTTCCTGTTCGGGCCGCTCTCGGCCTGCCTGATCGCGGCGCTGGCGGGCGCGCCGCTGAAGGGGTTGGGGCAGATCTCGGTCGCGGCGCGCACGATACTTGGCGTGGCGGTGGGTGCCTCTCTCACGCCCGAGGTGGTGGCGCGGGTGCCGCAGATGGCGGCCTCGGTCGCGCTGATCCCGCTTTACGTGGCGGTGATCGGGCTGGTGGGCGTGCCGTTCTTCCGCAAGGTCTACAAGTTCGACTGGGCGACAAGCTGGTATGCGGCCATGCCGGGGGGCCTGCAGGACATGGTCGTTTTCGGGCAGGAGGCGGGGGGCGACGTGCGCGCGCTGAGCCTGATCCATGCCACGCGGGTGTTGATCATCGTGACGGTCGCGCCGCTGATCCTGACGCTGGGCTTCGGGGTGACGCTGGACAACCCGATCGGCGCGCCCGCGGCGGAGTTGCCGCTGCATGAAATGGCGATCATGGTCGCCGCGGCGCTGATCGGGTGGAAGGGCGGCGAGAGGATCGGGCTGTTCGGGGCGTCGATCCTCGGGCCGATGATCGTGACCGGCGCCTTGTCGATGCTGGACGTGATCCATTACCGCCCGCCCGCCGAGGCCATCCTCGTGGCGCAGTTCATGATCGGGATCGGGATCGGCGTGGGCTATGTCGGCGTCACGATGCACGAAATCCGGCGCGACGTGTCGGCGGGGGTGATCTTCGTGCTGATGCTGGCGGGGCTGGCCGCGCTCTTTACCGAGGTGGTGGTTCTGATGGGGCTGGCGCCCGCGGTGGACGGGTTCATCGCCTTCGCCCCCGGCGGGCAGGCGGAAATGACGGTGCTGGCGATTATCGTGGGCGCCGATCTGGGCTACATCATCGTGCATCACCTGACGCGGGTCCTGCTGGTCATTTCGGGCGCACCCATCGTGGCGCGGCTGATGCGGGTGCGGGAGCGGCAGGAAAAAGACAGGGACAAGGACGGGGAGACAGGGGAATGAGCTTTACCACGCGGCCCGAATTGCTGGGCACGTTCGGGATGGTCTCGACGACACATTGGCTGGCCAGCCAGTCGGCGATGAAGATGCTGGAGGCGGGCGGCACCGCCGCCGATGCCGCGGTCGCGGCGGGCTTCGTGCTGAACGTGGTGGAGCCGCATCTGAACGGGCCATTGGGCGATGTGCCGATCCTCGTGCGGCCCGGAGGGGCGGAGACGCCCGTCGTGATCTGCGGGCAGGGGACCGCGCCGGCAGGGGCCACCATCGCGCATTACAAGGCCGAGGGGCTGGAGATCATCCCCGGTTCGGGGCTGCTTGCCACCGTCACGCCGGGGCAGTTCGATGCCTGGATGGTGCTCTTGCGCGATCACGGGCGGTTGCCCTTGGCCGAGGTGCTGGCGCCCGCGATCCATTACGCCGAGCATGGCCACCCGATGCTGGCCGCCGTGGCCAATGCCATCGCGGGGTTGGCCGATGTGTTCCGCGAGGAATGGCCGACCTCGGCGCCGGTCTGGCTGCCGGGTGATCAGCCGCCGAAGGCGGGCGAGCTGTTCCGCAACCCCGATTGCGTCGCCATGTGGACGCGGCTGGTCGCCGAGGGCGAGGCCGCGGGCGGCAACCGCGAGGCGCAGATCGAGGCCGCACGGCGGGCGCATGCGAAGGGCTTCGTGGCCGAGGCGATCGACGACTACCTGCGGGATGCCTGCGTGCTGGATGCCACGGGCGAGCGGCGCAAGGGCGTGTTGACCGGGCAGGACATGGCCGGGTGGGAGGCGAGTTACGAGGCGCCGCTGGCGGTCGATCACGCGGGCTGGACGGTGTGGAAATGCGGGGCCTGGACGCAGGGGCCGGTGCTGTTGCAGGTGCTTCAGATGCTGGCGGGCGACGACCTGTCGGCGCTCGACCCCACCGGGCCGGAGATGGTCCACCTGACCACCGAGGCGCTGAAGCGCGGCTTTGCCGACCGGGAAAGCTATTACGGCGATCCGGCACTGCATGACATTCCCATCGATACGCTGTTGTCGGATGCCTACAACGCGGCGCGGCGGGCGGATATCGGCGAGACCGCCAGTCTCGACATGCGGCCCGGCGCGATCGAGGGGCTGGAGGCGCAGGTCGCGGCCTTTCTCGACCGTGCGGCGCGGCGGACGCCCGAGGCGGGGGTCGGTGCGGGCGAGCCGACGATGGAGCACCTGATCAACCAGAAGGGCGACACGGTGCATATCGACGTGGTCGACCGTTGGGGGAACATGGTCTCGGCCACGCCCTCGGGCGGGTGGCTGAAGTCGAACCCGGTCATCCCCGGCCTTGGCGTGCCGCTGAACACGCGAGCGCAGATGTTCTGGCTGGACGAGGGATTGCCCACCTCGCTTGCGCCCGGCGCGCGGCCGCGGACGACGCTGACGCCGTCGATGGCGCATGGCCCCGATGGCACCGCCTATGCCTTCGGCACGCCGGGCGGCGACCAGCAGGACCAGTGGCAGGTGACGTTCCTTCTGCGGCTCATTCATCACGGGATGAACCTGCAGGAGGCGATCGACGGGCCGCTGTTCCACACCGGGCATCTGCAGTCGAGCTTCTTTCCGCGGGCGGTGCAGCCGGGGCATCTGCTGGTCGAGCCGGCCTTTCCCGAGGCGACCGTCGAGAGCTTGCGCGCCAAGGGACACCGGGTCGAGGTCTCGGCGCCCTGGGCGGCGGGGCGGCTTTGTGCCGTGGCGCGGCGGCCCGATGGGGTGCTGAAAGGGGCGGCGACGCCGCGCCTGATGCAGGCCTATGCCGTGGGGCGCTGAGGCGCAGTCGGCAGGTCGAGCGAGACGCTCAGGCCGCGGCCTGCGGCCTCGCGCAGGGTGAGACGGCCGCCGTGGCGGTCCACGACCGCCTCGGCGATGGAGAGGCCGAGGCCCGAGCCCGGCCCCGGTTCGGCCTGCCCGAAGCGGGCGAGCACCGTTTCATGCTGATCGGCGGCGATGCCGCGGCCATCATCGCGCACCTCGATCCTGAGGCCCGATGCGGTGGGTCGCGCGGCGATCTCGATCCGGCCGAGGCCGGGGCCGCCGTGGACGAGCGCGTTGTCGACGAGATTGGTCAGCGCCTCGCGCAACAGCATGCGGTCGCCGTTGAGCGCGGGGACGGAGGGGGGAAGGTCGGTGGCGAGGGTGATGCCGCGCCCCTCGGCCTCGGCGCGGTACAGGGCGAGGACATCGGCGACCAGATCGGGCAGCGCGATGCGCGCACGCTCGAGCGGGGCGCTGTCGGATTGCACGCGTTCCAGCGTCAGCAGCCGGTTGGCAAGGTCGCTTGCGTGGCGGGCCGAGCGGACAAGCTCGTCGGCGCGGGCGCGGGCGGCATCGCCATCGGGGGCGGAGCGCACGGCCTCGGCCATGGCGAGGATGCCGGCGATCGGGTTGCGGAGCTGGTGGGCGGCGTTCGAGATGAGCGTGCGCTGGGCGTCCATCGCCTGTGTCACCTGTCCGAAGAGGGTGTTGAGGCGGCGCACGAGGCCCCGCACCTCGGCCGGCACCGGGCGCTGGATCGGCGAGAGGTCGTCGAGCCCGCGTTGCGACACCGCATCCTCGAGATCGACAAGGGGGCGCAGGCCCACGACGACGCCGAACCAGACCACCAGCGCGAGCGCGACGAGGATCACGCCGAGGATCAGGACGGTGCCGCGGATCAGTTCGGCGAGGAAGGCGTCGCGCACGGCGATCTCCTGCCAGACGGTGTAGGTGTAGATGCCCGAGATGCCGTCGAGCGTGGCGGTGTCGTAGAGGCGCAAGGCGCGGACAGGGCGGCGGTTGTAGGTGACATCGAAGAATTCCACCCCTTCGGCGGGCATGGCGCCGAGGCTGCGGATCGGCGTGACCGGCGGCGGGGTGAAGCCGGTGACATAGACGCCGTCGGGCGCGTAGACGTGGTAGAAGACAGGGCCGCCCGAGGTGTTCGACAAAAGGTCGCGCGTGGTCAGCGAGATCGCGTCGCCCCCCGAGCGCGCGACATCGCCCACGATGGCGATCGCCGTGGTCAGCAGCGAGCGGTCGAAGACCTCCTTGGCGGTCTTGCGGGACTGTTCGATCTGCCAAAAGCCGATTGCCGCGCCCAGCGCCACCAGAGGAACGAGGATGATCAGCATCAGCCGCGCGCGGAGCGAGCGGGGTGTCATGGCGCGGCCGCGTCCTCGGCCAGCGCGATGGCGTAGCCCATGCCGCGGCGCACGCGGATCATGAGGCCATGGGGCTTGAGCCGCTTGCGCAGGCGGGAGACATGCACCTCGATCGCGGTTTCGTCGACATCGGCGCCGGTGCCGTAGACATGGTCGAGCAGATCGTGCTTGGGCACGGTGCGCCCCTCGGCCAGCATCAGCGACTCGAGCACCGCCACCTCGCGGCGGGGCAGGTCCTGCGCGGCGCCGTCGATGGTGACCTGCCGCCCCGCGAGGTCGAGCGCGAGCGGCCCGAGCCGGAGCGCCGGGCGATGGTCATGGGCGCGGCGCCGGGTGAGCGCGCGCAGCCGCGCCTCGAGCTCGGCCATGGCGAAGGGTTTGACGAGGTAATCGTCGGCGCCCGCGTCCAGCCCCTCGACCCGGTCATGGGTCTCGGCCCGCGCGGTGAGCAGCAGGACGGGGCGCCCGTCGCCGCGCGCGCGCATGTCCCTGAGCAGCGTGAGGCCATCGATTCGCGGCAGGTTGATGTCGAGAATCACCATGTCGCCGCCGCCGCCGCGCAGGAATTCATCGGCCGCCAATCCGTCGGAAATCAGGTCGACGGCATGACCAAGGTCTTGCAACCTGTAGGTGATCCCGCGCGCAAGGCTTTGATTATCTTCGACAAGAACGATTCTCATGGGCGCCGCGCCCCTCCCCTCGGCGAAAGCTTTCCGCAAGGTTGGCAGGTCATGGTAACCGCATCAAGCCGGGTCATGGTCCGCGCCACAGGGAGGTGGCGCGCACCGAGCGAACGAGTGACCGGCACGAAAGGGAGGAAAATCCATGATCCTGAAAACGACGCGCCGGGTTGCCGGCGCTGCGGCCATTCTGGCTGCGAGCACCGCACTGTCCGGGACCGCTTTCGCGCAGGTCGACCTGTCGGGCCAGACGGTCGAATACGTGATCCCGTTCTCGGAATCGGGCGGCTCGGCGCGCTGGGCCAACTTCTTCGCGCCGCTTCTGTCCGAGCATCTGCCGGGCAATCCCACCGTGGTGGTGCGCTACCGCCCCGGCGCGGGCTCGACCAGCGGCGCCAACTGGTTCCAGGAGCAGGACACCGCCGATGGCACGCTGATCTTCGGCACCTCGGGCTCGACCCAGTTCCCCTACCTGCTGGGCGATCCGCGGGTGCGCTACGAATACAACGACTGGCAGGTCGTGCTGGTCTCGGGCACGGGCGGCGTGGCCTACCTGCCCGCCGACATGGCCGAGATGATGGACGGTCTCGACGTGACCGGCCTGCAGGGGCAGGAGTTCATCTGGGGCGCGCAGAGCGCCACGGGCCTCGACCTCGTGCCGAACCTGGCGTGGGAGATGCTGGGCCTCGACGTGCAGCCGGTCTTCGGGATCGAGGGCCGCGGCGACGGGCGCCTGATGTTCGAGCGGGGCGAGGCCAACATCGATTACCAGACCTCGTCTGCCTATATCCGCTCGGTGCAGCCGATGGTCGATGGCGGCATGGCGGTTCCGATGATGAGCTGGGGCGCGCTGGATGACGACGGCAACATCGTCCGTGACCCGACCTTCCCCGACATCCCGTCCTTTGCCGAGGTCTGCGAAGCGACGCCCGCCTGCGAGACCGAGGGCGAGGCATGGGATGCGTGGATGACCTTCTTCACCGCGGGCTTCCCGGCGCAGAAGATGATCTTCCTGCCGGGCAACGCCCCGCAGGAGGTGGTCGATGCCTACACGACGGCGCTGCAGGAAATCATCGCGCGCGATGACTTCATGGAGCTGGCGGCGGCCGAGCTGGGCGTCTACCCGCAGATGACCGGCAACGCGGCTCAGGCGGCCTTCCGTCTCGGCACGCAGGTCGACGCGGAGACGCGCGCCTTCGTCATCAACTGGCTCGAAGAGAGCTACGGCGTCTCGCTCAACTGAGCCACGCCACAGACCGGCCCGCCCGTCGCGGCGGGCCGGAGTCACCCTGAACCGGGACGGCCCCGCCCGCGGCGTGCACCGCCGGGCCGCGGCCTGACCCATCTTCCGCACAGGGGAGCCCGAGATGGAGCTTTTCGCGACGGCCGGTCCGGCGCTGCTGGACGCGCTTGCCCTTATCGTCCAGCCGCAACAGTTGGTCTTTCTCGTTCTCGGCGTGCTGCTCGGCCTGTCGGTGGGGGTCTTCCCCGGCCTTGGCGGCATCGCGGGCCTGAGCCTTGTGCTGCCCTTCATCTTCGGCATGGACCCGGTGTCGGGCCTTGCGCTGATGGTGGGACTGATCGCGGTGGTGCCGACATCGGACACGTTCGCGAGCGTCCTTCTGGGGATTCCCGGCTCGACGGCGAGCCAGGCCACCGTGCTGGACGGTTTCCCGTTGTCGAAAAAGGGCGAGGCGGGCCGCGCGCTGTCGGCGGCCTTTGTCTCGTCGCTGTTCGGGGGGCTTCTGGGCGCGCTGGTGCTGACCTCCTTCATCCTGGTCGCGCGTCCGCTGATCCTGGCCTTCGACATTCCGGCGATGCTGGCAATCACGTTGCTGGGCCTGTCGATGGTGGCGATCCTCGCGGGGCGCATCCCGTTGAAAGGGGTGGTCGCCGCGGGGCTTGGATTGCTGCTGGGCACGGTGGGCCTTGGCGGCGCGGGCGGTTCGCCGCGCATGTCGACCTATGACATGCCGTACCTGCTGGATGGTTTCAGCCTGGTGATCGTCGGCCTCGGCATCTTTGCCATTCCCGAGATCGTGGCCCTGCTCAGGCAGGACCGGGCGATCTCGAAATCCGGCGACCTCGGGCGCGGCTGGCTCGACGGGCTGCGCGACTGGTGGCGCAACATCTGGCTGTCGGTGAAATGCTCGGCCATCGGGGTGATGGTCGGCGTGATCCCGGGCCTTGGCGGATCGGTCGTGGACTGGATCGCCTATGGCTACACGGTACAATCGGCCAAGGACAAATCGCAATTCGGCAAGGGTGACATCCGCGGCGTGATCGGGCCGGAAAGCTCGAACAACGCAAAGGAGGGTGGCGGGCTGGTGCCGACGCTGATCTTCGGCATTCCGGGCTCGGGCTCGATGGCGGTGTTCCTGGGGGGTATCGCGCTGTTGGGGTATGATCCGGGGCCGCACATGGTGCGCAACAACCTCGACATCACCTACACGATCGTCTGGTCGCTTGCCCTGGCCAACGTGATAGGTGCGGGGCTGTGCATCTTCCTCGCCAATCCCATCGCGAAGCTGACGACGATCCGCTTCACGCTGATCGCGCCGTTCCTGTTCATGGTCATCGCCTTCGCGGCCTTCCAGTCGCGGCAATCGCTGGGCGACCTTGCGGCGCTGATGGCGGTGGGGATGATCGGCATCTTCCTGCGCCGGTTCGAGTTCTCGCGCCCCGCCTTTCTGATCGGGTTCGTGCTGTCGAGCCAGGCCGAGGCCTTCGCCAACCAGGTCTACCAGATCGCAGGCTCGCGGCTGCGGCGCGGCGGGGTCGAGGGGATGCTCGACTATGTCGCCTCGCCGCTGGTACTTGCGATCCTTGTGCTGACGGTGCTGTCGATCTGGATCGGCATCAAGCAGGGCAAGCAGGTGCTGGGCAACGACACGCCGCCCACGGGCGCCAAGCGCGCGCCGGTGATCTTCATGCTGGCGATCACGGGCTATGTCGTGGCCACGGTCTGGAATGCGTCCACCATCAGCTACACGGGCGACAAGGTGTTCCCGCTGACCGTGGGGATCGCCACGCTGATCGGCTGCGTGGTGCTTCTGATGCGAATGCGGGTGGCGCCCGAGGGCAACGCGCTATTCGCCGACAACGAGCAGGGCGGCGAGGATGCCGATGCGCCGCACGGGCTGTGGTCGACGCTGGGCTGGTTCGCGGCGCTGCTGGCGCTGTCGGCGCTCTTCGGCTTCGTGATCGCCTTGACGATCTTCCTCGTGGCCTTCTTCCGGCTCAGGGCACAGGTCAGCTGGGCGCGGACGCTGATCCTGTCGGCGTCGGGCATCGCGCTGATCTGCGTGCTGGCCGGAACGCTGGGGCGTGATTTCCCGCCGGGGCTGTTGCAGGAGTTCGTCGATCTGCCCTGGCCCCTGACATGAGCCTGCGGCTGCTGTGCCTGCCCGGCGACGGGATAGGCCCCGAGATCGTGGCCGCGGCGCGCGCGGTGCTGGAGGCGGCCTGCGCGGCGCAGGGCGTGGCGGTGATGCTGGAGGAGCGCGCGATCGGCTTCGCCGCGCTTGAGGCCGAAGGCACGACCATCCCCGAGGGGGTGATCGCGGCGGCGCGGGAGGCCGATGGCGTGATCCTCGGGCCGGTGTCGCACAACGCCTATCCGCCGGTGGCCGCGGGCGGGCTGAACCCCTCGGGCGTGCTCAGGCGGGCGTTGCGGCTGCACGCCAACATAAGGCCCGCGCGCAGTCACCCCGCGGTGCCGACGCCCACGGGGGCGGCGGTCGACATGGTGATCGTGCGCGAGAACCTCGAGGGTTTCTACGCCGATCGCAACATGGCCGAGGGCGGCGGCGAGTTCTGCCCGGTGCCGGGTGTCGCGCTGTCCATGCGCAAGATCACCGAGGGCGGATCGCGCGCGATTGCCGAGACGGCGTTCCAGCTCGCCGCGCGGCAGGGGCGCACCCGTGTCGCGGTGATCCACAAGGCCAACGTGATGCGGATGTCGGACGGCCTGTTCCTGCGCGTGGTGCGCGAGGTGGCCGAGGGGTTCCCCGATATCGCGGTGGAGGAGGTTCTGGTCGATGCCGCCGCCGCCCTGTTCGTGCGCGACCCGGCGCGGTTCGAGGTGGTGCTGGCCACCAACATGTTCGGCGACATCCTGTCGGACCTCGCCTCGGAACTGTCGGGGGGTCTGGGCCTTGCGGCCTCGATCAACCACGGGGCCGAACATGCGGTGGCGCAGGCGCAACACGGCTCGGCCCCCGACATCGCGGGGCAGGACAGGGCCAACCCGGCCTCGATCATCGGGTCGGTGGCGATGCTGATGGAGCATCTGGGCCAGGCGGGCGTCGCAGGGGCGATCACCGCGGGGCTCGATCACGCGCTGGCCGATGCGGCGACGCGCACCGCCGATCTGGGCGGCAGGGCAGGCACGGCGGCGATGACGCGGGCCATCATCGAGCATATCGAAAGAGGACAGACATGACGCAGACCCCCATCCCCTTCTGGTTCCTGCGCGGCGGCACCTCGCGCGGGCCCTATTTCCGGCGCGAAGACCTGCCCGAGGACCTGAACGCGCTGGCCAAGGTGCTCTGCCAGGTGGTCGGCGCGGGCAATCCGCGCAACATCGACGGGCTGGGCGGCGGCGTCGCGGTGACGACGAAAACGGCGATGCTGTCGCGCTCCGCCGAGCCGGGGGTCGACGTGGACTACTTCTTTGCCCAAGTGGCGGTGGAGGAAGCGCTGGTCGACTACGGCCCGACCTGCGGCAACATCCTTGTCGGCGTCGGCCCCGCCGCCATCGAGATGGGGCTGGTCGAGGCGCGGGACGGCGTGACGCCGGTGCGCATCCGCGCGGTGAACACAGGCGCGACGGTCGAGGCGCTGGTGCAGACGCCCGGCGGGCGGGTGGCGTATCACGGCGACGTCGCGCTTGACGGCGTGCCGGGGAGTGCGGCGCCGGTGGGGCTGAATTTCCTCGACGTGGTGGGGTCCAAGACGGGCGAGATGTTCCCCACGGGCAACCGGATCGACGTGATCGACGGGGTCGAGGTGACCTGCATCGACGTGGCCATGCCGATGATGATCGCGCGCGCGGCGGATTTCGGGGTCACCGGCCACGAAACGGTCGAGGAACTGGACGCCAACCGCCCGCTTTTCGAGCGGATGGAGGCGGTGCGGCTGAAGGCGGGCGCGCTGATGGGCATGGGGGACGTGACGAAATCGGTCACGCCGAAGATCGGGCTGATCGCGCCGCCCGCGGGGCCGAACGCGCAATTCGCGGCGCGCTATTTCATGCCCTGGACGACGCATCCGACGCTGGCGGTGACCGGCTCGCAATGCCTGGCCTCCTGCGCGCTGATGCCGGGGACTGTGGCCGAGGGCGTGGCCAAGCCCATCCCCCCCTCGCCCGCGCGGGTCGTGATCGAGCATCCGATGGGCGAGATGGAGGTGACGGTGACCTATGGGGACGGGCCGTCGTTCCAGTCCGCCGGCCTGATCCGCACCGCCCGGCTGATCGCGCGCGGCGAGGTGATGGTCGATCCCGCGCTGATGGAGGGGTGAGGGGATGAAAACCTTCGACATTCTGGCCCGCGCCGTGGCGCAGGAGGGGGTCACGGACGCCTTCGCCCTGCTGGGCGACGCCAACATGAATTTCGCCACGCGGCTGGCCGAGGGCGGCTGCCGGATGATCTATGTCCGGCACGAGCACAACGCCGTGACCGGCGCGATGGCCTATGCGCGCAAGACGGGCAGGACGGGCTTTGCCACGGTGACCTGCGGCCCTGGCCTGACGCAGCTGATGACGGCCCTGCCCGCCGCGGTGCGGGCGCGGTTGCCCATGGTGGTGCTGGCCGGCGAGGCGCCGCTGAAATCGGGCTGGTACAACCAGGCGATCGACCAGGCGCCCTTCGTCACCGCGACGGGGGCGGCCTATCACGCGCTGCACTGGCCCGCGCGGATGCCGGTGGCGATCCGCGACGCCTTTCTGCAAGCGGCGCGGGAGCGGCGGCCGGTGGTCCTCGGCGTGCCCTTCGACCTGCAGAACCTCGACTGGACGGGGGCCGAGGATCTGCCCCTGCCCTCGTCGGAGATCGCGCCGGTGATGTCGCCGGTGCCGCCGCACCCGGACGACGTGGCGCGGGCGGCGGCGCTGGTGGCGGGTGCGACGCGCGTGGTGGTGATGGCGGGCCTCGGCGCGGTCGAGGCAGGGGCCGGCCCCGCCTGTCGCGCGCTGGCCGAAAAGCTGGACGGGTTGCTTGCCACCACCCTGCCCGCCCGCGGGTTGTTCCATGACGACCCCTACAGCCTGAACGTGGCGGGTGGGTTCGCGCATGAGGTCGCGCGGGACTGTTTCGCAGAGGCCGACCTGGTGATCGCGGTGGGCTGTTCCTTGGCGCATCACAACGCCGATGGCGGCAAGCTCTGGCCCGGGGCGCAGGTGCTCCAGATCGACGTGGACCCGGTGGCGATGTCGCAGGGGCGGATGGCGGCGGGCGCGCATCTGCGCGGCGACGCGCGGCTGGCGGTGGAGGCGCTGAACGCTGCCGTGGAGGCCCGCGCGCCCGACTGGCGCAGCGCCGCGATGGCCGCGCGGATCGCGGGCGCAAACCCCGACAGCACCGCCTTTCCCGCGGAGCCGGGCGTCCATGACCCGCGCGACGTGGTCGCGGCGCTGGATGCCGCCCTGCCCCGCGACTGGGAGATGGTGAATTCCTCGGGGCATTGCTCGTTCTACGTGGCCCATATGCAGGGGCGGCCCAACGACCGCTTCCTGACGATCCGGGAGTTCGGGGCGATCGGCAACGGCCTCTCCTTCGCCATGGGGGTCGCCGTGGCGCGGCCCGGCGACAGGGTTGTGCTGTTCGACGGGGACGGCAGCCTGCTGATGCATGTGCAGGAGCTGGAGACCATCGCGCGGCACGGGCTGAACATCCTGATCGTGGCGCTGAACGACGGGGCCTATGGCTCGGAAATCCACAAGCTGAGGGCCGAGGGGCTTTCGGACGCGGGCGCGGTATTCGGCCGGACGGACCTTGCCGCCATCGCCCGCGGCTTCGGGCTGGGGGGCGAGACGATCACCGATCTGGACGCGCTGCCGCGGCTGGTGGACAAGTTCGTGGTGACGGGCGGTGCGGCGGTCTGGGACGTGCCAATCTCGGACCGGGTCTATTCCCCGGTCATGGCGCGGGCGCATCCGCCCAAGCGGCATTGAGGAACGCAGGATGAAGGTTCACATTCTCGACGACTGGTTCGACACGCTGAAGACGCTGCCGAGCTACGCCAAGCTTGCGGGCCATGACGTGACGGTCTGGACCGATCATGTAGAAGATCACGACGTGCTGGCCCGGCGCCTGGCCGGGGCCGAGGCGCTGGTGCTGTTCCGGGAACGCACGGCGATACCGGGGGCGCTGCTGGACCGCTTGCCGAAGCTGGAGTTGATCAGCCAGCGCTCGGTCTATCCGCATGTGGATGTGCCGGGCTGCACGCGGAACGGGGTGCTTTTGTCCTCGAACATGAAGGGCGGCGGGCCGTCCGTGGCGGCGGCGGAGCTGACCTTCGCCCTGATCCTCGCCTCGGCGCGGCAGATCCCGCAGCAGATGGCCGCCTTGCGGGCGGGGCACTGGCAATTGGCGCCGGGGCAGTCGCTGCACGGGCGGCAACTGGGGCTCTACGGCTATGGAAAGATCGCCAGGCAGGTGGCGGGCTATGCCCGCGCCTTCGGGATGGAGGTGGTCTGGTGGGCGTCCGACGAGGGGCGCGCGCGGGCCATGGCGGATGGCGAACGGGTCGCGGAAAGCCGGGAGGCGTTCTTTGCCGAAAGCGATTTCGTTTCGGTCCACGTGCGGCTGAAACCCGAGACGCGGGGGATCATCACGCGCGCGGACCTTGGCGCGATGAAGCCCACGGCGTCCTTCGTCAACACCTCGCGCGCGGGGTTGGTGGAGCCGGGCGCGCTGGTCGGTGCCGTGACGGCGGGGCGGCCGGGGCGCGTGGCCGTCGACGTGTTCGAGACGGAGCCGCTGACCGACACCACCGATCCGCTGATCACTCACCCCGATGTCATCGCCACGCCGCACATCGGCTTTGTCACCGAGGATGAACTAGACTTGCAGTTTTCCGACATCTACGATCAGATAAATGCCTATGCAGCGGGTAATCCGATACAGATGATCAACCCCGAGGCGCTGGACGCCAGGTGAGCGCGACCTCAGACCAGGCCGGGGGGTGCCACGATCACGCCGTCCTCGTCGGCGACGATCATGTCGCCCGGATTGAAGCGGACGCCGCCGATCACGATGGAGATGCCCACCTCTCCCTCGTCGCTGCGCAGGCAGCGCGCGGGCGTGCGCGCGAGCGCCATGATGCCGAGGTCGAGCTGGCGCAGCTCGGCCACGTCGCGGACCGCGCCAAAGATCACCGCACCGGCCCAACCGTTCTTCGCCGCAGCAGCGGCCAGCATGTCGCCCATCAGCGCGCGGCGGTCCGAGCCGCCCCCGTCGACGACCATCACGCGCCCCTCGCCGGGGCTGTTGGCCAGCTCGCGGACGCGGGTGTTGACCTCAAAGGTCTTCACCGTCTGGGCGGGGCCGTGAAAGGCGCGACGCCCGCCGAAATGGCGCAGCGTGGTCGGCAGGACGCCCAGCGCCTCGCCATGTTCGTCGTAAAGATCGCAGGTCGCGTACATCCGCTGTCCCTCCCCTTTGGCGAGAGTCTAGCCTGCTCGCCGGGGGGCTGCCATGGCTGATCTGATGACGATGCCCGAGGGGCTGAGCCTTGCGGCCTTCTGGGCGCTGATGGCGACAAGCTATGCCGCCTCCTTCATCACCGCGGCGCTGGGGATCGGGGGCGGCGCGCTGCTCTTGGCCGTGATGGCAAGCCTCGTGCCACCCGCCGCGCTGATCCCGGTGCATGGCGCGGTGCAGCTGGCCTCGAACGCGGGCCGCATGGGGATGCTGCTGTCCCATGTCCATTGGCCCGCGCTCAAGGGGTTCACGCTGGGCTCGGTTCTGGGCGCGGTTCTGGGCGGGCTGGTGGTGGTGGAACTGCCGCCCGCGATCATCCAGGTCTCGGTGGGCCTGTTCGTGATCTGGTCGGTGTTTTCGAAACCGCCCAAGTGGCTGTCGCGCTTTCCGATCCTGACGGGGGGCATCTCGAGCTTTCTGACGATGTTCTTCGGGGCGACGGGCCTGTTCGTGGCGGGCTACACCAAGGCGCAGAACCTTGCGCGCCACGGCCATGTCGCGACCCACGCGGCGCTGATGACGGTGCAGCATTGCCTGAAGGTGGTGGTCTTCGGCGTGCTCGGTTTCGCCTTTGGCCAATGGCTGTGGGTGGTGGTGGCCCTCAGCGTCGCGGGGCTGGCGGGGACTTTCAGCGGGCGGCTGATCTTGGGGCGGATGAGCGACGCGGGCTTCAAGCGGGCGCTCGACATCCTGCTGGTGCTGATCGCGCTGCGCCTGATCTGGTCTGCGCTGACCGGCTAGGCCGCGCGCAGGCCGAGGATCGCGCGGGCCTGTTGGGTCGTCGCCACGGGCCGGTCGTAGCGGTCGCATAATTCGACGACGCGGGAAACGAGGGCGGCATTGGACGGCGCGAGGTGGTCGCGGTCGAGGCGGATGTTGTCCTCGAGACCGGTGCGGCAGTGCCCGCCCGCGGCGACGCACCATTCGTTGACCTCGATCTGGTGGCGCCCGATGCCCGCGGCGCACCATTGCGCGTCGGGGGCCAGCCGCGTCAGCGTTTCGCGGAAGAAGTCAAAGCTGGGCCGGTCGACCGGCATGGCGTTCTTCACGCCCATGACGAATTGCACGTAGAGCGGCCCGGCAAGCCGCCCGTCCCCGGCCATTTTCGCCGCCTGGAAGATGTGGCTCAGGTCGAAGGCCTCGATCTCGGGCTTGACCTCATGGGTCAGCATCTCGGAGGCGAGCCAGTCGACCAGGTCCGGCGGGTTCTCGTAGACGCGGGTGGGGAAGTTGTTGGACCCCACGGTGAGCGAGGCCATGTCGGGGCGGAGCGGCAGCATGCCGCCGCGTTCGCGCCCTGCACCCGACCGCCCGCCGGTCGAGAACTGGATGATCATGCCGGGGCAGTGTTTCTCCAGCCCCTCCTTCAGCCGCGCGAAACGCTCGGGGTCGGAGGTGGGGGTCTGATCCTCCGTCCGGACATGGGCATGGACGATGGACGCGCCCGCCTCAAACGCCGCGTGGGTGCTTTCGACCTGCTCGGAGATCGAGATGGGCACGGCGGGGTTGTCCTCCTTCCGGGGGACGGAGCCGGTGATGGCGACGCAGATGATGCAGGGGTCGGTCATGGTCTTTTTCTCAGGTCTGGGGGCTGGGCGCGGGCGTGCCGCGGGTGCCCCACCAGTTCAAGGCCAGGATGCCGAGGAGCAGGGCGACGCCAGCGACCTCGACCATAAGGTCGGGCCAGAAACAGGCGATGACGCCCGGCACGATCAGCGCGCGCTGCCAAAGGGGCATGGGGCGGAAGAGGAACCCTTCCAGCGCCGCGGCGAAGGCGGCAAGCGCCACGATGGCGATGAAGCCGCTCCAGAGCACCAGCGGCAGCGGACCGCCGAGGATGATTTCCTCGTTGAAGATCATGAACAGCGGGATGAGGTAGAGGCCCTTGGCGTATTTCCACGCCTGCATGCTGGTTTCCATCGGTTTCGATCCCGCGATGGCCGCCCCCGCGAAGCCCGCGAGCGCCACGGGGGGCGTGACGTTGCTGTCCTGCGAGTACCAGAAGACGAGCAGATGCGCGATCAGGATGGGGATGCCGAACTCCTGCGTCAGCGCCGGGCCGACGAGGATGATCAGGACGATATAGGCCGCCGTGACCGGCAGGCCCATGCCGAGGATCAGCGAGGCGATGGCCACCAGCAGGATGGCGAGGATCAGGTTGCCGCCCGAGAAGGCGATCATCATGGCCGAGAACTTGAGGCCCAGCCCCGTCAGGCCGACGACCCCCACGATGATGCCCGCAACCGCGCAGGCCATGGAGACGGCAACGGCGTTTCTTGCGCCCAGTTCAAGCGCCTGAAGGGTCAACTCGATCCCGCGGCGGCAGAGGGCGACGAACCTCTCCATCGTCGGGCCGTCCTGGAAGAAGTGCCAGAGCGCGCGGGCGGCGGCGGCGGCCAGGATCGAGCCGATCGCGTAGAACCCCACCCGCATGGGCGAGTAGCCCGCCACCAGCAGCGCCACCAGCGCCGCAAGCGGCAGGAGGAAATGCCAGCCCTCGGCCAGCACGCCGCGCACGCTGGGCAGTTCGGCTGCGGTCATGCCGGTCATGCCCTGTTTGACGGCGGCGATATGCACCAGGAGGTAGACCGAGCCGAAATAGAGGACGGCGGGAAAGATCGAGACCAGCACGATGTCGACGTAGGGCACCTGCGTGAATTCCGACATCAGGAAGGCGCCCGCGCCCATCAGGGGCGGCATGATCTGCCCGCCGGTGCTGGCCGCGGCCTCGATCCCGCCGGCCTGCGCGGGGCGGTAGCCGAGGCGCTTCATGAGCGGGATGGTGAAGGCGCCGGTGGTGACCACGTTGGCGATGGCCGAGCCCGAGATCGAGCCCATGCCGGCCGAGGCGATCACCGCGGCCTTGGCGGGCCCGCCGCGCTGGCGGCCCGTCGCGGCATAGGCGAGGTCGATGAAGAACTTGCCCGCGCCGGTGACCTCGAGGAACGCGCCGAAGAGGACGAAGATGAAGACGAAGGTGGCGGCGACCCCCAGCGGGATGCCGAAGATCCCCTCCGCGCCCAGCGTCATCTGGCTGGCCAGCCGCTCCAGCGAATAGCCGCGATGGTTCAGGATGCCGGGCATCCAGTCGGCGAGGAAGGGCAACTCGCCCCGCGACCCGGCGAAGGCATAGGCGATGAAGACCGCGCCGATGATCGTCATGCCCAGCCCCACGGCCCGGCGCGCGCCCTCGAGCACGACGAGCATGGTCAGCACGCCGATCCAGACGTCGATGTCGCGCGGAAAGATCTGGTTGGCGATGATGTCGATGTTGATGGGCAGCCAGGCGCCGACGACGACCGAGGCCACGATCAGCGGCCCGTCGATGGCCCAGCCCAGCGCACCGCGGGGCTTGTCGCGGCCGAAGGCGGGATAGATCAGGAAACACAGGACGAGGATGAAGCCGAGATGAATGGGCCGCTGGTAGAACAGGCCCAGCGGCTGCACCCCTGCCGCCCAGAGCTGGAACAGCGACAGCGCGATGCCCACCACCGTGATCACCCGCAGCACGAGCCGGGGTTGGGGATATTCCTGACGCGGAACCTCGGTATCCATCACCATGACGCTACTCTCCCGTCAGTTCGATACGCACCCTCTGGCGCGCGGCAGCGGCCGAGAGCGAGACGACCCTGTCGCCCACCTGCAGCCTGTGATCGACCGGCCCGGCCCCGGGGCGCAGCACGTAGGCGTCACCGGGCACGGGTTCGTCGATCCCGAGAATCCAGTAGCCGCCCTGCCCGTCCGAGACCTGCCGCCCGCGGCCGGGGATATGCCCCAGACCGGCGGCGAAATCGGGCTGGCGCGAGCGCACCAGCACCATGCGGCCCGCGCGGTTCTCGTAGCAATCCGTCACCGGGAAGCCCTGCACCGAATGGTTCCACAAGACGCACCAGCCGCCCCCATCGGGGACAGCCAGTCGCGCGATCTCCGTGCCGTCCTCGGCGGTGGCGACAAGCTCGCCCGCCGCGGCGGCGCTGAAGGCGGAAAGCAGGAGGAGGGCCGAAAGCCCCCCTCCGATCCGTGTCATCACCGGCGCAAACTCACTCGCGCAGGCTGTCCGGGATCTCGGTGCCGATTTCCTCGTAGTAGCGGATGGCGCCGGGATGCAGCGGAACCGGGGTCGCCGACATGGTGAACTCGACCGTGGTCTCGTTCGCGGCCGGGTGAACGGCCTGGAGATCGGCAATGTTCTCGAACATGGCGCGCGTGATCTCGTAGGCGAGATCGTCGGACATCTCCGAGGACACGACCAGAACGTTCGGGATGCCCAGAACGGTGATGTCGGCGTCGACGCCGGTATAGGTTCCGCCCGCCAGCGTCGTGACCGCGAAGGTCGCATCGGCTTCGCGCGCCGCCGCCAGTTCGGCCTCGGACAGTTCGATGATGACAATCTCGTTGGTCGTCGCGAGGTTCAGGATCGACGAGGTCGGCGCGCCCACCGACCAGAAGCCCGCGTCGATGTCGCCATTGGCCAGCGCATCGGCGGTCTCGTTGAAGTTCAGCCGCTGCTCGTCGATGTCGTCATAGGTGATGCCGTTCGCCTCGAGGATCGCTGCGGCGTTCACCTCGGTGCCGGAGCCCGGCGCACCGACCGAGACACGCTTGCCGCGCAGGTCTTCGAGCGAGGTGATGCCCGAGCCTTCGAGCGCCACGATCTGCACCATGTTGGCGTACATGGATGCAAGCCCGCGCACCATCGGCAGCTGCTGGCCCTCGAACCGGCCCGTGCCGGAATAGGCCTGCGCCACGGTGTCGGCCAGCGCAATGCCGAGATCGGCGTCGCCGGTGGCGATCAGGCCCATGTTCTCGACCGAGGCACCGGTGACTTCGGCGGTGGCGGAATAGCCGTCGACGTTGTTGTTGATGACCTCGGCAAGGCCGCCGCCCATCGGGTAATAGACGCCGCCGGTGCCGCCGGTGGCGATCGACAGCTGTGTCTGCGCGAAGGCGGGGGTCGCAAGCGCGACAAGGGTTCCGGCCGCAAGAGCCTTGAACATGGTCATGGTGATCCTCCCTGATCAATTTGTTGTGCGGTCGATTTAGAGACTCGCGCACGCTCCGCCAACCCCAAGCAGGCCAGATACATCGCAGGGTTGTGCGCAACATGTCCAAGCGCCCATTGCTTGCACAGAAGGGACGCCTGCGACATGCCCGCCCGCGCCTCGCTTTCGCTTGACCGGGGGGTGGGATCGGCGGCACCCTGAGCCTCGATGGTGACCGGGCGGCCCGCCTGTCCGGTCTGAAAAGGGAACGCGGTGCGAACCCGCGGCTGCCCCCGCAACTGTGAGCGGCGAGCGACCCCGAGAGCATCCACTGGGCCAGACGGCCCGGGAAGGATCGGGCAAGCCCAGACCCGCAAGCCAGGAGACCTGCCATCGTGACTGGAACCAACCGGGCGGGGTGCCCCGGGTCGTGGTGCGACGGGGCGGATGCGCCCCTTCTCTCCCGTCCCATCGCCCTGCCCCATGCGCGGAGGGCGCGATGCTGACGGACCTGACGATACGACAATTGCAACGCTACGCGGGGCCCGCCTCGGGGGTCGAGGAGATCGCCCGCTTGGGCTACCTGCAATGGCTGGGCGGGCTGGACGCCGAGCAGAGCTATCCCGCCGCCGCCGCCCGCGCCTGCGCGCTGGCCAGGCCCTTCGAGGGGACCGCGCCCGCGGTCGCGGCGTTTTGCGACCTGCTGCGCGCTTCGATCGCCACCCCGCTTGCGCCGCTCGACCTGCCCCTGCCGGCACGGCGCAGGCGGGGCGGCGCGCGACAGCGGCGCGCCTGGCAATGATGCGGCGGTTTCCGCCCGAGCGCATCGTCTGCCTGACCGAGGAGACGGTCGAAACGCTCTACCTGCTGGGCGAGGAGGACCGGATCGTCGGCGTCACCGGCTACGCCGTCCGGCCCGCGCGGGTCCGGCGCGAAAAGCCGCGGGTGGGGGCCTTCACCACGGCGGATGTGCCGAAGATCGTGGCGCTGGAGCCGGACCTCGTGCTGACCTTCTCGGACCTTCAGGCCGAGATCGCCGCATCGCTGATCCGCGAGGGGATCACGGTCATGGCCTACAACCAGCGCGACGTGGCGGGCATCCTCGCCATGATCCGCCACCTCGGTGCCATGGTCGGCCAGTCGAAACGGGCCGCACGGCTGGTCGATCACTACCAGCGGCGCCTCGACACCATCGCCGCGCGCGCCGGGCGGCGGGGCGGCCCGCGGCCGGTGGTCTATTTCGAGGAATGGGACGCGCCGATGATCTCGGGCCTCGCCTGGGTGTCGGAGCTGATCGGGATCGCGGGCGGGCAGGACGCCTTTCCCGAGCTGGCGCGCGCGCAGGCGGCGTCGGACCGGATCGTCACGCCCGAGGCGGTTCTGGCGCGCGGACCCGATGTCATCCTGGCGTCCTGGTGCGGCAAGAAGGTGCGCCCCGAGCGCATCGCCGCCCGCCCCGGCTGGCACGTGCTACCGGCGGTCCGCGACGGGCGGATCACCGAGATCAAGTCGCCGCTGATCCTGCAACCCGGCCCCGCGGCGCTGACCGATGGGCTGGATGCGATCGTGGCGGCGCTGGCGCCGGTGCGGACAGGACTTGCAAGGCGTACGGACGCGTGACAGCGTTTGCGTTGGAGAGTGTTGCTGGGGGTGCGTGATGTCGGATCGTCCAGTTCAGTTGGTGGCCCTGTTCCCGCAAGAGGAGGATCTGCCGCCGATCGAGGCGCTGGGGGCGCGACTTGCCCCCTCGCTCATGGTGGGTGACGATCCCCATGAGGACGAACTGAGCATCGAATACACGCTCGACCGCGAGGACGCGGCGCTGGCGCTGTTCCTGCACCGGCGCCGCGCCCTGCCCGGCGAAGCCGAAGAGATCGACGGCCCTGACGGGGTGCCGCCCGATGTCGTGGCGCTCGGCCTGCCCGGTCGTGTCGAGCGGAGCCGGATCGAGGACCGCCACGAGATCACGCTGACACTGCAGGGGGGCGATCTGGTGCTGGATCTCTTCATCACCTCCACCGAGGCGGAGACGACCGAGCGGGTTCTCGATGTCGCGCTTGGGCGCCTCCTGCCACTGGTCGCCGGCCCTCGGTCGTAGCGCCTGGTACGCCGCCACGGGTTTGAAAGACGGGCACCCCCGCGCTAGGGAAGAGACATGATCGAGTACCGGACGGCGACCGACGACCATGCGCACCTGTCTTTTCCATGCCGGCATGCCCAAGACCGGATCGACGTCCATCCAGACGGCCCTCGACGGGGCGACCGACGGGTGCATCACCTTTCCGTCCTTCGGCGACCCGACGCACAACATGGTGCTGCGCTCCGTGTTCTCGAAACGGCCGCAGGACCTGCCGGAATTCAAGGATGCGGGCCTCGAGCCCGACGCGCTGGCCGAGATCGTGCAGCACCGCCGCCGCTGCCTGACCGTCGCGCTGTCGCGGGACGACGACATCATCCTGTCGGCCGAAGCCGTGCTGATGCAGCTGGGCCATGGCGAGGTGCGGCGGATGATGTCCTACCTGCGCAACCGGTTCGACCGGATCGCGTTCCTCGTCTACCTGCGGCCGCTGGCCTCGCTGGTGGGCAGCCAGTTCCAGCAGCGCGTGCGCTACGGGCTGAGCGCGTTCCACCTGCCGCCGCCGCGCTACGGCAAGCTTCTGTCGCGGGTCCTCGCCCTGTCGCGCGATACCCCCGTCACGGTCTGCGACTACGACCCCGCCACGCTGCGTGATGGCGATATCGTGCGGGATTTCCTGCACCGCACCGGCCTGAAGGTGCCGATCGAGGCGCCGCTCGCGATGAACCGCGGCCTGTCGGCCGAGGCGACCGCGATCCTCTACGGGTTCAACAAGTATCGCGCCGCCGCGTATGACCCCGCCCTGCTGCGCGACATCCGCCGCGGCATGGCCGAGCGGATGTCGGACCACGGCAGCCGGCGGTTCGGCTTCTCGGAAGCGATCCTCGCGGGGCACCTGCGCGAACACGCCGAAGAACTGGACTGGGTGAGGCGGACCACCGGGCTCGACCTCGGCGGCATCCGCAGCGTGGTCGAGGCGCCGGTGACCTGCGAGCAGGACCTGCTCGACATGGCCGCCGACGCGGGCGATGCGTTTTTGCCTGACCCCCGGCCCCGCTAGGCAAAGCGGCGCACCAGCACGGGGATGTCGACACGTGCGCCCAGACGCGTGGCGAGGAGGTAGAGGCCGCCGATCTTGCGTTGCAGGAACAGGGTTTCGGCGGGCGGGATGTGCCACAGCTCGCGCTCGTTGCCGATCTCCAGGCCGCGGGCGCGGACGCGCTCGGCGAAATCGTTGCCGCGGAAATCGAACGGCGCGGGCCCGCGCAGGATGGCGAACCCCATCTCGGCCATGTCGAGGATCGTGTCGCGATGCCGCTCGGACAGGCCGGGGCGGATGAAGCCGATGCGCTCCAGCGCCCGAATCGTGGCATCGTGATCGCCGCCCAGGCCCGCGCGCAGCAGCGCGCGGTAGCCCTCGGAGACCTCTTCCGAAATCTCGCGCGTCGCACCGAAATCCAGCAGCACGATCTGCCCCGTCTCGGGGCGCCAGCGGTAATTGGCGAAATTCGGGTCGGTCTGCATCAGGCGGAACTCGAACAGCTCGCGCAGGCACAGCTCGATCAACGCGCTGACGGCACGATCACGGGTCTCGGGCGGGGCGTGGGCCAGACTTTCGATCGGGTCGGAGGCCTCGAAGCTCATGGCAAGGGCCGCCGGGCGGGTGCGCGCAGGGTCAAGCCGGGGCACGATGAAGCGCGAATCATCGGCCACAAGCTCTCCGAAGCGCGCCAGAGCGCCACCTTCCCGCGCGTAGTCGGCCTCTTCGTGCAGTTGGCGGCGCGCCTCGGTCATCAAGGGGCCGATGTCCAGCTCGGCAGGCCACAGGCCCGACCAGCGGATCAGCGCCGCGGCATTGTCGAGGTCGCTGTCGATGGCCGCGGCGACGCCGGGGTATTGCAGCTTGATGGCCAGCGGCACCCCCTCGGGGGTCAGCGCGCGATGGACCTGCCCGATCGAGGCGGCGGCCAGCGGGCGCGTGTCGAAGCTGCGGAAAAGGCGGCGGAAATCGGTGCCATAGGCGGTTTCCAGCACCTGCTTCAACTGCTTGGGCGGCATCACATGGGCATCGGCGCGCAGCCGGGCCAGAACCGCCTCCATCTCGGGCGGCAGCAGGTCGCCCGCCTCCATCGACAGAAGCTGGCCCAGCTTCATCGCGGCACCGCGCATCTCGGACAGGCGGTCGGCCAGGCGCGCGACATTGCCCGGACTGAGCACGAGGTCGGGCAGCCGCGGACGCTGGCCCTTGAGCAGCGCCTGCGCGCCCCCCAGCGCCACGCCCGAGGCCAGCCCGGTGGCCAGCCCGCCCATGCGGCGGGCGCGCGCGAAGCGCCCCTCGGGGACGGCACGCATGCGCGGATCGGGTCGGTCGGTCATGCGGCAGGGTCCTTGCGCGCGGCGGCGGGGCTCATGCCGCGACAGGTAGTCCGGCGCCGCCGGGTTTCGAGCCGCGATCACGGCCCGCGCCGGTCGGCCGCGTCACCGCGCCTGCGGGCCTGTCCCTCGGGGGGCGGAGGCGCGGACGGCAGCGCGCCCACCGGGCGATGCAGCCTGTAGCGACCGCGCCCCGCGCGCTTGGCGGCGTAGAGCGCCGCATCCGTATCGGCCAGCAGCGCGTCGAGGCCGGGGCGCTGCGGATAGGACAGGCTGTGGGCGATCCCCACCGAGGCCGAGATGCGGCACAGCCGCCGCCCGAAACGCACCGGCCGCTCCAACGCGGCGATGAGGCGCGTGGCGACGGCGGCAAGGTCAACCTCATCGGTGCAGTCGGGCAGCAGGACGAGAAACTCGTCCCCGCCGACGCGGCCCGCCACATCCTCGGCGCGCAGATCGTGGCGCAGCACCTCGCCGACATGGGCCAGAACGGCATCGCCCGCGGCATGGCCGTGGGTGTCGTTCACCTCCTTGAAGAGGTCGAGATCGACGTGCATCAGCCCGAATTCCTGCGAGGGGTCGGCCAGCGCGCGGCCCAGTTCCGCGTCCATCGCGCGGCGGTTGGCCAGCCCCGTCAAGGGGTCGGTCAGCGCCTGCATCTCGGCGGCGACGCGCGCGTCCTGCAGCCGCCGGGTCAGGTGGCGCGACAGCGCCATGGTCGAGGCGTTCGCCTCGTGCAGGTAGAGCAGGTCGACGGTCTGGTCGCAGGGCGAGAAATCGTTGAGCGTCAGGCCGAAATCGGCGACCGCGCGGGCAAAGGACAGGCCGAGCGACACATCGAGGATCAGCCCCGCCCCCTCCGGCAGGGGGGCGACCGTGCCCCTGAGCGGCAGGTCCGGCGCCGCCCTCAGCGCGAGGCCGAGGCGCTGGCCGGCCAGCCGCCGCAACCCGTCGATGTCGCGCACCCCGGCGGGGCGGCGCATCTCGACCAGGTCGAAGACATCGCGCCCCGCCGGGGCGGCGCCGCCTGCCATCTTGGCGAGCGTCGGGCCGGTCTGCACCACCCGCGCGTCGGCGCCGATCCAGACATGCATCGGCATCAGCGTATCCAGCATCCCCCCCGACAGGCCGATCACCCGGTCGAGGCAGGGCGGCAGGCCGGTCATGCGCGCGCCCGCCCGAGGTCGAAACTGCGCCCTTCGGAAAAGCTGGCGTCGAGCAGCTGGACATGCAGCGCCTCGGCCCCGTCCGCCGCGATCCCGTCGAGCCTGAGCAGCGCAAGCGCGCCGTAATCATCGGCCATGGCGCGCAGGCAGCCCATGAGGATCGGGCCGATCCCCGGCAGAGCCCAGCGCGCGCTGATGCGGAAGGTCGAGGGGTCCAGCCGCTCGAGCGTGATCTGCGGCATGTCGAGATCGGGCAGCGCGAGGTGGCCACGCTCGCCCAGTTCCTCGAGCGAATAGAGGAAATCGAGGAAACCGGGGCCGGAAAAGCGCATCAACCGGCGCAGCGGTTCGAGATGTTCATCGGTCACCAGCCATGTGCCGATATCCTCGAGCAGGGCATTGGGGTGCTTGTGCAGCACATGGGCCGTGGCCTCGAAACAGGCCATGGTCATGGCATCGGGATAGTCGAGCATCGCCTCGAAATCGTCGAAGGGCAGGCCCGCCTGGCTGCGCACCTCGGCCCAGACCTCGGCGCCGTAGGTCGCGGTGACGAAGCCCTGCAGGGCGCGGTTCACCATCCCATGCATCGCACCACCCCAACCGTTACGCGTGGGCGCACCATGCACCCGACCGGCATCGGTCTAGGGGACAGGCGTAAAGGAACCCTTTCGCAACCGGGGCGATATCAGGGCAATCGCACCGATTCCGCGGGATCAGAAATCGGTCGGCGCGCCGCCCTCGGCCTTGCGGCGGGCGACGAACTCGGCCAGCTCCTCGCGGATGGCCTCGTCCATCGGGGGAGGTTCGAACTCGGCCAGGATCTTCTTGTAGATCCCGTGCGCGCGTTCCGCCGTCCAGACGCCGCCCGCCGATTGCCAGGCCTCGTAGTTGCGCCAATCCGACAGGAACGGGCCGTAGAACGCCTCCTGGTAGCGGTCCTGGGTGTGCTGGCAGCCGAAGAAATGCCCGCCGGGGCCGACCTCGGCTATGGCGTCGATGGCGAGGTCCGCCTCGGTCGTGCCCAGCATCTGCGGTTCGAGGTAACGCTGGAACTGCTGGATCACCTCGCAATCCATGACGAATTTCTCAGGGCTCGCGATCAGCCCGCCCTCGAGCCAGCCGGCCGCGTGGTAGACCATGTTGGTCCCCGACTGGACCGCCGCCCAGAGCGAATTCATCGTCTCCCACATCGCCTGACCGTCGGGCACGTTCGCCGCGCAGACGCCCGAGGACCGCAGCGGCAGCCCGTAGAACCGCGCCATCTGGCCTGTGATCTGGGTGGCGCGGATGTATTCCGGCGTGCCGAAGGCGGGGGCGCCCGATTTCATGTCGACGTTGGAGGTGAAGGTGCCGATCGCCACAGGACAGCCCGGCGCGATCCATTGCAACAGCGCGATGGCCGACAGCGCCTCGGCCAGGCTCAGCATCACCGCCCCCGACAGCGTCACCGGCGCCATGGCGCCGGCCAGCGTGAAGGGCGTGACCACCGTAGGCTGCCCGCGACGGGCCAGCCGCATGGCGCCGTCCAGCATCGGCCAGTCGTGCTTGAGCGGGCTGACCGAGTTGATGTTGGTATACATCCGCGGCGTCGCGTCGAATTCCGCGTGGCTCAGCCCGCCCGCGATGCGCACCATCTCCATCGCGTCCTCGACCCGCTCGGGGCCGAGCGAATAGGTGTGGGCAACCTTGTCGGTCAGCGTCAGTTTCTCGTAGAGGCAATCGAGATGCCGGATGCCCGCATGGATGTCGATCGGCTCCACCGGGTAGCCGCCGGCGAAATGGATGCAGTTGAAATACTGCGTGAGCTTGATGAACTCCCGGTAGGTCTCGAAATCGCCCGGCCGCTTGCCGCGCTCGAGGTCCCAGGCATTCGGCGGCGACGAGACGTTGCCGAACAGGATATGCCCCTCGCCCACGATCAGCCGCTTCTCGGGGTTGCGCGGGGTCAGCGTGAAGGAGGCGGGCGCGCGCGCCACCATTTCCTCGACGAAATCGCGGTCGAAGCGCACCATCTGCCCCTCGACCCGGCAGCCCGCGGCCCTCAGGTGGCCGATCGCCTCGTCGTTGAGGAACTCGATGCCGATCTCGTCCAGCACCCGCATGGCGCCGGCATGGATCGCGTGAACGCCCTCTTCCGGCAGGGGCTCGGTCGGGCGGTCGGTGTTGACGGGAAGGCGCCAGGGCATCTGCTCGATCGCATGGCCGCCCGCGCGGGCGGAGTGTCCGGCGCGGCCCCCGGCCCGGCGGCGGCGGTTCGGCGTGGCGTCGTTCATCGGGTCGGCCTTCCTCGCGGCCCTCGGGCCCGCGTGCTGGTGCACAAGTCGGGGCCCACAGTCGCGCAGGATCGGGCGGCCCAATTGCCCGTATCCGACGCAGGAGGTCGCATTTCCGCAAAATTCCGCCGGCCCGCGCCTCCGCCCCGCTCAGCCCTGCGCGGCCAGCCAGTCGGGCAGCGCACCGATGTCGGGCAGCACCGCATCGGCCAGCGGCGCGAGATCACGGGCGGTGGCGACACCGGTCAGCACGGCAACCGTCCGCATGCCCGCCGCCCGCCCCGCGACGAGGTCATGGGTGCTGTCGCCCACCATCACGCAGGCCTCCGGCGCCAGCCCCGCCCCCCGCGCAAAGGCCAGGCACATGCCCGGATCGGGCTTGCCGCCATGGCCCGAATCATAGCCGGAAATAAAGTGTAAAATGTCAATAATTCCAGCAACTTCCAGCTGTATTCTGGCCGCTCTTTCGGCATCGTTCGTCGCGACGCCCAAAATATGACCTCGCCCACGCAATCCCTCGAAAAGTGGCACGAGGGGCACCGCAGGCACCATGACGACCCTCTCGGCGGCACGAACCAGCCGATTTTCCAGCATGACCGGATCGCATCCGGGAAGCCCCAGGGCCAGCGCCTCGGCGACCTCGGACAAGGTGCCAGCGATGGCAAGGCTATCGGGTGAAAAAGATTTTTTATCAATATTATAGGAGATCAGGGCCGCAAGAGAACTGAGGGTGTCGGGGCTGCCGTCCGACAGGTCGATCAGGACATCCTCGGCCCAGCCGGACCAGCTTCGCTGGAAATCAAACAGCGTTCCGTCCTTGTCGAACAGCACTCCGCGCACCATCTTGTGAACCTCGTATATCGTCGCTTTGGTGCCGATCCACGGACCGTTCCCGTCAGGCAACGGAATATAGAACGTGACATAACCGTATTCTGTATCTATAGCGCGTGGTCACTATGGATGGTACTCAGCGTAAATTCAGCCTTCACGACAGTGTCGGCCACCATGTCAGTCGAACCGCCCGGATCATCGATCGGCGGGTCGAAGCGCATTTGCGTCGGTTTGGCCTTACACGTGTCGGATGGTGCGTTCTTCTGGCGGTCGCCGAGGAGGGCAAGAAAAACCCCTCCGACATCGCCGATTTCGTGGGCATCGACCGCACCGCCACGTCGCGTGCCTTGCGGGTCCTCGAGAACGAGGGGCTGATCGCGCGCGAGATGGGCCGCGACGACCGGCGCACCACCGAGGTCCGGCTGACCGAAATGGGCGAGGCGCAGTTTCGCGCCGCCCTTCCGGCCTGCCGCGAGGCGATATCGCATTTCCATGACAAGCTGACGACCGAAGAGTTGATGACCCTTCGTCGGCTGCTGACGCTTCTGGCCAGCGACGAAACCGACTGACACGGGTCCCTCAGGTCCAGTTCGGCAACGCGCCACCCGGCAGAGCGGCGCGCACAAGCGCGACCTCGGCGGGTGGCCAGCCCATCGCCTCGGCGCAGGCGATTACCCAGGCGTCGTCGAGCATGAGGAAGTCGACCACCGAGGCGAGGAAGACGGGATCGGCGGCCAGGTCGCGCAGGTCGCTTTCGCTGACCCCGGTCGCCCCGAGGAACACCGGCACCAGGTCGTCACGGCCAAGCAGCCAGCCGAGGATGCCCAGCGCACGCGTTTCGGCGATATCTTGCGTCATCCTCAAAACCGCTTGCCCCGATAAAGAGTTTTTTAACCATTGTCCCGGACAACGATGCTAGTCTCGGCCGGGTCGTGCCGGCAGATGACGGCAAGGATATCGGGAGAGGGGCGCGCATGACAGGGCGAATTCTGGTCGTAGACGACGTGGCCACGAACCGTATCGTCATGAAGGTAAAGCTCGCCGCCGCCTGCTACGCCGTCGATCAGGCGGATTGCGGCCATGCCGCCCTCGAAACGGCCCGCACCAACCGGCCCGACCTGATCCTGCTCGACGTGGTGATGCCCGACATGTCCGGCCTCGATGTCTGCCGCAGGCTCAAGTCTGATCCCGCAACGGCGGATATCCCCGTGATCCTGATCACCGCGCTCAGCGACCGCGACGCCAAGATGTCGGGCCTCGAGGCCGGGGCAGACGACTTCCTCACCAAGCCGGTGGACGAGGTCACGCTGCTGGCGCGTGTCCGCTCGCTGCTCAGGGCGCGCGACACCGCGCGCGAGTTGCGCGAGCGGGGCGAACCGGTGCTCGGCTTCGCCGAGGACGCGGCAGGGTTCACGGCGCGCGACCGGCCCGGTCGCATCGCGCTGGTGGCCGCGGGACCGAAGGGTGCTGTGCTGTGGAAGACCGCGCTGGACGATCGCATCGCGGGCGAGGTGTCGATCCTGCCGCGGGCCGCCGCCCTCACCGGGGCCGGCACGCCCGAGACCGAGGCGCCCGATGTCTTCGTCATCGCCGCCGATCTCACGCACCGCAACGAAGGGCTGCGCCTGCTGTCGGACCTGCGCTCGCGCCCGATGACGCGGAACGCGGCGACGGTGATGATCCTGCCGCAGGGCGACAGCGAACGCGCCGCCATCGCGCTCGACCTCGGGGCGCATGACATCCTCTACGATCCGATCGACCCGCAGGAACTGGCGCTGCGCATCCGCACGCAACTGGCGCGCAAGCTGCAGGATGACCGGCTGCGCGCCTCGTTGCAGGCCGGGCTGGAACTGGCGGTCAGGGACAGCCTAACCGGGCTGCACAACCGCCGTTACGCGCTGTATGAACTGGGCCGGATGATCGCGCGGCCGGGCCGCGGGGTGGCGGTGATGATGCTGGATCTCGATCATTTCAAGCAGGTCAACGACACCCATGGCCACCCGGTCGGCGACCAGGTGCTGCGCCGGGTCGCCAAGCGGCTGAGGGACCAGTTGCGCAGCGGCGACCTTCTGGCCCGGATCGGCGGGGAGGAGTTTCTCGTGGCCCTGCCCGACAGCGACCGGCAGTCGGCGCTCGATTGCGCGGAACGTCTGCGGACGGCCATAGGCGGCGAACGCTTCGCCTTCGGCCACGACATCCCCCCGCTGGAGGTGACCCTCAGCGTGGGCATCGCGCTGGCCGCCGCGGGCTCGGGTGAAACCGGAGACAGCCTGCTGGACCGCGCCGATGCGGCGCTCTACGGGTCCAAGGCCGAAGGCCGCGACCAGGTGACCCTGTCGCCGCTCTCGGCAGTCTGACGGGCCACCGGACCGGTCAGCGGTCGCGCCCGCCCATCCGCCTCAGCGCGCGGTCCAGCCGTTCGGCCAGCGCGGCGCGCTCGGCGGCGCTCATGGTTTCCACATGATCGAGAAGCGCCCCGTGCCCATGACCCTGCAGCGCCTCGGTCGCGCCGCGCGCGCGGGCCAGCGCGCCCTCGGCGGCGGGGCGGTCGAACGGCTCGGCCAGAAGCGCCCCACGCAGCTGCATCAGCCCCGCACCCAGCGCGCGGCGGTCGGCGCGCAACGCCTCGCGGTCGATCCGCGCGCGCACCGCGTCGCGGTCCGCGCGCTCCAGCGCCAGCGCGAAAGGTCCAAGGCCCAGCGTGCGCAGCCGCGGGTCGTCATCGCCGCCGCGCGGGCCGATGGACAGCAGCGCGCCACCGACCAGCCCGAGGATCAGCAGGTTCAGCGCAAGCGAGACCGCCAGCGCGATCTTCACCGCCCGCCCACTGCGCGGCGGGACGGGGGACAGCGGATCAGACATCGCCCGCCTCCGCCCAGAGCATCCCGATCTCGGGCATCGTGCCCCCGCCGCCCGACAGCAGCCACAGCTGCCCGCCAGACAGGCTGTCGATGGCCTCCGGCGCCCAGAAGCCCAGCGCCAGCCCGACCAGCCCCGCGGCCGTCACGCCCGACAGGGCCGGCCAGCCGCCCAGCGCCGAGACAAACCCGGACCAGCCCCCCCCGCGTGGCGCGGGCCGCGGCTGCACTGGCCTGCCCGCAGCCTGTACCGCCGCGGCATCGGCCAGCACCCGCGCGACAAGGTCGTCGCCCGGCCGCGCGGCCCCGCGGGCCTCGGCGAAAAGCGCGTCAAGCCGATCGTCTTCCGGTTCAGTCGCCATATCCCAGCGCCTCCTTCTGTCCTGCAAGGGCCGCTGCCAGCGCCCGCTTGCCCCGGGCGGTCAGGCTTTCCACGGCCTCCACGCCCACATCCAGTATCTCCGCGATCTCGGGGTTCGACAGCCCCTCGATATGGCGCAGCACGACCGCCTGCCGCTGCCGCTCGGGCAGGCGCGCGAGGGCGGCATCCAGCGCCGCCATCCGGTCGGCCTCGAGCATCCGCGCAAGCGCCCCCGGCGCGCCATCGGGCGCGGTGTCGGGGTGCTCCAGCGGCTCGGCCCGGCCCCGGCGGCGCAGGCGGTCCAAGCAGAGGTTCGCCACCACCCGGTAAAGCCATGTCGCGGGCTGCGCCACGCCATCCTGCCGCCAGTCGCCCGCCGCGCGCCACAGGCGCAGCATCGCCTCCTGCGCGATGTCCTCGGCCTCGGCCCGGTCGCCCAGCACGCGGGCCGCATGCCCCAGCGCGCGAGGCAGAAGCCGCGCGGTCAACGCGGCCGAGGCCCCCGGATCGCCATTGGCGAAGAGGACCATCAGCGCCCCGTCGGAGAGCGCGGCATATTCGGGCGGATCGCCGGACATGTCGTTGGATACCGCTCCCGCCGGGGGGCCGAAAGGGGCGGCGCGGGGTCAGGGTTCCGCACCGCCGGGGCGCATCTCAGCCACGCCAGAAGCCGGGGCCGCGCCGCTCGCCGTGATCGCCGCCGCGCCGCTCCATGACGCGGGCCATGGCGGCGTCGAACTCGGCCTCGGTCACGCGGCCGTCGCCATCTGCGTCGGCACGCTGGAACATCCGCTCGAGGCCCGCCTGCCGCCGCGCGTCGCGCATCGCGTCCAGTTCGGCCGCGCTCAGCGCGCCATCGCCGTCGCTGTCGGCCCGCTCGAGCAGCCGGTCGATCCCGGCCTCGGCGCGGGCCATGGCGCCTGCCACCAGCTCGTCACGGGTCAGCACACCATCGCCATCGGTATCCGCCGCGGCGAAGCGGCCCGCGCGCGCGCCCTGCATCTCGTCGAGCGTGACGGCGCCATCGCCGTCGAGGTCCATCTCGGAAAAGATCATCTGCGGACCCATGCCGCGGCCCTGGCCGGGGCCCTGCCCCTGCTGGGCCAGCGCCGGGGCGGCGAGCGCCATGGGGATCATCAGCGCCAGCGCGCCTGCTTTCATCATCGACATCGGCCTGTCTCCTGTCTTGCTTGGCTGTCTGATCCGTCACACGCAGGGCGCGCCCGGTTCCGTCGCAGAAAAATGCAGAAAAATGCGCGGGCCGCGGCAGAAGGGCACTGGACGCCCCCGCCCCGCCGCCGCATCTATCGGGGCATGAGCCACGACGACCCCGCCCTGCGCCCCGAATTCCTGCCCGGCCCGCCCGAGCGCCCCGCCGGCCCCGCGATCCGCCGCGGGCTGCGCCGCCTCTGCCCCGGTTGTGGCGAGGGGAGCCTGTTCGACGGCTACCTGACGCTTGCGCCCGCCTGCCCCGCCTGCGGCGAGGACCTGAGCCATGCGCGCGCCGATGACGGGCCGGCTTACCTCTCGATCCTGGTCACGGCCAAGGTCATGGGCACGCTTCAGCTGTTCACCTACGAGATGTTCCAGCCCTCGCCCTGGGTGATGGCGGGGACGTTTTCGGTTGGCGTGATCGCCATGGCCCTCTACCTTCTGCCGCGCTTCAAGGGGCTGATCGTGGGGGTGCAGTGGGCCAAGCGGATGCACGGGTTCTAGTGGACAAGACCGCGATCCGGAACGCGGCCACGGTGATCGTGCTGCGCGATGCCGCGACGCGGCCGCGCGTGCTGATGGGGCAGCGCGGGCAATCGGCGGCCTTCATGCCGTCGAAATTCGTCTTTCCGGGCGGCGCGGTGGATGCTGTCGACGCCACCATCCCGCTGGCCGCCCCCCCAGCACCTGTCTGCGCCGCGGCACTGGCCACCGAGAGCGATCTTGCACCCGAACCCCTGATCGCCGCGGCCACGCGCGAGCTGTGGGAGGAAACCGGCCTTCTGATCGGTGCGCCCGATCCGCGGGCGGGCGCGATGGAGGCGCCGCAGGGCTGGCGCGGCTATATCGCCACGGGGCATCTGCCCGACGGGGCCGATGCGAGTTTCCTGTTCCGCGCGATCACGCCGCCGGGCCGCCCCCGCCGCTTCGATGCGCGCTTCTTCCTCGTGGAGGCCGAGGCCTTGCGCAACGACCCCGACGATTTCAGCCGCGCCGAGGAGGAGCTGGGCCACCTGCACTGGGTGCCGCTCGACGAAGTGCGGGGCTACGACATGCCCTTCATCACCGAGGTGGTGCTGGCCGAGCTGTCGGCGCGGCTGGAGGGGCGACAGGCCCCCGGCGTGCCCTTCTTCGACAACCGCACCGAGGTCAGCCGCTTTTCGCGCCTCTGACGTCCGGTCCGCTCCATGGCCCGGCGTTGCGCGGGTGGAGACTGCAAGAGCCTCCGGCGGGCATATTTGTGGAACAGAGATGCGAAAGTTTGAATCGAATTGTCATCTCTGTTCCTGAAATATGCCGGGGGAGTCGGCGCAGCCGACGGGGGCAGAGCCCCCCTCTGTCACAGGCCGAAGAGATGGGCGCCCAGCGTCAGCCACAGCGGCATGACGGCAAAGGCCAGGAGCGTCTGCACCGTGATCATCGCGGCCATCAGCGGCGCGTCGCCGCCCAGTTGGCGGGCAAGCGTATAGGCCGCGACACCGGTGGGCAGCGCGCCGTAGATCAACGCCACCTGCGCGGTCAGCGGCGGCAGGCCGAGGGCCAGCGCAAGCGCGAGGATGACCAGAGGGAAGACGAGCAGCTTGCCGCCCGCCGCCAGCGCCATGGGCAGCCAGTCGGCCTGCAACCCGCGCAGCTTGAGGCTTGCGCCGACGCAGAGCAGCATGATCGGCAGCGCTGCCTGCCCCAGCACGCTCAGCGTTTCCTGCAAGACGGGAATGGGCGCCCAGCCCATCAGGTTCACCCCCGCCGCGGCGAGGATCGACAGGATCAGCGGGTTGGTGGCGAGGCTCTTGGCCGCGCCGAGCAGCACCGGGCTGCCTGGACGGGGCAGGAGGATGGAGAAAAGGCCCACCACCGTCAGGTTTACCACCGGCACGAGGACGGCCGCGCCCAGAACCGCCAGTTGCAGCGCGGGCGTGCCGTAGAGCGCCTCGGCCACGGCCAGCGCGATAAAGGTGTTGAACCGCCCCGCGCCTTGCAGGATCGAGGTGGCCTGCGGTGCCGGGAACCGCATCAGGATCGCCGCCGCCGTGCCTGCCGCCGTGGCCGCGAAGAAGCCCGCGTAGAGCGTGCCCGCGTAGGAGATGAGGTTGGGGTCCGAGAGATCCGCCTCGGAGATGCGCACGAAGAAGAGCGCGGGCATCAGGACGAAATAGACAAGGCGGTCGTTCAGCGTCCAGAATTCCTCGGAGGGAATGCCGCCGCGGCGCAGCGCATAGCCCGTCACGATCAGCAGGAAGATCGGCGCGATCGAGAGCGCGATCGTGATCATGCCGCCACCCCGCGCCAGAAGATCACCCCGATCGAGGCGACGAGAAGGGCAAGGCCCGCGATTTCCTTGGGCGAGGAGCGTTCCTTGAGCCAGAAGACCGAGACGAGGAAGGTGAAGACCAGCTCGATCTGCCCCAGCGCCTTGACCAGGGCCGCGGTCTGAAGGGTAAAGGCGGTGAACCAGCCGAGACTGCCAAGCATGGAGGTGAGCCCCACGAGGCCCGAGACCCGCCAGCTGGAGAGCACACGGCCCACCTCGCCCCGCTCGCGCCACGCGATCCAGAGACCGAGGACCACCGCCTGCACCGCCGTGGCCGCGGCCAGCGTCAGGCTGGCGCGCAGGAAAACGTCGCCCTCGGGCAGCGCGAGCGAGGCGCCGCGGTAACCCACCGCCGAGATGCCGAAGAAGACGCCCGAGGCGAGACCGTAGCCCGAGGCCGCGTTGAAGAGCCGCCCGCGCCAGGGCAGCGCGGTGTCGCCCTTGGGCGGATCCGACAGGAGGACGACGCCGACGAAGCCGAGGCCGATGGCGAACAGGATCGGGGGCGAGACGGCCTCGCCCAGCAGGAGCAGGCCGAAAAACGCGGTCAGGATGACCTCGGATTTCATCAGCGTGATGCCCACGGCGAAATTCCGCACCGCGAAGAGCGCGACGACGCACATGGTGCCCAGCACCTGCGCCAGCGCGCCGGGGATGAGGAAGGCCCAGAAGCGCGCGCCGGGGGTCGGCAGGGCCTGCGCGGTCGCCTGCGCGTAGACGGCGACGATCACGGCGACCAGCGGCGCGGAATAGAGGAAGCGCGCCCAGGTCGCGCCCGCGGTCGAGAGCGTCGTGACCTTCAGGTGGCGCTGCAGCGTGAAGCGCAGCGTCTGCATGAAGGCGGCGAAGATCGTGACCGGAATCCAGAGGGGCATGGGCGTCTCATGCGCCCGAAGCCCCCGGCCTTCAAGCTACTTCTGCGGGTAGAGCGGATGCGGCACCGGGTCTTTCGCGCGGAGCAGGTGGCGGCGGAAGATCTGCGCGTAGCTGTCGTAGCGGTAGCCCGCGTTGCGCCCGAGGTACTTGTCGCGGTTGGGGAAATAGATCCGCGGCAGGCGATACCAGGGCAGCTTGGGGTGCATGTGGTGGACGACATGCAGGTTGTTGTTGAGAAACAGGAAGGCCAGCGGCCCGCGATCCTCGATGATGACGGTGCGCCCGCGGGCGCGCTCATGGGCCTGATGCTCGAGAAAGGTGCGGATCTTGAGGACGGCAAGCCCGCCGTAGCAGCCCAGCACGTAGGCCCAGAGCGGCATGTCGGAGGTCAGCACCAACCCGACGATGGCGGCCGCGGCGGGCAGGTGCCAGAGCCAGCCGCGCAAGACCGCCCGATCGCCCGCGCGGATCGCGCGCAGGTCGGCGGCCATGAAGGCGACCTGCCCGATCACGGGACCGAGAATCATCCGGCCGAGCAGCGTGTTGTTCGCGTTCAGAAGCCACTGCACCGGACGCGGCAGCCGCGCCCAGACCGCCGGATCCAGGTAGTTCGATTCCGGGTCGTCATAGGGATCGGTCAGCGTCGCATCCATGTGATGCGCCAGATGCGTGTCGCGAAAGCGCAGGTAGGGGATGACGAGATTGAGCGAGGGAAAGACGAGGATCTCGCCCAACCTGCGTTCGGCGAAGGGGTGGCCGTGGGTGACCTCGTGCTGGAGCGAGGAATGCAGCGCCACGACCGGGATCAGGGCGAGGATGGCCAGCGTCAGGCTGATCTCGGGCAACCAGAAAAGACAGGCCGCCAGCGCCCCGTAGGTCGCGCAGATCAGCAGGAATGTCGGCCATTCGACCCGCATGAAGCCCCGTGTCTTTGGCGGGTGCATCCCCGGCGCCCGCCTGTCACCGATATGTCACGTTGCATGTTGCGGGCAGTCCGGGTTTTCTCCACGGGAACTCAACACTGTTCTGGATTCTCAACGATGCTGGATATTTCCGACAAACGCCGGATCGCCGCCACCTTCCGCGAGCGGTTGGCGGGCGCGCTGACGGCCTCGGGGCTCAGCCGGGCGGCGCTGGCGCGCGCGATCGGGGTGGATCGTTCGAGCATCACGCAGATGCTGGCCGAGGGCGAGACGCGGATGCCGGGCGGGCATGTGGTGGCGGCCTGCGCGCAGGCGCTCGATGTCTCGGCGGACTGGCTGCTGGGGCTGACCGACCGGCCCGAGCAGGCGGGCGCGCTGCTGGCCTCCTCCTTCTCGATTTCCGAGACGGGGCGCGCGACGGGCCTCGACGACCAGATCTTTGCCTGGCACCGCGAGGCCGAAGGCTACAAGGTGCGCCACGTCCCCGCGACCCTGCCCGACATGCTCAAGACCAACGCGGTGCTGCGCTGGGAATACGCGCCCGTCACCCACCGCCGCCCCGACGCCGCGATCGATGCCGCGGCCGAGCGGCTGGACTGGATGCGCCTGACCGAAAGCGATTACGAGATGGCGATGGCCGTCCACGAGATGGAAAGCTTCGCCCGCGGCGAGGGGTATTACGCGGGGCTCGAGGCCGAGGTGCGGCGCGCGCAACTGGACTGGCTGGCCGAGCTTTATGCGCAGTTCTACCCGTCCCTGAGGATTTTCCTCTTCGACGCGCGGCAGGTCTGGTCGGCGCCGGTCACGGTCTTCGGGCCGAAGATGGCGGTGATCTACATGGGCCGCCATTACATCGCCTTTCGCGACCGCGACCGGGTGCGGACGGTGACGCGGCATTTCGACTGGCTGGTGCGCGAGGCGCGCGTGTCGGCCCGCGACGTGCCCGGCTACCTCGACGGGCTGAGGGCGCTGATCCGGTAGGAAAGCGGCCTTGGCGGCCAGAAACGCGATTTCATAACGTCAATCTTTTTCACGCCAAATTCCGCGCGTTCTCTAATTTTGATTGCAGTAAAGCAATCTATCCCCAAGGTTATCCATAGATGCCTAGTACGGCATCGGGTTCGCCTTGTGGATCTCGTCGATCGCCTCCAGCAGCTCGTCGGACAGTCGCGTCTCGAGGCCCGAAAGGATATGCGCCAGCTGGTCCGAGGTGGTCGCGCCGAAGATCGTCGAGACCGGGAAGGGCCGCTGCACGGTGAAGGCCAGCGCCATGTGCACCGGGTCGAGCCCGTGGCGCTGCGCAAGATCGAGATAGGCGTCGACGGCGGGGAAGACGCGGTCGGTCTTGCGCCCGCCGAGATTGCCGTTGCGATCCATCCGGCTGCCCGCGGGTACCGCGCCGCCCTGGTACTTGCCGGTCAGCAGGCCCGCGGCCAGCGGGGAATAGGCCAGAAGCGTCACCTGCTCGTTCACCGCCAGTTCGCCAAGATCGGTGTCATAGAGGCGGCAGAGCAGCGAATATTCGTTCTGGATGGATTGCACCCGCGGCAGGCCCTCGGCCTCGGCGATCTGCAGCCATTGCGCCGTGCCCCAGGCGCTTTCGTTCGACAGCGCGAAATGGCGGATTTTTCCTTCATCCACAGCCGCTTGCGCGGCGTGCAAGACCTCCAGCATGTTGGCCCGCGTGGCCGCGCGGTCCTGGGCGGAGGGGTCGTAGCGCCAGTTCTGCCGGAAATGGTAGGAGCCGCGGTTGGGCCAGTGGATCTGGTAGATGTCGATCACATCGGTCCGCAACCGCGCGAGCGAGGCGTCGAGGGCGGCGGTGAAGGTCTCGGCGGTGATGTCCTGCCCCGGCCGGACGAAACCGGCGTTCTTGCCGCTGATCTTGGTCGCCAGCACGTAATCGCCGCGCCGGCCCGGATTGGCGGCGTTCCAGTTGCCGAGGATGGTTTCGGTGTCGCCCACCGTCTCGGCGGTGACCGGGTTCACGGGATACATCTCGGCGGTGTCGACGATGGTGATGCCGGCGTCCAGCGCCATGTCCATCTGGCGATGGGCGTCCGCCTCGGGCGTCTGGCTGCCCCAGGTCATCGTGCCGAGGCAATAGTCGGTGATCATCGTATCGGTCGAGCCGAGCGGTATCTGGCGCATGTCCTGTCCCCTGTTCCGTGTCCGCGCGGACACTAGGCACCGGGGCGGGAGATGCAAGGCGGGGTCGCTCCGGGTCTTGAGAACATTTGGCGAACATTTATACTCTCGGCCATGGACATGACCAAGCTCACGCGCCATTCGCATCGCCGCGACCGGCCTGGCCTGACGCTTCTGGGGCGGTTCGGGCTGGCGGGGGCGCGGGCGCATGAGCTGTGCGGCACGGCGCGGCGACGGCTGGCGCTGTGGCTGGCGGCGGAGGTCGAGGGGCCGGTGCTGTGGATCCGCCCCGGCTGGCATCCGGATCGGCTGCACATGGCCGGCGTCAGGGCCGAGATCGACCCCGGCCGCCTGATCTTCGTCGAGCCCGAGCGCCCCGCCGACCTGCTGTGGACAATGGAGGAGGCGCTGCGCGCCGGCGTCCTGCCGCTGGTGGTCTGCGACCTGCCCGAACCGCCGGGTCTGACACCGGTGCGGCGGCTGCACCTCGCCGCCGAGGCGGGGGGCGGCAGCGGGCCGGGCCTGATGCTGACGCCGGGCGAGGGCGGTGCCGCGGGGGTGGAGAGCCGGTGGCGGCTGGAGCCCGCGCATGGGGCGGAGGAGACGGGCTGGCGGCTGGCACGGCTGCGCGCGCGGGACGCGCCGCCGGGCGACTGGGGGGTGACGCGCGGCGCCAAGGGGCGGCCCGTGCTGGTGGAAACGGCGGCGGAGCCTGCGTGAGGGGGGCCGTGATCCGGGTCGGGCAGAAGCCCCCCGGGGATGCCGGTCGCGGATGCGAAGCGACCTGCGCGACCTGGGGCAAGGGGGCGTGCACGGGTCGATGGCCGGACGCGGTCGCGATCGGGCCGACTGTCGGCGCCCAGGTGAGAGGGCGGGACATCTGGGGGCTCTGCCCCCGTCGCATGCGCGACTCCCCCGGAGTTGTATTGGCCAAGATGAAGG